>Ga0196970_1000020_pt1 | contig 312532 bp, 287 predicted proteins | sample S1v_513CmetaG_FD_148672 | JGI IMG/M metagenome (GOLD analysis project Ga0196970, IMG submission 148672) | Soil microbial communities from Anza Borrego desert, Southern California, United States - S1+v_5-13C | ecosystem: Environmental > Terrestrial > Soil > Desert | place: USA: California... | reverse complement strand
AGATGGCGCGCGGGTGGCAGCGTATTGGGCAGGATGTCGAGGTCGCGGGCATAGCCAAGAGGCAAGGCCGGATCGAGCCGCAATACCTGCGACGAAATGTCGCGCCGGCCCAGCGCGCGTCCAATTGCCGGCGTGTCGATGCGCGTGGCCAGCCACGTCGAAGTCTGCGTGGTCGGGCTCAGGGCCGGTCCCAGCCGCAGGCCGCTGGACGGCGGCGGCGCCAGCAGGCCACTGACCTGCTGCCGGCCCGCGATGGGCGTCAGCACCGGCAACTGCCGATCCGGCGGCAATGGCCACCAGCCCAGGTCCACCAGCAGCCAGCGCCCGGCTTCGCTGCGCGCCGGCTGGTAGATGCGCACGCCGGCGCGGCCTTCGCGCATCTGGTTGTCCAGCAGTATCTGCTGTGGCTGCAGTTCGACGCTGCCGCTGGCCCATTGCAGGGTTTCGTCACGGGCCAGGGCCGCATCCAGACTGCGCGGATGCTGGCGCACCTGACTGGCCTGCTGCAGCAGGACCTGCTTGTCGTGCATGCGCTGCAGCTGCCAGCGGCCGAGCAGGGCGAAGGCGGCGGCCACCGTCAGGGCGAGCACCCAGCCCAGCAGGCGCGTGTGCTGGCGCATCATGACAACGCCGGGCAAAAGGAGTGCAATGCGGCTTCCCTTCCGGCCGCCGGCTTACCCGTGAACGATTCGCTCAAGACCCTGCTGATTGTCGCGTTCCTGCTGGTCATCGTCTGGCAACTCGGCGCGGGCCTGTACTACCTGTTGACCGACAACGGCGACAGCAAGCGCACCGTCAATGCGCTCACCCGCCGCATCGCGCTGTCGGTGGTGCTGATCCTGCTGGTCGCGCTGGGCATCTACACCGGCTGGATCAAGCCGCACGGCCTGTAACGGCCGCGCGGCACGCCGGGCAGCTGTGCCTCAGAGCACGTAGACGAACAGGAACAGCGCCAGCCACACCACATCGACGAAGTGCCAGTACCAGGCGGCTGCCTCGAAGGCGAAATGATGGTCGCGGGTGAAGTGCCCGCGCGCGGCGCGCAGCCACATCACGATCAGCATGATGGTGCCCAGCGCCACGTGCATGCCGTGGAAGCCGGTGAGCATGAAGAAGGTGGAACCATAGATGCCCGAGCCCAGGGTCAGGTTGAGCTCCTTATAGGCGTGGATGTACTCCTCCGCCTGCAGGTACAGGAACAGGCAGCCCAGCAGCACGGTGACGCCCTGCCAGATCAGCAGCTGGCGGCGGTGGCCGGCCTTGAGCGCGTGGTGGGCGATGGTCAGGGTGACGCCGGAGCTGAGCAGCACCAAGGTGTTGATCAGCGGCAGACCCCAGGCCGAAATAGTCTGGAAGTGGCCGCCGACCTGGCCCGGGCCGCTGCTCGGCCAGGCCGCCGAGTAGCCATTCCACAGCAGCTCATTGGTCATCACCCCGTCGCCGTAGCCGCCCAGCCACTGCAACCCGAACACGCGGGTGTAGAACAGCGCGCCGAAGAAGGCGCCGAAGAACATCACTTCCGAGAAGATGAACCACACCATCCCCATGCGGAACGACACGCCGACCTGATGGTTGTAGCTGCCGCTGTTGGACTCGCGGATGACATCGCCAAACCACATGAACAATGTCGCCACCAGCATCGCGATGCCGAGGAAGAAGGTCCAGCGGCCCCACCCGGCATCATTGAGCCAGGAAGCGACGCCGACCATGGTCACCAGCATCGCAATCGAGCCGACGAACGGCCACTTGCTGTGGCTCGGCACGAAATAGGCATTGGCATCGGGACTGTGGTCGGCCATGTCTTGTTTTTCCGGAATCGGTAGCGGTGGGCTCAGGGCACGACCTTCGGCGCGCCGGCGGGAACGCCAGCCGGCAGCGCGGAGGTCAGGGCTTCGTTCTTGAAGAACGTGTACGACAAGGTGATGGTCTTGATGTCAGGCGGCAGGTTCGGGTCGACGATGAAGCGCAGCGGCATGTCGCGCTGCTCGCCGGCCTGCAGGGTCTGCGCGGTGAAGCAGAAGCATTCGGTCTTGCTGAAGTAGCCGGACGCGCGCGCCGGCGCCACCGAGGGCACGGCGCTGCCGACGATGGGGTGGTCGCTCTCGTTGCGGGCGAAGTACAGCGCCTCGTTGAGCTCGCCGGGCACCACGTCCATGGTCAGCTGCTCGGGCCGGAACGACCACGGCAGCCGCGAATTGACGCTGCCGTCGAACTCCACGCGCACGCGGCGCTGGCCGGCCGGCACCGCCTCGGCCACGCGGCTGCCACCGGGACCGCGCTCGACACGGATGCCAAAGACTTTCTCGCAGGCGATGCGGTACAGCGGCACCAGCGAGAAGGTCAGCACGAAGACCGCCAGCACCACGCCGAGCAGGCGCAGCAGGCCGGCATGGGCGCGTGGCGGCGGCAGCGGCGCGTTCACCGCCCCAGCACCCCGGTCAGGATGAAGCCGGCATAGACCAACACCGCGACCAGCGCCACCACGATCGCGGTGCGCCGTGCGCGCTGGCGGCGCGCGGCCAGTTCGGCCGCGACCGGATCAGTGGCTGACGTCGTCATGGGCCAAGTCGCCAGGCTTGATCACCGGCGGCAGGGTGAAGGTGTGCGCCGGCGCCGGCGACGGCACCGTCCATTCCAGGCCCTTGGCGCCTTCCCAGGCGCGGTCGCCGGCGCGCGCGCCGCTGCGCAGCGACGAGAGCAGGATGCCGGCCATCAGGAACGGGGTGACGAACATGCCGAACGCGCCGATCGAGCTGATCAGGTTCCAGTCCGCGAACACCACGTTGTAGTCGGGAATGCGCCGCGGCATGCCAGCCAGGCCGAGGAAGTGCTGCGGGAAGAACAGCAGGTTGACGAACACCATCGTCCACCAGAAGTGGAACTGCGCCCAGCGCTCGTTGTACATGCGCCCGGTCCACTTCGGCCACCAGTAATAGACCGCGGCGATCAGTGCGAACACCGCGCCGGTCACCAGCACGTAGTGGAAGTGCGCCACCACGAAATAGGTGTCGTGGTACTGGAAGTCCGCCGGCACGATGGCCAGCATCAGCCCGGAGAAGCCGCCGATGGTGAACAGGATGACGAACGAGACCGCCCACAGCATCGGCGCCTCGAAGGTCAGCGAGCCCTTCCACATCGTGCTGACCCAGTTGAACACCTTCACGCCGGTCGGGATCGAGATCAGCATGGTGGCGAACATGAAGTAGATCTCGCCCCCCAGCGGCATGCCCACGGTGAACATGTGGTGCGCCCAGACGATGAAGCTGAGGAAGGCGATGGCGGCAATCGCGTACACCATGGCCTGGTAGCCGAACAGCGGCTTGCGGCTGAAGGTCGGGATGATCTCGCTGACCACGCCAAAGGCGGGCAGGATCATGATGTACACCTCGGGATGACCGAAGAACCAGAAGATGTGCTGGTACATCACCGGGTCGCCGCCGCCGGCGGCGTTGAAGAACGAGGTGCCGAAGAACTTGTCGGTCAGCAGCATGGTCACCGCGCCGGCCAGCACCGGCATCACCGCGATCAGCAGGAAGGCGGTGATCAGCCAGGCCCAGCAGAAGATCGGCATCTTCAACAGGTCGATGCCCGGCGCGCGCATGTTGAGCACGGTGGCGATGATGTTGATCGCGCCCATGATCGAGCTGATGCCGGCCACGTGGATGGCGAACACCGAGAAGGCCACGTTGTAGCCGCCCTGCAGCATCAGCGGCGGGTACATGGTCCAGCCGCCGGCCGGCGCGCCGCCGGGCAGGAACAGGGTGACCAGCAGCATGGTGAAGGCCACCGGCAGCAGCCAGAACGACCAGTTGTTCATGCGCGGCAGGGCCATGTCCGGCGCGCCGATCTGCAGCGGAATCATCCAGTTGGCCAGGCCGACGAAGGCCGGCATCACGCCACCGAAGATCATCACCAGCGCATGCACGGTGGTCATCTGGTTGAAGAACTCGGGCTTGACGAACTGCAGGCCCGGTTGCATCAGCTCGGCACGGATGACCACGCTCATCGCCGCGCCGACGATGAACATGATGAAGGAGAACCCCAGGTACAGGGTTCCGATGTCCTTGTGATTGGTCGAGAAGAACCAGCGCTCTACGAAGCTTTGCTGGTGGTGCCCGTGGGAATCGACTGCGGGATGCGCCATGACGATGGACTACCTCTGCGAATCGGAGCGTGAAGTGCGGATCAGCCGGCGGCGGGCTGGGGCGGGTTGGCCGGCGCGGCGGCTGGCGCTTGCGCCGGCGTGGCCGGCGCAGCAGGCGCCGCGGCCGGAGCCGCTGGTGCCGCTTCAGCCGGCGCCGGCTTGCGCGAGGCCAGCCAGCGCTTGAACTCGTCCTTGGGCAGTGCCTCGACCACGATCGGCATGAAGCCGTGGTCCTTGCCGCACAGTTCGGCGCACTGGCCGCGGTAGACGCCGGGCTTTTCGATGTTGGTCCAGGCTTCGTTGATGAAACCGGGCACCGCGTCCTGCTTCCAGCCCAGCGCCGGCACCCACCAGGCGTGGATCACGTCGTCGGAGGTGATGACGAAGCGGATCTTGGTGTCCACCGGCAGCACCAGACGGTTGTCCACGTCCAGCAGGTAATGCGGGTTGCTGGCGGCGGTGGGCACCTGGTGGCTCTGCCGCACCGAGTCGGAGTTGCGGTCCAGGCGGCTGGTGAAGCTCACGTTCTCGCCCAGGTACTCGTACTTCCACATCCACTGGTAGCCGGTGACCTTGACCGTCATTTCCGATTCGCGCATGTCGTACATGGCGATCAGCTTGGCCGTGGCGGGCCAGGCCATCACGATCAGGATCAGGACCGGGATGACCGTCCACACGATCTCGGCCTTGGTGTTGTGGCTGAACTGCGCAGCCACCGCGCCCCGTGACTTGCGGAAGGCGAACATGGCGTAGCCCATCGCACCGAAGACGATCAGGCCGATCACCACGCAGACCCACAGCGCCACCATGTGCGCCTCGTAGGCCATGCGCGCGGTGTGCGTCACGCCACGCCCCATGTTGAGTTGCCACGGCTTGGGATCGGCCGATTGCGCCCAGGCCAGCGGCATGGCCAGCCAGGCCGCCAATGCAAGCATTCCCCGGTACCACGCCCTACTGCGACCACTGTTGCTTTGCTTCATTGCCTAGACCCTTGCGTCATCGGTTGGGCGTCATCGGTTGCGGCCATCGCTGGCCGCGAGCAAGCCTTGCAGTTTTTCCACCAGCTGCAGTCGTTCGGCCGGACCGAGGAAGCTGCCTACCTCGACCTGCTTGCCACTGCTCGCCAGCCACACTCTGTCATCATCCCCTACCTGGAGCCGCACCCAGTGCGGATGCGCCTGGAACACGGGCGGCGAATCCGGACGAGGGAAGACCTGTACTGCGGCCGGCCCCACCCGGATCGCTTCTTCGCGTTCACCGCTACGCCACAACTGGCGCAGCGCCACCGCCACCAGCGCGCTATGCAGCAGCGCGAAGGCCGGCGCAAACACGTTTCCTGCCCACCACCCCAGGCCGGCTGCCAGCCACATCAACCCCGCCAGCGCGGCAAACAACACGATGAATTGCCGGGCCGTCATCGCCCGCGGCGGCCGCAGCGTGAGCTGCATGGCCGGACCATTGGCGCTGGACGGCAACACTTCGATCATGTCGCGACCGTACTCCATAGCCGCGGAGAACGGTTCGATGGTAGCCCTGCCCGCGCGAAGCCGGCAAGCACTGCGGGCACCCGCGTCATGCTGCACTGCAACCAGAAAGCCCCTGCAAATCAACGATTTCCTCCGCCGCAGCGAAGGCGGGCAAGCCGCCTCGCCATGCAGAAAACGGCGCCCTGGCTGCCGTTTCCCTTCAAGTCCGCGGCCGGCCCCACACCTAGAATGGCGACACTCTTTACCGTTTAGCCGATGCCATGAGCGCCCAGCCCGACCCCACCCCGACCCCCTTGCTTGCCCCGGACCTGCCACCAGCGCCGGGCGCATTGCGCGCCGCCATCACTGCCGCCTGGCTCAAGGACGAGACCGAGCACGTGCGCGAGCTGCTTGAGCAGGCCCGTCTGCCCGCTGCCGAACAGGCCAAGGTGCAGGCGCTGGCCGCGGACTTGGTCACCCGCGTGCGCGCCCGCGCCCAGGACCAGGGCGCCATCGAAGCCTTCATGCGCCAGTACGATCTCGGCAGCGAGGAAGGCGTGCTGCTGATGTGCGTGGCCGAAGCGCTGCTGCGCATCCCCGACCAGGAAACGGCCGACAAGCTGATCCGCGACAAGCTCGGCGATGCCGACTGGCACAAGCACCTGGGTGGCAGCGACTCGGTGCTGGTCAACGCCTCCACCTGGGGCCTGATGCTCACCGGCCGCATCGTGCAGCTCAACGACCTGACCCGCGCCGACGCCCCCGGCGCGTTCAAGCGCCTGATCGGCCGCGTCGGCGAGCCGGTGATCCGCTTGGCCGTGCGCCAGGCGATGAAGATCATGGGCCACCAGTTCGTGATGGGCCGCACCATCGACGAGGCGCTGGCGCGCTCGCACAAGGGCGACAACGCCAGCTACCGCTATTCCTTCGATATGCTCGGCGAAGGCGCGCTGACCATGAAGGACGCGCTGCGCTACCTGGAAGACTACCGCCGCGCGATCCACGCCATCGGCGGCGACCACGTACGCCGTGGCGGCAAGGTTGACGGCGACGTGACCCAGGCACCGGGCATCTCGATCAAGCTGTCGGCGCTGTACCCGCGTTATGAGCACGCCAAGCGCGAGCGCGTGCTGCGCGATCTGGTGCCCGGCGTGCTGGAACTGGCGCAGCTGGCCAAGTCCTACGGTATCGGCTGCACCGTCGACGCCGAAGAGGCCGACCGCCTGGAGCTGTCGCTGGACATCATCGAGCGCGTGTTCAGCGACGCCTCGCTCGCCGGCTGGCACGGCTTCGGCGTGGTCGTGCAGGCCTACCAGAAGCGCACCCCCTACACGATCGACTACCTCGCCGACCTCGCCCGGCGCAGCGGCCGGCGCATGCAGGTGCGGCTGGTCAAGGGCGCCTACTGGGACGCGGAGATCAAGCGCGCGCAGATCGACGGCCTCGCCGGCTACCCGGTGTTCACCCGCAAGCAGAACACCGACGTGTCGTACCTGGCCTGTGCCAAGCGCCTGTTCGGCCATGCCGATGCGATCTATCCCATGTTCGCCACGCACAACGCGCACACCATTGCCGCGATCCGCACGATTGCCGCCAACGTCGGCCAGGGCCGCGCCTACGAGCACCAGAAGCTGCACGGCATGGGCGATGACCTGTATGCCGAGGTGGTCCCGGCGGACCGTCTCGGCCTGCCGTGCCGCGTGTATGCGCCGGTCGGCTCGCACGAGGACCTGCTGCCGTATCTGGTGCGCCGCCTGCTCGAGAACGGCGCCAACTCCAGCTTCGTCAACCGCATCACCGACGAGAAGGTCGCCATCGAGGACCTGATCCGCGATCCGGTCGAAGCCGTGTCCTCGTTCGCCTCCATCCCGCATCCGAAAATCCCGCTGCCGGCCGACCTGCTGCGCAGCCAGAACCAGAACAGGAAGAACTCCATGGGCGCCAACCTCGCCAACGACCAGGAACTGCGCCAGCTCGCAGAGCAGCTCAACGCCGCGATCAAGCCGTGGAAGGCCGCGCCGCTGGTGCCGGGCGCGGTGATTGCCAGCGACGCGCTGGCGGTGACCTCGCCGGCCGACCGCCGCCAGACCGTCGGCCACTGGCAGCCGGCCGACACGGCGACCGTGGACAAGGCACTGACCAATGCAGTGGCCGCGCAGCCGGCCTGGAACCGCACGCCGGCGGCCAGTCGCGCGACCATCCTCGAACATGCCGCCGACCTGCTGGAAGCGCGCATGCCCGAGTTCATGGCGCTGTGCGTCAAGGAAGCCGGCAAGACCCTGCCCGACGCCGTGGCCGAAGTGCGCGAGGCGGTGGATTTCCTGCGTTACTACGCCGGCCAGGGGCGCGCGCAGTTCGGCGCGCCCGAGCGCCTGCCCGGGCCGACCGGCGAATCCAACGAGCTGCAGCTGCACGGCCGCGGCGTCTTCGTCTGCATCAGCCCGTGGAACTTCCCGTTGGCGATCTTCCTCGGCCAGGTGGCCGCGGCCCTGGCCGCCGGCAACAGCGTCATCGCCAAGCCGGCCGAGCAGACCAATCTGATCGGCTACCACGCGGTGAAGCTGCTGCACGAAGCCGGCGTGCCCGAAGCGGTGCTGCAGTTCCTGCCCGGCGACGGCGCCACCGTCGGCGCGGCGCTGACCCAGGATCCGCGCGTGTCCGGCGTGGCCTTCACCGGCTCGACCGAAACCGCCCGCGCCATCAATCGCGCGATGGCCGCGCGCGATGCCGCCATCGGCGTGCTGATTGCCGAGACCGGCGGCCAGAACGCCTTCATTGCCGACTCGTCCTCGCTGCCCGAAGCCGTGGTCAAGGATGCGATCGCCAGCGCCTTCATCTCCGCCGGCCAGCGCTGCTCGGCCGCGCGCGTGCTGTTCGTGCAGGACGACATCGCCGACAAGGTGATGACGATGCTGGCCGGCGCAATGGCCGAGCTGAAGGTCGGCGACCCCGGCCTGCTGTGCACCGATGTCGGCCCGGTGATCGACGCCGATGCGCTGCAGGTGCTGGAAGCGCATGCCCGGCGCATGGACGCCGAAGCGCGCCTGATCGCGGTGGCGCCAGCGGGCGAGTCGGTCACCCACGGCAGCTTCTTCGCGCCGCGCGCGTATGAGCTGAAGTCGCTGGCGCAGTTGCAGCGCGAGGTGTTCGGCCCGGTCCTGCACGTGATCCGCTGGCGGGCTGACCAACTCGACGCGGTGATCGATCAGATCAATGCCACCGGCTACGGCCTGACCCTGGGCGTGCATTCGCGCATCGACGAGACCATCGAGCGCATTGCCTCGCGCGTCAGCGTCGGCAACGTCTACGTCAACCGCAACCAGATCGGCGCGGTGGTCGGCGTGCAGCCGTTCGGCGGCCAGGGCCTGTCGGGCACCGGCCCGAAAGCGGGCGGCCCGCACTACCTGCTGCGCTTTGCCACCGAGAAGGTGGTGACGGTCAACACCACCGCCGCCGGTGGCAATGCCTCGCTGCTGACGCTGGGGGACTGAGGGCACGCGGCTGAGCCGCGTGCTGCCCTGGCCATGAAGAAAAGGCGGGCAAGAAAGGGCGGGGTGTTCCCCCGCCCTTTCCTTTAGCGCGCCGCCTTCTTCGCGGTCTTGCGCGCCGGCGACCTGGTCGCCACGCGCTTGGCTCCGCTCGTACCCGCGGCGCTCTTGCCCGCCGTGGTCTTCTTCGCGGTTGCCTTCTTCGCCACGCTCTTGCTGCCCACGGCTTTCCTGGCCACCGATTTGCGCGCCGCCACCTTCTTGACCGCACTCTTCTTGGCAACCTTCGGAGTGGCGGCCGATTTCTTTGCCGCTGCCTTGGTCGCGGTCTTCTTTGCTGCCTTGCTGGCCTTCTTGCGGCGCAGCGCGGCGGCTTCGGCCTTGGCGCTGGCGCTGGCCGCTTCGAGCCTGGCCTTCGCCGTGGCAATGCGCTTGCTCACCGCCTTGCCAGCCTTGGCGGTCTTGCCGGCCACCGCCTTGCGCGCCTTGCTGACGCGGCCGCTGACCTGCTTGCGCGCGTTCTTGGCCAGCTTCTCCACGCTGGCTACCGCCTCGCTGGCGGTCTGCGCGATCGACTCGCCCAGGTGGGCCGCCGATTCCTTGAGGTTGCCAGCGACCTGTGAGGCCGTCGCCGATGCGCCATTACCGTTGCTCATTGAGCCCTCCTGGGGGCCGGCTACATTGGGAACCGGGCCCGGAGCGGGCTCGCGCCGCAGCGCTGCCACGACCTCCGGGGCTTGGCGCGCACGCTAGCGCCGCCCCTCCGCGGCTGTCAAACGCCGCGGCGAGGGCTTGTCCGCCGCGCGGCCGGGCTTTCACCAGCCATTAAATGCGCAGGCCGCAGGCTTGTTCAGCTTGCCCCGCCGGGGCGATCCTCGTTACGACCTTCCGGAAGCCGACCCGCATGCGCCCGCTGCCCATGTTGCTGACCCTGTCCCTGGCCGCCGCCTTTGGCGGCTTCGCTGCCACCGGCCTGCACGAATGGCTGGACAACCGCGCCAATGCCACGCCGATGCCGGCCGCCGCCAGCCTGGTGCCGACCGCGGCGGCGCTGCCGGCGTCGCTCGGCGGGCAGCCGCTGCCAAGCTTGGCACCGATGCTGCAGCAGGCCATGCCCGCGGTGGTCAGCGTCAACACCAAGCAGGTGGTGCGCGTGCGCAACCCCTTCTTCAGCGATCCGTTCTTCCGCCGGCTGTTTCCGGATGTGCCGCAGGAGCGCATCAACGAATCGCTGGGCTCGGGCGTGATCATCGACGCGGCCAAGGGCTACGTGCTGACCAACCACCATGTCATCGAGAACGCCGACGATGTGCAGGTGACCCTGGCCGACGGACGCACGGTGAAGGCCGAATTCCTCGGCTCGGACGCCGATACCGACATCGCGCTGATCCGCATCCCCGCCGACAAGCTCACCGCCATCCAGTTGGCCGACAGCTCGCAGCTGCGCGTGGGCGATTTCGTCGTCGCTATCGGCAATCCCTTCGGCTTCACCCAGACGGTGACCTCGGGCATTGTCTCGGCGGTCGGGCGCAGCGGTATCCGTGGGCTCGGCTACCAGAACTTCATCCAGACCGACGCCTCGATCAACCCCGGCAATTCCGGCGGCGCACTGGTTGACCTGCAGGGCCGGCTGGTCGGCATCAACACGGCCAGCTTCAACCCGCAGGGCAGCATGGCCGGCAACATCGGCCTGGGCCTGGCCATTCCCTCGAACCTGGCGCGCAGCGTGGTCGAGCAGCTGCTGAAGAACAACGGCGTGGTGATCCGCGGCACGCTGGGCCTGGAAACCCAGAACGTGACCGCGCAGATCGCCCAGGGCCTGGGCCTGGAGAGCGCGCGCGGCGCGCTGGTGGCGCGGGTGCTGCCGGGTTCGGCCGCTGCGGCGGCCGGGGTACAGCCGGGCGACGTGATCGTTGCCGCCAATGGCGAGCGCGTGGACAGCGCCGAAGCCCTGCACAACTACGAGGGCCTGCAACCGGTGGGCAGCGCGGTGAACCTGGACGTGCGCCGCGACGGCCGCGCGCTGCAGCTGCGCGCCGTACTCAAGGAACAGGCGCGCGCAGCCGGCGGCGCCGCACTGGACCCGCGACTGGAAGGCGCCACCTTCACCGACCTGCCCGAGTCGCTGCGCCAGGCCGGGGTCAGCGGCGTGCTGATCAGCGAGGTCAAGCCCGGCAGCCGCGCCGCGCAGAACGGGCTGGCCGCGGGTGATGTGGTGGTCGCCGCCTCTGCCGGCGAGTTCTCCGACCTGGCCGGCTGGCGCGCGAACTTCGCCCGCCCGCCGCAGCGCCTTGTGCTGAGCATCGTGCGCCGCAATGTGCAGTACACGGTGCTCATCCGCTGATCGATGCCGGCGCCGGGTGATCCCGCGCGGGGGTAAACGGGCAGCGCGGCGATGAACGTCTCATCGTCGCGCGTTGCTGCTCACACATGGCCTACACCAGGGCGATGATATTGCTAGTCTCCCCTCTCCGCCCCTTAGCGGAGGCCGACCCCAAGGAGATCACGATGAGCGTTCCGACCAATACCGACCAGCTCAAGGGCAACCTCAGCGAAGCCGGTGGCCATCTCAAGTCCGCCGCATCCGCCGCCAGCGATGCCGTGCGCAGCGCGGCCACCGCCGCCGGCGACGAACTGCGCCTGGGCAAGGCCACCGTCAAGTCCGAGCTCAGCGACAGTGCGCTGTCGGGCCTGGCCGCTGCGGAAGTCGGCGGTGCGGCGGCCAAGGAACAGATGGACGCGCTGATGGACAAGGGCCGCGATCTGCTCGACAGCGCCTCGGAACTCATCCGCGAACGCCCGCTGGCTTCGTTCGGCGTGGCCTTTGCCGCTGGCTGGGTCATTGCCAAGCTCGCGCGCAGCGGCGGCGACCGCTAAGCGCGCGGCGTGAGCGACGCGACTCCGCCACCGGAAGGCGCTCCGGTCCCCGAGGCCACGCCGCCGGGGCTGGAAGAGAGCCTGCGCCAGGTCAACGCGGCCGGCCGCGCCACGCTCGGCTCGGCACGCGACACCGGCCGCGCCCTGCGCCGCCTGATCTCGGCCGATCTGGCGCTGGCCCGTAGCGCGTTTGGCCGCGCCCTGGCCTGGACCGGCGCGGCCATCGTGTTTGGCGCCTCGTCGTGGCTGCTGCTGACCGGCGCGATCATCGCCCTGCTGCAGCGGCTGGGCCTGACCTGGTTCCAGTCGCTGTTCTTCACCGCGCTGGTCAGCCTGGTGGTGACCGGCGTGGCGGTCTGGCGCGTGTCGCACTTCTTCGACCATACCGGCATGCACGCTACCCGCCGCCAGCTCAGTCGCCTGGGTCTGTTCGACGAACACGACGACGAGGACGAGGCGGACACCGGAACGCCGCCCACGCCGGCAACGAAACCGGCCCCGACGCCAACACCGCGCCCGCAACACTCGAGCACGGCAGCGCGCGAACGCGAGGAACAGCAGCCATGAATTTTGAAAAGCTGCGCCGCCGTGTGGATCGCGCCGAATGGCTGGTCGAAGGCCGCGCCGAGGAAACCCGGGTGCACTGGACCGCGCTGCGCCACGGCTGGCGCGAAGGCTGGACCGCGCCACGCATCGTCGTGGCCGGGCTGATCACCGGCTTCATTGCCGGCAAGCTGCAGCCCAGCAAGGGCCGCGCGGTCGCCAGCCAGGCCACGCGCTGGGTGCAGATCTTCAGCGCGGTATCGAGCATGTTCACCGCGATGCAGGCACGCACCGCGTCCGAAGAGGCCGAGCGCGCGGGCGACCACGCCGAACGTGCCGCGGACAATGCCGACGTGGTGGCAACCGAAACCCCGGCAGCAGCCAGCGCCGCTGCCGCAGCCGCGGCGGCGGCCGCGGCATCAACAGCGCGGACGCGCGAGCCAGAGTCGCCCTATGCGGCGGCCGACGCCTTTCACCCGCCGCGCGCGGCCGAAGCAGCCACGGACGTTTCCGAACGCTGACGTGTTGCGCCGCGGCTAGGCCCGGCGATTACCAGCTCAAGTACATCGGGTCGCGCGCGACTAGGCGCGCCGTTGACACCGCTACCCCCGATAATGCGCCATCCCTGCCGGCCTGCGCCCATGAGCCAACCCGTTCCGCTCGACCCCGATTCGCCCGCCGCACCCGCACCTGCCCTCCCGCCTCCGCCCAAGCCGCGCCCACGCGGGCCGGCCTCGCTCGTCGTCCTGGCGGTACTGGCCGTGGGCTACACACTGTGGGCGGCGCAGACGGTGATCCTGCCGATAATGCTCGCGGCGTTCTTCTCGATGGTCGGCAACCCGATCATCCGCCTGCTGCGGCGCCTGCATATTCCGCGCTTCATCGCCGCCTTGCTGGTCATCGTGCTGGGCGTGGCGGGCACGGTGTCGCTGGCGGTGCAGCTGGTGGGCCCGGCCGCGGAATGGTTCCAGCAGGCACCAACGCAGATGCGGCAGATCGCCCGCGAGGTGCGCGACTTCACCAAGCCGGTGCAGCAGGCCAACCAGGCCGCGGAGAACTTCGCGCGTGCCGCCGGCGGTGAAACCGGGCGCCAGGTGCAGGTAGTGCGCACCCAGCTCGATGATCCCTATCGCGCCCTGGTCCGCGCACCGAAGCTGGCCGCCTCGGTGCTGGCGGTGATCCTGCTGACGTTCTTCTTCATGGTGTACGGGGAAAATCTGCAACGGCATGCCATCGCGCTGTTTCCCAGCCGCGCGCAGCAGCGTTTCACCACCGAGATCCTGCTGGAGATCGAGCGCGAGGTGTCGCGCTACGTGCTGACGATCAGCCTGATCAATACCGCGGTCGGCATGATCTATAGCGGCATCCTGTACGCGCTGGGCGTGCCGCTGCCTGAAGCGCTGCTGTGGGGCACGGTGGTGGCGCTGCTGAATTTCGCCCCGTATGTGGGCCCGCTGATCGGCGTGATGCTGATGCTGCTGATGGGTTTCGTCACCTTCGACACGCCGGCTGCCTCGGCGCTGCCAGCGGCGCTGTATCTGGTGCTGCATACCATCGAAGGCCAGCTGGTGACACCGATCATCCTCGGCCGGCGCATGGCGATCTCGCCGCTGATGCTGATCCTGGCGCTGATGCTGTTCGGCTGGCTGTGGGGGCTGGTCGGCCTGCTGCTGGCGGTGCCGCTGCTGGTCTGCATCAAGATGATCCTGAGCCGGCTGGAAGGCACGCAGCGCTGGGCGCGGCTGCTGGAGTGACCCGGCCTGGCAGTGCCGGGTGCGTGGACGCGCGCCGCTGCTCGGCAGGGTCCATCTGACCTAAAATGCCCGCGTGAGCTTTCCGATCCGCGCCATCACCCTCGACCTGGACGACACGCTGTGGCCGTTCGCGCCCATCGGCGCGCGCATCGACCAGGTGCTGCACGACTGGATGCGCGTCCACAGCCCGGTCACCGCGGCGCGCTTCGATCTGGCCGGCATGCGCGAACTGCGTGAGCGCAGCTTTGCCGACAACCCGCATCTGCATCACGACCTGAGCGCGCTGCGCCGGCTCACCCTGCAGCAGGCGCTGGAGCTGAGTGGCGGCGACGTGAGCCTGGTCGAAGCGGCGTACGAGGTGTTCTATGCCGCGCGCAACCGGGTCGAGTGCTATCCCGACGCGCTCGACGCACTGGCGCGGATCGCCGCGCGGGTGCCGGTGGCGGCGCTGAGCAATGGCAACGCGGATCTGGCGCGGATCGGCCTGGACCATCATTTCGTCTTTCAGCTGGGCTCGCGCGAACACGGCGCGGCCAAGCCACAGGCGAGCATTTTCCACGCCGCCTGCGCCAGGCTGGGCGTGGCGCCCGCGCAGGTGCTGCACGTCGGTGACCATGTCGATATGGACGTGGTCGGCGCGCTCGATGCAGGTCTGCGCGCCTGCTGGATCAACCGCACCGAGGTCAGTTGGCCACGCGCCGACAAGTTGCCCGACCTGCAGTTCGACACCCTCACCGGCCTGGCCGACTGGCTCGATGCCCAGGCCGGCAGCGCCGCCTCGCACCCCTCCCGTCCCGGTGCGCCCGCGCGCGCCTGATTCAAGGAATCGCCCATGTCATTGCCTCAAGGCTTCGTTGCCGACACCCCCTCCGCCCTGCCGCTGCACGTGCTCGACCGTGCGCAGTTCGCCACCTGGCTGGCGCGGCAGCCGGCGGCACTGGCGGGCTGGGCGCAGGCGCAGGGTTTTGAAGCGGCACCGGGCAGCGTGCTGCTGTTGCCGGGCAGCGATGGCTTGGCCGGCGCGGTACTGGGCGTGGGTGATCGCGAAGATGCCTACGCTTATGCGCACGGCCCGTTCGCGCTGCCGGCCGGCACGCAATGGCGCGCCGAAGGCCTGGATGATGCCGGCCAGGCCCTGTTGCAGCTGGGCTGGGGCCTGGGCAGCTATCGCTTCGCGCGCTACCGCAAGCCGACGCGCGCGCCGGCCGAACTGGTCGCCGCGCCGTCGGCCGAGGTTGCGGACCTGATCGAGGCCTGCCTGCGCGTGCGCGACTGGGTCAACACCCCGACCGAGGACATGGGCCCGGAACAGCTCGAAGCCGCGGCGCGCGAGATTGCCGCCGCGCACGGCGCACGCATCGAGGTGATCACCGGCGCCGCGCTGCTGGAACGCAATTTCCCCACCATCCACGCCGTGGGCCGCGCCTCGCACCGCGCGCCGCGCCTGATCGAACTGCAATGGGGCGACGCGGCGCGCCCGCACCTGATCCTGGTCGGCAAGGGCGTGTGTTTCGATACCGGCGGCCTGGACCTCAAGCCGGCCGACGGCATGCGCCACATGAAGAAGGACATGGGCGGCGCCGCCCACGCGCTGGCCCTGGCCGGGCTGGTGATGGCGCGCCAACTGCCGGTGCGGCTGACCCTGCTCATCCCCGCGGTGGAAAACGCGGTGGGGCCGGAAGCCTTCCGTCCCGGCGAGGTGATCACCACTCGCGCCGGCGTCAGCGTGGAAGTGGATAACACCGACGCCGAAGGCCGCCTGGTCCTGTGCGATGCGCTGACCTATGCCGGCGAAGCCAAGCCGGCGCTGATCCTGGACTTCGCCACCCTCACTGGCGCGGCGCGCATCGCATTGGGCCCGGACCTGCCGGCCCTGTTCGCCAACGACGACGCCGTGGCCCAGGCCTGGATCGAAGCCGGCGAACATACCCGCGACCCGGTGTGGCGGATGCCGTTGTGGCGCCCGTACCTGCGCTATCTCACCAGCCATGTCGCCGACCTGGCCAACGCCGGCTCGCGCATGGCCGGTGCGGTCACCGCGGCGCTGTACCTGGAGCGTTTCGTACCCAGCGGACAGCCTTGGGCGCACCTGGACGTCTATGCCTGGAACGACGCCGACCGCCCCGGCCGCCCGGCGGGCGGCGAGGCGCTGGCGCTGCGTTCGGCCTGGGCGATGCTGCAGGCGCGCTACGGCGGCTGACCGCCCGCGGCCATGGCCCACGAGCACGAACCCGGGGAAATCCGTACCGACGGCCGCTGCTTTACCTACGTGCTGCCTTGCGCCTGGGAAGACTTCTGCAAGATAGGCTTCTCGCGCAATCCCCTGTCGCGCCTGCGCAGCCTGCATCCGCGCTGGTTCGAGTTCTTCGACCTGGACACGGGAACGCTGGTGGAAACCGAAACCGAGCGCGATGCCCGCGACCTGGAACTGGAACTGCGCCGGCCGCTGAAGGCGCACCGTGCGCCGGCACCGCTCACCATTGCCGCCAACGCCGGTGGCAAGACCGAATGGGTGCGCGGCGCCAATGCGCAGCTCGCCGCAGCGGCACGGGCGCTGGCGACACGGGGCTTTCGGGTCTACCCGCTGCGCCCCTGGGCGCGCGCGGCCACGTTGCAACGCGTGGATCTGCTCTACGACTGGTCCAGCGCGCAGCTGCCCTTGGGCGAGCACGAAAGCACCGGCTCCCTCACTCCGGCGCAGCAGGCCCTGCGCGACACGCTCGACAGCCATGCGGCGCTCGGCATCGAGTTGCGCACGCATCTGCCTGAACACGTGTGGGACTGGTATCAGCGCAACTAGGCTTCACGAATGCAGACGCGCCGGCTGCGGATGCCGGCGCACGGGCAGGCGCAGGCGGCTGGACCACCACCCGCGCTCACTCATGCTCAGTTCGCCGACTACATCCACGACCCGCCAGTCGGGGTCGTACGGGCGATGGGTTGCGGCCCACACCGCATGGGCGATGGCCAGTTGCGGCGCCTCGAACCAGCGCACGCCATCGCCATCGCACCCACTGCCTTGATAGCGGTGCTCGGCATAGTCGGGCACCGCCTCTTCCAGCATCCGCGCCGCCTCGCGGAGTGAGACGGCACCCAGGTCCGCTCGCGCCATTGCCTCGGCCAGTCGCTGTTTCCAATCGCGGGCACGAGGCATTGGCGCGGACTCCGTCAGGCGGCCTTGCTGCCCTTCTGCGAACCACCCTTCTGGCCCTTCTCCTGGCTGGCGGCCTGATTGCCACCGCCCTCGGCCAGCATGGTCAGCTTCTCGTCGGTGTTCTTTTCTTCCTGCAGCGTTTCCAGCAGCAGCGGCAGCGCGTCCTTGTAGCCGAGCTGCTTGGCCAGAGCGGCCAAGGTGCCGTAGGAGGCGATCTCGTAATGCTCCACCTTCTGCGCGCCGCCGATCAACGCGGCATCACGCAGCGGGCCGGCTTCGACCTCGTCGATGACTTCCTTGCCTTCCTCGACCAGGCCTTCCATCGCGGCGCACTTGATGCGCTTCAGGCGAATGCCCAGCACTTCGACCACCTGGTCGATGCGCTCGATCTGGCCCTGGGTCTCTTCCAGATGCAGCTCGAACGCGGCCGCCAGGTCCGGGTTGGTGGCGGCGCGCGCCAGGCGCGGCAGCGCCTTGGTCAGCTGCTTTTCGGCGCTGTAGATGTCAGAGAGTTCGTGGATGAACAATTCTTCGATGGTCTTGACAGCCATGTTCTGGGTCTCCGGGTGGTCAGGTGTGAGCAGCGGATTGCTGCCTTCCCTGCGCAAGCTAGAGAGCCATGGGTTAAGGGCGATGCTAGGGCCGGTGAACGCGCTGCAAAAGAATGCCCAGGCGGAGCGCAAGAGTCCGCAGGACGTTCACCTCAACCATGCAGCGGCTTCGCAGTACACCGACACGGGTGAACGCGCGCCACGCGTGGTCACGTGCTCTTTATCCGCGTTGCGAAAAAGTGGTTGCGTCGGCAAGACACTCGAAGCAACTCACTCAAACACGGAATGCAGACGATGAATACCCAGTCCAAGATCGAACACCGCCTCAACGACCTGATCGAGATCGCCCGCGACGGCCAGGAGTTCTATGCCGAGGCCGCGAGCAAGGTCAACATTCCCGAACTCACTGCCCTGTTCACCCGCATCGCCACCGTCAAGAGCGACATCGTGACCCGCCTGAGCGCGGTAGTTGCAGCCTCCGGCGGCACGCCGGCCGAACACGGCACCATGGTCGGCACGATGCAGCAGTTCTACGCCAAGGTCCGCGCCATGCTCAGCGACACCGACTACAGCTATGTTGCCGAACTGGAGGAATCCGAAGATCGCCTGCTGCATGCTTTCCAGGACACCCTCACCGACACCGACACCCCGGCCGCCGCGCGCGCCGAAGTCGAGGCCCTGCTGCCGCGCGTGCGCGAGTGCCATGACGTGATGCGCAACCGCAAGCACGCGCTGAAGCAGGTTTCCTGATCTATCTGCGGGATTGGACGGCGCCGCGTTGCAACGCGGCGCCGTTTTCATTCCTCAAAGCAGCCGCGCGATATCCACCGCGGCACGCGCGATCAGCGCCAGCAACACCACATAGGTCACGGTCACGCCCTGGAAGTGCAGGCGCGTGCGCAACGACAGCGCCGACCCGGCCCCGCTGAAACCCAGCCGCGCCACGCCTAGGACACAACGCGGCCACCAGTCGATGCGGCGAATGCCGACCGCCTGCAACAACTGCGGGCGTGATTGCGCCAGGCGCAGCAAGGCGCGGTGCGCGTACAGCACGTTGACGGTGGCCAGCACCGAAAGCAGCGCCAGCAACCCGCGGTATTGATGCAGCAATGCCTCGAAGTTCATGACGCCACGACCCTGGTTCAGCGTGCGCGTGAGGGCAGGTGCGCGCCACGCGTGATGCGAAGGCCATCGTAATCCAACGGCCGCTCATGGCGCAGCGACCACCTCAACGCTGGCTGTCGATGCCGCGCCCCGTCGCCGCCCAGTAGATCGCGCCATACAGGTGGCCCAGGTACAGCGCGTCGGCATAGGCTTCCGGCGGATGGCCCAGCGCGGTGGCGAACACGCGGCCGCCCTCGAATACGTGGTACCAGGCCACCGGGTGGTGGCGGCCCATGCCCTTGGCGACCTGGCCGGGCCAGATCGCGGTCGGGTCGTAGCTGCGCTCGTCCACTTCCATCACCACCTGCAGGTCGTCGCTGTAGGGCGGGTCGTATTCGTACCACTCGTCGCTCCACAGCCAGCGCCGCGGCAGGCCGGCGGTGGCCGGGTGGCTGGCATCGACCACATCGACCATGGCGGTCTGCACGAACGGATGGGTGCGGAAGGAACGGCCGATCATACGGTCGTACCAGTCCCAGTCCCCCTTTCTGATGGCGAAGGCCTTGTGCACCGCCACCACCCCGCCGCCGCTGCGCACGTACTTCTGGAAGTTGGCGCGGCGCGCCGCGTCGAGATCGCTGGCCGGGCTGTTGAGCAGGACGATGGCCTGGTACTGCGACAAATCGCCGTCGAAGGCGCGGCCGTCCCAATCCCAGGTCAGGGCGAAGTCATGGCGGCGGGCGAGCTGCTCGAACTGCGGCTTGGCGACCGGGATGTAGTCGTGGTGGTACTTGTTGGGGATCGCCGCGACCAGCACCTTGAATTGCTGGGACCAGGCCGGGACGGCCAGCGCGAACAGGAGCAGGGCCAGCAGCGCGCGGGCGGCGCGAGAGCATCGGGGCATTCGGTCGGTTCCGTGGGGAGAGCCCGGGCAGTGTACGGCGCCGGCGCGCGGCGGCTGGACGCAGACCGTGATCGCCGTCATGCTGCGCCGCTTGCAAGTGGTGACTTCCGGCAGCTTGTCGACGTCTGGCCGCCGCGGTCACATTGTTCCCGCCCCGCCGTCCTGGTTGCCGATGAATACCTCCGCTGATCTGTTGAAGGAACTGAAGATCGACCGCAAGTCGCCCGCAGGACGCGAGCCGCCATCGCGGCGCGGTCTGTGGATCGGCCTGGCCGTTGTCGTGCTCCTGCTGTTGCTGGCCGCTGGCGCCTGGGCGCTGTTCGGGCGCAAGCCCGCGGTCGAGGTGCGCACCGCGCCGGTAGTGGCGATCACTGCCGGCGGCAGCAGCGCCTCGGTGCTCGATGCCTCCGGCTACGTGGTCGCCCGGCGCATGGCGACGGTGTCGGCGAAGATCACCGGCAAGGTCCGCGAGGTGAAGATCGAGGAAGGCATGCGGGTGGAGGAAGGCCAGGTGATGGCCACGCTCGACCCCATCGACGCCAATGCCAGCCGCGACCTGTCCGCCTCGCAGGTCGGCGCGGCGCGCAGCCAGGTCGAGAACATCCGTGCCCAACTCAAGCGTGCCGAAGCCGATGCCACGCGCCTGCAGACCCTGGTCGGGCAGCAGCTGGTCTCGCGCTCGCAGTACGACGAGACGGTCGCCATGCGCGATGCGCTGCGCGCGCAACTGCAAAGCGCCGAGCGCAACGTGAAAGTCGCCGGCAACCAGCTGGCGATTTCCGACCTCGGCGTGGACAACACCATCGTGCGCGCGCCGTTCTCCGGCGTGGTCACGGCCAAGGCGGCGCAGCCAGGCGAAATCGTCTCGCCGCTGGCCACTGGCGGCTTCACCCGCACCGGCATCGGCACCATCGTGGACATGGAATCGCTGGAAGTCGAAGTGGATGTCGGCGAGGCCTACATTGGCCGCGTGCAGCCGAAGATGCCGGTGGAAGTGGTGCTCAATGCCTACCCGGACTGGAAGATTCCCGGCGAGGTGATCGCCATCATCCCCACCGCCGACCGCGGCAAGGCCACGGTCAAGGTACGCGTGTCGATGAAGGTCAAGGACCCGCGCATCGTGCCGGAGATGGGCGTGCGCGTGAGCTTCCTGGAAGAAGCCAAGCCGCAGCAGGCGCAGCAGCCGCAAGGCGTGCGCGTGCCCGGCGCCGCACTGGTCGAACGCGAGGGCGGCAGCGCGGCCTTCGTGGTCGGCGAAGACAACGTCGTGGCCCTGCAACCGGTGAAGACCGGCATTGCCTTGGGCGATGACCGCCAGGTGCTGTCGGGCCTGACCGCCGGCGACACCGTCGTGCTCGACCCACCCGCCACCCTGAAGGATGGCGACAAGGTAAAACTGGCTGACGCGCAGGCCGAATAGGCGCGTTCGCACACCACCACACCGCAGTCCGCATTCACAGAGGAAAGCCCATGTCTGCCCTGGTCACCCTGCGCAACGTCACCAAGACCTATCAACGCGGCCCCGAGAAGGTGCAGGTGCTGCACGGCATCGACCTGGAGATCGAGCGCGGTGATTTCGTCGCGCTCATGGGTCCGTCCGGTTCGGGCAAGACCACCTTGCTCAATCTCATCGGCGGCCTGGACACGCCCAGCGGCGGCGAGATCGAAATCCAGGGCGAGCGCATCGACCGCCTCAGCGGCAGCCAGCTGGCGACCTGGCGCAGTCACCACGTCGGCTTCGTGTTCCAGTTCTACAACCTGATGCCGATGCTCAACGCGCAGAAGAACGTCGAACTGCCGCTGCTGCTGACCCCGCTGGGCGCGGCGCAGCGCAAGCGCAACGCCGAGATCGCGCTGACCCTGGTCGGCCTGGCCGATCGTGCCAGCCACCGTCCGAACGAGCTGTCCGGCGGCCAGCAGCAGCGCGTGGCCATTGCCCGCGCGATCGTCTCCGATCCGACCTTCCTGATCTGCGACGAGCCCACCGGCGACCTGGACCGCCACAACGCCGAGGAAATCCTCAAGCTGCTGCAGCAGCTCAATCGCGAGCACGGCAAGACCATCATCATGGTCACCCACGACCCCAAGGCCGCCGAGTACGCCACCCACACCATCCACCTCGACAAGGGCGAGCTGGCTGACGCCCCCGCCGCGCACTGACCGGGGGACGCCATGAAATATCTCTCGCTCGTATGGGCGCAGCTGTTCCGCAGCAAGACGCGGACACTGCTGACCCTGTTTTCGGTGATCGTCGCGTTCCTGCTGTTCGGGCTGCTGGACTCGGTGCGCGTGGCGTTCACCGCCGGTGGCTCGGTCGAAGGCGCCAACCGCCTCGTGGTGGCTTCGCGGTTGTCGATCACCCAGTCGCTGCCGGTGCGGCTGGAACCGCAGATCCGCAGCATCGCCGGGGTGCGTGATGTCACCTATGCGATGTGGTTCGGCGGCATCTACCGTGACCCGAAGGACTTCTTTCCCAACTTCTCGGTGGCGCCGAACTTCTTCGACGTCTACACCGAGTACGAGGTACCGCCGGATCAATTGAAGGCCTTCCAGAACACCCGCAACGGCGCGGCGGTCGGCGAGGCACTGGCGAAGAAGTTCGGCTGGAAGGTCGGTGACGTGATCCCGCTGCAGGCGACCATCTTCCCGCGCGGTGGCAGCAACGACTGGCCGCTGGAGCTGAAGCTGATCTTCCGCGCCAAGGACCGCGCCAATGTGCAGGCCGAAAACCAGTTGATGATGAACTGGAAGTACTTCGACGAGTCCAACGACTATATCAAGAGCCAGGTCAGCTGGTACACGGTCAAGCTCGCCAACGCCGACCAGGCCTCGCGTGTGGCGCAGGCCATCGATGCGCTGTCGGCCAACTCCGACCACGAGACCAAGACCCAGACCGAGTCGGCGTTCCAGCAGGCCTTCATCAAGCAGTTCGCCGATATCGGCCTGATCGTCACCTCGATCATGGGCGCGGTGTTCTTCACCCTGCTGCTGCTCACCGGCAACACCATGGCCCAGGCAGTGCGCGAGCGCATTCCCGAGCTGGCCACGCTGAAGACGCTGGGCTTCCAGGACCGCACCGTGCTGGCGCTGGTGATGTTCGAGTCGGTGCTGCTGGTGGTGCTCGGCGGCCTGCTTGGCATGGCCCTGGCCTCGGGGGCGATCCCCGGCCTGGCCAAGGCCAGCGGTGGCGCGCTCCCCGTGCACTTCGTGCCGGCACAGACGTGGTTGGTGGGGCTGGCGCTGATGGTCGGCATTGGTGTGGTGGTGGGACTGCTGCCGGCGCTGCGCGCGCAGCGGCTGAAGATCGTCGACGCGCTGGCTGGCCGCTAGGAGAGCACGCATGAACAAGCAATGGATGTGGAATCTGCTGTCGATCCTCGCGCTGGTCGTCGCGCTGCTGGTGTGGATCATGCTGCCCTGGTACGCGGTGCTGGGCGTGGCGGTGGTGCTGGCGCTGTGGCTGCTGCTGACGCGCAGTGGCCGGCTGTCGCTGGCCGCCGCGCGCATCGGCATCGCCAGCCTGCCGCAGCGCTGGGGCGCCTCGTCGGTCATCGTGGTCGGCATTGCCGGCGTGGTCGGCGTGCTGGTGGCGATGCTGGCGATGGGCCAGGGCTTCCAGGCCACCCTGGACAGCACCGGCGATGACACCACCGCGATCGTGCTGCGCGGCGGCTCACAGGCCGAGACCAACTCGGTGATCATGCGCGACCAGTCGCCGTTGATTGCAAGCCTCCCTGGCGTGGCGCGCGACGCCAGCAACCGGCCGCTGGTATCGCCGGAGTTGTCGCAGGTGGTCAACCTGGTGTCCAAGTCCGACGGCACCGATGTCAACGCACAGTTCCGCGGTGTCGGCGAGCAGGCCTGGGCGGTGCATGACAAGGTCAAGATCATCGAGGGCCGCAAGTTCGGCGCGGGCCTGCGCGAGATCGTGGTCGGCAAGGGTGCGCAGTCGCAGTTCCGCGGGCTGGAGGTCGGCAAGACCATCAACCTGGGCAACCAGGCGTGGACGGTGGTCGGCGTGTTTGCCAGCGGCGATGCGCATGACTCGGAAATGTGGACCGACACCGAAACCCTGGCCAGCACCTACAACCGCCGCGCGTACCAGTCGATCAGCGTGCGTACGACGGGCAAGGAAGGTTTCAGCCAGTTCAAGACCGCGATGGCGGCCGACCCGCGGCTGAAGCTCGACGTGTTCACCACCCGCGAGTACTACAAGAAGCAGGGCGGCAACCTGAGCAAGGTGCTGGAAATCCTGGGCAAGTTCATCGGCACGATCATGGCCTTCGGTGCGGTATTCGGTGCGCTGAACACGATGTACGCTGCGGTGGCGACGCGGGCGCGAGAAATCGCGACGATGCGCGCCATTGGTTTCCGCGGCCTGCCGGTGGTGATGGCGGTGATGCTGGAGACGATGCTGCTGGCGCTGCTGGGCGGCGTGCTGGGTGGGTTGATCGCCTGGGCCATCTTCAATGGCTACAGCGTGTCGACCTTGGGCAGCAATTTCAGCCAGGTCGTGTTCCAGTTCCGCGTCTCGCCCGAACTGCTGTGGACGGGGTTGAAGTGGGCGCTGGGCATTGGCCTGGTCGGCGGGTTGTTCCCGGCCCTGCGCGCGGCGCGGCTGCCGATCACGGTGGCGTTGCGCGAGGTCTGAGGCCGGGCGGCTGGCGCCGGCTAGCGAAGCCGCGATCTGTCAATTGGCGGTCGCGGCTGAAGCCGCTCCTACAGTGGTCCCGGCAGGCGTCGACGCGTCGCCTCCCGCAACGCAACACACGCAAAGCGCACCACTCCAAACATCCGGCAACGGTCACACCCCTGTCATGAGCGCGCGGTAGATAGACGGGCTGGACGGCGCTAGGCTGCGGCTCTCGATTGTCCCTCTGGTCGTCCCACATGTCGCGCCCGTTGCTCGCGGCCGGCCTGCTGGCCCTGCTCTGCGTCTGGCTGGCCGGCAGCGGTTGCTCCTCCACTTCGCTCAGTTCACGGCTGGTCGCCCCCGGCGGCGCATCGCCGCTGCTCGGCATGGTCGATACCAAGACCCTGCTCGAGAAGCTGCCCACCCGCAGCGGTACCCTGCCCGGCCGCGACGGCGTGCCGATCTTCTGGCGTGCGTTCGACCCGGGCGAGTACGGCTTCGAGTACCACTTCAAGCGCAGCCCCAACTCCGCCGGCACCCAGCACGTTGCCTTCGACTTCAACTTCAATCCGCGCCTGGCCGCGCAGCCACGCAGCGCGCCGCGCGGCACGGTGATCCTGCTGCACGGCTGGATGATGGACGGCAATTCGCTGCTGCCGTGGTCGCTGTCGCTGGCACAGGCGGGCTATCGCGCCATCGCGCTGGACCTGCGCAACCACGGCCAGTCCGGCAGCGGCCTGGCCGGCTACGGCACCCGCGAATCCGACGACGTGGTGCGGGTGATCGGCGAGCTGCGCGAGCGCGGCGAGATCGTCGGGCCGCTCTACCTGTTCGGGGTGTCGTATGGCGCGGCCACCGCGCTGTTCAGTGCCGACAAGCTCGGCGACCAGGTCGCCGGCGTGGTGGCGGTGGAGTCCTTCGCCAACGCCGGCCGCGGCATCCGCGACATGGTCCCGCACATGCTGGCCGAGACGCCACGCGACTGGGAAGCGCGCGCGGTGTCGGGGTACATGCGCTGGCGCTATGGCGACCAGAATCTCGACCAGGTGATCGCCGCCGCCGACCAGCAGCTGGGCATCCAGCTGGACCGGCTGGACGTGGCCCCCGCCGTGACCGATACGCGCGCTTGCGTGCTGTTGCTGCATGGTGATGCGGACCGCCACATCCCGGTGGCGCACGGTCGTCTGCTGGCCGCTTCGGCGCCGCGCGCGCACTACCTGGAACTGCATGGCGAGAATCACCTGAGTCTGCCGATGCGTGTGGACCTGCTGGCACCGATGGTCGAGCAGTGGTTCGCGGCCAATCCGCAGGCGCAAGCGCAGTGTCCGGCGCCGCTGCAATTGCCGGCCGGCGACGCGATTCGCGCTGACCTCAACCAGGCCGATCCAGCCACCCAAGGCTGACAGCCGCACTGACGTCGGCCGCGGTATCCACATCCAGCGCCAGCTCCGGCGCATCCACCACTGCCACGGCGTGCGCGCCGCTGCGCGCCACCTCGCGCAAACCCGCGTCGCCGGCAAAACGTGCCTGCGTCCACAGCGGCCAGGCAACCACGGCCGGCAAGCCGCGCACGCCGGCATAGCCGCTGAAGGCGCTGCCACCGCTACGCGCGGCCGCCGTCAGCAGCTGCTGCAGATGTGACGCGGCGAGCGCCGGCTGGTCGCAGCCCAGCACCAGCACATGACGATACCGAGCGCTGCGCAATGCCTGCTGCACGCGCGCTAGGCTGGCACCCAGGCCATCCAGCCAATCCGCCACGTCCACAATCTCCACGCGCAGGTCGCACAACTCGGCCTGCAGCAACTCGCGCTGCGCACCGAGCGCGACCAGCACCCGCGCCGCGCCGCTGCTGGAGGCCAGCTCTGCGGCATGGCGCAGCAGAGTAGTTCCGTCGCGACGCAGCAGCTGCTTGGGATAACCCAGCCGCTGGCTGCCACCGGCCGCCAGCACCACGGCGACAAACTCCGCGGTCACGTGATCGCGTCCTCGTCTTCGTCCTCGCGCCAGCGCTGCAGCTGCGCGGCAATGCTCAGCGCGATGGCCTGCGGTCCCTCGCCCCCCAGGTGCAGGCCGACCGGCGACCGCAGCCGTGGCATCAGCTGCTCGCGTTGCGCAGGGGCCAGCAGCTGGAACAGGTCCTGCTGACGCCGGCGCGGCCCGAGCAGGCCGATGAAGCGCGCCGGATGCGCGGCGAGTGCGTCGAGGGCTTCGCGATCGAGCTCGAAGTGGTGGTGCATCACCAGTACGGCCTCAGCATCGAGTCCGGCAGCCAGCGCCTGCGCGGGCGTGGCCTCGACATGCTGGTCGGCCAGCACACCCTGCCCGCGCCAGCGTGGCCGCTTTTCCACCAGCGTGGTCATCCAGCCGAGCTGGCGCAGCCAGGGCAGCAGGACCTCGCTTTCCGGTCCGGCGCCAAACAGCGCGAGCGCCGGCGGCGCCGGAATGCGCACATGGAAGCGCGCGGCCACATGCCTTGTGTCGAGTGGCAGCGGCCATTCCTGGAGCACATCGCCAATCGATGCACAGCATCGCCCCTGCGCGTCCAGCTGCAGGCACAGCGCGCCGCGTCGTGCCAGCCAGGCACGCGCCAGCGTGTCCCAGCCGCTGAGCGCCGGCAACGGCAGCAGCGCCAGATGCAGTCGGCCACGGCAACCTACGGCCGAACCAGAGAGCAGGTCCTCGTCGCTGCGCGTATCGATCTCCATCAACGTCAGCTCGCCGGCCTGCAGCGCGGCAGCGGCCTGCAAGGCGATATCCGCTTCCAGGCAACCGCCACTGAGCCAGCCCTCGCGCGTGCCCTGCTCAGCGAACAGCGCCAGCGCGCCCGGCTTGACGTAGGTCGAGCCCTCGGTGGCCACCACCAGCGCCAGGGTCGCGGGCTCGCCCGCGCGGAAGGCGACCAGGCTCGCTTCGATGGCATGGCGTGCGGCCGTCATGGGGCGTGGAGGACTCGGCGGTTGCGCAGGTGGGAACAGCCTACCCGCACTCGGGTCCGCGTGGCGTCGTGGCTGCCGTCAGCGTGCCGGCAACATGCGCCGCGAGCGCCACAGCCCTTCGCCCAGGAACACCAGCAGGCCGATCCAGATCGCCACGAATCCAACCACGCGCGCCGGATCGAAGGGTTCATGGAAATACCACACGCCCAACAACAACTGCAGGGTCGGCGCGATGTATTGCAGGATGCCCACCAGCGACAACGGAATGCGCCGCACGCCGTAGGCAAAGGCGATCAGCGGCACCGCGGTAACCACGCCGCCAAAGGCCAGCAGCAGGTCGTCGCGCAGGGTCCAGCCGTGCACGAAACCACCGCCGTGGCCCTGCTCGCTCCACAACACAAAGCCGAGCGCGGGCAGGAACAAATACAGGCTTTCCACACCAAGGCCAGCCACCGCGTCCACCGCGACGATCTTGCGCAGCAAGCCATACAGGCCGAACGACAGTGCCAGGCCCAGTGCAATCCACGGCGGCGTGCCGGCGGCCCAGGTCAGCCAGGCCACGCCGAGGGCGGCGCAGCCCACCGCCAGCCATTGCAGCGAACGCAGGCGCTCCTTCAGCACCAGTACGCCCAGCAGCACGCTGACCAGCGGATTGATGTAGTAGCCCAGGCTGCTTTCGATCACATGCCCGGCATTGATGGCCCAGATATACAGACCCCAGTTGAAGCCGATGGCCAGTCCACTCAAGGCCAGCAGGCCGAGCGCGCGCGGCTGCGCGGCAATGCGCCGCAGCCAGCCCAGGCGCGAGGACAGCAGCAGCCAGCTCACGACCAGCAACGTGCTCCAGACAATGCGGTGGGCGATGATCAACGGCGACGGCACCGCCTGCAGCAGATGCCAGTAGATCGGGAACAGGCCCCAGATGACGAACGCGCCCGCGGTGATCGCGACACCCTGGCGGCGCTGGCGCGCGGCCTCGTCAGGCGTCGTCATCGTGGCGCCCCCGCGCGGCCGCGCGACAGGGTGACCACGACCACACCGGCCAGGATCACCGCCATCGCCACCAGGTCGGCGGTGGTGAACTGCTCATGGCCGACCCACGCGCCCAGCGCCACGGCGATCACCGGGTTGACGTAGGCATAGCTGCCAGCCAGCGCCGGGCGCACGTTCTGAAGCAGCCACACGTAAGCGGTGAAGGCGATGATCGAACCGAACACGCACAGGTAGGCCACGGCCAGCAACCCCTGCGGCGTGGGCAGCGTATGCGGACGCTCGCCCATGACGAGGCCGGCCAGGAAAATCAGCACACCACCGCAGATCATCTGCCCGGCGGCGGTCATGAACGGTGCTGGCAGGTCGCGGCCGCGCGACCAGATCGAGCCGAACGCCCAGCCCACCGGCGCGATCAGCAGCAGGACCAGGCCAGTAGGCGTGGCAGTGAGGCTGCTGCCGGCGTTGAGCCAGACCACGCCGAGAAAGCCGATGACGATGCCCAGCCATTCGCCGCGCGTCGCGTGCTGGCCGCGCATCGCGGAAAACAGCGCCATCCACAACGGCACCGATGCCACTGCGGTCGCGGCCAGGCCGGAGGACACATCGCGCTCGGCCAGCACCACCATGCCGTTGCCGAGCAGCAGCAGGGTCGCGCCCATCATTGCCACGTTCGGCCACTGCCGGCGGGTCGGCGCGGGTACGCCGCGCCAGCGCAGCACCGCGTACAGCAGCGTGCCGGCGACGATGAAGCGCGCACCGGAGACCATCGTCAGCGGCAGCGCGCCGCCTTCCAGGGCCAGACGGATACCGAGGTAGGTCGAACCCCAGACGACGTAGACCAGCAACAGGGCAAGGACGACAAAACCGCGGCGCGCAGCAGGCGCGCCAGCGTCGACGTTGGAGGACATACGAGACAGGGCGAAGCGGGAACAACCGGATTCTAGTCTTTTTCCGCGCAGCGGCCGTGTCCGCAATGGAACGACGCCCGGCGCGAATGCAACGCTGGCGCCCGCACGCGGGCGCGCCGGCTCAGCGCCGCGCCGCCTCGCTGCGTTCGCGCGCTTGCTTGAACTCGCTGCCCTCCGCCCAGGTGGGCCAGGTGCGGCTATTGGCGAGCAGGCGCCCGAGGTCGTAGACGATCTGCGTGTCGGCGGCATGGCCACGCGCGTCCCATTGCGGCGTCCAGCGGTCGCAGGGCTGGTGATAGCAATCACGGAAGTAGGCATCGCGCAGCGCCTTGCCGGCGGCGACGCCACCTTCCACGCGGTCCAGGCCCGGGCCGATGGTGATGGCCGGCACGCCGACACGGGCAAAGGCGAAGTGATCGGCGCGATAGAAGAAGCCGGCCTCCAGGTTCGGGTCCGGGCTGTACTGGCGGCCACGCGCCTGCGCGGCACGCTTGAGGTCGTCTTCCAGCGAGACCTTGCCCAGACCCCACGAAGCGATGTCGCGGACCGGGCCGTCCGGGCTGAACATCTCCATGTTCAACACGGCGACGGTGCGATCCAGCGGCACCAGCGGATGGGCCGCGTAGTAGCTCGCGCCCAGCAGCCCCTTTTCTTCGGCGGTGAGAGCGATGAACAGCAGGCTGCGCTGCGGCCGCGGCCCGGCGGCAAAGCTGCGCGCCAGTTCCAGCACGCTGGCCACGCCGGTGGCGTTGTCGACCGCGCCATGGCGGATGCGGTCGCCTTGCGCATCGGGCTCGCCAACGCCGAAGGCATCCCAGTGCGCGGAGAAGATCACCGTCTCGTCCGCATGCGTGGTGCCGGCCAGACGCGCCACCACGTTATGGGTGACAACGCGCTCGCGCTTGACCCGGAAGTGCGCGCTCAACCGTGCGTCACCCAAAGCCACCGGCTTGAAATCGGGCTGCATGGCCTGGCGCTTGAGCGCATCGAAGTCCAGCCCGGCGTCGCGGAAGATCGCCACGGCCTGTTCGCGTTGCAGCCAGCCGCGCAGCGGCGTGTGCAGGGCCAGCGCCTGCGCCGGCTCGCGCTCGATATCGAACAGCGGCGACAGCCCCGAGCTGCGCACGGTGTTCCAGCCGTAGGCGGCCGGCGCGGTTTCATGGACGATCAACACGCCGGCGGCGCCGCGGCGCGCGGCTTCCTCGAACTTGTAGGTCCAGCGGCCGTAGTAGGTCACCGCCTTGCCATCGAAGGCGCCCGGACCGGGGCTTTCAAAGTCGGCATCGTTGATCAGCACGACCGCGATCCTGCCCTTCAGGTCCACGCCCTTGTAGTCGTCCCAGTGCCGCTCCGGCGCGCTGATGCCGTAGCCGACGAATACCAGCGGCGCATCTTCCACCGCCACCGCTTCGCGCGGGCGCAGGCTCTGCAAGGTGATGTCCTCGCCATTGCGCAGCGCGCGGCTGCTGCCGCCCTGGCGCAGCGTCGCCTGTACCGGGCCTTCGACCTGCGCGCGCACCAGCGGCACCGACTGGGTCCAGCCACCGGCATCGCCGCCCGGCTGCAGGCCGGCGGCGCGGAACTGCGCAACGAGATAGTCGATGGTGCGCTGCTCACCGGCGCTGGCCGGCGCGCGGCCCTCGAACTCGTCCGACGCCAGCACCTGCACGTGGCGCGACAACGCCGCCGCGTCGATGGCCTGCGCCACTGCATCGTTGGCGGCCTGGGCGACACCGCCGACGAACAGGCAGGCGGACAGCAGCAGGATGCGCATCGGATTCACGGCGAGGTTCTTCGGCAGACAGGGGGTGCACAGTGTAGTGCGCGCGGCGTGCAGCGCCGAGCATGGTGCGCACTCAGCGGCTGGCGCGGTCCAGCCAGCTCGCCAGGCCCTGCGCGTTGAGCTCGATGTCCATGGCCAGCACGCGCGTCACTTGCGCATCGTCCAGTGGCACGCCGTGCGCGTGCGCGCGCTCCAGGTACAACGCGGTCAGGGCGGCGACCAGACAGCGATGGCGGTCCGGACGCCCGTCGCAGCCGCGCGCCAGCTCGGCCATGGCCTCGATCTGCTCGATCAACGCCTGACCCAGCGCTGCCGGCGGCGCAACGCGGCCGTAGTGGGTGATGTACATCACTTCCGGCGCGTAGGCGAGCATGCGCTGGATCGAATCACGCATCGCCTCCGGCTCGAACTGCACCGGCGAGGACGTGGGCAGGATGAAAGGCCCGCGTGCCGAATCGAGCTCGCGGTAGGACAGGCCGAAGGTGTCGCCGGTGAACCAGCTGCGGCTGCGCGCGTCCCACACGCACAAGTGGTGGCGCGCATGGCCCGGGGTGTCGAGGGTAAGCAGCGCGCGTCCGGCCAGGGCCACGCTGCCGCCATCCTCGGCCAGCTGCACACGCTCGGCCGGCACCGGCAGCACCTGCCCATAGCTGCGGGCCAGTTCCTCGGCGCCATAGACCGCGGTGGCGCCGGCCAGCAGGCGCGTCGGGTCGATCATGTGCGGTGCGCCTCGCGGATGTATCAGTACGCGCGCATTGGGCAGATGCTGCAGCAGCGTACCGGCACCGCCGGCGTGGTCCAGGTGCACGTGGGTGAGGATGAGCCAGTCGACGTCCGCTGGCGCCAGCCCGGCACTGGACAGCGCATCGAGCACGGCGGGCACGGCGAGCGCGGTGCCGCAGTCGATCAGGGCCCCACGGCCCTGTTCGACGACCAGGTAGGCGGCATCGAAGCGCGGGCGCTGGAAGCCGGTGTCTATGGTGAGGATGCCGTGCGGGGTCATCGGGCTTCCTTGGTCGCAGAACGAACTCAGGCCGCCTCGCGCAGCGCGCGCAGCGCATCCAGCACCGCGTCGGTGGCCACCTGCAGCTTGAACAGCGGCGACTCCAGCGCGTCGGCGGCGCTGGCCTGCTTGAGCACGGCGATAGTCTGGCCGCACTCGCGCGGTGAATCGAAGCCCTCGCTCTGCACCAGCAGCTCGCCTTCGCCATCGAGCAACTTGAAGTAGAAGCGGCCATCGGGCTCGCGGTACTGCTTGAACAGCGGCAGCGCCGCCTTCGCCGGCTTCTGCGCGGGATCGGCGTCATCGCGGGCGCTCAGGTCGCGCAGCCCCACGGCGTGGCGCAGGCGCGCCAGGAACGGACGTGCGTAGCGCTCGCGCAGGCGCTCGCCACCACGGCGCAGGATCGCCTCGATCGCCGCCGGATCGCCCATCAGCGCTTCGTAGCGCTCGCGCAGCGGGGCGATCTCGGCATCGATGCGCTCGAACAGCTGCTGCTTGGCATCGCCCCAGGCGATGCCCTCGGCGAAGGCGCGGGCGAAGGCCGCGGTCTCCTCCGGCGTGGCAAAGGCCTGGTACAGCTGGAACAGCGCCGAGCCTTCGGTGGACTTGGGTTCGCCCGGCGCGCGCGAGTCGGTGAGGATGGAGAACACCAGCTTGCGCAGCTCGTCGCGCGGGGCGAACAGCGGAATGGTGTTGTCGTAGCTCTTGCTCATCTTGCGCCCGTCCAGGCCGGGCAGCGTGGCGACCTGCTCGTCGATCAGCGCTTCCGGCAGCACGAAGTAGTCGTGCTTGTAGACATGATTGAAGCGCTGGGCGAAGTCGCGCGCCATCTCGATGTGCTGCACCTGGTCGCGGCCGACCGGCACCTGATGCGCATTGAAGATCAGGATGTCGGCGGCCATCAGCACCGGATACATGAACAGACCGGCGGTGATGCCGGCATCGGCGTCCAGGCCTTCGGCGTCGTTCTTGTCCACCGCCGCCTTGTAGGCATGGGCGCGGTTGAGCGTGCCCTTGCCGGCGATGCAGGTCAGGAACCAGTTGAGCTCGTTGGTCTCGGGCACATCGCTCTGGCGATAGAACCAGACCTTGTCCGGGTCCAGGCCGCAGGCCAGCCAGGTGGCGGCGATCTCCAGCGTCGAACGCTGCGTGCGCGCGGGGTCCTGGGCCTTGATCAGGCTGTGCAGGTCGGCCAGGAAGTAGAAGCTCTCCGCGTCGGCCGCGCGGCTGGCGGCAATGGCCGGGCGCACGGCGCCGACATAGTTGCCCAGGTGCGGGGTGCCAGAGGTGGTGATACCGGTAAGGACGCGGGTAGTCATGCGATACAAGGGGCCAGGAGCAAACCACGTCAGTGTACCGTTGGCGGCGCCGGGCGGCCTACCGCAAGCGCGGCTGCCCATAAGGAAACGGGCCGCACTGGGCGGCCCGTTCCGGTTGAAGACTACGGCGAAGACGCTCAGTAGTCCTTGTATTCCTTGCGCAGTGCTGCGTCGAAATCCTTCACCTCGCGCTCGGCGCGGTCGCGATCCCAGCCGTAGCGCTCCTGCAGCTTGCCCGACAGGTACTGGGCATTGCCCTCGGCCACGTCGAAGTCATCGTCAGTGAGGTCGCCCCACTTGGCCTGCATCTGGCCCTTGAGCTGAGTCCACTTGCCGGAAATGATGTCTTTGTTCATTCGTGCGCTCCTACGGTATGGGGGCCGGTGTTGGTCGGCCGGACTTGCGGGCTTGCGGCATGGCTGCCGCCGCGCCAACAGATTCCTCCGATTGGCGTTGCGCAGGGGTCAACGCGCGTCAAGAAGCTCGTCATCGCGGTGAACGTCGGTATAGCCGAGCGTGACGGTTTCCGCCGGGCACGAAAAAGGCGGGCCGGAGCCCGCCTTCGTACGATCGATGCGGTGACTTAGTTCTTCGCCGCGTCTTCGACCTTCTCGCCCGCCTTCTGCACGTCCTTGCCGGCGCCGGCAACGGTGTTGCAGCCGCTCAGCACGGCGATGGAAAACATGCCCAGGGCCAGCAGGGTGATCACTCGCTTCATGTCTCTCTCCTTTGTCAGTTCGTTACCGCGGCGTTGCCGCGATTAGCCAGTGGGTGCGATTGCCTGACGGCTCAGCACTTGCCGTCGCTGCACTTCTCAGCGGTGTTTTCCACCTTTTCGCCGGCCTTCTGCACATCCTTGCCGGCACCGGCAACGGTGTTGCAGCCGCTCAGCATGCCAACGGAAAACAGGGCCAGCATCGCCAGGGTCATCAGTCGCTTCATGTTCTTCTCCGAGTGACGCGGCGCCCCGTGGTGGGTGGCGGTACCGCTTGCGGGAGAATCTGACTGCGAAGCCGTCGAGCGCGCGTGAACGCGGACGGTTTCGTCAAAACGGCTCAGGGAAAACGTTCAGGAAACTCAGTCCCGCATCAGCGTGGATTTGCCGAACAGGCTTTCCACCAGATCCACCGCAAGCTCGGCAGTCAGATTGCGCGTGTCGATGACCGGGTTGAGTTCGACGATGTCCAGCGAGCCCAGCAGCCCGGTGTCGGCGATCATCTCCATCACCAGCTGCGCTTCGCGATAGTTCGGGCCACCGGGCACGGTGGTGCCCACGCCGGGGGCGATGCTGGGATCTAGGAAATCGACATCGAAACTCACGTGCAGGTGGGTGTCGGCATCGAGCCCGGCCAGCGCTGCTTCCATCGTCCGCTTCATGCCGTTCTCGTCGATGTAGCGCATGTCGTAGACGTCGACACGGTGCTGCTTGATCAAGCGTTTCTCTTCCGGGTCCACCGAACGGATGCCGATCTGCCGCACCTGCTCCGGCAGCAGCGCCGGCGCGCTGCCGCCCAGCTCGGTCAGTTCGCTCGGGCCCAGGCCGCACAGGCAGGCCACCGGCATGCCATGCACGTTGCCCGAGGGCGTGACCTCGCTGGTGTTGAAATCCGAATGCGCATCCAGCCACAGCACGCGCAGCTTGCGGCCGCGCTCGCGGCACCAGCGCGACACCGCGGTGATCGAGCCCATCGCCAGGCAGTGGTCGCCGCCCAGCATGATCGGCATGCGGCCGTCGGCCAGTTCCGCATAGGTGGCGTCCATCAGTGCGCGGTTCCACGCCACCACCTCGTGCAGGTGGCGGTAGCCGCCGACCGGCGTCGTCCAGGGGTTGCGCGGGCCGTCGAGGTTGCCGGTGTCGCGCACCTCCACGCCGCGTGCGACCAGCGCCTCGGCCAGGCCGGCAATGCGCAGCGCCTCGGGCCCCATCCGGGCACCCCGATGGCCGGCGCCAATGTCGGTGGGCACGCCGATGATCGAGACGGGGGGATACGACGTGGCCATTGCGGCCCTCCTGGTTGCAGATGAAACCATGAAGTCTAGTCGCCGCACGCGCTTTCGCCCTGCGGCACTGCAGCAGGCGCGCTGCGCGACGGCTGAGCAAGGACGAGATATGCCGGGGATGGTGCCGCTTATCCGAATCGAACGGATGACCTACTGTTTACAAGACAGTTGCTCTACCAACTGAGCTAAAGCGGCAAGTGCAAGCCGGGCTGTCAGCCTGCGGCGCGCGCATTCTAGCGCAGGGTCGCGCAATCCAGCGATCGCAGACTGGGCGCATGCAAGCCGCGCAGTGCGGCTTCGTCGCCAGCGGCGCGCGCCTCGATCCACCAGCGCGAGCCGGTCGCCCCACCGCCGCTGGGCATGACCTCGGCCTGGAAGCCGGCCGCGGCCAGCTCGCTCTGGCGCCGTTCGGCGCCTTCTCGGCTGCGGTACTGGCCCAGCGCGATCGCATTCTGGCCGCCGTTGCCCACCACGTAGTAGTCGCGCAAACCGGCCGCCTTGATCCTGGCGATGACGGCCTGCGCTGATTCGCGGTCGCCCACGCCATTGAGCATGACGCGGAAGCTGCTGGCCTCGGCCACTTCCCTGACCCGCGGCGTGCGCAGGACGCCACCGGCAGCCGTGCGCGCGGTTTCGGCACTGGCCTGATCCGGATAGGGGCCGAGCCGCACGCAACGATCGGTGCTCGGGGGAATCGCCGGCTTGGGCGCGGCCACGTTCGCCGCGGCTGCCGGCGTGGCCGGCGCCGGTTCGGCCGCGGGCGCCGCGGCAGGTGGTGCCGGGGTCAGCAACAGTTGCAGCGAAGCCACGCCCGACGCGGTGGCCGGCGGCGGCGCAGGGGGGCTCGGCGCAGGCCGCAGCGCCCACCACAGGGCGACACCGGCGTTGAGGATGGCGAGCACGACGATGAGGGCGCGAACGTACATGGGCCGATTCTAACCGCCGGCGGCGCGGCGCAGGCCGGCCGGCTCACGATGCCCTTCAGTCAAGCCGCGTGGCGTGATGCGCCGCCCATACCGCCAGGCCATCGAGCACCAGCGAAGGCCGGTACTCCGCTCCCGGCAACAGCGGCAGCAGCGGCGGCGCGCCGCCACCGTGCAGCAGCAGGCGCACCGGCCCCAGCAACAGGCTGGCCTGTTGCAGGCTGCGCTCAACCAAGGCCACGGCTGCGCCATCGCAGCCGGAGGTCAGCGCATCGGCAGTGTCGTTGGCAAACTCGGCGTAGTCGCCGCCCTCCGCTGGCAGTTGCGCGGCGCGCTGGTGCAGCGCCTCGCGCATGGTGGTGGGCGAAGCGGCGATGCGGCCACCGCGATGGCCGCCTTCCGCATCCATCAGGTCCACGGTCAACGCGGTGCCGACGCCGGCCACCAGCACCGGCCCCAGCCGGCGCGCCCCCAGCAACGCGAGAAAACGGTCCACGCCAAACTTCTGCGGCTGCGCATAGGCCACGCGCACACCGGCGCATTCGGCCAGCGTGCGCACAACGTGCACCTGCGCGAAGCGCTGCTGCAGATGCGCGATGACATCGGCGGTCAGGTCCGGCGCGGCGACGCTGGCGACCCAGGCCACCTCGCCGCGCGGCAGCGCCTCGGCGTGGGCGGCGGACAGCGCCTGCACCCCGTGCGCCCAGGCCTGCACGTCGCCAACGCGACCGTCCTCGCGCAGCGGCGCAAACTTGAAACGGGAATTGCCCAAATCAAACAACCACTGACTCATGCCGGCCTCACGCTGACTTCGCCGGCATGGAAGTGGCGCTCACCGCCCTCGCCCAGCACGCGCAGCGCGCCGTCTTCGGCCAGACCCAGTGCCTCGCCTTCGTGGTGGCGACCGGCCTCTTCCACCCGCACCTTGCGCCCGGCCAGCAGATCCAGCGCGGCGTAGCGCGGCAGGAAGGGGGCCAGGCCCTGCGCATCGAACAGGTCCAGCGCCGGCAGCAGGTGCGCAAGCAGGTTGGCAACGATGGCGTTGCGCGATTGCGGCGCGCCGGCCATCGCGTCCAGGTCGATCCACGGCTGGCCGATGCCGGCGGCGAAACTCTCGGGCATGTGCACGTTGATGCCCAGGCCGATCACCGCGCGCGCGGGCCCGCCGAGTTCGCCGCCGCCTTCGATCAACAAGCCGCCGAGCTTGCGCTCGCCGACCAGCAGGTCGTTGGGCCACTTCAAGCCGACATCAGCGAAGCCGGCCGCCCGCAGCGCCTCGGCCGCGGCCACGCCCACCGCCAGGCTGAGCCCCGCCAGCTGCGCCAGGCCGCCAGCAAAGCGCCGCGACAACGACAGGTAGATATGCGCCGCCAACGGCGAGGCCCATTGCCGGCCGCGCCGCCCACGGCCGCCGGTCTGGCGTTCGGCCAGCAACACCGAGACGCCCTCTTCGGGTACGGGCTGGGCGAGCAGTTCGGTATTGGTGGATTCCAGGGTCCATGCGATCTCGAGCCGGTCCAGCGCCTCGACCGCCTCCTCGGGCAGCGCGGCGAGAATGCGCGCGCGGTCCAGCAGTTCCACCGGGTAGCCCAGGCCGTAGCCTTCGCCGGCCCGGCCCTGGATGTCGATGCCGGCCGCGCGCAGGTTCTGGATGCGCTTCCAGACTGCGGCCCGGGTCAGGCCGAAATCCCGCGCCAGCGCGTCCCCCGACAGGCGGCCCAGGGCTAGCCTGGCCAGTAAAGCGCGGTCGTCCACGGGCTCTCCAAACATTTCGCCCAGGGGCGAGCGCCAGAATTATGCGGCAAGCGCCCCGGGCCGCCCAGCAGCGCTTGCCAGGGGCCGTGAAAAGCGCGTTAGAATCGCGAGCTTGGACCCTTGCCGGGATGTGGACGATGCGCCGATTCGCCTGTCTGTTCCTGCTGCTGTCCCCGGCACTGGCCTGGGCATCGACCGGCGCGTCCGAGCCCGACCACGGAAGCTGCGTCACCCCGAGCTCCGCGGCGCATGGCCCGGCGCCGGATCCCGCGCAGATTGCTCCCTCGCATTCGCCTGGCCATCGCCCGAGCAGCGCGATCCCCAGCGGCGGCGGCGACGATGGCGAGCTGCTGCCGCCCCGTGGCCGGATGCCGAAATGGCACAGCTTCCTGCCGGGCATGTTCCGCTGATCCAGCGGTTGTTGGGCTGGCTGCGGCGCCCGCCCCCGAGCATCGATGACAGCCACTGGGCACAGGCGCGCGAGCACTGTGCGTGGATCACCGCGCTCGATGCCCCGCGCCAGGTGCGACTGCGCGAACTGACCGCGCGCTTCCTGCACGAGAAGACGCTGTCGCCCTTGGGCGGACTGGAACTGCAGCCATGGCAGCGCGTGCTGCTCGCAGCCATGTGCTGCCTGCCGCTGCTGGAGGTCGGCGCCGGTGGATGGCGTGGCTGGTCGCAATTGATCATCTACCCCGACGCATTCCGTGTGCACCGCAGCCATGTCGATGCGGCCGGCGTCCTGCACGAATGGGATGACGAGCTGATCGGCGAGGCCTGGGACCAGGGCCCGTTGATCCTGTCGTGGGCCGACGTGCAGGCTGACCTGGACGATCCCTGCGCCGGCTTCCACGTCGCCGTGCACGAGATGGCGCACAAGATCGACGCACTGGACGGCGCGCTCGATGGCACGCCGCCGCTGCCGCGCGAGTGGCAGCAGCAATGGGCGAAGGATTTCCAACGCGAGTACGACGCCTTCTGCGCACGCGTGGATGCAGGCAAGCGCACGCGCATCGACGCGTACGCCGCGGAGGCGCCGGAGGAATTCTTCGCGGTCGTCAGCGAATATCACTTCTCCGCCCCGGGCGTGTTGGCCGAAGCGATGCCGCAGGTCGCCGCGCACTTGCGCCGCTTTTACGGCCCTTCGCCATTTGAAGGGCGCAGCTGAGTAGCGCGCACGGCGGCGAGAGCCGCCGTCTACAACCCGGGCGGCAGGGTCACTTCAAAGCGCGCGCCGCCAAGTTCCTGCGAACGGGTGACGTGCAGTTCGCCACGGTAGCCACGCACCAGGTCCTGCACGATCGAAAGACCGATGCCGTGACCTTGCACGCGCTCGTCGCCGCGCACGCCGCGCTGCAGGATCTTGGCCACGTCTTCCGGCGCGATGCCGGGGCCGTCATCGTCCACCGCCAGCATCAGGCCGGCGCGCTTGCTGCTGCTCGCACCAGCGGTAGGCCGCGCGGTGAGCAGCACGCGGCTGCGCGCCCACTTGAAGGCGTTTTCGAGCAGATTGCCGAGCAGTTCCTGCAAGTCGCCGGGTTCGCCGTAGAAGCGCGCGTTGGCGTCGATCTCGAATTCGCACAGCACGCCCTTGCCGGCGTAGACCTTCTCCAGGCCGCGCACGATCTCCTCGGCGTTGGATTCGATCGGCACCGGCGCGGCAAACAGCTTGTGGCCGCTGGAAGCAGCACGCGCCAGCTGGTACGAGACCAGGTTGTTCATGCGCCGCAGCTGTACGTCGAGTTCCTCGCGCAGCTCGCCGTCGGCCAGGTCGGTGCCGGTGTCCAGCTGCGTGCGCAGCACCGCCAGCGGCGTCTTCAGGCTGTGGGCGAGGTCGGCCAGGGTGTTGCGCTGGCGGTCCAGGTTCTCGCGCTCGCTCTCGATGAAGGCATTGATGCTGTCGGTCAGCGGTTCCAGCTCGCGCGGATGGTGCTCGCTCATGCGCAAGGCTTCGCCGCGCTGCACTTTCGTCAGTTCGTTGACCACGCGCCGCAGCGGCCGCAGGCTCCATTGCAGGATGAAGGTCTGCAGCAGCAGCAGGAAGATGCCGGTGATGCCAAGGTAGAACCACACCTCGCTGCGGAACACGCGCAGCTGCGCGCCGAGCGAGCGCGCGTCCTCCATCACGTAGATGGTGTAGGGGATTTCGTGGCCGGGTTCGGATTCGTAGATGACGCCCTGGCCGTAGCGGTAGACCTGGCCCTTGCTGCCGTCGATCTGGACCATGTCCAGCGGGCCGGAGAATTCCTCCTGGCGCGGCCCCAGCATCGGGCCAGAGGGCGGCAGCACGGGGCCTTCGGCTGACATCGATGACCAGCGCTCATCCGGGCGGATGACCTCTGCATAGAGGCCGCCACCCGGCACATCGAAACGCGCGTCGGGTGACTGCTCGCGGATATACAGCGAGCCGTCGCGGAGGAAGTCGATGCTGCCGTTATAGGCCGTGGCGAAGTTCTTCAGCCGGCTGCGCAGGTTGACCATCGCGCTGTCGGCGAATGCCGCATCGAGCGCGTAGCCGGCCAGCGCCAGAAACGCCACCAGACTGATACTCGCAGCCAGCAGCTGGCGTGCCTGCAGTGAGCGCGGCCGCCAACGCTTGAACCACCGTAGACGGAGGGCCACGCTGCTGTCTGTTCCGTGACGCGAGGGGTCAGCCCTCGGTACGCGGGATCGCGAAACGGTAGCCGCGGCCGCGCACGGTCTCGATCGGCTTCAGTTCGCCGTCCGGGTCCAGCTTCTTGCGCAGGCGGCCGATGAAGACTTCGAGCACGTTGGAATCGCGGTCGAAATCCTGCTGATAGATGTGCTCGGTGAGGTCGGCCTTGGAGACCAGTTCGCCGGCATGCATCATCAGGTATTCCAGCACCTTGTACTCGTAGCTGGTGAGGTCGACGTTGCTGCCATTGACGCTGACCGTCTGCGCGGCCAGGTCCAGGGCCACCGGGCCGCACTCCAGCGTCGGCTTGCTCCAGCCGGCGGCGCGACGCAGCAGCGCATTGACGCGCGCAAGCAGCTCTTCGACATGGAACGGCTTGACCAGGTAGTCGTCGGCGCCCTGCTTCAGGCCCTCGACCTTGTCCTGCCAGCTCGAACGCGCGGTAAGGATCAGCACCGGGAATTTCTTGCCTTCGTCGCGCAGGGCCTTGATCAGCTCCATGCCCGACATCTTCGGCAGGCCGAGGTCGATGATGCCGACATCGAACGGCACCTCGCGGCCCATGTACAGCCCCTCTTCGCCGTCCTGCGCCGCATCGACCGCGAAGCCTTCGCGCTTCAAGCGCGCGGCAAGCGTTTCGCGCAGGGGGGCTTCGTCTTCGACCAGAAGGATACGCATGAACTCTCCCTAGTTACGTTTGGCTGGCCGGCGGCCAGTGGAAACTGAAGTGGTTAAGCCACTATCGCCAGTTACGGGTTATCGCCGCGTGGTGGCGTCGCCGGCTCGGCCGGGCGCGGGGCGCGCGGCGGCGGGCGGTCCTGCGCCGGGTCGTCCATGTAGCGGACCCGTCCACGGTCATCCATGTACTTGACGCGGTTGATGTTGCGCCCGTCGAACGGCACCTGCTCGGCACCCAGGATCTGCCCGCCGGTGGTGCGCTGCACACGGCGGATCGCGTCGGACAGCGAACGGCCATCGGCGCCGCCAGCGCGTGGGCCGCGCGGGAAGGCATCGCGCGCTTCGGGCGGGCCGCGGTCCTGCGGAGCCGCCATCGCCGGCAGCGCGGCCATCGCCATCACGGCGGCCACGATCAGACTCGGGAGGCGGAGGGGGGCAGACGTCACGGCCAGAATCCTAGCGGAGCGGGGGGAATCGTTCAAAAATCGTGAAATGCGTACTGCGCGCGAATCCCGCGGCGGGGCGGAAAACGAGGCAAATTCTTGATTTTTCGGGGTGAATCCGGTCTGAACTTTTCCCGCCACGGGCTGCTACGTTCAGGCAAATGAACGATAAAGGTTACCTATGGGGCGCCGACATGCAACCCAAAGCGCCCGGTTCGTTCAGGCAGCGGCCCGGCGCGCCTGCGCCTCGGTGACCGCCAGGGCTTGCTCCACCAAGGTCCAGTCCGCGCCAAGGCGGTGTGCGCCTTCGCTGAGGATTTGCCGGAAGGCGCGACCGCCGGGCTGGCCGAGGAACAGCCCGAGCACGTGCCGGGTCAGGTGTTTGAGCGCCACACCGCGGGCCAGGCAGGCCTCGGCGTAGGGCCGCAGGTCACGCAGCAATTCGGCCCGCGGCCGCGGTGCGGTGCCGGTCAAGGCAGCATCCAGCCGATGCAGGACGTAGGGGTCGTGATACGCGGCGCGGCCCAGCATGACGCCATCGACTTGCTGCAGATGCGCCACGGCCGCCTCGACATCGGCAATGCCACCGTTGAGTACCACGGGCAGATCCGGCCGTTCCTGTTTCAGGCGATAGGCCCAGTCGTAGCGCAGCGGGGGAATCTCGCGGTTCTCCTTGGGCGACAGGCCCTGCAGCCAGGCGTTGCGTGCGTGCACGACCACCATGCGGCTGCCGGCGGCCACGACCTGGTCCACGAACGCGGCGAAGGCGTCGAAGTCGTTGTCCTCGTCCACACCCAGGCGGCACTTCACCGTGATCGGGATCTTGGTGGCCTCGGTCATCGCCGCCACGCACTCGGCAACCAGCGCTGGCTCACGCATCAGGCAGGCACCAAACCGCCCGGCTTGCACGCGATCGGAGGGGCAACCGCAGTTGAGGTTGACCTCCATGTAGCCCCACTCGCCCGCAATGCGCGCGGCCTGTGCCAGCAGCGTCGGCTCGCTGCCGCCGAGTTGCAGGGCGAGAGGTTGTTCAACGGGATCGAAACCGAGCAGGCGTTCGCGGTCGCCATGGATGACCGCGTTGGCGTGCACCATCTCGGTGTAGAGGCGTGCCGATGGGGCGAGGAGCCGGTGGAAGACGCGGCAGTGGCGGTCGGTCCAGTCCATCATGGGGGCGACGGAGAGGCGCAGGGAGGCGGTGTAGTGCTGACTTTCAGCACTATTTGCCTGTCCCGGGGGACTTTTTCGGGTTTCCATTGCCGGTAATTTTAGCGCGTTTTTTGGCCTCGACGTCCCCCGCTTTTGAGTAGCAGGCCGATTTGGAGTCCAATCCCCAACGAGAAGGAGATTGGACGTGAAGAAAGCGTTTTTCCGAAGAGCAGATCATCGGCTTCCTGCGTGAGGCCGAAGCCGGGCTACCGATCGAGGAGTTGTGCCGCCGGCATGGCTTCAGCGAGGCCTCGTACTACCTGTGGCGCAGCAAGTTCGGCGGAATGACGGTGCCGGAAGCCAAGCGACTGAAGGATTAGGAGGCCGAGAACACCCGGCTGAAGAAGCTGCTGGCCGAGCAGATGTTCGAGAACGACGTGATCAAGGACGCTCTGCGAAAACAGTGGTGAGCGCCCCGGCGCGTAGGTCGCTGGTGCGACACTTGGTGGAGCGGGGAGTGAGCGAGCGGCGGGCGCTGGCGGCGGTGCGGATGAGCGCCAGCGCGCTGCGCTACACGCCGCGTCCGGATCGCGACGTCGAGCTGCGCGAACGCATCCTGGTGCTGGCGCAGCGACACAAGCGCTACGGCGTCGGGATGATCCATCTGAAGCTGAGGCAGGAGCAGTGGCCGGTGAACTACAAGCGTGTGGAGCGGCTGTACCAGCAAGCCCAGCTGCAGGTGCGGCGGCGCAAGCGCAAGAAGGTCGCCCTTGGCCATCGCCAGCCGCTGTTGCGGCCGGCGATGGCCAACGAGGTCTGGTCGATGGACTTCGTGTTCGACCGCACGGCGGAAGGTCGGGTGATCAAGGCGCTTACCATCGTCGACGATGCCACGCACGAGTCTGTCGCCATCGAGGTAGAGCGGGCGATTTCCGGCCATGGCGTGGCACGGGTGCTGGATCGCCTGGCGCAGACGCGTGGCCTGCGGCGGGTGATCCGGACGGACAACGGCAAGGAGTTCTGCGGCAAGACGATGGCCGCATGGGCCTACGAACGCGGCGTGCAGTTGCGCCTGATCAGCCTGGAAAGCCGAACCAGAACGCCTACATCGAGAGCTTCAACGGTCGCCTGCGCGATGAATGCCTCAACGAGCACTGGTTCCCGTCCCTGCTGCATGCCCGCACCGAAATCGAGATCTGGAGGCGGGAATACAACGAGGAACGACCGAAGAAAGTGCTGGGCGGCCTCACGCCAGCGGCCTATGCGAAACAGTTGGCGGCCAAAGGCGCTACGATAAACCCCGGACTCTAAACGACCCCGCTACTGAAAGCGGGGGGACGTCGGCTGCAAGACGAATTGGAGTCGCTTTGTTGGATCAAATTTGAGATGCGTAATGGGAACCGTTCCTCTTACTTCCCTTTTGTTGCCTTTGGCATGGAAATCAAAAGCTGCATTGGCCTGCTCAAGTTGTCTGCCCGCAAAGTACACACTATAGGCGGCCGAATATTCGTCCTGCTCGTCATCAAAACTACTATCCAAGATCCAGTACCTGGACTCAGGATCAGCTGCCAACATCAGTCTTGGCACATCATAGAAGTCTCGGTAGCTCACGATCGTTAGCCATACACCAGTCGGCATTATCATCACTGGACTCGCTCCGGCTTCGGCACAGGATTTGGCTGCGGTGGGCTAAAGGTACTCGTCGTTCCGCCCTCTGTGACGTTGACATGCTGTCCGTTTACTTGACCTGAGCGCGTTGGTTCAGGCGCAACTTCTACTCGGCCGCCGCCGGCCCTAATTTCACCGGCGGTAGAGGTGCGAATCGTACCGTGAGTGGACGCCTGCGCCAGCCTCTGCGACATTACCGCCCTGAGAACCCGAGAAAGTGGTGCCGGGAGCCGGCATTTCACCCGTTCCTCCGCGAACAATCACGGCACCGTTTGGCGCAGCTCCAGGCGCATGAGGATCGCCTTTGGGCGCGCTGGCTGCCGGCTGCTCTGCATTTCTAGCTGCCGTACGGAAGCTAAGCGTCAGAATCGGACCTACAACAGGCGTCAAAGCTATCGCGGTTGCAGTGACTTGAATCGCAATAGGCTCAAATGGTTCAAATGCCTTGGGATCACTTGCATAGGCATCGCCGAATCGTTCAGCTGCCCGCTCTTGACGTCCATCAGGGTCAGTAAAGCGATACGGATTATTCGCGGCGTACTTATAGCGGTTGAAGTTCGCGCCTGTGCCTGAGTCTGAGTCTGCCGTCACTGGATCGACCGACGGGAACCTACCTATGGTCGGGTCGTAATAGCGCTGCTGCATATATGCCAGTCCGGTTGCCGAATCCCCCATATGTAAGGCAACGCTGATTGGATGGGCGATTGCGTTGATCTGCTGTGGATGGGTTGCGGGCTAGGGTTTGAGGGGTGCTCCAACCCGATCGTTGGGCGAAGGGGAAGGGAGAAACGCCAATATCTCCTTACTCCACGCGGTGTTCACGGGACACCTCTGGCCGCCCGCACGGATGGCGCGACAAGGCCGCAAGCTTGACGTCAGCTCGCGTACAACCTCTACCATGCCGGGGTCTGTGGTCACGCTCAAGTGAACAATTAAATCCTCTTGGCCGCTAGGTCGTATGTAAATGTCGATACCGGCCTCGCTGCCATGCGAGACGCTGAGGGCTCCCGCAGTTGTAGGGATCAACTTCACCTTGTTATTAGGCTCCGGAGCGCGGATTCCATCTCCCGCGTACACCGTGGCGATGACAGTAGGCCCGACAAGAACTTCGTAAAAATGAAAATCCGATGGCACAGAGTGTCTGACTTCTGCGCCGGCTGGGAGGCGAAAACAGAACGCCGCATTGAATACATCACACCTGTAGTTCGACAGGTCTCGAGTGCTTGCAGAAATCGGATTCACGAGCAGCAACCCGACCAAGACCAATACCTGCGTAAAGAATCGCATGGATCACTCCTCAGAACGATATATGTTGTTCCTACTATTCATAAGCTCCGGCATATTACGATCTTCGAGCTTACCCGGCACTACGTTCATAATATTGTTTCCCCAGGCTGGATCTGGTGTGCGCGTAATCGTATCGTACCTGTCGTCCACGTCTGCCAAGTGGAGAAGTTCATGCGGGCCTGTTCCGTTCGGAACGAATCTGTCCGTCACATCGATCTCCGCCTTCCTCCCGCCCAATTGCGCATTACTGCGGCCACTCGCGCCGGAGGTCTGCCCATTCGTGAGCGTAATGACGTTCCGAGCCGCGCGAGGGGTCTCCTTCCCGACGTCCGAAACGGTAAAATTCACCTGGGTTTCCTTTCCGTTGATGTTGTAGGTGCCCGACAACGCGGCAACTTGATTCTTCAACGTCCCTATGTTCTCCGCACTCGCAGCGTTTCCTTTGAAAGTTGCGGGAATATTTACATTGATGGATCCATCTTTGTTGGCGGTCACGATGGCAACCCTCCCGTCTGGATCTGTAAACCTCTGCGGACTGCTGTTGGCATAGCGGTAGCGATTGAAATGCGTGTCCGTTTTCGCAGACGGCGCAACCGGGTCTACAGAAAGGAATTGGCCCACGCCGGGATCGTAATAGCGCTGCTGCATATTGATCAGCCCGGTGGAGGAATCCTCCACATGTCCCGTAAACCTAGGCCCATCGGTCGGCCCATGCGAAATCGGCGCACCATACGGCTCATAAACCTGCCGCTCGATGACGATTCCAGATGCATTGCTCGTCGCCACCGGCGAGCCAAGCGCATCTGTATGGATGTACTCCACCGTCTGGGCATCCGCCAGCCCGGCCGTAATGAACAGCGCCAGGCAGGCCGCCACGCGGCCCATCCACCGATCGATCCGCCAGCCCGGCCGCATCCATGCGAAATCAGCGCGGCCACTCTTCATGCGCATCGTGCTCATTGTTCCAGCACTCCCTGCGTGACCGGGTAGTTCGGTGTCGACCACGCCGAGCAGCCGACGCCGTTGCACGCGCGAACCTTGTAGTCCGCCTTGCAATACGCGTTGCCATTGGCCGCTACATAGGTCTTGGGACCGGTGTAGACGCTGGCGCCGCCACCGCTCTGCACCTGGTACTCGGTCGCCTTCGCCACCGCACTCCAGCCCACTTCGCACCACACTCGGTACGGCGCGGTTTTGGTGGTCAGCCAGTTGGCCAGCTCGATCGCCGGCGTCGCCGGCGGCAACACCACCACCACCGTCACCACGCCCGAGTACGAGGAACTGCAGCCACCGAAGTTGCAGGCCAGCGCCCGGTAGGCGTAGCTGCCGTCGCTTCTGTTAGCCACGAATGATGTGCCACCACCCGTATAGACCTCGGTCCAGGCGCCGCCGTTGGCGCTTTCTTGCAGGATCACAGTTTCGGTACCAGCGGGCGTCGCCCAGGTGACCGTGTAGCTGGTGGTGCTTACCAGCGTAGGCGCACTCAGTGTCGGCGCAAGCGTCGGGGGCGCGACCGCGGTGACTTTGGCGGTAGCGGACCAGACGGTGCTGCAGCCGGCGCGATTGCACGCGGCCACGCGATAGTAGTAGTCGCCCGCCGGACGATTGCCAAACGAAGCTGACGTGCCGACGTTGTCGGCCAGCGTCGTCCAGCTGCTGCCACCGTTGGCGCTTTCCTGCAAGCGGTAGTACGTTGCGCCCGCGACCGTCGTCCAGTTGACCGCCCAGCCCGCCAGGGTGGCCCTCGCAGGTGCCGAGAGCGTCGGGGCGGAAGCAGGCGGATAAGTCACCAGGACCGTACCGGTCGCAGAGTAACCGGCGCAGCCGATGGAGTTGCAGGCGCGCACGCGGTAGCTGTAGCTCCCGGCGGCCCGGCCCGTTATCGACCACGAAAGTGCGGCCGCGTTGTAGACCTGGGCCCAGGTGCCGCTTGAGTTCTGCTCGAGCTCGTAGCGCTCCGCACCCGCGACACTGGTCCAGCTGACGCTGTATGCGCCATTGTCACCATACTGCGGTACGGTCAACGTCGGCGCCTGCGCCGGCGGCAGGGCGATCGATACCGCCGCCACATTGCTCCAGTTACCGCAGTTGTCCCGGCAGGCCCGAACGCGGTACTGGTAATTTCCTGTGCCTTTCCCGCTGATGACGGTGCTGAGCGCGGCACCGGAGTAGATGCCGGCGTACGCTGCAGTGCCCACGGCCTCCTGGAGCTCATAGCGTGTGGCGGCCCCTACCGCGGTCCAGGACACCGTGAAGGCACCCTGGTTCAGATACGCGGGAGCAGTGAGCACCGGCACCGTCGGCTTGAGGTTCTCTGTGGTCTTCGCAACGAGGCTGCCGTTGAGGTGGATGTATTCGATCTCCTTGCCCGTGCGCTCGTTGCGTTGGGCGCGCAAGACGCCGCTGTTGTCATACAACGAGTAAATCGCGCCAGCGCTCGTCGAGACCGAGGCAACACGTCGCCCCTGCGCATCGTACTGGTAAGACTCAGTGCCCTGCACCGAGCGCAGGCGGTTGCCGTAGTCGAAATCGAACAAGGTACCGTTGCGGTTCGCCAGATTGCCTTGGACGTCGTAGGACAGGCCGGTGACCGTGGCGCCAGTTCCGACATCCATGATGTTGGTCAGCCGGTTGGTCGCGTCGAACACATGGCTGCGATCGCGCACGCCCACCTTGGCGCTGCGCAGGTTGTCCAGCGCATCATAGGTATAGGCTGCGGCACCGAAGGCCGCCGACTGCACGGTCTTGAGGCGATCCAGGCCGTCGTAGGTCATATCACGATTGCCGGTCCCGGAAGGCACGCCATCGCTGATCGCCATGACATTGCCCACGGCGTCGTAGTCATAGCCGTCGTCAAGCACGGGCGTGGCGCCTGCAAGATCCGTGCTCCGGTCCGGCAGGCCACGCGCGTTCTGCACCATCGTGTGCACGATCCCGTTGCCGTATACGAAGCGGGACATGCCGCCATTCGGATAGTAGGTCACGCCAGTGGCATAGGTGCCGGCCTGGGTCGGCCGACCGAGCGCATCCGGCGCGAAAGCAACCGCGCGACCGCTGGGATAGGTAATGCTGCCGAGTGCCCCATTGGCATCGTAGGCATAGGCCAAGGTCCGGGCGCCGAGCACCGCATGCTGTTGCGACTCCTGGGTCAGCAGGCGCCGGCGGTTGTACTGATACGAATTGACGACCGGCAGCACGCTGGTGTCGTTGGTGGTGGTCACCGAGGCCGGCAGGCTATCCGGCGTATACGTCCAATCCTGGTTGCCCCGCCCATCCGGAAAGCGCAACGCCGTGAGTCGATTGCGCGCGTCATAGGTGCGGGTGACGGCTCGTCCGCTGGACTGTGCGCTGGTGGTATCGCAGGTCGTGGTGCCGGTCAGGGTGGTCCCCGCCGCCGACCAGGCCAGGTTGCCAGCAGCGTCGTACGCGGACACGGTCGCCCCAGTCTCGGGCTCGATGGTCTTGCACAGCAGGTGGTTGGCGTCATAGACGTAACGCCGCGTCAGCGAATGGGTGTTGTCGGCGCTGTGCCGGGTGATGGCCGTCGGACTGCCCAGCGCGTCGCGTTCGATCTCAGTGACGACATTCTCCGGCTGGGTGATGGCGATGGCTTGCTCATATTTCGGCTGCCCATACGAGCGAAACCGGGTGGTCGTCGCCAAGCCACGCGGGTTGGTCATCCGTGTACTGAGACCGCCGATGTATTCGGTCGTGGTGACCAGCGGGCCCAGCTCGGAGTGCTGGATGACCTTGACCGGTCGCTCCAGCGCGTCGTATTCGGTCGCCACACCTGTCAACTGTTGGCTGATGCTGGTGACCTGCTGCACCGGATACGAGGTAAAGACCTTGTGACCACTCACGTCGTAACGGGTAACCACCGCGCTGACCGGCTGGCCGTTGGCCAGCTCGTTGACTAGGACCGGCCTGAACAGCGCATCCATGTAGGTCTCGGTGACATGGGCGCCATGGGTCCGGGTATGCAGCCAGCCCCCGACTGGGACACCCTTTACCGCGGTGGTCAGTGGCGCAAGGCTGTAGGTAATCCCGTTCCAGGCGACGCTGTCGCCCGAGGGGAACTGCATGGAGTTCAACCGTCCCATCGCGTCGTAGCCATAGGTGCTGGCGTAGCCGTTCTCGTCGGTCAGCGAAGTGATCCAACCGTTGTCGTCGACGACAACGGAGCGCACCGCGCCGCCGGGCGCTTCCGGCGTGGCTGGAAACCGCAGTTGCTGCGGGATGCCGAACTTCCAATTCGATAGCTGGCTGGCGTTGCCACGGCCGTCCGCCACGCTGGCTACCGTGCCGTCGCTGGCGTAGCCAACCGTCTGAGTGAGGCGCCCAAATTGGTAGAAGCGGACCGGCAAGGCGTTCGCGGCATCGTACTCGACGCGCACATTCTCGATGCCCGCGACGGTACTGCGCTTGGACTGACCAACCCGCCACAGCGCCAGGTCATCGTAGAACTCCTGCGTGCTGGCGCGGGACTCCCCAAGCGAGTTGCTCTCCACGCTCCCCGTACCGCGCGCGTACGCGTCGAAAGCCGTCGTCTCCTGCGAGAACTGCACGCCATCCTGGCTTAGCGTGGTCTTCTGGACTGGCTGATTCTGATAAGTAAGGATCTCTTCAGTGCCATAGACGAAGCTGATGCCCGCGTTCTGCGGAAAAGGCGCCGAGGCGAGATTCGAGACCGGATAGTAGGTCGTGGCCTCGGTCTTGACGACAGCACCGGCCTTGCGGGTCACGACGCCGAGTAGCTTGCCGTCGTTGTAGCCCGCTTCCTTGCCGTACTCGTAGGTCTTCTCGGTACCGTCCGGACCGGTTTCGACCGTGAACTTGTGCTCCGCCGAGCCGACCGGATACGGGTCCCAGTTGGCGGAATTGACGTCAACGTTATAGCGGCCGCCCAGGTTCTGATAAGCGTAGAGCCACTGGGCGGTCGTCACTCCCGGACCACTGATGGTCTTGGACGTCAGCGTGAAAGCATCGCGGTACATGGGTGTACGGTTCCATCCGTTTGCGATGGTGCCGTCAACGCCATTTTCCACGCAGTCGAAGCGGATCCCGTAGCGCCCATGACGGATCGGGTGCAGCCGGAACGTTCCCATCACCCCACTTGGATGGATGATGTTGTATGTGGCCTCGACGTCGATGATCTTGCTCATCTTGGCGCAAAGACCCATGTAGTCCTTGTAGTTCGACTCAGGTTCCGTATCGTTCACCGGCCGCTTGTACAAGATGGACGGCGGCGGAATGTCGTAGCTCCAGACCCGGCCATCCGGCTGTGTGGCGGAAATCAGCCGGTTATAAGCGCCATATTGGTACGTCCATTGACGGGTGCCGGCAGTAATCGCGGAGATCCGCCCACCGGTATCCCATGTCAGACTGATGCTGCGACCATCACTCGCATAGATCCGGTTGAGCTTGCTGCCCTCCCACTCGTAGCGCACCCAGTTGCCGAACCGATCCATGACCTGGCTCGGATAGAGGAACACCTTGTTTCGCGGCAAGCGCGTGTAGGACACCGCGTCGTAAGGCTGGATAGTCGCGTCGGCCTGGTAGTCACGCACCACCATCCAATCGAAGTAGTACTTCATTCCATCGGGGGAATGCCCCAGGAAGCCCTCTCCAGCCTGTCCGCTCTTGAGGTTGGGCAGGCAGGAGAAGAACCAGCCGTTTTTTGTGTTCCAAGGCGTGGCCACGCTCACGTTCGGCCTGGGCTGCTTCGCGTCGCCCGGCGCGCCGAGCAGTTCGCCACCTTCGCCCCCCGGGGCTGAGAGGCGGGTGCCGTCCCAGTACTCGTAATTGCTGAGGGTCATGTTGTAAGTGCCGAGCCTGTTCTTGATGGTGACCGCCGGCGGCGGCCCTACCGTCGAACAACGCTGCGCGGGTGCCCAGTAGCCGGCAGCCACGGTAGCGGCGTCGCCACCGAACAGTCCGGAAATCGAGGGGATATCCAGTTCCCAATCGCCGAACGGCAGGTTGGACTTGGGATCGGTGGGGTTCAGGGTGCGCCCCACGCTTAGCGGGATCTCGCTGTTGCCCGGCAAGGAGATGTCCGTTGTCGCGAACGAGAGGGAGCCGTCGTAGAGATTGATCTGCTCGCCGAAGAGCTCGCCTTCGAGAGGCTTGACCATCTCGCCGTATTTCAGCCGGTTGCCGTACTCGGTATTCCAGCTGGGAATCTCGGCGTGAGCGGTCATCCCGGCCATCAGGACCAGGGCGGCCACGCACCAGCGGCCCGACCGGACCCGACGTGCAACCGCTTCCCTGCGCGACGCCACGACATCGCAAGCCGCGCCGAAGTGGCGCAGCGAATCCAGTCGATTGCTCAAGTTGTCCCCCTGACAGTCGTGGCGAGATCCATCCCCGGATCATCGGAAGCGCCAGACTCGGCAAAGTATCGTTGAGTGCAGACCTCAACTGCGTGACTCATGTCACACTGCATGGCAGGGCTGCCCAGACTGACCTCGTTGCGTGCGCTCGGGCGGACAATTCGATCGCGCCCCAAGGCATACGGCGGATTTGCTATCCGGAATGGCTTCTAGCGCCAACTGCCGGCTTTTCGCATTAGGCAGATCCAGGCGCCGCCATCCACGACCCAATGAAGTTCCGTATGCAGCCGTATACCAAAGCCTGGCAGCCCCTGATACTGGCACTAAGCTCAGGCGGCTGACTCACGAAAAGCAACTACTCACGCGTCCGATAAACTCGCCACCTTGTACGGCAAGGCTAAATTCTCCCCACGGCCCACCAGAGTAGAAATCGATGACGATCGCTCCATCCAAGTCATGGGGGTAAAACACGACAGTATCATTGATTTCTTGAGCGACTTTCAGCGCTTCCAATACCGTAAAGCTTGTAACTCTACAGAGCCCCAAATACTCGTTGTCTAGAACTCCAACCAACCCCGATCCGCTCAGACTTCTCTTGTCTATGCATGCTGCGATTCTTGCAGCTTCTTCGAAATGGACATATGCCGCAACCAGCCCTGGTGATGCATCCAATTTCTCCGATAGCACTACGCTGAACGGCACTGGCACTTCGAGCGAAAAGTCAGCGAGCGTCAGCTCATGTCCCGCGACGGGCGAGAAAGCAATCGCCAGCTCCCCCCCCGTAAGCCGCTCGCTTGCCGGCCAACTCCCTGAGCTTGGCGGAGCGCATCCGTCGACGCTGCAATTCCTCAGTTCTACTGTCCATTAGTATGACTCCTACTTTTCAGGATCAAAATCGACCCTTACTTTACCTTCGCTCTGTATTCGCGGCCTGCCCGCAGGGTCGGTCTGGCCGCCAGTCTTCACGCGCCCAGCTTCAACTTGAGGCATACCAGCATGCTCGCCTCGCGTGACCCGAGAGACTTGAACCGACATTTGCTGCGTCCACCGCCCGCAACCTCGTGTGTTTGTTGCCTACCCACAGGGAGCTACCGACACTGCCGTTTGTCTGGCTTTGAGCCTGCTGACTTGTAAGGATTCCGGCCTCACGCTTCGCCTCGCGTGTCGCGGCTCTTTGTGCCAGCTTGTGTGCCCGCCTCGCGGTCATCTTGAACATGGAGGTTGCCCTGCCTCCATTTGGAATCGCGCTAGCAATCTGCTCGCCGACGGGCACGTTTACAGTCGGCTCACCGGGAGCGGGAGCATTTGCAGGCCCGGACGTAAGGCAGATCCCGATACCGACCCCTATTGGGATGCAAATTGGGCAGCGGCCGTCAGGATCCTTGAAGGAGTATGGGTTCGGCCGCGCTTGGTCGAAGCGTACACAGGTCGATGCCCGCATCGCCACCTAGTCACGTCGGCATTGAAGGTCCGCAATCTGCGGAATCGGAGCCGCGCTCCGCGCTGGCTGTCCGGTAGCCCTTGAAGTAAGCGGATCCACGAAGCGGCTTTGCGACAGTCTGGAGCGCATGTTCCTCAATTGCCTCTAGAGTTACAACACGGCCGAGCCCCCAATCTGGAGAAGGCCTCAACGAGGGCAAGTAGCAGATGAGCCCATAGGCTGAGCAACCCAGACATGGCCACCACCCCCAAGTGGCCGTCTCTTATCAAATCAACATTTCTCACGCACATTACTTCTCGTTATAGGTAATCGACACACCGTGCTTCTCACGCTCCATCCTGAAAGCCTTTGATCCCTTGAAATCAATATTCAGGGTCGCGGCACGCCACGACGCATCCACAGCGCCACCCTCAAATACCGCAACCTTATCGTTATCACTATCAACCGACGCGCCGCTGCGACTCAGTAGAACCCAAGTTGCGTCTGCAGTTGTAGCGCCACATTGAACAAGTAGAACCTCCGCAACAAAATCTCCGTCTGGCGAGGGGACAACACCCTGCACAGTTTGCCCGCACTCAAATCCAACTGGTGAACATGCAGCGAGCCCCGAAGATGCCACCAGAAGCCCCACCACACACAAGAGTTCATTTGGTCTCTTCATAGCGTCTAATGCCTTGTTGAATCCAAAATTGATCGGAGGTCAGCTCGGCAACTTTTTACAAATGGTGCAGCAAGTTCGGTGGCATGGATGCCTCGCTGATGTCCCAGCTCAAGGAGCTGCAGGACGAAAACCGTCGACTGAAGAAGATGTATGCCGAGGCCCCCAGCTCAGCGCCGACCTGCAGACCTTCTCGGTGAGCCAGACGTGCTTTCGCTTCAAGCCAAGGCCGGCGGGAGAGAACGCCCGGATGCCGACTGGTTAGTCCGGCTGACGAGCGCCTATCGCGACTGGGGTTTGGCTTGTGCTAGCTGCACCTGCGTACAGACGTTACGACACTGCGATCGCGCTGCGTGCGCGTACTCATCCGTCACCACTGAAACTCTCACGCTTCCGCCAGTCGCCCTACAAGGAAGTACGCAGCCGCGTTTCGCTCACGTGGACGAGGAACGTACCCACGAGCGCCGTTCCTTCCAGCGACCACGGCCCACCATTCCGCACGTGCGTCATGAGTCCGGCAGCGTTCTTGCAGCCAGCGCCGAGCGATGTTGGATGCATCTCAAGAATTGAACCGGTGTGTCGATGCCAAGTCCGGCTTTAGCCTATGCAGCTCGAGCGCTTGCCAACTGAACTGGAACGCCTCACTACTGCCGCAGTATAGGTTCTTCGTAGTCCAGCATCCCCTCTGCTGCCTTCGCATCCAAGTATTGCTGGATAGAGGCAAGATCGGTTTCGACAGGGACGTTGACTGCCAGCAGGTTATGCGCCTGCAAATACTCAGCGGCGCATCCTCGCGAGACAAGACAAACCTTAACCTCATCAACACCAGTGGAGTTAAAGAAGACAGCTCTTATCAAGGAATTCCCTGACTTGGCCACGGCGTGATCGAACCAGTATCTGCCATCTTGCTCCCGCACCTTGACGACGTCCCCGACTGTTGCCTGCCGGACAAAGAACGGAATGTTGTCCAAAACGAATATGTTTGGCGCATCACCTGGCGTGGCCCATATTGATTCGACTGCTACCGGAGGGTAGCCATCCGCATCTTGCAGCAACTGAAAATGAACTTTGATCGAGGCCGTCATAGCGTATCGCTCAATTTTAGATTGCATTCGCAGCGGAGAACTTGCCCGTTGCTGGGAGACCCATCGCGCCCTTTGACTTTACTTCACTTGGTACTGCTCAGTGGGGGCAGGTCAAAGGCAGATAACACAGCAAGGAATGGTGGGCAGACGAAGTGCGAGACTAATAAACAATATCCCGGTATGTCGACCCAGGGTGATGGCCCCAGAAGTCGGATGGCCGGCAAGTTTGCATGCCTGCCAGCGTGCTGCCAAAACACGGTCACATACAGCGGCCAGTGAGGCGGTGGCAATAAGCAGCAAGGCGCAAGCAAACCTATGCATGAGAAAGCTGTTTGGCTTCACTAGCAGGCCCCATCTTTCAAGGCGCACACCGTTCGGTGTTGCGTTAGGTTTGATCCCGTCGCCTTCCAGCTCAAAGAGACCTCGCCGCTCTTCGTGTTGATATTCAGTAAAACCAATGACCGCTGCAGGGTTCGCCAGGCTCGCGAAAATCAGTGGTGATCTTGCGCCGGCCGTAATCGAGCCGCTCCCCAGTCAGCCATCAGCGGGCAGACACTCCAAAAAGGCGCCTGCCGCCTTGCACACATCAGACCACTGCGGCATTTCGAGTAACAGTTCTGCTGATATAAACCCGTTATCCATGGGCCATGGAAATTGCTCTAGCAACGCTGTCAGCGCAGCACCCACAGCGGCGCACCCCTCGCCGATGTCGCTTCGGTTCTCAGCAATGAAATCCGGGACGAGAACATCATCAAAATAGACGCACATCATCTCATCTGGAGAGCTAAGGGAAGACGCCAGTCTCCCGCTCCATGCATCACGCTGAAATTCGCTGTCGGCGAATGCCTCTGCAATCATTCTCACATTGCCGAGCCATGCTGAATATGAAAACGACATTAGGAGTCCTTACTTGTTCAATCGCAGCGACTCTTCCCGGGGAATTTACTGAACTCCTCCCTGGGAATGTGAACTTCTTCCCTCGGGACTCGCTGGGCCAAGCTAACGCTTATGAACAGCCAGCACCGCCCTGTTGACGATGGCCCCGTCCAACCTTCGGGATAAGTCCATCCGCCGACGTCGCAAATCCTCAGCTCTGCTGTCCGTCTCCAGAACTCCTACCTGGAGGGCGAAACTCTACGCCAACGCACACTCCAGACGCCCCCGTTCTACTTGGGCGAACTCACCCAATCACCCGCCGAAACGGCGGCAGCGCATCGATGATGCGGCGCCCATAGCGCCGCGTCAGCAACCGCGAGTCAAGAATGATCACGCGGCCATGGTCACTGGACGTACGGATCAACCGCCCCGCGAACTGAGTCAACGTACGCAGCGCGTGCGGGATGGCGATCAGGTTGAAGGCATTGTGCCCGCGGCTTTCCAGCCACTCGCCCAGCGTCGCGGTTTGCGGGTCGGTCGGCACCGCGAAGGGCACCTGGGTGATGACGACCGTCGTGCAGGCTTCTCCTGGCAGGTCCAGACCTTCGCCAAACGAGTTCAAGCCAAACAATACCGAACCTTCACCCGCCGCAATCCGGCGCAGGTGCTCGGCAATGATCTGCGACTTGTTGCCCTCACCCTGGACCAGCACGCGGTTGCGCTGGGTGATGGGCATCAGGTCGGCAACCTTTTCCATCTTCCAGCGCGAAGTGAACAACACCATCGACCCCTTGCCCCAGTCCAGTTCGCGCACGAGATAACGTGCGACTTCCTTGGGATGGCCCTCGCGGTCGTCGGGCGTAACCGGGAAATTCGGCACCACCAGCTCGGCCTGGTTGGGCAGGTCGAACGGTGACTCCAGTGACACCATCTCGGCATGCTCGGGCAGGCCGGTGTCGATGGCGAAGGCGTGGAAATCACCGCCGGCGGTGAGCGTGGCCGAGGTCATCACCACCGAGTCCACCTCGTTCCACAGCAGCGAGCGCAGCACATGCGCGGCCGAGACCGGCGAGCAATGGCAGACCATGTCGCCCTCGCGCGTCAGCGTGAGCCAGCGCGCCATCGGCGGCTGGCCCTCCTTGTCCTCGCGGCGCCAGCCAGTCCACAGCGCGTGCTGCTGCTCGACCATTTCCAGGGCCAGGCCGAAACTGCGTTGCAGACGCTCACGCGCAGCATCTTCCGGCTTGCCCTTTGCGACCAGGCCATGCGCCGCATGCACCCAATTGAACAGGGCGCGGGTCTGCTCGCCCAGTTCCTCGATCGCCGGCATCCAGTCCGGCGGCAGCTGGCCATTGGGCGCGCGCCACATCGGCTCGCGTTCGCTGGCATCGGGCTTCCAGGTGCGCTCGACTTCGGCATCGAAGGCCTTCAGCCGCTTGGCGACATCGGCCGCCAGTTCCACCGCCTCGTTGGGCAGCAGCGTGCCGATGCGCTCCTTGTCCACTGCGCGGTACGCGGCGGCGATGAGGATCTGCAAGCGGCCGGTGCGCTTGGCCATGTCGTCCAGCGGCAGGTTCGCCGCGCCCTGGTCGATGGCCACCCCCGCCACGTGATGGCCTTCGTCCAGCACCAGCAGCATGTCCGCGGGCGCGGCGATCAGTGGCTGGCCGTTTTCCACATCGCCCAGCTGCAAGGTGGACAGCAGCAAGGCGTGATTGGTGACGACGATCTGCGCTTCGCGCACGTCATTGCGCGCGCGCAGCACCGGGCACTGCGCCGCGTAGCTGCAGCGCCGCCCGGCGCAGCCGGAGGCCGGCGTGGTAATGCGCAGGCGCAGCGGCAGGGAGATGGTTTCCGGCGCCTGGTCCAGGTCGCCATTCCATGCCTGCTGTGCATAGGCCTTGCCGAGGCGCCGCGCCACTTCGGTGTCGGCCGGGCTCAGCGGACGGTCGTACAGCGCCTGCGCATCCTCGAACAGCGCGTCCTGGCTGGTTTCGCCCTGCAGTTCGGCGGCGTTGCGCGTGCACAGGTAGCGGGTGCGGCCCTTGGCCAGGGCGACACTGGCCTCCAGTCCGGTGGCCTTGAGGAAGGCGGGTATGTCGCGCTCGACCAATTGCGATTGCAGCGCCACGGTGCCGGTGCTGATGACCAGCTTCTTCTTCGCCGCCAATGCAATCGGCACCCCGGCTGTCAGGTAGCCCAGACTCTTGCCGACGCCGGTGGGTGCTTCAGCCACGGCAATGCCGCCAGAGGTGGCGAGCGCGCGCGACACCACGCCGATCATGCGGCTCTGCGCGCGCCGAGTAGTGAAGCCGGGGGTGTTGGCCTGCAGCCTGGCGTAGGCTTCGCGAATGCTCGCCTTCAAGCTCTCGTCGAGCTTGCGCGGGCCGGTGGCCTTGCCGGTCGCTTCTGCCGGCGGTGCGGCCACTTCATCGTTCATGCGGGCATTTTCTCACGCCCCTGGTCGCAATGGCTGGGACTGCGGCTCAATCCAGCGTCGGAGTGAGCCGCGACGTGCGCGCCAAGGCCCACGACAGCATCAGCACGCCGCCGGCCAGCAGCAGGTGCACGACCAGCCCGGCCCCGCGCATGATCGGCGCCAGCTGCGACAACGAGGTCGCCCCACCCTGCGACAGCAGTGCCATCGGCAGCATGCCGACCAGGGCATCGACCAGCACGCTGGCCAGGCACAGCGCCAGGCCCAGCATGCCGAGCCGCCGTTGCGGCGTGCCGGGCGCGCGCAACAGCAGGGACATTCCCACGGCAATGGCAATGAACATCGGCAGGCGCCACAGCAGGGCGTCCAGCAGGGCGAGCAGGGCGGCCATCGCCATGATTCAGTCCTCGCCCACCAGCACGCGGTCGCGCTGGCGCAGTTCGTCGTGGATGGGATTGGTCTGCGGCCGCACGCCGTGCCACAGCTCGAACGCCTCGGCCGCCTGCTCCACCAGCATGCCGAGGCCATCGACCACGTCGCGGCAGCGCGCCGCGCGTGCCCAGGCCAGGAAGTCGATCGCCGCCTCGCCGTAGTTCAGGTCCACCGCCGCGGTCATGCTGTCCACCAGCGACAGCGGCAGGGCAAATGCGCCGGCCGGGTCGCGGCCGGCCGCGGTGGCGTTGATGATCAATTCAAAGTCGCCGAGCTCGCGCAGGTCTTCCCAGTAGCGCGTGTAGACGCGGTCGGGTTCGCCCAGGGCATCGGCGAGCGCATCGGCGCGCGCGGGGGTGCGGTTGATGATGACCATCTCGCGCACGCCAGCATCGAGCAGTGCCGGTGCCACGCCGCGTGCCGCGCCGCCTGCGCCGATCAGCAGCGCGCGACGGCCGCGCAGGTCCAGGCCGTGACGTTCGGTGAGGTCGCGAACCAGGCCGGCGCCATCGGTGTTGTCGCCGTGCCAGCCGGTTTCGCGCCGCACCAGGGTGTTGACTGCGCCAGCGCGTATTGCCCGCTGGCTGTGGGTCGCGGCCAGCGCGAAAGCGTCTTCCTTCAGCGGCAAGGTGACGTTGGCGCCGTGGCCGCCACGCGCCGCCAGCTGCGCCAGGGCATCGCCAAACTGCGCGGGCGTGGTGTCAACAGCGACGTATTCGAGCGCGATCCCCAATTGCCGTCCAAACGCGGCATGGATGCGCGGCGAGAGCGAATGGGCGACCGGGTGGCCGAACACAGCGAAGCGGGACGGGGTCATGTGGCCTCTCGGGTTGGCTAGACTGGTGCGCATCGCCTTGGGGAACCGGACATGCGTCTCGGACTGCCGCTGCTCGCGCTCACCGCGAGTCTACTCTTTACCCCGCCCGCCTCGGGCCTGTCCGAGTTCGGCATCGAGGGCATGGGCGTGGTCTCCACTGCCGCCAACGAAGTGCGTGGCAGCGTGTCGCCGGACGGCCAGCGCATCGTCTGGGGCAGCACCGACCGGCCCGGCGGCGCGGGTGGCTGGGACTTGTGGCAGGCCGTGCTGCGCGATGGCCGCTGGCAGGATGCGCGACCGCTGCCGCTCAACTCCAGCGCCAACGACTTCGATCCGTTCTTCAGCGCCGACGGTCGCTGGCTGTACTTCTTCTCCAACCGCAAGGGCGGCCAGGGCGGCGACGATCTGTATCGCGCGGCGGTTGCCGCCGATGGCAGCTTCGGCCCTGCGCAGAACCTCGGCGCGGGCGTCAACTCACGAGGCGACGAATGGGCGCCGACACTCTCGGCCGACGGGCGCAGCCTGCTGTTCGCCAGCGATGGCCATGGCGGCGCCGGGCGCCATGACCTGTTCGTCGCGCGCTGGGATGGGCAGGCTTTCGCCGATCCGCAGCCGGTCGCGGGATTGGCCACGGCGCAGGACGAGTTCGACGCCGCGTGGCTGGGCGACGGTCGCGCCATCGTCTTTGCGCGCTCGGCCGATGCGGCCACCGCGCCGGTGCGGCTATGGGTCGCGCAATGCCGGCAGGGACGCTATGCGGAGGCGCAGCCGCTGGCGCTGTCCTTCAACGATGAAGGCGGCACCACGCTTGGCCCGGCGCTCGATGCGCACAAGCCCGGCGAGCTGCTGGTCACGGGCACGGCGCGCGCGCCGCGCGCGGGCAAGCTGGATATCTACCGGATGAAGGCGCCGGCGGTGACGGGGGATGACAGTTGCATGAGGCGGTAGCGGCGGCTACAGCGCGCGCTCGACCTCGCGGATGCCGATGTCCTGCGCTCGCCGGAACGCGCCCTGGACGGCTTCACTGTCGCGCTCGGATACACCGCAGGCGTCGAACGTGTTGCGCCAGCCCCGCGTGCACAACACGAGTTCATCGATGATGCGGGCCGCGGCCCGGCGATGGATGCCGAACGCCCCGGCACCCGCAAGGGCATTGTCCAGCCGTGCGGCTCGGCCCTGCGGTCCAACGGAAAGGTTGAGGAAACGGTCGGTTCCCACTTCCGGCGATGGCACCACGTCATACAGCGGGCTCAGGCGCCAACCGCGGCCTGCTGCGTCGTGGAGGAATGCGTGGTTGCGCAGATGGTCGTCGTTGTTGGTCACGAGGATGTTGAACACCATGCGCTTGAACAGCTCGACCCTGTCGCGTTCAACGTAGGCTGCGGCGCCGCGCGAACTGATGACTTCGGCGATCGCCTGGTAGCTCTGGTCCGGCGATTCGAGCTCTGAAACCCCCAGCATCGTCAGCGCCGACACCATGTGCCGGCGCGCGAAGCCGCCTTCCACTGGCTCGCGGTCGAACCGTTCGATCAACATCACCTTGCGGTCACCGTCGAGCTCTATGAGCCGGGTAGCCGGCACGTCGAGGCCACATTCGCGCGCGAGCACCAGGGTGGCGTGCTCCACCGCCGGCACACTGAAGCGCCGGTCCGAGGTGGATGGGAACTTGGCGATGAACTGGCGCCGGCCATCGTGGATCACCGCCTTGGGTCGCATGCCGCCCATGGTCGGCCCGCCCTGGAAGAAATGCGCCAGCTGCGCAGGCACCGGCTCACCGGCTTCGATGCGCCCTACCGCATCGAGCAGATAGGGCAAGTCGAGGCTGGTCGGCAGCGTGGACTCGCGCGGCGTGCTGTCGCGGTTGGTGCGGATGTCCAGCGCGCCGGAACGATCGGAGCCAGCGTGATCCAGGTAGGTCACTTCGGGCAGCGGGCCCGCGCGGCCGAGCCTGTTTTCAATCACGCGGCGGCCCCAGGCATCGGGCGCTGCGTCCCGGATCGCACCAAACAGTGGCAGCCCACCCACCGGTTCACGCGCGGTGGCGGTCTCGCCAGCGAGCGGCAACGGCACCGGGTCCACGTCAAGCGCATCGGCGCGCTGGCGGTAGCGCTCGCCGTACTGGAATCGTGAGGTCAGCAATTGACCATCGCGCAGCACGAGCTCAAGCCGCCCTGCAGGCACGGCCTCGGTTTGACCGGGGAGATGGATGAAGACGAACCTGACAGCCATCGTCAGAAGTCCAGGTCAGGCGTGGCCTTCGGACGCGCGCGCCGGGCACGCTGCTGAGCTGCCAGCTCGGACGAAACCTTGTCCTCCATCTCGAGGATCTTGCCGAGCAGGCCGACCTGCTCCATGACCGCCAGCCAGGTCCCGAGGGCAGTCTCTACCGCGCCTTTCTCGATCCGGATGACGGTGGGTTTGCTGGTCTTGGCCCGCGCCGCGAGCTCGGACTGCGGCATGCGCCGGGCAAGCCGGGCTTCGCGCACGAGACGGCCGAGGTGGCGCGCAGCGCGTACCGTCTGCGCGGTGGCGAACGCTGGGGCTGGCGTACGCATGAGTTCCCTCCCTATTACCTTATGCGGCTTAAGGTATCACAGATGATACTTTTCTGTTCGTTTCGACTTGTTGTCGGAGCAAACGCGGCCTTCTTGTTCGGATCGGATGTAGTCAGCCCGGCAACCCCTACAGGGAGGCGAGTGGAAGTTTTTTGCCTCCCGGTAGGGAGGGACCGCCTGCCCAGCCGCCGCGACCACCGTAAACCACCCAGCCACTTGTGGAGTTGACAGCCCCACCCACCCTCACCAGACTTCCTCGCCTCCAGCCGCACGCCAGGAACGTCGATGTCCACCGAAATCCGCCACGACTGGCGCGCCGAAGAACTCCACGCCCTGTTCGCGCTGCCGTTCCCCGAGCTGCTGTATCGCGCCGCCGGCGTCCACCGCCAGCATTTCGACCCGGCGGAGGTGCAGGTCTCCACGCTGTTGTCGGTGAAGACCGGCGGCTGCCCGGAAGACTGCGCCTACTGCCCGCAGGCGCAGCGCTACAACACCGGCGTCAGCGCGCAGAAGCTGATGGATACCGACGCGGTCGTGGCCAAGGCGCGCCAGGCCAAGGCCGCAGGCGCCTCGCGCTTCTGCATGGGCGCGGCGTGGCGCTCGCCCAAGGAGCGCGACATTCCCAAGGTCGCGGCGATGATCCGCGAGGTCAAGGCCCTCGGGCTGGAGACCTGCGCCACGCTGGGCATGCTCGACGCCGGCCAGGCGCAGGCGCTCAAGGACGCGGGCTTGGACTACTACAACCACAACCTCGACACCGCGCCAGACTTCTACGACTCCATCATCCACACCCGCCAGTACCAGGACCGCCTGGACACCCTCGGCCATGTGCGCGATGCCGGATTGAAGACCTGTTGCGGCGGCATCGTCGGCATGGGCGAAACCCGCGACCATCGCGTCGGCCTGCTGCTGGCCCTGGCCAACCTGCCCGCGCATCCCGATTCGGTGCCGATCAACCGCCTCGTGCAGGTCGCTGGTACGCCGCTGCACGGCACCGCGGAGCTGGACCCGTTTGAATTCGTGCGCATGATTGCCGTGGCGCGCATCACCATGCCGCGTTCGATGGTGCGCCTGTCGGCCGGCCGCGAGGCGATGAGCGACGAACTGCAGGCGCTGTGCTTCATGGCCGGCGCCAACTCGATCTTCTATGGCGAAAAGCTGCTGACCACCGGCAACCCGGACACCGAGCGCGACCAGGCCCTGTTCCAGCGCCTGGGCCTGGCGCCGATGGCGGTGGAAGTGGACGCGGCCGGGCACGATCATCCGGGCACCGTCCACGCCGACATCACCTGCCGCGACGGCTGCGAACAAGCCGCCTGAGCCCCCGGGCCTGCCGGTCGTCGGCCGGCACCGCCCCGGGAGTACCGGGCAGCGGTTAACCTAGCCGGCCCGGACCCCGGACTGCAAAGGGATTGCCCATGGCCCGCCCCGACCTGCACGAACGTATCCAGTCGTTGCGCAAGCTGCGCACTGCGCAGGGCCGCATCCGCGTGCGCCGCAATGTGAGCCGCCGCGATGGCGTGCGCCTGGAAGTGGATGGCCGTTGGCTGACCGGCTTCTGCAGTAACGACTACCTGGGCTTGTCGCAGCAGTTCGAGGTAGTTGCCGCGATGCAGGACGCCGCCGCGCGCGAAGGCGCCGGTGCCGGTGCCTCGCACCTGATCTGCGGCCACCATGCCTTGCACGAGGCGCTGGAACGCGAAGTCGCCGAATGGCTGGGCTATCCGCGCGCGCTGCTGTTCGGCAGTGGCTTTCTGGCCAACCTGGCCGTGCAGCAGGCACTGCTGAGCGAAGAAGACGACCTGTGCGTGCAGGACCGGCTCAATCACGCCAGCCTGCTCGACGCCAGCCGTCTGGCCGGCTGCCGCCTGCGCCGCTACCCGCACCTGGATGCCGAAGGCGCCATGCGCCAGTTCAAGAGCGCGCAGGAAGGCGCGGCCATGCTGGTCACCGACGGCGTCTTCAGCATGGACGGCGATATCGCCCCGCTGCGCTCATTGAGCCTGGTGGCGCGCATGCAGGAAGCGGTGATGTATGTGGACGACGCACATGGCGTGGGCGTGGTCGGGCCGCACGGCCGTGGCTGCGTGGCCGACGCCGGGTTGGGCGTGGCTGAAGTGCCGCTGCAACTGGTCACCCTCGGCAAGGCGCTGGGCGGGCACGGGGCGCTGGTGGTCGGCGACGATTCGCTGATCCAGCATCTGGCCGAGACCGCGCGCCCCTACATCTACACCACGGCCTTGCCGCCGGCCCAGGCCGCCGCCGCCCTGGCCGCGGTCAAGCTGGCGCGCCGCGACGACTGGCGCCGCGAAAAACTCACCGGGCTGATCAGCCAGTTTCGCGACGGCGCGCGCCGTCATGGCCTGTCGCTGATGGCGTCGGACACGCCGATCCAGCCACTGGTGTGCGGCGACGAATCCACGGTGATGGCGATGTCGGCCTCGCTGGAGAACGCGGGCTTTCTGGTCAGCGCGATCCGCCCGCCGACCGTGCCCGAAGGCAAGGCGCGACTGCGGGTGACGCTGTCGGCGCTGCATACGCCGCAGCAGGTGCTGGAGCTGGTCGAAGCCGCCGCACGCGCGCGCGACATCGTGCAGCGCCAGCAGCACGTGGCCGCGCTGCGCGCCTGACAGCGCCGCGTTCGACCGAACACGCATGCATATCGAAACCGTCGGCCAGGGGCCGGACATTGTCCTGATCCACGGTTGGGCGCTGCATGGCGGCGTGTTCGCGCCGCTGGTCGAGCGCCTCGCACCGCGCTTTCGCCTGCATCTGGTCGACCTGCCGGGCCACGGCCACAGCCGCGACGATGCAACGCCACTGGCCTTGCCGCACGTGGTCAGCGCCATTGCGTCGGCCACGCCGCCCGCGGTCTGGCTGGGCTGGTCGCTCGGCGGACTGTTCGCCCTGCACGCCGCGGCCACGCAACCGGGCGTGCGCGGCCTGGCGATGATCGCCGCCACACCGCGTTTCGTCCGCGGCGCGGACTGGCCCGAGGCGGTGGACGCGGAAGTGTTCGCGCAGTTCGGCCACGACCTGGCCGAGGACTATCGCGGCACCCTAGATCGGTTCCTCGCGCTGGACACGCTCGGCTCCGAGCACGCGCGCAGCGAACTGCGCACGCTCAAGCAGGCCCTGGTCGCGCGTGGCGAACCGGCGCCGCGCGCGTTGCAGGAAGGCCTGGCGCTGCTGCGTCGCACCGACTTGCGCCGCGCCCTGCAAGCACTGTCCACGCCCAGCCTGTGGCTGGCCGGCCAGCGCGACCGCCTGGTACCGGCCGCCGGGATGCACGCCGCGGCGGCACTGTCCACGCAGGCATCCGCGCACACCATCGGCGGCGGCGGCCACGCACCCTTCCTCGGCCATGCTGACGAAGTGGCCGGGCGGCTGGAACGCTTCGTCTCCAGCCTGGATTGAGCGTTGCCGCCGCGCTTGGCGGATCATGCAGCTTGGCTCAACGGGAATGACGACATGGACCTGGGCATCGCGGGACGTTGGGCGCTGGTATGCGGCGCCAGCAAGGGCTTGGGTCTGGGCTGCGCGCAGGCGCTGGCCGGTGAAGGCGTCAACGTCGTGATCGTGGCCCGTGGCGCGGAAGCGCTGGAAGCGGCCGCCGCACGCCTGCGCGCGCTGCCTGGCGCCGCCGAAGTACGCACCGTGGCCGCGGACATCACCACACCCGAGGGCCGGCAGGCGGCGCTGGGCGCGTGCCCGCAGGTGGACATTCTCGTCACCAATGCCGGCGGCCCGCCGCCGGGCGACTTCCACGACTGGGAGCGCGAACACTGGATTCGCGCGCTCGATGCCAACATGCTGACCCCGATCGAGCTCATCCGCGCCACCGTCGATGGCATGCGGGCGCGGCGCTTCGGCCGCATCGTCAACATCACCTCCAGCGCGGTGAAGGCGCCGATCGATGTGCTTGGTCTGTCCAACGGTGCGCGCTCCGGCCTGACCGGATTCGTCGCCGGGCTGGCGCGCAAGACCGTGATCGACAACGTCACCATCAACAATCTGCTGCCGGGCTCGTTCGATACCGACCGCCTGCGCGGCAACTTCGCCATTGCCGCGCAGGCGCAAGGTCGCAGCGTGGACGAGATCACCGCACAGCGCCGCCAGGCGCAGCCGGCCGGGCGCTTCGGCAATGCCGAGGAATTCGGCGTGGCCTGCGCCTTCCTGTGCGGCGCCCAGGCCGGCTACATCACCGGGCAGAACCTGCTCATCGATGGCGGTGCCTATCCCGGCACGTTCTGAGCCGCTGAACAGACATTCCCACGCCGCTGCCGCAGCGGCGACAATACGCATTCCATGAATTCCCATCTCGACCCCCGCCACGTCCGCCGCGCCTTCTCGCGCGCCGCCAGCAGCTACGACGCCGCTGCCGCCCTGCAACTGGAAGTGGGCAAGCGCCTGCTCGAATCGCTCGACTACCTCGACGAGCGCCAGCCGCAGGTCGTGCTCGATATCGGCGCCGGCACCGGCCACGCCGCCGCGGCGATGAAGAAGCGCTGGCCGAAGGCGCAGGTGATCGCGCTGGACCAGGCGCTGCCGATGCTGCGCGAGTCGAAGAAGCAGGCCGGCTGGTGGCGCCCGTTCCAGCGCGTGGCCGGCGACGCGCGCGCCTTGCCGCTGGCCGACGGCAGTGTCGATGTCATTTTCAGCAACCTGTGCCTGCAGTGGATCGAGGACCTGCCCGCGGTGTTTGCCGGCTTCCGCCGCGCGCTCAAGCCGGGCGGCCTGCTGCTGTGCTCGACCTTCGGCCCGGACACCTTGTTCGAGCTGCGCGAAGCCTTTGCCCAGGCCGACGCGGTGCCCCACGTCAGCCGTTTCGCGCCAATCGCCCAGTTCGGCGATGCACTGATGATGTCCGGCTTCCGTGACCCGGTGCTGGACCGCGACCAGTTCACCCTGACCTATGCCGACCTGCCGGCGCTGATGCGCGAACTGCGCGCGATGGGCGCTACCAACGCGCTCAGCGCGCGCCGCCACACCTTGACCGGCAAGCAGCGCTTTGCCGCGGCTGCGGCCGCATACGAACCGCTGCGGCGCGCCGATGGCAAGCTGCCCAGCACCTGGGAAGTGATCTATGCCCATGCCTGGGCGCCGGAGGCCGGCGCGCCCATCCGCGAGCGTGGCCAGGACATCGCCGCCGTGCCGCTGGCGCAGATTCCGATCCGGCGCCGCCCGCGCGACTGAACACCCGCAACGGCGACCCGGCCCGCCGGGGGGGTTAGAATTGCCGCCGCCTCAACCCCCTCCCCGGCCTTCGCATGTTGAAGTGGTTCCTCATCGCGCTGTTCATCGCATCAGCGCTGTACATCCATTACCGCGGCCGCGTGCGTCACCGCCTCAGCCGCCAGTTGCTGGATCACTCGACCTTCATGGCGCCGATCAACGCCCTGATGTACCTGTGCTCGCGCGTGCCGACGACGCCCTTCATCGACCCGGGCAAGGAGTTCCCGGAGCTGGCACCGCTGCGCGCGCAATGGCCGGCGATCCGCGACGAGGCCGTGGCTTTGCAGCAGATGCAGAAGATCCGCGCCGCCGATGGCTATACCGATGTCGGCTTCAACTCGTTCTTCCGCCGCGGCTGGAAGCGCTTCTATCTGAAGTGGTATGGCACCGCGCACCCGTCGGCGGCCGAGCTGTGCCCGCAGACCACCGCATTGCTGAAGTCCATCCCGACGATCAAGGCGGCCATGTTCGCCGAACTGCCGCCGGGTTCGGAGCTGCGTCCGCACCGCGACCCGTTCGCCGGCTCGATGCGCCTGCACCTGGGGCTGGCCACGCCCAACGACGACCGCTGCTTCATCGAGGTCGACGGCCAGCGCCACAGCTGGCGTGACGGTGAGTGGACCATGTTTGACGAAACCTACATCCACCACGCGCGCAACGACACAGACCAGGATCGCATCATCCTGTTCTGCGACATCGAGCGGCCGATGCGCTGGCGCTGGGCTGCCGCGCTCAACCGTTTCGTCGGGCGCAGCCTGCTGGCCGCGGGCGCCTCGCCGAACCAGGAAGGCGACAAGACCGGCGGCATCAACCGCATGTTCCGCTACTTCTACGCCGTGCGCCTGCGCGCCAAGGCGCTGAAGGAGCGCAACAACCCGCTGTACCAGACGCTCAAGTGGGGCATCTTCGCGCTGGTGGTGGTTGGCATCATCCTGTTGTAACCGGCGACGCGGGGACAGGAAGCACCGCTCACAGGCTTTGCAACGCAAAGCCGCTTCCACCGGGATCTGTTTCTAGCTCGCGGCTAGAAACAGATCCCGGTGGAAGAAGTAGATTTCCTGTAACAGGAACCGCCAGCGCGTGTGGAAGCTGCGGAACCGCGTGCTCGGCGTGGACGAGCCCAGCGCCTCGATCCCCAGCTCGCGCGACAGCCGCAGCGCGCGCGCCATGTGCAGCGGATCGCTGACGATGATCGCGGTGCGCATGCCCTCGCGCTGCATCAGCGCGCGTGCCTCCAGCAGGTTCTGCCGGGTGGTGCGCGACACCGTTTCGATCAGCACCGCGTTGGCCGGCACGCCGTGGCGCAGGGCATAGCGCTGCGCCACCTGCGACTCGGAAAAGCGCGCCGCGCTGCCGCCAAAGCCGCCAGTGAAGATCATCTTCGGCGCATAGCCAGCCTGGTACAGCGCCAGGCCGTGGCGAATCCGCTCCTCGAACACCGGCGAGGGCTTGGCGTCATACGCGGCCGCGCCGAGCACGATGATCACATCCGCCGGCGCAGCCTGGTCGCGGTCGCCCACCCAGATGATCCAGGCGGAGACCCCGAGCAACCAGGCCAGGGCCACGCACAGCAGCCGCCACGTCCAGCCCCAGGCGCCGCGTCCGCGCCGTCCTAGCGCCACGGCAACGCCTCCAGATCGACATTGCCCCCCGACAGGACCAGCCCGACCCGGCGCCCGGCAAACCGTTGCGGCTGCGCCAGCACCGCGGCCAGCACCGTGGCCGACGACGGTTCGATGACCTGCTTGAGCACTTGCCAGGCCAGTTGCATCGCGGCCACGACCTGGCTGTCGTCCACGGTCACCACTTCGGCGCCGCTGGCCCGCAGCAGCTCGAAGTTCGGCACGCCGATGCCGGCGCGTAGGCCGTCGCAAATGGTATCGGGGACGAAATCGACATCGCGCCGGCCGCTGGCCAGCGAACGCGCCGCATCCGCCGCGCCGGCCGGCTCGGCCAGCACCAGTGCGCAACCGGGCGCGCGCTCGCGCAAGGCCAGTGCCGTGCCCGCGGCCAGCCCGCCGCCGCCCACCGGTACCACCATCGCATCGAGCGACCCGCTGACCTGCAGCAGCTCCAGCGTCGCCGTGCCCTGCCCCGCCATCACCCGGGCATCGGCATAGGGGTGGATCAAGGTGGCGCCGGTCGAAGCCTGCACCTGCGCGCAGGCCGCTTCGCGCGCCGCGGTGCTGGCTTCGCAGCGCCACAGGGTGGCGCCGTGCCGGGCAATGTTGGCGAGCTTGGCCGCCACCGCGCCCTCGGGCACCACCACATGGCAGGCGATGCCGCGCGTGCGTGCGGCCAGGGCCAGCGCCGCGCCATGGTTGCCGGAAGAATGGGTCACCACGCCGCGCGCGGCGGCGTCCTCGTCCAGGCTCCACACGGCATTGCAGGCACCACGGAACTTGAAGGCGCCACCACGCTGCAGGTGCTCGGCCTTGAAATGCAGTTCGGCGCCGCTCAGCGCATCCAGCGCCCGCGACCGCAGCACTGGCGTGACTTCGGCGTGAGGGGCGATGCGCACCGCGGCTTGCAGGACATCGTTGAAATCGGCCGGGCGTTCTGCGCTCATCCGGCAAGGTTAACTGATCCTCCCGCACCGACGACGAGCCCGGGCCGTCACCGCCGTGAGATGAAGCATTTCGCCAACTTCGGAAAGCCGCCGCCAATACCGAACAAATTAAGGACGGATTCAATCCGCCACAGTGAGAGTAGGCGCATACACCTGATGACGAGAACCGAGATGAAGCTCCGCCTGTTGATCGCCGCCGTGGCGCTGGCGGGCCTGGCCGGATGTGCCACCTACGATTACACCGGCGGCAACGCCGGCTATTACCGGGGCACGCCCAGCGTCCAGTACCGCTATCCCCCCGGCTATTACAACTACGGCTATCCCTACTACGGCAGCGGCATAGGCTTTTACGGCTACGGCGGCTATCCGTACTACCGCGGTGGCTACTATCGCCCCGTCTACCCTCCCTATCGCCCTGGCCACCGGCCGCCCGATCATCGGCCGCCGGACTCGCATGGCGGTCGGCCGGGTCGCCCGCCCGATGGCCGTCCGCATGATGGCCGTCCGCCAGACCGTCCCATGCCCACCGGACCACGGCCGTCGCGTCCGGAAGGTCCGCGTCCGTCGGCGCCGCGCGCGGTGCCCAAGGCGCAGGGTCGCCCGGGTGGTCCGCGCGTGCGACAGATCGAACCCTGACGGGTTCAGGGGCGTGGCCGCCGAGTGCGACCGCGGCCACATTTGCAGGATCGAGGGGCTTGCGCGCCGCCCGGGTTGGCCGCAAGCTACGGCCACGGGTGACCCATAGCGTCGCTTTCTGACGCAGCCTTCGGCACCTGCCGCTTCAATGTCGATGTCCGACAGGGAAATCTGGATCCCCCCTGTTCCGGCCCTGTCGGACGTCGGCGCCTCAAACGAACAAAGCCCCGGCCATGCCGGGGCTTTGTTTTTGGCGCTGACAGGCAGCATGTCTGGATGACCGGCAAAAAAAGGGCCGGCAGTCCCCCGACTACCGGCCCCGCGCTTCCCCAATGTGCGCCTGGCTGGCCCCTGTTCCAATTCCAGCCTTACGCCCCTGTGTCGCATTGCCACGATTGGGTGCTATCGGGTTATCCGCAGGAAGCGTGCCAACTTGAGGCCCGGTTTCGTAAAATGTGACTTCTCCGACAAAACCGGCCCAACCTCCGCCGCGGCCAATGCCGGGCCCGTCCATACTGCCGCCCCCGCCCGGGCCATCCGCCATGACTGATTCCTTCTACCGCTACGACGTGATCGTGATCGGTGGCGGCCACGCCGGCACCGAGGCCGCGCTGGCCGCCGCGCGGACCGGCGCGCGCACCCTGCTGCTCACCCACAACATCGAGACCGTGGGCGCGATGAGCTGCAACCCCGCCATCGGCGGCATCGGCAAGGGCCACCTGGTCAAGGAGATCGATGCACTCGGCGGCGCCATGGCGCGCGCGGCTGACCAGGCCGGCATCCAGTGGCGCACGCTCAACGCGTCCAAGGGCCCGGCTGTGCGCGCCACGCGCTGCCAGGCCGACCGCTCGCTGTACCGCAGCGCGATCCGCCGGATCGTCGAGGCGCAACCCAATCTCACCGTGTTCCAGGCCGCGGTGGATGACCTGCTGATCGACCATGACGCCACCGCGGGCGACCGCGTGCGTGGCGTCTTGACCCAGACCGGGCTGCGCTTCGAGGCCGAGGCGGTGGTGCTGACCGCGGGCACCTTCCTCGCCGGCAAGATCCATGTCGGCCCGACCCAGTACGCCGCTGGCCGCATGGGCGACCCGCCGGCCACCACGCTGGCGGCGCGGCTGCGCGAGCGCCCGTTTGTGATCGACCGCCTCAAGACCGGCACCCCGCCGCGCATCGACGGCCGCACCCTGGACTACACGGTGATGCAGGAACAGCCTGGCGATGACCCGCGCCCGGTGATGTCCTTCATCGGCTCCAGCGCCGAGCATCCGCAACAGGTCAGCTGCTGGATCACCCATACCACCGCGCAGACGCACGAGATCATCCGCGCCGCGTTGCACCGCTCGCCGTTGTACAGCGGGCAGATCGAAGGCATCGGCCCGCGCTACTGCCCTTCGATCGAGGACAAGGTGGTGCGCTTCGCCGAGAAGGACAGCCACCAGATCTTCGTCGAGCCCGAAGGCCTGGATGTCACCGAGATCTATCCCAACGGCATTTCCACCTCGCTGCCGTTCGATGTGCAGCTGGCGCTGGTGCGTTCGATCCGCGGTTTCGAGCAGGCGCACATCACCCGGCCTGGCTACGCGATCGAGTACGACTTCTTCGATCCGCGCGGGCTCAAGCCGTCGCTGGAAACCAAGCTGGTCGCTGGCCTGTTCTTCGCCGGGCAGATCAACGGCACCACCGGCTACGAGGAAGCCGCCGCGCAGGGCCTGCTCGCCGGCCTGAACGCCGCGCGCCACGCACGCGCGCTGCCGGCGTGGTCGCCGCGCCGCGACGAGGCCTACCTCGGCGTGCTGGTCGATGACCTCATCACCCATGGCACCAATGAGCCGTACCGCATGTTCACCAGTCGCGCCGAATACCGGCTGCAGCTGCGCGAGGACAACGCCGACGCGCGCCTGACGCCGGCCGGCCGCGAATTGGGTCTGGTCGATGACGCGCGCTGGTCGCGGTTCAGTGCCAAGCAGGAGGCCGTCGAACAGGAACGCCAGCGCCTGCGCGCGTTGTGGGCCACGCCGGGCAATGCCCTGGGCCGCGAGGTGGAACAGGCGCTGGGCGTGGCGGTGAGCCGCGAGACCAACGTGCTGGACCTGATCAAGCGCCCCGAACTGGATTACGCCAAGCTGATGTGCGTGCCCTCGCTGGGCCCGGGCGTGGCTGATGCACAGGTAGCCGAGCAGGTCGAGATCAGCGTGAAGTACGCCGGCTACCTGGATCGCCAGCGCGACGAGATCGCACGCCAGCAGCGCCACGAGCACGCTGCCATTCCCGAAGGCTTCGACTATGCCGGCGTGCGCGGGCTGTCGGCCGAAGTGGCGCAGAAGCTCGAACGCGTGCGCCCGGCCACGATCGGCCAGGCTCAGCGCATTCCCGGCATGACCCCGGCGGCGATCTCGCTGCTGCTGGTGCACCTTGAACGCGCGCGGCGCGCGAGCGCGGCATGAGCGGCGGTCCGCTGCGCCGCTTCGGCGAGGCCTTTCCGCAACTGGGCGAGCGCGTCTATGTCGACCCGGCGAGCACCATCATCGGTGACGTGGTGCTGGGCGACGACGTATCGATCTGGCCGGGCACGGTGATCAGGGGCGACGTCAATTTCGTGCGCGTGGGTGCGCGCAGCAACCTCCAGGACGGCAGCATCGTCCATGTCAGCCACCACAGTCCGTTCAACAAGGCTGGCTATCCCACGCTGATCGGCGAGGACGTGACCATCGGCCACGGCGCGATCATCCACGCTTGCAGCATTGGCGACTTCTGCCTGATCGGCATGGGTGCCTGCATCCTCGACGGTGCCAGCGTGGGCAGGTACGGCTTCGTCGGTGCCGGCGCGGTGGTCGGCCCCGGCAAGCAGGTCGGCGAGGCGGAGCTGTGGCTTGGCAATCCGGCGCGCCTGGCGCGCAAGCTGGGCGACAAGGAGATCGAGAGCCTGCAGTATTCGGCCGCGCATTACGTGCGCTTGAAGGACAAATATCTGGCCCAACCGGATCTGTAGGAGCGGCTTCAGCCGCGACCGTGGTCTGACAGATGGCGACTCCGCTCGTCGGGGCTGAAGCCCCTCCTACAGCGACCCCAGCAACCTTATGGATGCCTGATGAGCGCAACCGCAATCAGGGTCGCGTCGCCAACTCCATCGCGGTCAACAGCGCCAAGGCCTCCCCGCGCGAGCCCCCGCACATGTCCGCCGCCGGCCGCAGGCTGGCGCAGAAGCCGGGCCGCTCGGCGCGACCAAACACCCGGCAACGCATGTTCTCGTCCAGCTGCACGCACGCCACGCCGGCCGGCTTGCCCTGCGGCATGCCGGGCAACGGCGAAGTGATCGACGGGGCGACGCAGCAGGCACCGCAGCCGTCGCGGCAGTCAAGGCAGTCGCGCATGGCGCCAGTGTAAGGCGCGCGCGCCACGCTGGCTCAGCCGATGATCGCGTGCGGAACGAAACGCGAGGTGTCGCGGGTGATCGGGCCGTCGTCGTCACGCATGCCCAGCCCGGCCGGCCGGTCGGCCACCACCCAGCTGCCGACCAATGCGTGGCGACCTGCAAACACCGGCAACGGATGATGTGCCTGCAAGATCGCCGCACCGTCACCGTAGGGGCCTGGACTCGACGCGGCCTGCCCCTGCGCGGAGAGCAACTCGATGTTCGCGCCCTCACGCGAGAGCAGCGGCTTGCGTACCCATCCCGGTGCCAGCACCTGCCCGGGCTCGGCGAAGAACGCCGGCAGCAGATTGGGGTGGCCGGTGTGGCGCTCCCACAGCAGCGGCAGGATGCCCTTGTTGCTCAGCACCGCCTTCCATGCCGGCTCGATGAGCTGCATGCGCTGTTCGCGCAATGCCGGGCCAAAGCGTTCTTCCATCATGAATTCGAGCGGGTACAGCTTGAACAGCGTGCCGATGACCTGGTCGTCGGCATCGGTGAACCAGCCGTCCGCGCTCAGGCCGATATCCTCGATCGCCACCTCGGCGCTATCGATGCCGACCTGGTGCGCGCAGTCGCGCAGGTAGCGCACGGTGGCCTGGTCCTCGATCGAATCGCGCACCGCGGAAAAATGCATCCGCCGCGCAATCGCGCCGCTCTGCGCCAAGGCACCCAGCGCTTCGCACAGCAGGTCCTGGATCTGGTTGTACTGGTCGGCGCCGGCCGGCAGGGCGCCATCGGCGATGCGCTGCTCCAGCCACAGCCACTGGAAATACGCCGCTTCATACAGCGAGGTCGGCGTGTCGTAGTTGAGTTCGTAGAGCTTGGCCGGACCGCGGCCGTCGTAGGCCAGATCCATGCGCCCGTACAGATGCGGCTGGCGCTGTGCCCAGGAGTCGGCGATCCAGTCCCAGTAGAACGCGGGAATGGCCAGTTGCGTCAGCAGCGCCTCGGAACGCACTACTTCATCGACCAGTTGCATGGCCATGTCGTGCAGCGCCTGGGTCGGCGTTTCGATGTCGTCTTCGATCTGCCGCAGGCTGAAGGCGTAGTACGCCGTTTCATCCCAGTACGGCTCGCCGTCGATGGTATGGAAGTGGAACCCCAGCGACTCGGCTTGCTCGCGCCAGCCGGGTCGCTCGTCGATGGCGATGCGCTGCATGCTCAGCCGCCGAAGTGGGCGCCGCTGCGGCCGCCACCAAAGGTGCTGCGAGCCGCGGCGCTGGAGCCGAAACCGGCGCGCGACACGGTGATCGCCCGCGTCGGCGTGGAGAGGCTGCCAGCGGGTCCGCGCACAGTGCCAGTGCGCTTGCTGGCCAGGCCACCGTCAGGGCGGTAGTAGCGCCCGCTGCGGTAGTCGCGGTACAGCGGCAGGCCGCCAGTGCTGTAGACCGCCCGGTTCCCCGTCATGTTGCCCAGCGCGTAGCCCAGCAGGAAACCACCCATCGGTGGAATCCACGTCTGTTGCCCGTTGTCGCCGGTCACCGCGGTGCAGCTGCCGAACTGCTCGTCGCACTGGTAGCGCGTCTCGAAGCGCGGCGCACTGCGCTGGTGCGCGGCCACGGCCTGGTCGTAGGCCGCCAGGCATTGCTGGGTGCTGGCGTGCGGGTCCTTGAGCTGGTAGCAGTCCGATGACGAGGACAGCACCACGCCGGTCGGCGGGGCCGAATCGCAGCTTGCCAGCACGGCCGGCAAGGCCACGACCGCGCCGGCCCGCATCAGGGACAGACGGAGATCGCGTGAGCGCTTCATGGGCCGCTCCGCGTTCACGGGGTGATCGCCGCGGCGTTGACCAGCCCGACCGCAATCGACACACCCGCCGAGAAGATGCCGGCAGCAGTGACGTTGTCGGTGATCTGCCGCGACAGGCGCCCGGCCACCAGACTGGCCAGCAGATAGGCTACCACCTGCACCACGGCGGCCACCGCGCCCCAGATCAATGCGTCGATCAGGCTCACCGAATGGCTGATGGCCGAATGCAGCGGCAGCGCGATACCGATCAGGTTGCCAGCCAGCGCCGTCGCCGCGGCGGCATTGCCCTGGCGCAGCAGGGTGAAGTCGCGGTGCGGCGTGATCACCGCCACGATCAGCACGGCCGCGCCCAGCACCAGCAGGCCGACACCGAAGTAGGAAAGGAATGCGAGGAAACTTTGCAGCGAGATGGGATTCATGAGGTCCGTTTCGATGAGTGGCGGGAAGGTCAGACGATGTCGAGGTCGGCCAGGGTGAGATCGATGCCGACCGCATAGGTCACGCAGAATTCGCTGGGCCCGGAATCCTCGCCGGTGACCAGCAGGAATTCATCGCGCTGCAGCTCGGGCACTTCGCGGCGGTAGAGCATGGCGTAGTGAGTGAGGTCGCCATCGCGGCGCGGAGGCTGGTAGCGGTAGAGCACTTCGTCGTAGGCAATGGCCGGGATGCGTCCCTGCGCCTGGGTGGACTGGGTGGCGCGCTGCCAGCGTCGCCCCGCGTAGTCGATGCTGTCGGCGCCCAGGTGCGGGTGGCGCAGCACGAAATCCTGGAACCCGGCCTTGTCCGGCGGATTGACCGTCTCGCAATAGACGAAGCCCTTGATCGCTTCCACGTCATCGCCGCAGGTCGTGACCTGGACGAAGGCATCGTCGTCCAGATAGAAGCGATGCAGTGCATAGCCATCGCCGAGTTCGACATGCCCGTAGCAGGGAATGCCCTGGAAGCCGGACGGCAGCTCGGCGGTCATCGCCTGCGGCGCCGTGCGGTACAGCGTGGTGTCGAACTGCAGCTGCCCGCCCAGGCGAAGCCCCAGCGGCAGCGCATGGCTGATCGCCCCGGAAGCGGCCGCTGGCGCGTTGTCACGGCCGCCGCCAAACCATTTCTCGCGCCAGCCCATCAAGCTGCTCCCGCGCTCAGCGTGGCCCAGTCGATAGCCGCCGTGGGCAAGCGCTGCGCCGCCAGATAGTAGAGCTGCGAGCCCGCCGGCACCGTCGCCGCGCGGCCGGGATTGACCTGCAGCGCGCCACCCGGCGCACGATAGCCCAGCAGCAGGGCGTCATGTGCGGCAAACGCGGCGAGCAGACCGGGATAGGGCAGCGCGTCGGCGTGCGTCGGCACGATCAGGCTGAACTGGGTCGGCCCCTGATGCGCGCACAGCAGTTCCTCGGTGACCGCCGCGCTGCCCGGGTCCTGCGCCGCGCGCGCGATCAGTTCGGCGGTGAGCGGGCGCGTGCATTCGATGCCCGGATAGTGGCAGGCCACCAGGCGGGCTGCACCTTCGCTGTCGAAATGCGCGACCACATGCGCGCGCGGGGCATGCGCCATCAGCGCGAACACCGCCGCCAGGGTCTGGTCGTCGTCGCCGGGGTTGATGATGGCCCGCGCCGCGCCGGCAATGCCCGCGCGCAGGTAGCTCTCGGTCTGCGTATAGGTCTCGGTGGCCACGAAGCGCAGGTGGTCGGGCGCCGGGTTCTCCTGCAGACCGGTCGCCACCAGCACGACGCCCTCGTCATCGGTGGCGCTGTCGGACAACAGCAGTTCGACCAGCCGCATCGACTCGGCACCGCGCCAGCCGACCAGCACGGTATGCCCGACCAGATCCGGATAACCCATCTTGCCCATGTGGTGTCGTCTCCAGAACGCCAGCAGCACCGCGCTGGTCTTGCCCAGCACCATTGCGAACAACGCCACCGCGCCGGGCATCAGCACGAACGCGGCGATGTAGCGGCCGGCCACCGTGGCCGGCGACAGATCGCCGTAGCCGATGGTGGTGGCCGTGGTCATGTAGTAATAGGGAAACGCGTCCAGCCCGGTCAGCCTGCCTTCCCCAGCCCAGGCCAGCAATACCCAGGTCAAGGCCAGGTGGCAAAGCAATGCGCCGGCGACGGTACCCCAGCTGAGCCGGCGCACGTGCCGGCGCAGCACCAGGATCAGGCGGCCGATCAGATACATGGCGTCCCTGCCCGGTAATGCTTCAGGAATCGCCGCGCGGTACTTCCTGCACGTCGCGAATCTGCCCGATCAGCGGCGGCGCGCCGGCCTCGTGGCCGAGCTGCGCCGGCTTGCGGAACCGCGCAAGCACCGAGGCGGCATCGGCCTCACCTTCGAGCAGGCCGGCCGCGGCCAGGCGGCGGTTGAGATCGCCGTCGCCGCTGGAGCTTTCCAGTTCCTCGGCCGCCTCCAGGCGCGCGGCGGTCTCGGACTGGCGGCTCTTGATCCGGTCCAGCGACTCCAGTGCCGAGCCCATCTTGCTGGTCGTGCCGGAATGGCGCGCGGCAATGGCCGCCTGCGCCCGCTGCACCGCGTCGGTGGCCTTCACCGTGTCGATCTGCTGGCGCATCCCGCGCAGCTGCGCCTCGGTCTTCTGGATCGTCGCCTTCAGCGTGGTCACCGAACGGTCGAGCGCGCCCTTGGCCGTCTGCTCGGTGCGGTCCTCGCCTTCCAGCACCGCCAGCTTGCTCGCTACCTCGTGCGCCAGCGACTCGTCGCCCTTGGCCAGCGCGCCTTCGATGTAGCGCGTGTACTCGGCCATCTTCGCCGCGCGCGCGTCGATCTTCTGCTGCGCCAGCTTGGACTGCGCCATCAGCTTGGTCAGCTCCTCGCGCGAGCGGTTGAGCTGGGCGCCGGCATCGCGCATTTCCTGGTCGAGGATGCGCAGCGCGTTGGCGTCCACGGCCTTCTGGCCGGCTTCATGCGCAGTGCCGCGGAACAGGGTCAACAATTTGGACAGAATGCTCATGGCGCGGCCTCAGGCGAAGAACGATTTCAGCGATTCAGCCGCATCCAGCGTATTGGCGGCCAGGGTCAGGATCTCCTCGTCGATCTGCTCGACGGTGGAGGAAGCGGACAACTCGCCGAAGACGATGTACGCATCATTGCCCTCGATCTGGACCAGGCCCAGGTTCGACAGCGGGTTGAGCGGATTCAGGCGCAGGCAGGCGTCATTGAACGCCGCCCGATCACGCACCCGCGCCGCTTCCACCAGCACCGTGGACACGAAAACCTGCCCGCCGGACGCGGCCACCTGCACCTGCATGTCCCCGTGCTCGCGCAGCGTCAGGTTCAGCGCCGGCTCCAGCCCATCGATCAGCTCGACCTCGATCCCTGCATCCCGGTACCGCTCCTGGAGCAGCCCGTGCAGTTCAACGGTGGTGTGTTGCGGCATAGCTTGCAGTCCTCATCCGAGTCGCGACCGTCGATGGTAACGGCCGCAACGACCACCGCGATAGTGCCCGTCTCCCCCCACTCCGGACCCACCGCTTTCCCATCAGCCGGCAGTGAACCATCGGGCATCCGGGGGGCAGGCCCTGCCAGGACCGTAGGCAACATGGATGTTGCCTACGAGCCCCATGGATGGGTTCACCGCGTGTCCTGGCAGGGCCTGCCCCCCGGATGCCGCACGTAGCCCATGCCCGTAGCACGTAGCCCATGCCCGCCGCACGTAGCCCATGCCCGTAGCACGTAGCCCATGCCCGTAGCACGTAGCCCATTCCCCTGGCACTTGACCCATGCCTGTAGCACCCACTGATAAACCCAAGCCCCAAAGTTGCAGAGGCAACCAAAGATTTCCCGTATAACCAAACCGCAATCCGCTAGACCGCCAGCCCCCGCCCGCATGCCCGAATACCGCTCCCGCACCTCCACCGCCGGCCGCAACATGGCCGGCGCCCGCGCCCTGTGGCGCGCCACCGGCATGAAAGACGACGACTTCCACAAGCCGATCATCGCCATCGCCAACTCGTTCACCCAGTTCGTCCCCGGCCACGTCCACCTAAAGGACCTGGGCCAGCTCGTCGCCCGCGAAATCGAACAGGCCGGCGGCGTCGCCAAGGAGTTCAACACCATCGCCGTCGACGACGGCATCGCCATGGGCCACGACGGCATGCTGTACTCGCTGCCCAGCCGCGAGATCATCGCCGACTCCGTCGAATACATGGTCAACGCACACTGCGCCGACGCCCTGGTGTGCATCTCCAACTGCGACAAGATCACCCCCGGCATGCTGATGGCCGCCTTGCGCCTCAACATCCCCGTCGTCTTCGTCTCCGGCGGCCCCATGGAAGCCGGCAAGACCCGCCTGGCCGAACACGGCCTGGACCTGGTCGATGCCATGGTGGTTGCCGCCGACGCCAGCGCAACCGACGAGAAGGTCGCCGAATACGAACGCAGCGCCTGCCCCACCTGCGGCTCCTGCTCGGGCATGTTCACCGCCAACTCGATGAACTGCCTCACCGAGGCCCTTGGCCTGTCGCTGCCCGGCAACGGCACCACCCTGGCCACCCATTCCGACCGCGAACAGCTGTTCAAGCGCGCCGGCCGCCTGGCCGTGGAACTGTGCCACCGCTGGTATGGCGGCGAAGACCCGCGCGTGCTGCCGCGTGGCATCGCCACCTTCGAGGCCTTCGAGAATGCAATGACCCTGGATATCGCCATGGGCGGTTCCACCAATACCATCCTGCACCTGCTCGCCGCCGCGCAGGAAGCCGAAGTCGACTTCACCCTGCGCGACATCGACCGCCTGTCACGGCGCGTGCCGCAGCTGTGCAAGGTCGCCCCGAACACGCAGAAGTATCACGTCGAAGACGTCCATCGCGCCGGCGGCATCATGGCGATCCTGGCCGAGCTCGCACGCGGCGGACTGCTGCATACCGACGTGGCTACCGTGCATGCGAACACCCTGGGCGAGGCCATCGCGCAGTGGAGCGTGAGCGATCGCGACGACGAAGCCCTGCATACGTTCTACCGCGCCGGCCCGGCCGGTATCCCGACCCAGGTGGCTTTCAGCCAGTCCACGCGCTGGCCCTCACTGGACCTGGACCGCGCCGCCGGCTGCATTCGCAGCGTGCCGCATGCGTATTCGCAGGAAGGTGGCCTGGCCGTGCTGCATGGCAACCTCGCCGTCGATGGCTGCGTGGTCAAGACCGCGGGCGTGGATGAATCCATCCATGTATTCCAGGGCCGCGCGCGCGTGTTTGAAAGCCAGGACGCGGCAGTCAAGGGCATCCTTGCCAACGAAGTGGTGGCTGGCGATGTCGTGGTCATCCGCTACGAAGGCCCGAAGGGCGGCCCGGGGATGCAGGAAATGCTGTACCCCACCAGCTATTTGAAGTCCAAGGGCCTGGGCAAGCAGTGCGCGCTGCTTACCGACGGACGCTTTTCCGGCGGCACCTCGGGTCTGTCGATCGGCCACGTCTCGCCGGAAGCGGCGGCCGGTGGCGCGATCGGCCTGGTGCGCGAGGGCGATGCCATCTTGATCGACATCCCCAACCGCGGCATCCACCTGCAAGTGGACGAAGCCACCCTCGCCGCACGCCGCGCCGAACAGGATGCGCTGGGCTGGAAGCCGGCGGCGCCGCGGCCGCGCAAGGTCAGCACCGCGCTGAAGGCCTATGCGCTGCTCGCGACCAGCGCCGACAAGGGCGCGGTACGCGATCGCAGCTTGCTGGAAGGCTGAGCGGAGAACGCAGCGCGCTGCGGCGACGAATTCCTCACCGCCGCTGCACGTCGCGCTAGCAATGCCTGCGCGACGCTGCGGGCATCCGCCACGCCGCGATGAGTGCACCGATGAACGCAGACCGCAAACCCGAAGGCCCGGCCAGCGACCAGGAGAAGGCCCACACTCCCGACCGACTGCGCAGCAACGCGCCGCACGACAAGGACCGGGACATGCCCGACGAGCCCAGGGGCCGCGACCACGCCACGCCCGAAGATTACGAGCGACCGACAGCCCCGCGCGGCAGCTGAACGTACTCGCGCGGTCTTGACGCCGCATCGATCCGCCCGCGGCCACAGTGCCGCAGCGGCGATGGTGCCGCGTCAGCGGAGCCGCCATGCACATTCGCAGCTTGTTCAACACCCTGGCGAAGAAAGCATCGAGCGCCGCCGGCTCGCCCTGGGTCTTTGCCGGCGCCGTCGGCATCGTTCTGGTCTGGGGCCTGACCGGACCGATCTTCCAGTTCAATGACACCTGGCAGCTGGTGATCAACACCGGCACCACCATCATCACCTTCCTGATGGTGTTCCTGATCCAGCACACCCAGAACGCCGACACCGCCGCGCTGCACCTGAAGCTGGACGAACTCATCCGCGCCACCCGTGCCGCCGACAACCTGTTGCTGGACATGGAGGAACTGGACGAGCAGCAGCTTGAACGCATCCGCCGCCGTTATGAAGCACTGGCCGGCAAGGCGCGCGAACGCGGCCACCACGGCACGAGCATCGCTTCGCCGTGCCGGGAAGACCAGCTGGACGACGACACGCCGCCCTCGGCACCACGCCACGATTGAGCGCGCGGCGCCGCTCTCAGTCGCCCGTCTGCGAGTGCGGCGCTTCCACCGCCTTGGACTGCGGCGAATCCTTCTCGCGCAGCCAGATCGTCAGCAGCACCAGCGACAGCACGGCAAGGAATTCGCTCTGCCAGTTCTGCATCGACTCAAACCAGAACTCCGAGCTCATCAGGTGATGCCACAGGCTGGCCGTGGGCAGGCCCTCACGCAGGCGCTCGGCCACATCGGCGCGCCAGCTGCCCAGCAAGTGCAGGATGAAGCTGAGCAGGAACAGCACGCCAAAAGCGATGGACAGCGAATGGCTGTACAGCCACAGCCAGATGCCACCGGCACGTACCGGCCACGGCAGCGGGCCCGGCTTGATGTTGGTTTCCTCTTCGGCCGGATCCAGCGGGCGCGATTCAGCCGAGCCGACCTGGCGCAGCTTCACCGTGAGCAGCACGTACATGCCCATCTGCAGGAATTCGCTTTCCCAGTTCTCGAACGTGGCCGAGACGAAGTGGCCGGTGTGCAGGTATTCCCATAGATCCAGCAGCGGCTGATGCGCGCGCGCCAGCTCCTCGTTGTAGGTGGCGTGCCCGGCCAGCACCTGGCCGCCCAGGAACAGCAGCATCAGCGCGCCCACCGTCAACGACAAACCGTTGCGTCGCCAGAACATCGTTACGCTCCCACCCAAGTTGCGCGCAGTCTGGTCGAGCCGTGGAGAAGAGCCGATGAAGGCCGTTGCGGCATTGCACCGCGGCGGCGGGCGCGTACGCTAGCAGTCCCCGCGTCCATGTCTGCTGCCATGTCCGAGTTTGCGCCGCATATTGCCCTGCTGGTCATCGACCTGCAGCCCGACTTCATGCCAGGCGGCGCCCTGCCCTGCGCCGATGGCGAGGCAGTGGTCGCGCCGATCGCCGCGCTGTTGCAGTCGCGGCGCTATGCAACGGTCGTGGCCACCCAGGACTGGCACCCGCCGGCGCATGCCTCGTTCGCCAGCCAGCATCCGGGTCGGCGGCCCTTCGAGCAGATCAGCCTGCACGGCCATCCGCAGACGCTGTGGCCGGACCACTGCGTGCAAGGCAGCTCCGGCGCGGCGCTGCATGCGGGCGTGGACTGGAACCGCGCCGATCTCATCCTGCGCAAGGGCACGCGCGAGCAGGTGGATTCCTACAGCGCCTTTCGCGAAAACCACGGCCCGACCGGCGACCGTCCACCGACCGGCCTGGCCGGCTGGTTGCGCGAACGTGGCATCACCGAGGTCCACGTTTGCGGACTGGCGCGCGACTACTGCGTGCTGTGGAGCGCGCAGGACGCCGCCAGTGCCGGCCTGCGCGTGCGTTTCCGGTGGGAGCTGACGCGGCCGGTGGACGCCGCCAACGACAACGCCACGCGCGATGCACTGCATGCGGCCGGCATCGCGATCGACGCCGACAGCTGAAGTCCACGGCCCAACGCTGGCCTGCGCTAGCGAAACACCACCGTGCGATGCCCGTTGAGCAGGATGCGGTGCTCGACATGGCGGCGCACCGCGCGCGCCAGCACCAGCGATTCGACATCGCTGCCCAGCCGCACCAGTTCGCGCGGACGCATCGCATGGTCCACGCGCGCCACGTCCTGCTCGATGATCGGTCCTTCATCCAGGTCCGGGGTTACGTAGTGCGCCGTGGCGCCGATGATCTTGACCCCGCGCGCGTGGGCTTGGTGATAGGGCTGCGCGCCCTTGAAGCTGGGCAGGAAGCTGTGGTGGATGTTGATCGCGCGGCCCGCCCAGGCCAGGCACAGGCCCGGCGAGAGAATCTGCATGTAGCGCGCCAGCACCACCAGGTCGATGCGCTCGCGCGCCGCCAGCGCCTGCAGCTCCGCTTCCTGCGCCGCGCGGTTGCCGGCGTGCACTGGCAGATGGTGGAAGGGCACGCCATAGGACGCGGCCAGCGGCGCGAAGTCCTGATGATTGGAGGCCACCGCGGCGATATCCACCGGCAGCTGCCGGCTGTGCGCGCGAAACAGCAGGTCGTTGAGGCAATGGCCCTGGCGGCTGACCAGCACCAGCAGCCGCGCACGGCGACGGGCATCGTGCAGCTGCCAGTCCATGCCGAAGTCGCTGGCCAGCGCGGCCAGCGCGGCGCGCAGGCGATCGGGCGGCAGCGCGGCATCCGTGTCGAAATGCACGCGCAGGAAGAAGCGTCCGCTCTCCTCGTCGCCGAACTGCTGCGCATCGAGGATGTTGCAGCCCAGCTCGAACAGCAGGCCGGTGACCCGGTAGACGATACCGGTACGGTCAGGGCAGGACAGGGTGAGGATGTAGTCGGCGCGCATCCTGCCGATCATAGCCAGCCGCTTCGCCCTGCCGCGACACTTGCAGGCGCAACGATGCCGCGCCTGCCAATGACACCGCTAGCTAGGCGCTCGGCGCAGCGAACAGCCCGCGCGCCTGGCGTGGCTCGCAGCGCAGGTACTGCGGTGCCGGCTGCAGCTGCGCGCCGAGTTCGGCGGCCGCATGCCAGGGCCAGCGCGGGTCGTACAGGATCGCGCGCGCCACGGCGATGGCATCGGCGCGGCCTTCGGCGAGGATGGACTCGGCCTGTGCCGGCTCGGTGATCAGGCCCACGGCGATCACCGGGATGCCGACTTCGGCGCGGATCGCCTCGGCCATCGGTACCTGGTAGCCGGCGCCAACGCTGATGTGCTGGCGCGGGTCCAGGCCGCCGCTGGATACGTGGATGAAGGCCGCGCCATGCGCTTCCAGCGCGCGCGCAAGCACCAGGCTCTGCGCCACGTCCCAGCCACCCTCGACCCAGTCGGTCGCGGAAATGCGCACGCCGACCGCGATCTTCGGCGACACCGCGGCGCGCACCGCATCGAGCACGCGCAAGGTCAGGCGCATGCGGTTCTCCAGCGAGCCGCCATAGGCGTCTTCGCGCAGGTTGGACAGCGGCGACAGGAACTGATGCAGCAGGTAGCCGTGTGCGGCGTGGATCTCGATCAGGTCCAGGCCCAGGCGCTCGGCGCGGCGCGCGGCATTGGCGAAGGCGGCCACGATCGCATCGAGGCCCTCGGCATCCAGCGCCTCGGGCGTCGAGTAGCCCTCGGCATACGGCGCGGCGGAAGCGGACACCGTGGTCCAGCCGTTCACCGCATCGGCGGCAATCGGGCCGCCGCCTTCCCAGGGGCGCTGCGTGGATGCCTTGCGACCGGCATGCGCAAGCTGGATGCCGATCGGCATCGGCGACCAGCGCCGTACCGATGTCAGCACCTGAGCCAATGCGGCCTCGGTCGCGTCGTCATACAGGCCGAGGTCGGCATGGGTGATGCGCCCGCGCGCTTCCACCGCCGTGGCTTCGAGGATCAACAGGCCGGCACCGGATTGCGACAGCATGCCCAGGTGGATGCGATGCCAGTCATTGGCCAGGCCGTCTTCGGCCGAGTACTGGCACATCGGTGCGACAACAATGCGGTTGGACAGGGTCAGCGGGCCCAGCGCCAGCGGCGAGAACAGGTGGCTCAAGCGGAATGCCTCGTTGCGGGCCGCCGTGGGGGTGGCGGCCGGGTTGCCATTGCAGCGGCGATGCGCGGCCGGATCAACCGCGCCACTGGATCACTGCGTCGCGGCCGGCGCAGCCGCGTGCGCATGCAGGAAGGCCAGCGCATCGGCGCAATCGTGCTCCACCTTCAGGCTCAGCAGGTCATCGGCGCGCGTGCGTCCGCGGTTGAGCGCAGCCACCGGCAAACCCGCGCGCGCGGCGCCCTGCACGAAGCGGAAGCCGGAATACACCATCAACGACGAGCCGACCACGAGCACGGCATCGGCCTGCGCCAGCGCCGCCTGTGCCTGCGCCACACGCTCGCGCGGCACGTTCTCGCCGAAGAACACCACATCTGGCTTGAGCACGCCGCCGCAGTGCACGCAGGCGGGCACGTTGAAGTCGTCGAACGAGGCGTCTTCCAGGTCCGCATCGCCATCCGGTGCCTGCGTCGCTTCGCGCGTGGCCCAATGCGGATTGTCGGCTTCCAGCGCCTGCTGCAGTTCGGCGCGCGACGAGCGCGCCTCGCAGCCCATGCAGCGCACCTGGTCCAGGCGCCCATGCAGGTCGATCACCGCCGCGCTGCCGGCGGCCTGGTGCAGGCCGTCCACGTTCTGGGTCAGCAACAAGGCCAGCTGGCCGCGTGCTTCCAGCGCCGCCAGGGCGTGGTGGGTGCCATTGGGACGGGCCTGGCCGAAATGGCGCCAGCCGACCAGGCTGCGCGCCCAGTAGCGCCTGCGAACACCGGCATCGCCCATGAACGCCTGGTAGGTCACCGGTTGCGCACGCTTCCAGTCGCCCTCGGCATCGCGGTAATCGGGAATGCCGGAGGCGGTGCTGCAGCCGGCACCGGTGAGGACGAACAGGCGACGATGGCGCTCGATGAATTCGCGCAGGGCGGCAGGGGTGGTCATGCCTGAGCAGATGCGGCCGCTGGCTGCCGGACGCAAGGCGTCTGGTGATGCGTCGCGGCCCCGTTCCCTGACCACGATCAGCTTGGTGCGGGCAGCGTGCGGGCTTCGCTGTCCGCTCAGGCGCCGCTGCTGGAGCAGGCATCGGCCGCGACCGCAGCCGGCGCCCGGCCATCCTCTGCACCGCGCCGCAGGCGCTGCGCGGCCAGCAGCGCGATGAGCAGCAGCGCCAGACAGAACGCGGCCAAAGCATTCCAGCCGCCGTGCTGCCAGAAGCTGCCGCTGACTGAACCGATCACACTGGCGCCCAGGTAATACGCCAACAGGTACAGCGAAGCCGCGTGACTGCGATGCGCGCCGCCGAGGCGGCCGACCCAGGCGCTGGCCGCCGAATGCGCGATGAAGAAACCCATCGTCAGCAGCACGATGCCGACGATCACCACCGGCAGCACGTGCGCCAGGGTCAGCAGCATGCCGGCGATGGCGATGGCCACACCGGCGAGCACTACCGGGCCGCGGCCAAAGCGATCCGAGGCCGCGCCGGCCAGCGACGAACTGACGATGCCGAACACATAGGCGGCGAAGATCATGCCGATCTGGCTCTGGCTCAGGCCGAACTCCGGCCCGCCCAGGCGGAAGCCGGCGTAGTTGTAGACGCTGACAAAGCAGCCCATCAGCAAAAACGGGATCGAGAACAGCCACGGCAGATGGCGGTCGCGCAGGTGCCCGCCCCAGGCACGCAGATGGAAGCGCAGGTTGACGCCACGGCGGCGCAGGAAGTTGCGCGAGGGCGGCAGCAGCAGGACGAAGCCGACCGCGCACAGCAGGTCGAACACGCTCAATGCGCTGAGCGCGACGCGCCAGCCGTAGTGGTCGCTGAGCACGCTCATGGCGATGCGCCCGCTCATGCCGCCGAAAGCGTTGCCGGCCACGTACAGCCCGGTCGCCGCGCCCAGCCGCGTGGCCGGCAATTCCTCGGCCAGGTAGACCATGGCCACCGCGGGCACGCCGCCCAGGGCCAGGCCGGACAGGGTGCGCACCGCCACCAGCGCGCCCCAGTGCGGCAGCCACGCGGCCACCACGTTGAGCAACGCTGCCAGTGCGATCGAACAGAACATCAATCCGCGCCGGCCCAGGTTCTCCGACACCGCGCCGGCGCAGAAGATCGCCAGCGCCAGCGCGCCGGTGGCCAGCGACAACGGCAGCGAGCTGGTCGCCGCGCCGACACCGTACTCGCGGGCGAATTCGGGCAACAGCGGCTGCACGCTATAGAGCAACGAGAAGGTGGCGAAGCCGGCCAGGAACAGCGCGATGCGAATGCGCAGCAGCGCGCCGGCATCGATATCGCCAGGCCGGGCAATGGCGGAAACGGAGGAATTCACGACAGCGGCAACGGTGGGGAGCGGCCATTGTTCGCCGCTACCGACCCTCTGTCCAATATATGATGCCCGCAGTCCCCATATCTTCTGCATATGATGGAGCTGCGCCACCTGCGCTACTTCCTGGCCGTGGCCGAGGAAGCCAACTTCACCCGTGCCGCGGCCCGGCTGGGCATCGGGCAACCGCCGCTGAGCCAGCAAATCCAGACGCTGGAACGCGAGCTCGGCACGCCGTTGTTCCGCCGCACCCATGCGGGCGCCACGCTGACCGAAGCCGGAGCGGCGTTCCTGGTGGAAGTGCGGCGCGTGCTGGCCGACGTGGAGCGCGCCGCCGATACCGCGCGGCGCATCGCGCGCGGTGAAGGCGGCCGGCTGCGCCTGGGCTTCACCGCCTCGGCGGCGTTCAACCCGCTGGTGCCACGGCTGATCCGCGATTTCCGCCGGCAATGGCCGCGGGTGCAATTGGTTCTGGAGGAAACCAATACCGCCGGCCTGCTCGAAGCGCTGGGCAACGGCCGCCTCGATGCCGCCTTCATCCGCTACACGCCCACCGCGCCGCCACCGGACCTGGAGCTGCTGCGTTTTGCGGACGAGCCGATGATGATCGCAGTACCCGCCGCGCATCCGCTCGCCGGGCACGCGCGTGCACCGCTGGCCGCGCTGGCCGGCGAGCCCTTCATCCTGTTTCCGCGCAGCTTCGGCAGCAGTCTGTACGACGAGATTCTCGCGGTGTGCCGCGAGTCCGGCTTCAGCCTGCAGATCACCCAGGAAGCGCCGCAGATGTCGTCGATCGTCAACCTGGTCGCGGCCGAGCTGGGCGTGTCGGTGGTGCCGGCCTCGACCGCGCAGGTGCAATTGCCCGGTGTGCGCTATCTGCAGATCGAAGGCCGCGTGCCGCTGGCGCGGCTGGCGCTGGCGGCGCAGCCGGCCGCGCGCGAGGGCACGCCGGTGGTGCGCCACCTGTGGGCACTGGCCGCCGACGCCACGGGCTAGCCGGGCAGGCGGAAGAACGTACGCGCGGCAGCCGTGGTCAGCGCGGCGCTGGTGGCCACATCCTCGCCGCGGTCACGCGCCAGTTCCTCGACGATGTGCGCCAGGAACATCGGCTCGTTGCGGCGGTCCTTGGGCATCGGCTTGAGCGAGCGCGGCAGCAGGTACGGCGCATCGGTCTCGATCATCAGCCGCTCGCCGGGGATGTGCCGGACCAGTTCGCGCAGATGCGCGCCGCGGCGCTCGTCGCACAGCCAGCCGGTGATGCCGATGTACCAGTCACGGTCCAGATAGTCGAACAGCTCCTCGCGCGTGCCGGTGAAGCAATGCACCACCGCCGCGCCGACCTGGCCGTCGAACTGCTTCATCACCGCCAGGAAGTCGGCATGCGCATCGCGCTGGTGCAGGAACAGCGGCTTGCGGTTGCCGGCCGCGGCCAGGTCGGCAGCCAGCTGCAACTGGCGCTCGAAGGCGCGGCGCTGGGCCGGACGCGGTGCGAAGTCGCGGTAGTAGTCCAGGCCGCACTCGCCCACCGCCACCACTTCCGGGTGCGCATGCAGCGCACGCATTTCCGCATCGCACTCGTCGGTGTATTCCACGGCATGGTGCGGATGCACGCCCGCGGTGGCATACAGGAAGCCGGGATGCTGCCGGGCCAGTTGCAGCGCCAGCGGTGAGTGCTCGCGGCTGGCCCCGGTGATCACCATCTGCGCCACGCCGGCCTCGCGCGCGCGCTGGAGTACGGCGTCGCGGTCGCGGTCGAAGCTGTCGTGTGTGAGGTTGGCGCCGATGTCGATCAGGGGGTGCATGGTCAGGCCGCGGTTCAAGGCGCGGCATTGTAGCGGGCGCGGGCCTTATCCTAGTCGCGATGGCCAACCCCGATTTCCCCATTTCGCCGCTGCTGGCGGACATCCGCGACAGCCTGCTGCGGCATCCCCGGCTCGTACTTGAAGCGCCGCCCGGCGCCGGCAAGACCACCCAGGTGCCGCTGGCCCTGCTGGATGCGCCGTGGCGCGGTGACCAGCGCATCGTGATGCTGGAGCCGCGCCGCGTGGCCGCGCGCAGTGCCGCCACCTTCATGGCGCGGCAGCTGGGCGAGGAGGTCGGCGCGACGGTCGGCTATCGCATCCGTTTCGAGAACCGCACCAGCGCGCGCACCCGGATTGAAGTGGTCACCGAGGGCATCCTGACCCGGATGATCCAGGACGACCCGCTGCTGGAGGGCGTCGGCGCGATCCTGTTCGATGAATTCCACGAGCGCCACCTCGCCGGTGACCTGGGCCTGGCACTGGCGCTGGATGTGCAGTCGCAGCTGCGCGAAGACCTGCGCATCGTGGTGATGTCCGCCACGCTCGATGGCGAACGCCTGGCGCGCCTGCTCGATGCGCCGCGCCTGAGCAGCGCGGGCCGCAGCTACCCGGTGGAGATCGCGCACTTCCCGGCGCGGCGCGACGAAGCGCTGGAGCCACAGGCACGGCGCGCGGTCGAACACGCGCTGGCGCAGCATCCGGGCGACGTGCTGGTATTCCTGCCGGGCCAGCGCGAAATCGGCCGCGTGCAGGCGGCGCTGGAGGGCGCGCTCGACCCGGCGGTGCAGGTGCTGCCGCTGCATGGCGAACTGCCGGTCGAGCAGCAGTCGCGCGTGCTGCAGCCTGATGCCGCCGGCCACCGCCGCGTGGTGCTGGCAACCAATGTGGCCGAATCCTCGGTGACCCTGCCCGGCGTACGCGTGGTCATCGACGCCGGGCTGGCGCGCGAGCCGGCCTATGATCCCAACAGCGGCTTTTCGCGCCTGGAGGTCACCGCCATCTCGCAGGCGTCGGCCGACCAGCGCGCCGGCCGCGCCGGTCGTGTCGCCGCGGGTTGGACCTACCGGCTGTGGCCACAATCGCAACGCCTGGAAGCGCAGCGGCGCGCAGAGATCGCGCAGGTGGAACTGGCGGCGCTGGCGCTGGAGCTCGCCGCCTGGGGTAGCGAGTCCCTGCGTTTCGTCGATCCGCCGCCAGCGGGCGCGCTCGCGGCGGCGCGCGAATTGCTGCAGCGCCTCGGCGCGCTGGCCGAGAGCGGCACCATCACTGATCTGGGCCGGCGCATGCTGGCGCTGGGCACGCACCCACGGCTGGCGGCAATGCTGCTGCAGGCCCAGGGGTCGCGCGCGCAGGCGTTGGCCTGCGACCTGGCCGCACTGCTCGAAGCACGCGATCCCTTGCGCCAGGGCGGCGATGCACTGGCCGCGCGCTGGCGTGCGCTGGCCGCGTTGCGCCACGGCCGGGTGCCGGCGGAGGCCCACCGCGCTGGCCTGGCCGCCATCGACGCTGCCGCGAAGCAGTGGCGCCGGCGGCTGCGTTGCGACGCCGCGCCACCCAGCGACATCGAAGCGCACGAGCTGGGCGACCTCCTGGCCCATGCCTTCCCCGATCGCATTGCCGCGCGGCACCCGACTGATCCACTGCGCTACATGCTCGCCAACGGCCGCAGCGTGCGCCTGTTCGACCACAGCGACCTGCGCGGCGAACCCTGGCTGGTCGCCAGCGAGCTGCGCTTCGAGGCCCGCGACGCACTGTTGCTGCGGGCCGCGCCGGTGGACGAGCGCTGGCTGCGGCGCGCTTTTCCGCAACGCTTCGTGCAGGAGGACGTGGTGCGCTGGGACGCGGCGCGGCGTGCGCTGGTATCGCTGCGCGAAAGCCGCTTCGACCGCATCGTGCTCGACAGCCGCCCCGCCGGCAGCGTCGATCCGGCGCAGGCAGCCGCCGCGCTCACCGACGCGGTGCGCGAGCTCGGGCTGGAGGCATTGCCGTGGACCGATGGCCTGCGGCAGTGGCAGGCACGCGCGCAGTCGCTGCGCCACTGGATGCCGGAACTGGAACTGCCCGACCTCAGCGATGCGGCGTTGCTGGACACACTCGATGCCTGGCTCAAGCCCGCGTTTGCGGGCAAGCGGCGCCTGGATGCACTGAGCGAGGAAGAGCTGGGCGAGGCGCTGCGTTCGCCCTTGCCATGGGCGCAACGGCAAGCGGTCGATCGGCATGCGCCGATCCGCATCATCGTGCCCTCGGGCATGGAGCGGCGCATCGAGTACGCGCTGGACCACGATGGCGCAGCACAACCGCCGGTACTGGCGGTGAAGCTGCAGGAGCTGTTTGGCCTGGCCGATACGCCGCGCGTGGCCGACGGCCGCGTCCCGCTGACTCTGCACCTGCTCTCGCCGGGCGGGCGGCCGCTGCAGGTCACCCAGGACTTGCGCAGCTTCTGGAGCAGTACTTACCCAAAAGTACGCAAGGAGATGAAGGGCCGCTACCCGCGCCATCCCTGGCCGGACGATCCCTGGAGCGCGACCGCCACCCATCGCGCCAAGCCGCGCGGCACCTGAGCGGTGCAGGCGGCGCTGGTTCAGCGCGCGGACATGCCAGGCCTCCCGCGCTGACATGGTTTATACGTGCACGCGCCGAAACTGGTCCTCCATAGCCGCCGAACCAAGGAATCCCCCGCCATGAGCAGACTGACCGTGATCACCGACCGGGCGCTGGAACGCGCGCTGGACCTGGCCTCCACCGCGGGCGACGGCCTGCGCCATGCTGGCAGCAACCTGCGCCACCAGGTCGCGCCGCATGCCGTGGACTGGATCAAGACCGGCGCGGCACTGGGTGCGGTGAAGACCGGCGGCAAGGTCGCCACGCGCTTCGCGCGCCGCAATCCGGTGGTGACCGTGGCCGCCGCGGCCGCGGGCGTCGGACTGATCGCCTACGCGCTGTATCGCAAGAAGAAGGGCCGCAGCCAGGTCACCGTGGATGGCAGCGCCGAACGCCTGGAACAGGGCAATGCCAGCGCGCGCCGCAGCGCGCAGCAGCAGTATCGCGGGCAGGACACCGATTCGAGCGATCAGGCCGGCGCCTGATCGCGCCCGCAAGCAGCCTGAAGATCGCCGCGCATGACGCGGCGATTTTTTTTCGCTGGCCTCAGGTCTGGATCACGAACAAGCCACCCGAGCCGGGATACTGCGCCAACGCATCGGGGCTCAGGCGCGCGCGCGCCGTGCTGACGAACAGCCGGCCGTCGTCGGCGAAGCACAGGCTGCCCACATGCGGCGCCGGGATCGGAATCGAACGCAGCACCGCGCCATTTTCCGCCAGCTCGACCACCGCGTGCCCGCCCCACATCCCCGCCCACAGGCGACCCTGCGGTGACAGTGCCAGGCCATCGGGCTTGCCGGGCACGCCGAGGAAATCGGTAATCACCCGCGGTTCGCCCAGCGTGCCGGCCACGATGTCGGCCGGATAGGCGAGCAAGGTCCGCGCCAGCGTGTCGATGACGAACAGGGTCTGGCCGTCGGCGGAGAACACCATGCCGTTGGCGATGCCCAGACCCTCGGCGACACGACGCGGTGCCTGCAACGGATCGGGCGTGTGGAAGATCGCGCCCTTGCCGGACAGCAGGCCGCGATGCATCGAGCCACCCCACAGACCGCCGCGCGCATCCATGGCCATGTCGTTGAGGCGGCAGCCCGCGCCGAGCTCAATGTCCGGGCCCGCGACGATCTCGCCGGCTGCGCTCATGCGCAGGAAATGGCCTTCGCCATTGCCGACGAAACCATCGCCGACCGCCGCCAGCGCCCACACCGGCTCACTCAGTGGCACACGACTGCAATGCTCGCCATCCCAGCGCAGCAGGCTCGGGCCGACAGGGTCGAGCCAGCACACTTCCGAAGCGCCCACGCACAGCGGCGACTCCCCTACCGTCGCCTGCGGGTTGCACAGCAGCGCGGCACGTGCCGGCCGCTGCCGCAACGCACGCATCCACCCGGTTGCACGCGCGCCCACATCCTCGGCCGAGCGGCCGGGCTTGAACAGGTCCGAGCCGACGCCAATGGCGACGACGCCGGCCGCCCACAGCGCATCCAGATCGCCAGGGCTGACACCACCCACCGCGATCAGCCGCACGCCCTTGGGCAATACCGCCGACAGCGCCGACAACCGTGGCGCGGCGCCATGCGCAGGGAAGGCCTTGAGATGGCGCGCACCCGCGGCAATGGCCGCGAAGGCCTCCGACGGCGTCGAGAACCCCGGCATCGGCACCATGCCGTGTTGCAGCGCCGCGCCTATGACCGCGGTGTCGGTATTGGGTGATACACAGAACGCGCAACCGCTGTCGGCCAGCGCGTGCACTTCTTCGACGCGCAACACGGTGCCCGCACCGATCAGCATGCGCCCCTCGAAGTGCCGGGCCACCGCGGCGATCGTGGCAAAGGGATCGGGTGAATTGAGCGGCACTTCGGCCACGCGCACGCCGGCCGCGTACAGCGCCTCGCCGACGGCCAGCGCTTCTTCGCCACGCAGGCCGCGCAGGATCGCGACCAGCGGTGCCTGTTCGAGTGCCGCGTCAATGTCGCGGCCACGTGCCGCCGCATCCGGGTGCTGCGCAGTGTTGTTCAAGCCGCCGCCCCGGCCGCATCGAGAGCCTGGAAGCCGCGCAACGAAGCATCGTGGGAGAGAATCTGCTCGCCGCGCGCGCCCAGTTCGGCCAGTGCCTGCGCATACAGCGCGCACACCGGCGCGGCACCGATCAGCGGCACCGGTTCCGTCAACGCGTCGCCCCATTGCCGGCGCACGTCGGCCAGTTCGGCACCGATCAACACACCGCGCAGATACGAGGCACCCTCGCGTCGCGGCAGGTCACCGCGGATCACCCGCGCCCGCGCGCCAAACAACAGCGTGCCCAGACCCAGGCCGCTGTCGTGGCCCGCCTGCAAACCCGCGCTGAAGGCAGGGCCTGCTTCGGCGGGTCCTTCGACCACGGACGCGAGCAGGCCGGCCGCGGTGAGGCGGTCGAAGATCTCGCCCGACATCGCGGTCATGAATTCCATCACCGCGCCGTTTTGCAGGCGCACCCATTTGCTGTGCGTGCCCGGCAGCGCGACCAAGCCGGTAGCGGGCAGGCTGCCGGCGGCGATCAGGCCGAGCAGCTCGGTCTCCTCGCCGCGCATGATGTCCGGCGCATCGTCGTGCGCGCGGCGGCAGGCCAGCCCCGGCACGATGGCGACGGCGACTTCGCCGATGCGTACTTCATGCAGGCGCGCGGCCAGCTGCGCCAACGTGGTCGGGCAATCCGCATAGCCGGCATCACTCCAGCCGATGTTCGAGCCGATCATGCCGCTGGCATAGATGCGCGCGGCCTGCGGCCAACGTGCGGCGACCTCGGCCACCAGGGCCTGCATCTGCGCCCGGTCCAGGCCGGCGATGCCGCGTGGTTGTTCCAGCGCATCCAGCAGGCGGCCATCGCTGCCGATGTGGAATGCGCGGAAGTTGGTACTGCCCCAGTTGATGCCGACGATGCTGCGATCCATTGCCTGGTTCATTGCCGCGTCACCCCGGCGCCGCCGTCGAGCGGAAAGACCGCTCCGGTGATCCAGCTGCTGCGCGGCGAAGCCAGGAACAGCGCCAGTTCGGCGGCATCGGCCGGCGTGCCGAGCCGCCCGAGCGGATGGCGCAGCACATTGCGCGCGCGCGCCTGTTGCGGGTCCTCGGTGCGTTCAAAGGAGCCGCGCAGCATCGGCGTGTCGATCGATGCCGGCGCGATGACATTGACGCGCACCCCATCGGCGGCAAACTCCAGCGCCGCGGTCCGCGCCAGCGCCTCCAGCGCCGCCTTGGACGCGGCGTAGGCCGCCAGGCCCGGGGTCGCAAAGCGCGCGTTGATCGAAGACACCAGCACTACCGCACCGCCGCCGCGCGCGCGCATGCCCGGCACCACCTGGCGCATGACCCGCAGTGCGCCGAGCACGTTGACCGAATAGGTATCCAGCCACAGCGCATCGTCACCGTCGAGGGTGGCGCCGGCCGGGCAGACGCCGGCGCAATGCACCAGCGCTTCCACCGGGCCCAGCGCCGCCTGCAGTTGCTGCACGGCGTCGGCGACTGCCTCGGCCGAGCGCAGGTCGGCGACCGCGCTGGCGTCGGCGCCGCTCACCGCGACCCGGTCCAGCGCCGCCACCCGGGCGCCGTCCTGTTGCAGCCGCGCCAGCACCGCCGCGCCGATGCCACTGGCCGCGCCGCTGACCAGCACCACCTTGCCGCGCATTGCGTCCTCACTCATTGCCGCACTTCCTCATCGTCAACGACCTCAGAACCGGTAGGTCAGGCTGGCCTTGTACGAACGGCCGAACACCACATTGGTGCGCAGGCCCTCTTCGTAGCCGTCGTAGGTGCGCTGCTGGCTGTCGAGCAGGTTGTTGCCTTCGATCTTGAGCGACAGACGGTCGCTGAAATCGTAGCTCAGCGTGGCCGACAGGTCCTTGTAGGTGTCGTTGTAGACGCCGGTGGCGGCGCTGGACAGCCCGACCAGATAGGCATCGCGCCAGTTGTAGGCCACGCGCACGCCGAACGGGCCCTGCTCGTAATAGCCGATCAGGTTGACGTTGTTCTTCGACAGGCCCGGGAAGGTCATGGCGTTGCCGTTGACGTCGGTGATCGGCGTCTCCGAGTCGATGTAGGTGTAGGTCGTGACCACGCCGAAGCCGTCGAAAATGCCGCTGAAAGGCACCTGCGCCAGCAGTTCCACGCCGCGCACCTTGGCCGAGTCGCCGTTGATCTTGCGCAGGATCAGGAAGTTGGTGTTGTTGTACACCTCGGCGCTCTGCTTCTGCACGATGAAGGTGGACACGTCCTTGTAGAACACGCCCGCCGACAACAGGCCTTCGCCACCGTAGTACCACTCCAGCGACAGGTCGTACTGGTTGGCCTTGAACGGGTCCAGGTTGGGCGCGCCGCCGGTACCGGTACCGGGCGAGACCTGCACGCCGTTGGCGTCGAACACCGCATTGTTGTTGAGAGTGACGCCGTTGTTGAGGTCTTCGGTATTCGGGAACGCCACCACCTTGGCTGCGCCGCCGCGCAGCACCAGCGATTCGCTGAGCTGCAGCTTGGCCACCGCCGAAGGCAGCACTTCGTCATCGCTGCGGCGGAAGGTGGACGGGGTCACCCCGCCGGTACCGGTCAGCAGGTTGCCGCGCGAGGTCAGGTCGCGGCCGACATAACGCACGCCGACATTGCCGGTCAGGCTCCTGCCGCCCACTTCGGTATCCCAGTTGAGCTTGGCGTAGGCCTCGAGGAAGTCCTCGTCCACGCTGAAGGTCGAGCCGTAGGCCAGCGCGTTGTTGCGCGGGTCCAGGCACTGCGCGTTCTGCGAGATCACCGGCAAGGTCGTGAAGGTCTCACAGCCACCGAAGCGTGCGCGATAGGGACCCAGGTATTCGCGCGGCAGGCCTGCGAACTGGCCCGGCATGAAGTCCGGGTTGCTGTACAGGCGGATGTAGTCGCCCATCTGGGTGACGGGGATGCCGCCGGCCGGGCGGATGTCGGCGCGCAACGGGTCCTGCACGCTTTCCAGGCGGTTGAAACGCGCACCGAAGTCCAGCGAGCTCAGCGGGCCGTCGTTGAACGCCCAGCTCCAGTCGCTGCGCAGGGCCTTGGTGTCGGTCTGCGCGCGGTACTCGTTGTCGAACATGATGGTCATGCGCCACTGCGCCGGATCGGTCACGTCCACGCCGCTGACATTGAAGCTGCCGAAGTCGCCATTGCGCAGGTCGAAGTCGGTGACCGAGGTCAGGCCGGCCATCGGCGCCAGGCGCATGTAATGCTGGTCGTAGGTGGCGGTGGAGCGGCCCCAGTCGGCTTCGACCGAACCGTCGAGCTGTTCGCCGACCCGGAACTTGGCGCGCAGCGCGGTGGAGAACACGTCCGAATCAATATCGGCCGCTTCGGCATTGAGCAGCACGCTGCCAGAGGAACGCCCGGCCAACAGGATGTTGTGGTCCGAATACACCGCGTTGCTCAGCCCCGTGGATGGGTTGAAGGCGATCCAGTAGCGATCGCGCTTGGCTTCCTGCCGCGAGTAGAAGGTGTCGGAGGTGACCTCCACGCCATCGACCGGGCGCCATTGCAGGACCACGCTGGCGCCGACTTTCTCGCGGTCATCGTCGATGTTCTGCGCGCGCATGTCGATGCTGCCGAAGCGGGAGAGCGCGGGGTTGGCCGGGTCGGTGAAGCGCGAGTAGCCGGAGAAGGTGTCCAGGCCCTGCTGCACCACTTCGCGGCTGCTGTAGGTGGCCGAGACCAGCGCGCCGAAGCGGCGGTCCTCGGTGCGCGTGGACAGCAGCGCAAAGGCATTGTGGCCGTAGGAATCGGACAGCTCGTCGTAGGTACCGGCCAGGCTGACCACGTTCTGCTCGCTGTCTCCGGCCAGCGGTTGCCGGGTCTGGATGTCGATGATGCCGCCCAGGCCGCCGGCGATCTGGTCGGCACCGGCCAGCTTGGTCACGGTCAGGCGCGAGATCAGTTCCGACGGCACCATCGACAGCAGGCCGTAGGTGGAAGTGGCGAGCTGATCCAGGCCGTTGCCGCCACGGCCGGTGGCATCGACGATCTGGCGGCCGTTGTACAGCAGCACGTTCTCGCGCAGGCCGCGCACCAGGATGTCGCTACCCTCGCCCATGCCACGTTCGAGCTGCACGCCGGCCACGCGCGACAGCGATTCGGCGACATTGCTGTCGGGCAGCTTGCCGATGTCATCGGCAACGATGGCATCAACGATCTGCGGCGAATCGCGCTTGAGATCGCGCGAGGCTTCCAGGCTGCCGCGAATGCCGGTCACGGTGACTGCATCGAGCGTGGTGGCCGCGTCCTGGCCAGCCGCTGCGGCCGACTGCGCGGAAACGCCCCACGGTGCCAGCAGACCGGCACTCAGAGCAGTGAACAAGGCGGAACGTCGAAAGCTACGCATGATGGGCCCTCCCCCAAAGTAGGAACCGCGACAGCGGACACCGTCCGCAGGCCCAGGCGCTGACACGCCTCCCCTTGCCTGCCGGCGATCCGACGCTGCGATCCAGCGTGAATCCGTGTGGACTGCTGCACTGCGACTTGGCAGTGTTGTAGCTAATATAGCAATATGTTTTCGGGGCGCACGCTGCAGCGCAACGTAAAAACTGAAACAGGCTCCGTCGGTGCCCGTTTTCCCCCTCCATCATGTTGCTTATAACGACACACTTACCGAAAGGATTCCGGCAATGGCCGAGTTGCAAGGCGTCTTCCCCATTCTCCCGACCATCTTCCACGCCGACGGCTCCGTCGACGAGGCGGGCATGGCCAACGTGTTCGAGTACCTGCTCGGTGCTGGCGCCGCTGGCGTCGTGTTCCCGGGGCTGGCCAGCGAATACGACATGCTCACCGCCGAGGAGCGCCTGCATCTGACCGCGCGCCTGGGCGAATGGAATCGCGGCCGCGTGCCGTTGATCGTCGGCGCCAGCGCCAAGACCGTGGAGGAAGCCATCGCCTTCGCGCGCGCAGGCGGCCACGCTGGCGCGCAGGCGGCGATGGTGCTGACCCCACATCGCCATGCCGGTGATCCGGAAGCCATGGCGGCCTTCTTCGAGCGCCTGCATGCCGAATCCGGCGTGGCGGTGATGTTGCAGAACGCGCCCGCGCCCATGGGCGTGGGCCTGGGCGTGGACGAAGTGGTGGCGCTGGCCGCGCGCGTACCCGGTATCGAATACGTCAAGGAAGAGACCATGCCTTCGGGCCATCGCATCACCGCGTTGTCGGCGCAGGCCGGCAGCCAGGTGCGCGCGGTGTTCGGCGGCGCCGGCGCGCGCTATGTGCTCGATGAGCTGGGTCGTGGCGCGGTCGGCACCATGCCCGCCGCCGAAATCACCGAAGTGCACGTGGCGATGCTAGAGGCCTGGGCCGCGGGTGATCAGGCACGCGCCCGCGACCTGTTCGAGCGCACGCTGCCCTTGCTGAGCATGCAGGCGGTGTTCCGCTGGCGCCTGACCAAGGCGGTGCTGCTGCGCCGCGGCTTGATCGCCTGCGACAAGGTCCGCGCGCCGGGCCCGGCACTGGATGCATTCGACCAGCGCGAACTGGATATCCTGCTGGCCCGCATCAGCGACCTGCTGCCGCTGGACCGCGCACCGGGCCAGGTGCGGAGGATGATCCCGTGAGCCACGTTACCCAGGTCGAAACCTTCATCGTCACCATCCCGCGCACCACGCCCTACCTCGGGCCGCTGGGGCCGGGCGAGCGCATCAACAGCCGTGGCTACCTGGTACGCAAGGGCAACGGCACCATCTACCCCACCGCCGATCGCTCGGTGGTGGTACGCGTGACCACCGCTGACGGCAACGTCGGCTGGGGCGAGACCTACGGCATCTGCGCGCCACGCGCGGTGTGCGAAATCATCAACGACCTGCTGGCACCGGAGCTGATCGGTCGCGAGCCGGAAGACGTGGAGCAGATCTGGGACGACCTGTACGGGCTGATGCGCGTGCGCGGCTGCTTCGGCGGCTTCCACGTGGACACCATCGCCGCGTTGGACATTGCACTGTGGGATTTGCGCGCCCGCGCACGCGGCGTGCCCTTGTGGTCGCTGCTGGGCGAGCGCCGCCATTCGACCCTTCCCGGCTACGTGTCCGGGCTGCCGGCCAGCACGCTCGAAGCGAAGCTGCAGATGGCGCGCGAGTTCGTGGCCGATGGGCACGACGCGTTCAAGATCCACGCAGTGGTCAGCCACGAGGGTATCGTCGAGGAAGTTGCCGCCCTGCGTGATGCGCTCGGCAGCGGACCGGAACTGATGGTGGATCTGCACTGGAAGTTCGACCTGGCGCAGGCGCAGGCGATGGCCGAGCAGCTGGCACCCTATCGGCTGAAGTTCATCGAGGCACCGCTCAAGCCGGAAGATGTCGAAGGGCTGATCGCGCTGGGCCGTTCCAGCCCGGTGCCGATCGCCGCTGGCGAGGAATGGCATACCGAGTACGAGGCGCGCCTGCGCCTGGCGGGGCGTTCGCTGGCTTACATCCAGCCGGAGATGGGCCATACCGGCATCACTCAGTTCCTGCGCATCGCGCGCATGGCAGAAGCGCATGGCGTGCAGGTCGCGCCGCACGCGACCATTGGCAGCGGCTTGTTCCTGGCTGCCAGCCTGCACGCGACCAGCGTGGTGCCGGGGCTGTGGCGCCACGAATGGCAGCACTCGATCTTCTCGCGCTCGTTGCAGATGCTCGACACCGACATGGCCTACCGCGATGGCCACTACCACCTGCCCAGCGGCCCGGGCCTGGGCGCCACGCCGGGCGCCCGGTTCTGGGATCACGCCGAAGCGGTGGCCTGAGCCGGTCCTTCGTAGATCATCGTCAGCGGCGAACGCCTGGCCAGCCGCAGCGCCAGCCAGGCCAATCCCAGCGCCAGCGGATGCAGGAAGGCCATCAGCACGAACGTGCGGTCGAACGAACCGCTGGCCACCAACGTGCCGACCACCTGCGCCGAGAGCATGCCACCCAGAGCGCTGCCGCAACCCACCAGCCCGGCCACCGAGGCGATATAGCGTGACGGGAAGGTGTCCACCACCAGCGCGGTGAGGTTGATCTGATAGACCAGGTGGGCAAACGTCACCAGGCAGGCGATGCCCAGCATCACCGGCAGCGACGGATGCGTCGCGATGAAGATGCCAACCGGCGCCAGTGCGGCGGCGCCGGTCATGGTCAGCAGGCGGCTGCGCACCGGGCTGACCCCGCGCCGCACCAGCGCGCCGGAGATCGCGCCGCCACCGACGCTGCCGATGTCCGCCGCCACGTACACCACCCAGGCCAGCGAAGCGATCGTGGCCAGGCTCATGCCGCGCACATCGCCCAGGTACTTGGGAAACCAGAACAGATAGAAATACCAGACCGGGTCGGCAATCATCCGCGAGCCGATCAGCGCCCACACCGTGCGGTCGCGTGCGAGTCGGCCCCAGACGCCTTTCATCGAGGGCTCCGCTGCGGCGCCGGCGGCACGCTCGCGATCCAGGTGGCGCGGATAGGCCCACCACCAGGCGACGATCCACACCAGGCCGGCGACGCCGGTGATCCAGAACGCACTGCGCCAGCCGAAGGTCAGCGCGATGCCGCCGATCAGCGGCGGTGCCAGCGTCGCGCCGATCATCGCGCCCGCGGTGTACAGCCCCAGCGCCAGGCCGCGCTGGCGCGGCGGGAACTGTTCGGAGACGACCTTGGTGCCAACGGTGTAGTTGCCCGGCTCGCCCAGCCCCAGCGCGAAGCGCGCCGCCCCCAGCTGGAAACTGCTGCGCGCAAATCCGGTGGCGATATTGGCCAACGACCACCACCCCACGAACAGGATCAGTGCCATGCGCGAGCCCAGCCAGTCGGTGAGGCGCCCGGCCATCACATAGGCGCCGGCGTAGGCCAGCAGGAAGACCTGGACCACGCGCGCGTACTCGATGTCGCTCATGCCCAGATCGGCCTGGATCGTCGTGGCCAGGATCGACAGGGCCTGCCGGTCCAGATAGTTGATGACGGTGGAGAAGAACAGCAGCGTCAGCAGCACCCACTTCGTGCGCCCGGTCGTGCCGCTCACCCGCATACCCGCTTGGCCATCGCTGCTGCCTCCCCAAGGAAGGCTGCAACGTATTGCTATTGTAGCAACAAGTCAAACCGCAGCGCGGCAAAGCTCAGCCGATCTCCACCGCCGCCGCGCGCAGCGCTGCGACCAGCTCGGCCGTGGCCGATTCGGGGATCCAGCCGGACATGGCAATGCCGGCATGTACCGGGTCGCCCATGGCGATGGCGACGATATGGTGGTCGCGCTCGTCGGCCACATGCACCCGCGCATAGCCCTGCGCGCGGGTCGCGGCCAAGGTCTGCAGCAGCTGTTCGATGCCTTCGGGAAACATCGGGATCGGGCGGTCGCGATACAGCTCGCGTACTTCCTCATCGGCCAGCTGCGCGAGCAGCACGATGCCGATGCCGCTGGTCGACGCCGGCAGCAAACCGATGCGGCCCAGGCCGCGCGCGGCCTCGATGCCAGGCGGCGCATGGAACAGATAGCTGACGCTGTCATTCCACAACACGCCCAGCGCGACGGTGTGGCCAAAGCGGCGCAGGTGTTCGAGCACCGGCATCGCACGCCGGATCAGCCCGGAAGCGAACAGGCTCTGCGCCGCCAGGACGTGCATGCCGGGACCGGGCGTGTACTTGCGATCGGCGGTCTGCCGGGCGATGCCCAGGTAGGCCAGGGTCTTGAGCAGGCGATTGACCCGGGTGGGATTGGCATCGAGCTGCCGGGCCAGCTCGCGGCAGCCCACCGGCTCGGGCGAGGACGCCAGTGCCTGCAAGGTGGCGATGCCGTCGATCAGGCTCTGGTTGGGCTGGGCATTGGGCTTGGCGCGCATCGGGAAAGCGTACTTGGCTGCCCTGGGTAATGCCACCAATAGCAACAAAAGTTGCTCAGCCGACCGCTGTCCACGTTCCAGGTGCGAGCCCTGACAGGGTCCAGCGACCAATCGACCATCGCACCAGCCGCAGCGTGGGAAGGCCCACGGCCGCTGTCATTCGCCGCACCTGCCGATTCCGGCCCTCGCTGATCGTGATCTCAAGCCATGCATCCGGAACGGTCTTGCGGAACCTTACCGGCGGATCTCGCGGCCACAGGTCAGGCGGTGCCGCCAACAGGCGGACCTGTGCGGGCCGGGTCGGGCCGTCGTTGAGAACCACGCCGCGTCGGAGTGCATCCAGTTGCAGGTCGGACGGCTGGCCTTCGACCTGGACCCAATAGGTTTTCGGTTGCTTGTGTCGCGGGTCGGTGAGCTTGTGCGCAAGGCCACCATCATCAGTGAGCAGGAGCAGCCCCTCACTGTCCATGTCCAATCTGCCCGCCGCGTAGACCCCTGCTGGCAACCCAAACTCGGCCAGCGTTCTGCGGCCGGTGGCGCCCCTGTCGCTGAACTGCGTGAGCACGCCATAAGGCTTGTTGAACATGACGAGCATGCCGATTCCGACGTTTTTGCGCGTCAGTATAAGGAGACTTCGCGAGTTACGTCGCTTGCTCGGGAACAGCCTGAGCGCTGCAAGGCTCAGAAGTCCTTGCGGGCGCGAATTCCGAGCACGATGCCGATGACAAGAACCATTGCAAGCGCGACCAAACGCCACACGCCTTCTTTGACCGTTCCGGCCACCATCGTCAGCGCGGCACCCACCAGGATTAGTGAGTTGGAGGATATGCGTGTCATCGAGTACTCCGGGGGCAGGGCAGAACTTTGGGTGCTGTTGACAAGAGGAACAAGGCGCGGCCTTCGCTCGTCACTCAAGGACTGGAACCATCTCCTCGCTTGAGTGACGCCATCGAACCCACAACCATGCCCACGCCCACTGTCATGGAAATCTCGCGCGGAACCCCAAGCATGACGAGTACGGTCCCCACGCCTGCGCCCACGACACCCATGGCCAAGCCCCGCAAGACCGCATTTGTGTTGGGCTTATGCATGCTCATCCGATGGATGAAGCCTGCGTGCCAAGCGCAGAGACGTCCATGCGATCGATCTTACGGATCGACGGATTCTTCTCAGGGATCGCGGCGACGGAGCCGATGTCGAAGCGTGCAGCAGCAAGGTCAACCCACTCGCCGCCAGCGTTAGCAGGCAATGCGGGCACGCCAAACGCGTACCCGCACGCCGCGAGGAATTACTTCTTGATGAACTTCAGGGTCATCCGGTCGCTTTCGCCGATGGCCTTGTACTTCGCATCGTCAGCCGGATCGTGGTCGTTGCTCGGCGGCAGCGTCCACACACCACCGGGGTAGTCCTTGGTATCGCGCGGGTTGGCATTGACCTGGCTCTTGCCGGCCAGGGTGAAGCCGGCGGCCTCGGCCATCGCGATCACCTGCTGCTCGCCGACATAGCCACTCTTGTCATTGGTAGGTACGTCGCCCTTGGCCCGATGTTCGACCACGCCAAGCACGCCGCCGGGCTTGAGCACCGCATGGAAGGCCTTGAACATGCCTTCGGCCTGACCGGCCGAGCGCCAGTTGTGCACGTTGCGGAAGGTCAGCACCAGGTCGGCGGAGTTGGCCGGGCCGAACACCGGCGCGGCCGGGTCATAGCCGACGATGGTCGCGCGGCCGTACTGGTCGGGGCCGGCGGTGAACTTCTGTTGCAGTTGGTCGCGCTGGCGCTGCTGATAGTCACGGCCGCGGCCTTCGGCGACCTTGGCCGGATCCACCACCGCGGCGATGTAGTGGCCCTTCGCCTTCAGGTAGGGCGCCAGGATTTCGGAGTACCAGCCACCGCCGGGGGTGATCTCGATGACGGTCTGGTCCGGACGGATGCCGAAGAAGGCCAGGGTCTGGCCGGGGTGGCGGTACACGTCACGCTTGACGTTGTTGGCGTCGCGCCAGCTGCCGTTGATCGCGGTTTGCAGTGCGGCATCGGGTGCCGGCAGGGTGGCGCTGTCGGCCGGCTTGATCGCCAGCGCGGCGGGGGCGGCCAGTGCTGCGGACAGTGCGAGCGCACAAACGGTCATGAGCTTATGAGCAGACATTCGAAGACCTCCTTGGAAGTGCGGCGAGCCTAGCACGGCGCCGCGCGGCCGCTGTTCCACCGCGGGCCGCGCCGGCGGCATGTACGCGATGTCACAGCTTCGGCCGACGGCGCCGACTATCCTGTGGGCCCGATCCTGCGGAGCATTGCCATGACCTCCCCGCGCCCCCTCGGCCGCTCCGGCTTGCTGGCTCAGCCAATCGCCTTTGGCGGCAACGTGTTCGGATGGAGTGCCGACGAACGCGCCTCCTTCGCGCTGCTGGATGCCTTTGTCGAGGCCGGCTTCAACCTGATCGACACGGCCGACGCGTACTCGGCCTGGGTGCCGGGCAACGGGGGCGGCGAGTCGGAAACGCTGATCGGCCGCTGGCTCAAGCGCAGCGGCAAGCGCGACCAGGTATTGATCGCGACGAAGGTGGGCAAATGGAAGGAGCGCCCCGGCCTGACCGCCGACAACACTGCCGCGGCGGCGGAAGATTCGCTGCGGCGCCTGCAGACGGACGTGATCGACCTGTACCAGGCGCATGAGGACGACGACGCGACGCCGCTGGAAGCCACGCTGGCGGCGTTCGGGCGGCTGATCGAACAGGGCAAGGTGCGCGCGATTGGCGCATCCAACTACAGTGCGACGCGCTTGCGCGATGCGCTGGAGACTTCCCGCCAGTACGGCTTGCCACGCTATGAAACGCTGCAGCCGGAATACAACCTCTACGACCGCGCGGGCTATGAGCAGGAGCTGGCGCCGGTGGTGGCCGAGCATGGACTGGGGGTGATCAGCTATTACTCGTTGGCCAGTGGTTTTCTGACCGGCAAGTACCGCACAGTGGAGGACGCGGGCAAGAGCAGCGCGCGTGGGCAGGCAGTGGTGCGGCAATATCTCAACGGGCGCGGGCTGCGCATTCTGGCGGCACTGGATGACGTAGCCGCGGCGCATTCGGCGACGCCGGCACAGGTGGCGCTGGCGTGGTTGATCGCCCAGCCCGGGATCACCGCGCCGATCGTGAGTGCGACGACAGTGACGCAGTTGGGCGATGTGCTGGCGGCGGCACGGTTGCGGTTGTCGGATGCGGAATTGGCGCAGTTGAGTGCGGCCAGTGCCGAAGACGTGGTTTGACACCCATCAGGCATCGGGAATGCTGCTGGGGCCATTGTGGGAGGGGCTTCAGCCCCGACAAGCGGAGTCGTGATCTGGCAGATGGCGGTCGCGGCTGAAGCCGCTCCCACAGTGCATCCATCGGACATTCCTGCCCTCACCCCTCAAACGGCGCTGGCCCCAACGCCTCGGCCAGGTAATCCAGAAACGAGGTGATCCGCGCGGACACCGCGGTGTTGCGGTAATACACCGCATTGATCGGCTGGCGCATGTCCACGGTCAGCTCGGGCAGCACCTGCACCAGACGACCGGCGGCACGGTCACTGGCAGTCATGAAATCCGACAAACAGGTGATGCCGGCGCCGGCACGCGCCAGATGCAATAGCGTCTCGCCGCTGGCCGCGGCAACATGCGGTTCGACCTGGATCGGCTCGCCGTCAACGCCTGGCAGTGGCCAGCGTTTGAGCGGCTCGGGTTGCTGGAAGCCGATCAGGGTGTGGTCACGCAACAGGCTGGTCACGTCCTGCGGGGTGCCGTGGCGGGCGAGGTAGTCCGGGCTGGCCAGCACGCGCAGACGGCTGCGGCCCACCGGCCGCGCATGCAGAGACGAATCGCCGAGCGGGCCGATGCGGAAGGCCAGGTCGGTGCGCCGCTCGACCAGGTCGATGTTGCGCTCGTTGCCGTTGAGTTCGAGCTGCACGTCAGGGAAGCGCGCGCGATAGCCCGGCACACGCGGCACGATCACGTGGAGCAGGAAGGAGGTGGCGGCGTCGATGCGCAGGCGCCCGGCCGGCCGTTCGCGGCGGGCGGCCATCTGTTCTTCGGCCGCCTCCACCGCCGCCACGATGGCGCGAGCCTGGGTCAGGAACGCCTGGCCTTCCTCGGTCAGGCGCAGGCGGCGGGTGGTGCGGGTCAGCAGGGTGACGCCGAGCTTTTCCTCCAGCCGGCCCAGCGCGCGGCTGACGCCGGACACGGTCTGCCGCAACGCTTCGGCGGCGCCGGTGATCGAACCGGTGTCGATCACCGCCAGGAACGCCTGCAGCTCGTCGAGGGTGGTCTTCATCACGGGGATTATTGCGGATTCGGAAAGAGTATTTCGACGATATCCATCTTTTTGCGCAAAAGTATGCCGGGCAGACTGCGCGCTCCCTCCCCCTGGGTTCGGCTCATGTCCCGTGGTATTCCCCTCGCCCTGCTGGCGCTGACACTTGGCGCCTTCGCCATCGGCACGACCGAGTTCGTGATCGTCGGCCTGATTCCGACCATTGCCGCCGATCTCGGCGTCAGCCTGCCGTCCGCCGGCTTGCTGGTCAGCCTGTACGCGCTCGGCGTGGCTATCGGTGCGCCGGTACTGACCGCGCTCACCGGGCGCATCCCGCGCAAGGCGCTGCTGGTGGCGCTGATGGTGCTGTTCACGCTGGGCAACCTGGTGGCCTGGCTGGCGCCGGGCTACGGCAGCCTGATCGTCGCGCGCGTGCTGACCGGCCTGGCGCATGGCGTGTTCTTCTCCATCGGTTCGATCATCGCCACGTCCGTGGTGCCCAAGGACAAGGCGGCCAGCGCGATCGCGATCATGTTCACCGGTCTCACCGTCGCGCTGGTCACCGGCGTGCCGCTGGGCACCTTCATCGGCCAGCACCTGGGCTGGCGCGCGACGTTCCTGGCGGTGGCCGGTCTGGGCGTGGTGGCGCTGCTCGGCAGTTTGCTCTTCGTGCCCCGGGATGTGCACCACAGCGAGCCGGCCAGCTTCCGCCAGCAGCTGGGCGTGCTCGCGCAGCCGCGCCTGTTGCTGGTCTATGCGATGACCGCGCTGGGCTATGGCGGCACCTTTCTTGCCTTTACTTTCCTCGCGCCGATCCTGCAACAGATCAGCGGCTGGTCGGCCAATGCGGTGAGCGGCGTGCTGCTACTGTACGGCGTGTCGGTGGCCATCGGCAATCTGTGGGGCGGCCGCCTGGCCGACCGCCTCGGCCCGGTGCCGGCGCTCAAGCGCGTGTTTGCGCTGCTGGCCCTGGTACTGCTGGTGCTGAGCTTCACCATCACCCACCACTGGCTGGTGCTGTTGACGGTGATGGCGTGGGGCGCGGTCGCGTTTGGCAACGTGCCGGGGTTGCAGGTGTACGTGGTCAAGCAGGCGCAGCGGTTCGCGCCGCGCGCCGCCGACGTGGCCTCCGGCCTGAACATCGCCGCCTTCAACCTCGGTATTGCGATGGGCTCGTCGGTCGGCGGCCTAGTGGTGGAGCACATCGGCCTGCGCCACACGCCGTGGATCGGCGCGCTGGTGGTGCTGGGCGCACTCGGCCTGACCGCGCTCAGCGGCCGCCTCGACCGACGCGATGGCGTCGCCGCCCGCGCCGAAGGCATCGCCATCACCGCGCATTGAGTTCCATGCACACTGCGGCGCGCACGCAGGCGCTGTCCTGCTGCGCGCCGCGCCCGCTTCCCCCAAGGAGTTCCCCATGAGCGTTCCTGCTTTCGGCCTCGGCACTTTCCGCCTCAAGGGCCAGACCGTCATTGATTCGGTGCGCGATGCACTCGCGCTCGGCTACCGCGCCATCGACACCGCGCAGATCTACGGCAACGAGGGCGAGATCGGCCAGGCCATCGCCGAGTCCGGTGTGCCGCGCGCAGAGATCTACCTGACCACCAAGATCTGGATTGCGCAGTTCAAGCGCGACGACCTGCTCGCCAGCCTGCGCGAAAGCCTGCGCAAGCTGCGCACCGAGCAGGTCGACCTCACCCTGATCCACTGGCCCTCGCCCAACAACCAGGTGCCGATGCACGAGTACCTGGGCGCGCTAGCCGAAGCCAAGGCGCAGGGCCTGACGCGCGAGATCGGCATTTCCAACTTCACCATCGAACTCACCCGGCAGGCCATCGATGTGGTCGGGGCGCCGGCCATCGCGACCAACCAGATCGAGATCAGCCCCTATCTGCAGAACCGCAAGCTCACCGATTTCCTGCGCAGCCAGGGCATCCACGCCACCTCGTACATGACGCTGGCCTATGGCGAGGTGATCAAGGACCCGGTGATCGCCGCGATTGCCGCGCGGCACGGCGCCACGCCGGCGCAGGTCGCGCTGGCCTGGGCACTGCAACTGGGTTATTCGGTGATTCCGTCATCCACGCGGCGCGCGAACCTGGAAAGCAACCTGGCCGCGCGCGAGCTCAAGCTCGATGACGCCGACATGGCGCAGATCGCCGCGCTGGATCGGGGCCAGCGTCTGGCCAATCCGGAAGGAATTGCGCCGGCCTGGGACTGAGCAGGACCGCGGCGCTCCACCGCTGCGGTGGGCGCCGCCTTGCAGCTCAGTTGCCCGGCGCGCGCACCGCGAGGCGGTGCTTGCCGGCAATCGCGCGCATGCCCTGCAAGGTCGAGCCAATGAGCGCGGCATAACGCATGCGCCAAAGTTCCGCACGCGCATGCGGATCATTGGCGCCGTCCAGGCCATCGACCACCTGCGGCAGGCGGCGGTCCGCGAAGGCGCCGCGATGCATGTACGGCCGCGGCGGTTCGATCACGTCGACCGGCGCGCGCCATTCGGCAGCGACGACCTCGGCAATACCGGCCACGCAGGACAGCTGGTGCATGCCGGTCTGGGTTTCGTGCAGCATCTCGCGGCATGCCCAGTCCCACAGCGCCGCCTTGTCCGCGGTGTCGTCGGCAGGCAGGGCCTGCAGGGCCACATCCACTTCTTGCACGCGTGGGTCGAACATGTCGGTTCCTGCCGTGTTGCTTTGCAACATATTGCACCGGGCGGCCGTGAGCATCGAGTGATTCGCCGATGTGGAGGCATGAACAGGGTCATGCTGACTTTCCACACATGCGCCGCCACCCGGGGCGGCGGATGCTGGCCGCGTCGCCCTTGCGAGGTACGCGGCCATGAAGTGGCATCACTGGATTGCCCTGGCCCTGCTGGCCCTGTCCACCACCGCCGGCGCGGAGCCGGCCAGGCCGCAGCTGTCCTCGCGGCTATGCAGCTACAGCACGCCGTATGACCTGCGCGTGGGCAACGATGGCGTCTGGCTGGCGCGCGCGCAGGGCCAGCCACGCGAAGTGCACATCCACGATGGCGGCATCAGCATCGATCAGCGCGCGCAGGATGTCAGCGCCGCCGATGGCCTGCGCCTGCGCCACATGGAGGCGATGACGCGCGAGCTGGTGCCCGCCGTGGCTGGCGTCGCCCGCGACGCGGTGGACATCGCCTTCGATGCGCTGGCCGGTGTGGTGCAGGTGTTGAGCGGCAGCCCGGCCAAGGCGCGCGATGTGGAACGCTTCCGCCGCCAGGCGCAGGCGCAGATCGACGATTCGCTGGGCCAGGGCCGCTGGGACCAGAAGGCCTTCGATGCCAGGTTCGAGGCGAGCGTGGAGCGCGCTGCCGAGGACATGGCTGCCAGCCTGAGCCGTCATGTGTTGTGGGCAGTGTTCAGCGGCCGCTCGGAGGAGATGGAGCGCCGCTCCGAGCAGATGGAGAAGGACCTGGACGCGCGCATGGAGGCACGCAGCCGCGCGCTGGAGACTCGCGCGCAATCGCTGTGCAGCCAGGTGGCGGCCTTGCATGACATGCAGCAGGAACTTGAGCTGCGCTACCAGGGCCAGCGATTGCAGTTGCTGGTGCCCTCGCCTGACGACGGCGATGACGACCGTGGCGGGATTGCGGCTAGCAGCCGCTGATCGATTCGTTGGCGGGTCCGCGCGATGCGCGTCAGAGGGCCGGTTCGGCCAGCCACTGGCGCAAGGCCGTGGTGACCGCCTGCGGTTGTTCCAGTGGCGAAAGATGGCCGCAGTCGGGAATCTCGACCAGGCGCGCGCCGGGTACGAGTGCCGCCATTTCGTGGTGCAGGGCCGGTGGGGTGATGGCATCGTCGGCGCCGCACAGCACTAGCATTGGCCCGCGCCAGGCTCGCAGCACATCATGACCATCCACGCGGGCGATCTGGCTCTGGCGCGCGAAGACTTCGGCGCCCAGGCGCGTGGTCATGGCGCGGACGCGTTCGAGCAGGTCGTGGTCCTGCAGGCGCGAGGGGGCGACGTAGCTGCGCATCAGTTTTTCGCCAAAGCCGTGGAAGGTGCCGGGGACACGGGCGGTCCGGGCAAGCAACTGGCGTTGAGCGAGACGTTCGGGGCTGTCGGCGCGGATCGAAGTGTCGAGCAGGGCGAGCCGCTGCACGCGGTCGGGAGCCATGCGCAGGATCTGCTGGGCGATATAGCCGCCGAGGGAGAAGCCAGCAAGGGCGAAGCGGGGCGGGGCGGCGGCAAGGACGGCGGCGGCGACGTTTTCGAGGCTGTCGCCGGTGGTCAGGTCGCCGACATGGCAATGGACCTGGTTGGACAGCGCCTGGATTTGCTCGGCCCACAGGGCCTGGTCGTTGAGCAGGCCGGGGAGTAGCAGGAGGTCGGTGGCGGTGTCGGTCATGCGGGTTTTTGGTTTTGGCTTGCGTGAGGTTGCGGCGTTACTGGCTGCGAGGTGGACTGGCTTGCATGGGTCTGCGCGCGGCATCCGGGGGCAGGCCCTGCCCCCGGATGCCCGATAGATTGTTGCAGGCGGATGGGAAAGCAGCTGACGGTGCGGCTGGGCCGTTCCTGTCAGGCCAGGGTCAGGGTGACGTCGATGTTGCCGCGGGTGGCGTTGGAGTAGGGGCAGACTTGGTGGGCCTGGTTGACCAGGGTCTGGAGCTGGTCGCGGTCCATGCCGGGGACGGCGATCTTCAGTTCGACGGTGAGGCCGAAACCGCCTGGAATCTGGCCGATGCCGACGCTGCCTTCAATGGTGGGTTCGGCGGGCAGCTTGATCTTTTCGCGGGCCGAGACGGCTTTCATCGCGCCAATGAAGCAGGCGGAGTAGCCGGCAGCGAACATCTGCTCGGGGTTGGTGCCGTCGCCACCGGCGCCGCCGAGTTCGCGCGGGGTGGAGAGTTTGACGTCCAGGGCGCTGTCGGAAGAGATGGCGCGGCCTTCGCGGCCACCGGTGGCAGTGGCGTGGGCGGTGTAGAGGACGGTGGTGGGTGATGCCATGGTGCTTCTCCTTGGTGGTTAGTTAGCTATTAAATAGTGCGCTACTTATTGCATCGCGAGATCAGTCCGCCGCTTTGGCGAGGTTCTCCCGCAAGGTGTGCAGGCGGGCGTGCAATGCCTGCGCTTCTTCAAAACTGCAGGCGGCCGCGCAGCCGATCTGCTCGGGTATGGCGGCGGCGCGTTCGCGCAGGGCGCGGCCGGCGTCGGTGAGGCTGATGACGACCTGGCGCTCGTCGCTCTGGCCCCGTCGACGGGATACCAGCCCCGCCGATTCCAGCCGCTTGAGCAACGGGGTCAGCGTGGCCGAGTCGAGGAACAGGCGCTCGCCGATGTCCGATACGGTGCGCTGATCCTGTTCCCACAACACCAGCATCACCAGGTATTGCGGGTAGGTGAGCTGCAGGTCCTTGAGCACGCCGCGGTAGATCTTGTTCATCGCCAGCTGCGTGGAATACAGCGCGAAGCAGAGCTGGTTATCCAGCTTGAGGCGTTCGGCGGTGGGGGCGGCGGCGATGCGGTCCATGGGCGGCAATTTACATAGCGCGCTATTTAATAGCAAGCATGCATCCGGCCCTGGACAGCTTTCGTTCACTTTCGGATCAGGCGCGGTGGGCGGTCGCCAGGTACTCGGCGCTTTGCATTTCGATCAGGCGCGAGGCGGTGCGCTCGAAGGCGCCGGCCAGGCGTTGGCCGCTATAGAGGGCAGCCGGACCGTCATGCGCTGTGCAGACCAGGTTGACGTGGCGATCGTAGAGCTCGTCGATCAGGTTGACGAAGCGGCGCGCGGCGTCTTCGTTGATGCGGTCGAAGTGCGGGATCCCGCCCAGCAGCAGCGTGTTGAACTCGCGCGCGATCTCGATGTAGTCGGCGGTGCCGCGCGGCCCTTCGCAGAGCGCGGCAAAGTCGAACCAGGCAATGCTCTTGCCGCGTCCGCGCACCGGAATCTTGCGGCCGTCGATCTGGATGTTGCCGGGCTGCGCGGCGCTGCCGCCACTGAGTTCGCTCCAGCGCTGCGCCAGCCAGGCATCGGAGCCGGCATCCAGCGGCGCGCGGTACACCGGCGAACGGGTCAGCGCGCGCATGCGGTAGTCCTCGGTGCCTTCGGCATGCAGCTCGACGCAGAACTTCTGCAACAGCGCGATCGCGGGCAGGAAGCTCTCGCGCTGCAGGCCATTGGCGTAGAGGTTTTCCGGCGCGGTGTTGGAGGTGGTGACCAGGGTCACGCCCTCGGCAAACAGACGTTCGAGCAGGCGCGCCAGCAACATGGCATCGCCGATGTCGGTGACGAAGAATTCGTCCAGTACCAGTACGCGCAGGTTCTCGCGCCATTCCTGCGCGATCTTCGCCAGCGGGTCGCTCTGCCCGGCATGCTCGCGCAGGCGCTCGTGCACACCGCGCATGAAACGGTGAAAGTGGGTGCGGTACTTCTGCTTGATCGGCAGGTTGTCGTAGAACAAGTCGACCAGGAAGGTCTTGCCGCGCCCTACCCCGCCCCAGAAATACAGGCCGCGCACCGGTTCGGGTTTTTTCCAGAACGCGGACAGGCGGTCGAGCCAGCCATCCTGCGCGCTGTCCACCAGGGCTTCGTGGATGCGGTCCAGTTCGGCCAGGGCCGCATGCTGGGCCGGGTCGTCGTTCCAGTCGCCGCGCGCCACGCCTTCGGCGTAGCGCTGCGACGGGGTCGTTGCCGTCATGTCCGGGCCGCCCGCCTCAGGAATCCGCGCCGGGCAGCCAGCGCCGCACGCCGTGCTGGATCGCGCCGCGCAGGTCGATCAGCTTGCGGTGGAAGAAATGGCTGGTATCGGGCATGCGCACCAGTTCGTGCGGCGCATCGAGGGTATCGAGCCAGCGATACACGGCCTGCGCATCGACGATCTCGTCGGCATCGCCCTGGATCACCAGCCACTGCGTCGGCGGTTGCACACCGCTGAAGTCCCAACCACGGTCCACCGGCGGCGCGATCGACACCAGCCCCTGCGGCTGCAGTTCAGCGGCCATGCGCAGGGCGACATGCGCGCCGAAACTGAAACCGGCCAGCCACAGCGCCGCGTCTGGCCGATGCGCGCGTACCCAGGCGGCGACGGCGCGCAGATCATCCTGTTCGCCATTGCCATGATCGAACCTGCCGGCGGAAGCGCCGACACCGCGGAAGTTGAAGCGCACCACGACCACGCCCAGTTCGCGCAGCGCGCGCGCGGTCATCGTCACCACCTTGTTGTGCATGGTGCCGCCCTCGGTGGACAGCGGGTGACAGACGATGGCCACTACCGGCAACGCCGCGACCTCGCTCTCGGGCAGGTCCACGGCCACTTCCAGTGGGCCGGCGGGGCCGTCCAGCAACACGGTGCCGGACTCGGAGGGGGAGACTTCGGTCATGCCGTCATAATAACCGCCCCGCCCGGCGGCTCGACGCGCGCTGGCACATCGCATCGTCCTGCCCATGCCCTTTCTTCTGCTCAGCGTGCTCTGCAGCGTCCTGGTTTCGGTGCTGCTGAAACTGGCCCCGCGCCAGCGCATCGATGTCGGCCAGGCGATTACCTGGAACTACGCCGTCGCCGGGGCGCTGGCGTTGTGGCTGCTCGATCCGTCGCTGGCGGCGCTGCGCGCGCCGCAGACCCCGTGGCTGGCGTTGCTGCTGCTGGCCATTGCCCTGCCCTCGATCTTCCTCGCCCTGGCTCGTGCGGTGCGCATTGCCGGCATCGTGCGCAGCGACGTGGCCCAGCGCCTGTCGCTGCTGTTGTCGCTCGCCGCCGCGTTCCTGTGGTTCGGCGAGCAGGTCGGCACACTCAAACTTGCTGGGCTGGCCCTGGGGTTGTTGGCGATCGTCGGCATCCTGCATCGTCCTGACCGGACCGAGCGATCGGGCACGGGCCGCTCGGCCGGCTGGCCGTGGCTGCTGGCCGTGTGGGTGGGCTTTGCCTTGATCGACGTGCTGCTCAAGCGCATTGCCCTGGCTGGCGTGTCTTCATTGAGCTCGTTGACGCTGTGCTTCGCCTTGGCCTTCGCCCTGATGCTGCTGGCGCAACTGGTGCGGCGCCTGCGCGGGCACATGCGCTTTGACCGCCGCAGCCTGTTCGGCGGGCTGCTGCTGGGCGCGCTGAACTTCGCCAACATCCTGTTCTACGTGCGCGCGCACCAGGCGCTGCCGCACAGTCCGGCGGTGGTGTTTGCGACGATGAACATCGGCGTGGTGGCGCTGGGCGCGCTGGTCGGCATCTTCGCCTTTGGCGAACGCACCAGCGGCTGGAATCGCGCCGGTCTGGCGCTGGCGGTGCTGGCCATCGGGCTGATCGCGATGGCCGCCAAGGGCTGAGGCATCCACGGCACGGCCAGTGCGACCGCGCCAGCCACTCAGGGATCCAGGCCCAGCAGCAGCGGGTCGTGGTCGGAGCTTCGCCACGGGCCTTCGACATTGCGCTCGCGGTAACCCAGCGCATCCTGTTCGTCGGCGTTGATGTGCCACTCGGCGGCGCCGCGCAAGGCCGGCGCCAGCGACGGACTCAGCAAGGCGTGGTCCAGGCGCCCGGTCTGGCCGTTGTAGACGTAGCTATAGGGCTGCTCGACGCCGGCCACCACGAAGGCATCCTGCCAGCCGCGCGCACGCAGTTCGCGCAGTGGCGCTTCCTGCGCATAGGCATTGAAGTCGCCCAGCAGCAGCGCACGCTGGTTGCCGATGCCGGTGGGATCGGTACGCAACCAGTCGTCGAGCTTGCGCGCGGTTTCCACGCGGGTGGCATTCCAGCAAGCCTGGCCATCGTGCTGATCGGCATCGGCACCGCTGGCTTCGCTGCAACCCTTGGATTTGAAGTGGTTGGCAACCACGACGAATGGCTTGCCACCTGCCCTGCTGCGGAAGGCCTGGGCCAGCGGCACGCGGCTGTGGTCAACGAACGGGCCGCCCTCAAGCACGGCCGGTTTGCCCACGGCTTCGACCCGGGAAGCGCGATAGATCAGGCCGACGCGAATCGGGTTGCTGCCCGGGCCCTGGCCAGCATCGACGTAACGCCAGTCTCCCGCAGCGCCCTGCTCGCCGTTCAATGCCGCGACCAGCGTGGCGATGGCAGACGCCTTGCCATAGCCATCGTTCTCCAGCTCCATCAGCGCAGCCACATCGGCCTGCAGCGGGCGGATGGTGGCGACCAACTTGGCCAGCTGGGCCTGGAACTCTGCTTGCGTACGCGCGCCGCGCAGGGTCGGAAAGCCGCCGCCCTGGCCGTCGCCGTTGAAGAAGTTCTCCAGGTTGAACGCTGCCACGCGCAGTGCGCCGGGCACCTGCGGTGGTGCCGGGCGCTGTGCGGCAGACAGTTGCAGCGGCGCGGTCAACTGCAGGCGCCAGCTGCCGTCGTAGCGGCGATCGACGATGCCTTCGACCGCGCCGAGTTGCGTGCCGGTGCGCAGCAGCGCGGCGGCAGGCAGATAGGCAACGCTGTCGGGGTTGCGCTTGCTGCTGCCGTCATCGAGCAGCAGCCGGCGTCGCGCGTTGTCGCGCTCGACCTGCGCATAGGCCGCGCTGCCAGGAACGGCGACTTCGCTGGGTTGCCACAGGCGCCCTTCAAAGGACGCCACCAGCTCGCCGTTGCGCTCCAGGCCATCGCTGCCCGACAGGGTCAGCGGTGCGGTGATGCGCACGCGCTCGCCTTCCAGCGCGCGCCAGTCGGCGGGTGCGGCGGCGATTTCGCGCAGCGGCAATGGCTGCGCGCGCGCCAGGGTGTCGATGCGGTCGGCCTTGAGCGTGGTCAACGATGCCTGCGCGCCGGCCGCCGCCTCCAGTACCTGGCCACTCACTCGCAGGCGATCGCCCACCGCGACTTGCGCAGCGTCCGCGGCCTGGACGAAGAGCGCGTCGGAGGTGCTGTCATCGCCATCGCCCGCATCCTGGATGAAGAAGCCGCCGAGGCTGTCGCGCCAGTCGGCGGTGACGACGCCCTCAATCGTGACTTGGCTGCCTGCAAACGCACTGCGTCCCGCATCGCCCTGCACCGCGCCGATCGCTATGGCGTTCGTGGCGGCCGATGCCGGCAGCACGGCACACAGGGCCATGGTCAGCACGGCCACGCGCAGGATCGGCGAGCAGGGAGACGGGAAACGCGACATCGGCAACTCCATGGGAACTGAAAGCAAAACGCCGCCCGGTGAGGCGGCGCGGGGCGTGCAAGACACACCCGGTCTATTTCAGGTTGCCGACCATCCAGTCGACGGTCGCCTTGACCTGCTCTTCGGTCAGCGAAGGGTTGCCACCCTTCGGCGGCATGATCCCGCCGTCCGGCCCGGTGTAGCCCTCGATCGCATGCTTGTAGAGGGTGTCCTTGCCCTGCGCCAGGCGCTTGTCCCAATGCGCGTGGTCCAGCGTCGGCGCGTTGCCCACGCCGTTGGTGTGGCAGGCGGTGCACAGGTTGTCGAAGATCACCTTGCCGTCGGTGGTGCCGCCATAGGCAACCTGCGAGGCAGCCTTGGCCATCGCCGCGGCATGCGCGGCGGCCTGTGCGGCGGCGCCAGTGCTGCCGGCATAGACCGCGCCGGCCGGCGCGATGCGCTGCTCGGTGCGCTTGGCCGCGGTCGGTGAGACCTCGTCCGGAATGGCCTTTTGCAGATAGGCCGCAAAGACGATCAAACCCAGGGTGATGAGCACCAGCAGGCCGATCACCATGGAGAATTTTTTCAGGAACTCGAGATCGTAATTCCGCACGCACTCACTCCTGGCTATGGCTCGGGGACCTTGTACGCGTCGGAGTATAGAGCCAGTCCGTATTCACTGAAGCCCCCGGCATCGGCCTGGGCGCTCTGGCCTGCGCCAAGTCGGGAAGTGCCCGTCAAATCTGCTCCCCGCAGCGGTTAGCGGCGCTGGAAATGCGGCGACGCGGCATGATTCCGCGTCGCCGCATTCCCGCAAAATGAGTATCATTCCCAACATCGCCCCACTCTAGGAACCCGCAATGAAAGGACTGCTGCTCGCCTGTCTGGCCTGGTCGACCCTGAGCCTGAGCGCCCAGGCCCACGAAATCTGGATCGAACGAGACGCTGGCACTGGCCCGGTGCGGGTGTATTTCGGTGAGCCGGCCGAGGACGTGGCCAATCCGGCCGAGGACGAACTGGGGCGGGTGAAGCACTTCGAGCTTTTCAGCGCGCAAGGCAAGGCGGGAGCAACCACCCGCCAGGGCGACCACCTGGTGGCGCCGCTGCAAGGCGCCGGCGACGCCTGGCTGTTCGACGACAAGGTATTCGAGCCCTGGCAGGGCGAGGACAAGCGTTTCGAGTCGGTCAGCTATTACGCGCGTGCCGGCCGCAGCAGCACCGACGGGCGCCTGGCCCTGGAACTGGTGCCGACCCGCCAGAACGGCGACACCTTCACCGTCCTGTTCCGCGACAAGCCGCTGGCCGATGCCGAAGTGGCGGTCATTGACCCGCGGCGCTGGCAGAAGACGCTCAAATCCGATGCGAAGGGCCAGGTCGTGCTGCCCAAGCTCGGCCCCGGCCGCCACATCGTGATGGTCAGCCACAAGGAGCCAGTGCAGCAGACCATCGCCGGCAAGCCGGTCGCGGTGATGCACCACATCAGCACGCTGACCTTCGCCGCCGAGTAAGCCTGCCGTGTCGCGCATGGCCACCGCCGCGTCCTGGTCCAAGCGCCCCTGGCTGGGCGTGCTTTCGCGCAGCTGCGCGGCGATCTTCGGTGGCTATGCCTTGGCCAGCGCGGCCAGCGTGTTGCTGGCAATGGCGTTGCGCACGCCAAGCCAGGCGGTGTTGACGGGCATGATGGTCGGCATCCTGGTCTGTGCCTGCGCTGCGCTGTGGGCATTCGCGGCGGCTACCGCGTGGCGCGCCTGGCTTGGCATTGTCGTGCCCACCTTGCTGATGTTCGCGCTCGCCGCCTTGCTGCGGCAGGCGGCGGCATGAAGCAGGGCTTCCGCCAATCGATGGCATGGCTGCACACCTGGACCGGCCTGCTGGTCGGCTGGGTGCTGCTGCTGATCTTCATGGGCGGCACCAGCGCCTATTACAAGGAAGAGATCAGCCGCTGGATGCGCCCCGAGCTGCCGATCACCCAGGTCGATGCCGCCACCGCGCTGGACAGCGCCGAACGCTATCTGCGCCACAACGCGCCACACGCAACCGGCTGGAACATCACCCTGCCCGATGTCCGCTCGCAGGTCATCAGCATGTACTGGATCAACGCGCCCGCCGCGGAAGGCGCGCCAGCGCTGCCTCCGTATGGCGAAGCCACGGTGGGTCCGCGCAGCGGCAAGGCAGTGGCCGCGCGTGAAACCAAGGGCGGCGAATTCCTGTATCGCCTGCATTTCGACCTGCATTACCTGCCGGCGATCTGGGCACGCTACATCGTTGGCTTCTGCGCGATGTTCATGCTGGTGGCGATCATTACCGGGATCATCACGCACAAGAAGATCTTCAAGGATTTCTTCACCTTCCGGCCGGGCAAGGGCCAGCGCTCGTGGCTGGATTTCCACAACGCCAGTGCGGTACTCGCCCTGCCCTTCCACGCGATGATCACCTACACCGGCCTGGTCACCCTGGTCTTCATGTACCTGCCGTGGGGCATCAACGCGCGCTACCCGCAGCACCCGGAGCGCTATTACGAAGAAGCCGCCAACCGCATCGCCGACACGCGCACCGCCGCGGGCACACCGGCCACGATGCTGCCGCTTGCCACGCTGCTGACAAAGGCCCAGGCGCAATGGCCGGGCGTGGAGGTCAACCGCGTGGCGGTGTCCAATGTGGACGATGCCAATGCCGGCGTGGTCTTCATCGCGCGCGAGAGCTCGGTTTCCAGCAACGTGCCCTCGCTGCGTTTCGATGGCATCAGCGGCCAGTTGCTGGAGCGCAGCCAACCGCCGGGCGCGGCGACCCGCACTTACGGCACGCTGTTTGGCTTGCATATCGCGCACTTCGCCGACCCGGCCCTGCGCCTGCTGTTCTTCACCTGTGGCCTGCTCGGCTGCCTGATGGTGGCCAGCGGCGCGGTCCTGTGGGCGGCCAAGGAACGGCCGAAGCATCTGAAGTCCGGGCGCATCGGGTTTGGCCTGCGCCTGGTCGATTCGCTCAACATCGGCGCCATCGCCGGCCTGCCGATTGCGTTTGCCGCCTACTTCTGGGGCAACCGGCTGTTGCCGGTGGGCCTGGAAGGCCGCGCCAACCTGGAAGCCAACGTGTTCTTCTGGGCCTGGAGCGCCGCGCTGCTGGCTGCCTTCGTCTGGCCGAAGCGGGCCATGTGGGCCTGGCAGCTCTATGTCGCGGCCGCGCTGTTCGCCGGCATTCCGCTGCTCAATGCGCTGACCACCGGCATCCACCTGGGCGTGACGATTCCCGCCGGGCTGTGGTCGCTGGCCGGTGTGGACCTGGTCTGCCTGGGCCTGGGCCTGTGCCTGGCGGTGGCCGCGCGCCGCATGCAGCGCTGGCAGCCGCCGTTGCCCGCTTCGCAGCGCAAGGCCAAACCCGCGCAGGCACCGATGGTGGTGCAGCGCGCTGCGCAGACCGTCGCACAACCCGCAGCTGCCGGCGAACACGCATGACTGTCGGGCTGGCGCTGGCGTTCGGGTTTTCCGGCTTCACCGCATTGTGGCGGGCGATGAAGCATCCAGCCCATGTGCAGCCCGGGCAACCAGCGTTGCCGACTTCGCGGCGGCGCCTGTTGCGTGTCGTGGGCTGGCTGCTGCTGGTGGCCTCGTTCGCGCTGTGCGTGGCGGCACGTGGCGGCGCGGCCGGCACGGTCCTGTGGATCGGCACGCTCACCGCCTCGGCCGTGGTGCTGGTACTGGGCCTGCTGCCCTATCGCCCTGCGGCCATCGCGCCGCTGGCCTGGAGTGCGCCGGTGGTGGCCGGCGTTCTGCACTGGTGGCTGGGTTAGGCGCTCATTCGTCCAGGCGCGCACCTACCGCGCGCAGGCAAAAACCGCAGATCGCTTCGACCAGTTGCTCGCCATCGCGCGGGCTTTCCCGGCTCGGCGCCAGCGGTCCGACCAGGGCTTCGGTATAGGCGCCGACCAGGCAGGCAGCGGAGGCATCCAGATCCTGCGGCGGCAGTTCGCCCTTGACCATGCCTTCGGCCAGCAGGTCGCGGAACACTTCGCCCAATAGCCGGCGGGCGCGAATGCGTTCGTCGTCCACCTCGGCTTCCACGGGCTCGGCAATGAAGGCCCAGGCCAGACCCGGGCCGGCCAGCGCGCGCCTGACAAAGGCTTCCACCGCACGCCGCAGGCGCCGCGAAACCGGGAGCGGTTCGGCGGCGATGGCACGCAGGATGGCGATCTCATGCTCGACCGCGTGATGCAGAACTTCCACGAACAGGTCGGCTTTGGAGGGGAAGTGCCGGTATATCTGCCCGGTCGAAACACCGGCCGCAGAGGCGACCGCGGTGATCGGGGCATTGCGGTAGCCGCCCTCGGCAACCAGGCCGCGCGCGGCATGCAGGATGCGCTGCCGGTTGCCGGCCAGGCGTTCTTCCATCAGGGGGGAGCGTTTGTAGGCCATGCGGGTTTAGCGACTCAATTTGTGAATTGCCATTCAATTCTTGCGCGGAACGGGCTAGGCTGGTGCGACGCCCGCTCGTCGACGGCTTCCTGCCGTCCGCCCCGGCGCGTTCTCCACCGGAGCACCACCATGCACGTGCCGTCGCTGAATTTCGACCTGGGCGAGGACATCGACATGCTGCGCGAAAGCGTGGCGGCCTTTGCCGCCCGCCAGATCGCGCCAATCGCCGCGGCCGTCGATCACGACAACGCCTTCCCTGCCCCGCTCTGGCGCCAGCTCGGCGAGCAGGGCCTGCTCGGCCTGACGGTGGAGGAAGAGTATGGCGGCAGCGGCATGGGATATCTCGCCCATGTGGTGGCGATGGAGGAGATCTCCCGCGCTTCCGGTGCCATTGGCCTTTCCTACGGCGCGCACTCGAACCTGTGCGTGAACCAGCTGCGCAAGAACGGCAGCGAGGCGCAGAAGGCGCGCTACCTGCCCAGGCTGTGCAGCGGGCAATACGTCGGCGCGCTGGCGATGAGCGAACCGGGCGCGGGCTCGGATGTGGTTTCGATGAAGCTGCGCGCCGAGCACCACGGCGACCACTACGTGCTCAACGGCAACAAGATGTGGATCACCAACGGACCCGACGCGGACGTGCTGGTGGTCTACGCCAAGACCGACCCGGAAGCCGGCGCGCGCGGCATCACCGCCTTCCTCATCGAGAAGGGCATGCCCGGCTTCAGCACCGCGCAGAAACTGGACAAGCTCGGCATGCGCGGCTCCAACACCTGCGAACTGGTGTTCGACAACTGCAGGGTGCCGGCGGAAAACGTCCTGGGTGAAGTCGGCCGCGGCGTGCGCGTGCTGATGTCCGGTCTGGACTACGAACGCGTGGTGCTCTCCGGTGGGCCGCTGGGCCTGATGGCGGCGGCCCTGGATGTGGTGCTGCCCTATGTGCACGAGCGCCGCCAGTTTGGCGAGCCGATCGGCACTTTCCAGCTGATCCAGGCCAAGATCGCCGACATGTATGTCGGCCTCAATGCGTGCCGCGCCTATGTGTATGCGGTGGCCCGCGCCTGCGACCAGGGCCGCACCACGCGCCAGGACGCAGCTGGTGCCATTCTCTACGCGGCGGAAAAGGCGACCTGGCTCACCGGCCAGGCCATCCAGGTTCTGGGCGGCAACGGTTACGTCAACGAGTACCCGACCGGGCGCTTGTGGCGCGATGCGAAGTTGTACGAGATTGGCGCGGGCACCTCGGAAATCCGCCGCATGCTGATCGGCCGCGAGTTGTTCGAGCGCACCCTGTAGGAGCGGCTTCAGCCGCGACCCGAGCGCGCCATGGTCGCGGATGAATCCGCTCCTGCAAGGTTGCGACAACGGAATGCACAAGACAGGCGACCCAGCCAGATGACCGTCATCACCACCCAGCTGCAAACCGGCAGCGACACCTTCCAGGCCAACGCCGCCGCCTTGCGCGCGCAGGTCGAGGACTTGCGCGCCACGCTCGCACGCGCCGCGCTTGGCGGCAGCGAAGCAGCGCGGGCCAAGCATGTGGCCCGCGGCAAGCTGCTGGTACGCCAGCGCATCGACGCGCTGCTCGACCCGGGCAGCCCGTTCCTGGAAATCGCCGCGCTGGCCGCGCATGGCATGTACGACGACGAAGTGCCCTGCGCTGGCGTGGTCGCGGGCATCGGCCGGGTCAGCGGCGTGGAATGCGTGATCGTGGCCAATGACGCCACGGTCAAGGGCGGCACCTATTACCCGATCACGGTGAAAAAGCACCTGCGCGCGCAGGAAATCGCGCAGCAGAACCGCCTGCCCTGCATCTACCTGGTCGATTCGGGCGGCGCCTTCCTGCCGTTGCAGGACGAAGTCTTCCCGGACCGCGACCATTTCGGCCGGATCTTCTACAACCAGGCCAACCTCTCCGCGCAGGGCATCCCGCAGATCGCCTGCGTGATGGGCTCGTGCACCGCCGGCGGCGCCTACGTGCCGGCAATGAGCGATGAAACGGTGATCGTGCGCGAGCAGGGCACCATCTTCCTCGGCGGCCCGCCGCTGGTGAAGGCGGCCACCGGCGAAGTGGTCAGCGCCGAGGAGCTGGGCGGCGCGGACGTGCATACGCGCATTTCCGGCGTGGCCGACCACTTTGCCGACAACGACCTGCAGGCGCTGGCGCGGGTGCGCGCGATCATCGCGCAGTTGAACTGGCGCAAGCCGCCCTCGCCACTGCTGCTGCGCGAGGCCGAGGCGCCGCTATACCCGTCCGAGGAGCTGTACGGCGTGATTCCCGCCGACACCCGCAAGCCTTACGACGTGCGCGAGGTCATCGCGCGCGTGGTCGATGGCTCGCGCCTGGACGAGTTCAAGCCGCGCTACGGCAGCACGCTGGTCACCGGCTTTGCGCATCTGCACGGCTACCCGGTCGGCATCATCGCCAACAATGGCATCCTGTTTTCCGAGTCCGCGCTCAAGGGCGCGCACTTCATCGAACTGTGCTGCCAGCGCGGCATCCCGCTGGTGTTCCTGCAGAACATCACCGGCTTCATGGTCGGCCGCAAGTACGAGCATGGCGGCATCGCCAAGGACGGCGCCAAGCTGGTGATGGCGGTGGCCTGCGCGAAGGTGCCCAAGTTCACCGTGGTGATCGGCGGCTCGTTCGGCGCGGGCAACTACGGCATGTGCGGGCGCGCGTATTCGCCGAACTTCCTGTGGATGTGGCCCAACGCGCGCATCGGCGTGATGGGCGGCGAACAGGCGGCCAGCGTGCTGGCGACCGTGCGCCGCGACGGTATCGAGGCCAGGGGCGGACAGTGGACGGAGGACGAGGAGGCCGGATTCAAGGCGCCGATCCGTGCGCAGTTCGAGCACCAGGGCCATCCCTATTACGCCAGCGCGCGGCTGTGGGACGACGGCATCATCGACCCGGCCGACACCCGCCGCGTATTGGGGCTGGCGCTGTCTGCCTCGCTCAATGCACCGGCCGAAGCCACGCGCTTCGGCGTCTTCCGCATGTGAGCGCCATGAGCGACCAGACGAGCCCACGCATGTTCGACAAGATCCTGATTGCCAATCGCGGCGAGATCGCCTGCCGCGTCATCGCCACCTGCCGGCGTCTGGGCATCGCCACGGTGGCGGTGTATTCGGATGCCGATCGCCACGCGCGCCATGTGCGCCTGGCTGACGAGGCGGTGCATATCGGCGCCGCACCCGCGCGCGAAAGCTACCTGAGTGGCGAAGCGATCCTCGCTGCCGCGCAGGCCACCGGCGCGCAGGCCATCCATCCGGGCTACGGCTTTCTTTCCGAGAACGCGGACTTTGCCGAAGCCTGCGCTGCCGCCGGCGTCGTCTTCATCGGGCCGCCCCCCGCGGCGATCCGTGCGATGGGCGACAAGAGCGCGGCCAAGGCGCTGATGCAGGCGGCCGGGGTACCGTTGACGCCGGGGTACCACGGCGACACGCAGGCGCCGGACTTCCTGCGCGCGCAGGCCGACGCCATTGGCTACCCGGTACTGATCAAGGCCAGCGCCGGCGGCGGCGGCAAGGGCATGCGCCGCGTGGACGAGACCGCTGCCTTCGAGGAGGCGCTTGCCAGCTGCCAGCGCGAGGCGCGCTCCGCGTTTGGCAACGACCACGTGCTGGTGGAGAAATATGTCGAGCGTCCGCGGCATATCGAGATCCAGGTCTTCGGCGACACGCATGGCAATGTCGTGCATCTGTTCGAGCGTGACTGTTCGGTGCAGCGCCGCCACCAGAAGGTGCTGGAAGAAGCGCCAGCGCCGGGCATGACCGCCGAGCGGCGCGCGGCGATGGGCCAGGCCGCAGTGGAAGCAGCGCGCGCGGTCGGCTACGTCGGGGCTGGCACGGTGGAGTTCATCGCCGGGCCGCAGGGCGATTTCTATTTCATGGAAATGAACACCCGCCTGCAGGTGGAGCACCCGGTCACCGAGTGCATTACCGGTACCGACCTGGTCGAATGGCAGCTGCGCGTGGCCAGCGGCCAGCCGCTGCCGCTGCAACAGGCGCAGCTTGCCATCGGTGGCCATGCCATCGAGGCACGCCTGTATGCGGAGGATGCCGATCGCGGCTTCCTGCCATCGACCGGCGTGCTGAAGCATCTGCGCCTGCCGGCGGCCGACGCGCACGTACGTGTCGATGCCGGCGTGGCCGAAAGCGATGCGATCACCCCCTACTACGACCCGATGATTGCCAAACTCATCGTCTGGGACGTGGACCGCGCTGCGGCACTGCGGCGCATGCGCTCGGCGCTGGCCGAATGCGAGGTGGTGGGCGTCACCACAAACGCGGCCTTCCTGTCGCGACTGGTGGCGACCGGCTCGTTCAGTCAGGCGCGCCTGGATACGGCCTTGATCGAACGCGAGCAGGCTGCATTGCAGCCAGCGGCAGCCGCCGATGCGGCATGGATCGCCGCGGCACTCGCCGTGCAGGCCACGCGGGCGGCCGCGGCCGTGGACCCGGCTGATCCGCATTCGCCGTGGGCGGTGGACGATGGTTGGCGCCTGGGCGCGCCGGCCGCTTCACGCGTGGAGCTTGAACATCGTGGGCAACGCCGGCAGGTGACCTTGCAGCGTGAGCGCAATGGCTGGCGCGTCTCGCTCGACGGGCGCCAGTGCGTCGTCGCGGTTGGCCGCGACGGCGAACTGTTGCGCGTGGAAATCGACGGTCGCCAATGGACACTGCGCGTGTATCGCGACGGCGCGCGCCTGCATGTGTTCGGGCACGATGGCGGCCAGCCATTCCTCATCCATGACGCGATTGCCGAAGCCGACCACCCGCCGCTGGAAGCCGGTGGCCTCACCGCGCCGATGCCCGGCCGTATCGTGGCCCTGCCCCATGCGCCCGGCAGCCGGGTGACACGCGGCCAGGCGCTGGTGGTGCTGGAGGCGATGAAGATGGAGCACAGCCTCAATGCGCCAGCCGATGGCGTGCTGAAGGGCTACCGGGTGGCGCAGGGGGAGTTGGTGGCGGAGGGCAGTGTGCTGGTGGATTTCGAGGCGGACTGAGGCGCCTGCACCGCCGCGGCGCCGCGCGTTCGATCAGGCCCAGATCTTGCTGCCTGGGTCCAGCTCCGCGGTGGTCATCACCTTGTCCCGCCAACCGAATCCGCAGATCGCCAAAGCCCCCTGGGAAGTCGGGTCCAGGTTGAAGGCCCGCTCCAGGTGCTGCTCGTTGATGGCGCCGGTGATGAATGCCCCAAGGCCCAGGTCCGTGGCCGACAGATACAGCGTCTGCGAGATGTGCCCGGCCTCCAGCACCACCACGCGATAGCTCTTGGCGTGCCGGCGGTATTTCCAGAAGGTGCGGTCAAAGCGCGGCGCCAGCACGATCAATACGTGCGCGTCGCGGAACCAATGCTGTTGCGCGACGGCCGTCATCACGAAGTCGGCCAGTTCGCCGTCGGGGGCAGGCAGCGCCTCCAGCGCATGCGCATCGGCGCGGTAGTGGTAGAGCCCCGGTGCCAGGCCTTCCACGTTCTGCACGATGAGGTAGGCCTCCATCGGATGCAGGCCACCGCCGGAAGGCACGTTCTTTTTCAGGAAGGCCATGTCGCTGGTGACGTCCACCCTGGCCTGCGCCGCAAGGGCACGCTCGATGATCTTTGAAAAGATGGCCAGGGGCACCGGGCGGGTTGCGTCGAAATTGCGGCAGGTCACGCGGCGATGCATGAGTTCGTCGAAGGCGTTGTGCGGCACCTCCGGCAAGGCGATGAGCGCAGCGTCGTCGGTCACGCGCTTGGTGGATTCCACCGGCGGAGGCCCCAGCACTTCGCGCATTTCCAGTGCGGTTTCGGTGCCGGATTCCTTCATGTTCCTTACCGCATCGACTTCATCCCAACGGGTGAAGGCATGCAGCACCGCGCCCAGCGGATGCCAGTAAGTCGCGCGCAGACGTTCGTCGCGTGCGCGGTGCTGCGCATGCATCTCCCCATCCCTGGCCAGCAACAAGCCGGCCGAGAGCAGGTCGTGCAGCTCGCTGCTCGCCGCTTCCACCGCATCGATCGGCGTCCAGCAGGACGGGCTTATTGAACCCAGCAAGGCGCATTGCCTGGCATCGATCTCCACCGGCTCCCCGAGGTGCGGTGCGAGTGCCCGCCATCGGAGTGTCCGCTGCAGGCCGTCTCCTCCGGCCAGCAGGCTTTCCAGATGGAATTCGACAGTCTCGTGCGGCTCCATCACCAGTACTTCGCAACGGCGAATCAGCAAATCCTGTTGGCGATGGCTCATGAGCTGGCGCGGCAGTGCGGAGCAACGTGGCCGCAAAAACTATAGAGTACTGCGGCCTGCTTCAGGGCATATTCCATACAGGGGGAATCCACGTGGCGAACTATTCAAACCTTTCTGCCGAAATTGCGGATCGGCTGCTGGACAAGCTTGCAACGGACGACGCGTTCCGCGCGGCATTCCGTGCCGATCCTGCCGCTGCACTCGGCACCCTCGGCTACAGCCGGCCTACGGAGGAAGCGGCCGCCACGCTGGATCCGTTTTCCGCATGCGTGGTCCAGGATCTGGCTTCAAAGGAGGCGATTCTTGCGGCCAGGGAACAGCTCAAGAAGGCGCTGATGGTGGGTACCTCCTACAACAGCCCTCTGCTGGAAGCCGGCAGCGTGGCCACGCGCACCCTCAAGTAACCGGGCAGCAAGGGCTCGGCCCAGACTCGATCCTGCCGCCGGCCTCCGTTGCTGGCGGCAGATCCGGCCGCGCGCATTGCGGCCATGTTCGCGTCGGCCACATTGATCGTCTGCAGCGCCTGCCCAAAGCCCAGTTCGCTGTAGGCGTGCCCCCGGTGTTCGGCCAGCCAGCGCGCCTGCACGACCGCCGCCTTCGCATTGTCCAGGGCCGCTTCGGCTTCCCATAGCGCGACCCTGGCCTGATAACGCTCATTGCCTGCCTGCAACATGGGCAGCAGGAGCGTGCGCGCGGCGGCGGGGCGGTTGGCCGCCAGCTCCTCGCGTGCGCGGATCACCGTGACCATATCGGCCACACCGGGATAGCCCTGAAGATCAGGATTGCTGCGGACCTCAGCCACGATCGCGCGGGCCGCGTCGCCATGGCCCAACCTTTGCAGCAGCAACGCCGCCGACAACGCCAGTCCTGCCTCGTTCGCGTTGCGGATGTCGCCCGCGGCGATACGGCGTACGGCTTGCGCGCCAACATGCTCGGCGATGTCCGCGGCCCGCGGCTTGTCACCGTCGAGCCACAGCGCCGTGGCCTGCTGCAGCCTCAGGCCGTCACGCACGAAGTCCAGTCCCGGTGCGACCCGGGCCTGGCCTGCCTCGGCCAGTTCGGCCGCGCGCCGCCATTGCTGCTGGTCGACGGCCATGGTGATCCGCTCGATATAGTTGAACGGATCACTGCCATCCAGGCGTGCCTCCAACTTCCGCGCGGCATCGAAATCCTTGCGCGCCAGATCCACCGACATGCGGCGACGCAGGCTGCTGTTGTATCCAAGGGCAATCGCGCGATCGAAAGCCTGCGCGGACTCCTGGTAGCGCCCCAGTGCCAGCAGCGAGCGCCCCATCGTATCCAGGCCGCGCGTGGCGAAATCGCCCTGCGGAGTCGCGGTGCGCGCGGCGTAGGGGATCGATTCGGCAAACATGTTGTTTGCCTGCAGCGCCATGGCCGTGTTGCCTTGCGCCTGGATGAAATCAGGATACAGCTTGGCCAGGGTCCGCCAGCTTTCCAGGGCCTCGCCAGGATCATCGAACTCCGCCTTCCAGGCCCGCAGGTAGAGTTCTTCGCGCGGCGCGAGGTGATCGGCAACCTTGAGCGCCTGCAGCAGCATCTGCTTGGCTTCGGGTAACCGTTCCATGGAGTAGAGCGAGCGCATCGAGCCCATCCAGGCGAGCGCGAAGTCCGGGTCGGTCCGCGTCGCTGCCCCGTAGAAGCGCAGCGCCTCGTCAAAGTTGCCCGCCGCATAGGCCTTTTGCCCCAGAGCGTAGGCACGCAGCGCGTCAAGGCTGGATGTGGTGACTTCGGGCAGTGGCTGCAGGCTGCGATTGAGCGATTCGTTGCTCTCGCCCAGCCCTGCGCGGACATCGGCCACGACGCTGTCGATGTTGCGCAGCAGGCTGGCACGGCCCTTGCCATCGGCACTGGCGACAAACAGAAGCTCCCCGGTCTGCGGGCTCACCACCTCCGCGGTCACCCGCATGCGCCCCCCGACCTCGGACACGGTCGGCATGACGAGCAGTGCCGCGCCATCGCGAATGGCCACTTCAGATGCGGTTGCGCGGTCGGAGGTGTCCCGATCGCCTGCCCGCATGCGCCGGAGCGTATCGCGGACCTTCAGATCACTCACCACATTGACGTAGCGGGACTGTTCGAGACTGATCCGGAACGCCTGCTGCAGCGAATCATCCAGCAGCGTATCGCCGGTCAGGTTGCGCATGTCCCCGACCACCACCCAGTCGCGCTCGGCAAAGGCAATCGCCGGCTCCGGCCGCGTGAACAACCAGCCGCACACCGCAATGGTGGCCAGCACCGCCGCCTCGGCCGCCAGCGCCGCTGGCCTCCGCCACAGCGGAATGTCGCGCCAGGCCTTTGCCGAATTCTTCGGCATGCGCAACGGCGTCAGGCCGATCTCGCCGACCTCGTAAATCTCCATCCGCGTCGGCATGCCCTTGAAGCGCCAGCGCCCGTACGACTTCCACAGCAGGCGCTCGCCCCGCGCACCCAACTCGCGCGCGGCGCGCTGGGTCAGCGACTCGGCCACGGCCGACAGCAGGATCTGTCCGGGCCGGGCCAATGCCATCAGCCTGGCTGCGATCGGCTTGGCCAGGCCCTCCACTTCCAGCGGCTTGGCACCGATCTGCACGGCCTCCTCGCTGTTGCGCCAGGTCAGAACCTCGCCCACGTGCAGGCCGGCGCGTGCCAGCAGGCGCAGGCCACGGGCATGACCCAGGTCGTGCAGGCCCTGCTGATAGTCCAGGGCAAAGCCGAGCCCATCGATGGGGCGCTCGAACAGCAGCAGCAGGCCGTCCGAGCGGTCGATCAAACGGCCGCGCCAGCGCTGCTGCAGCTGCAGGACCAGGGCATCGTGTTCGCGGAACAGCTCGGCGGCGGCGGCGTCGCCGACGCGTTCGACGAGCTCGGTCGAGTCGCACAGGTCGGTCAGCAGCAGCGTGCGCAGCTGCGGCGGATCCAGGTGTACCTGCGGGACATCGTTCATCGCGCGATCTCCGTTGCGCCTGTCGTCAGACCGGACTGGGCGTGGCTTCCAGCCCGTGCAGGCGGTTGCCGCCCAGGCGCTTGGCTTCGTACAGCGCGCTGTCGGCGCGTGCATACCAGTCGTTCCAGCTGCCGTTGCTCTCCAGTACCGCCACGCCAATGCTGACCGGGCAGATCTGCGGCGTACCTTCCGGGCTCAGCTGCGCCTGCACGTTGCGCAGGATGCGCTCGGCCAGCGGCCGCAGCCCGTCCACGTCGGTGCTGGCGACAAATACGCAGAACTCGTCGCCGCCCAGGCGGCAGGCCAGGTCATCGCCGACCAGCACGGTGCGCAGGATGTGCGCCACGTTCTGCAACACGCGGTCGCCGGTGAGGTGGCCGTGGTCGTCGTTTACGCGCTTGAAGCGGTCGCAGTCGATCAGCAGCAGGCCGATGCCCGGGCTGCGATTGGCGCGGCGGCATTCCTGCAGGTGCAACGTCAGGCCGCGGCGGTTGTACAGGCCGGTGAGCTCGTCGGTGCGGATCAGCTCTTCGGTCTGGTTGAGCTGGTGCGAGGTGGCGTAGAGGTTGTCCAGCGCCTCTTCCAGGTCGTGGTTGCGGCGACGCAGCTGGCGGATCAGCAGCTGCTCGTTGTTGACCACGCGCACGATGGAACGGCGCAGGAAGTGCGCGGTCAGCGCCGGGTCGGTATCGACCAGTTTCTGGAAGTCGCCATGGTCGAGCTCGATCAGTTCGCAGTCGCTGGCGGCGATCGCGTCCGCGCTGCGCGGATGGTCGCCGATCAGCAAGCCAAGTTCGCCAAAGAATTCGCCCGGGCCCATGTGCTTGATGACCAGATCCTCGCCAAAGTCCAGGTCCACCGTGCCGCTGATGACCACATACATCTGCGTGCCAATATCGCCACGGCGGAACAGATGCTCACCGGCCGCCATCCTGTGGGTACGCCCGAATCTGGCGAACAGCACCGCCTCGGCAGCACCCAGCACCGCATGCGCCGCATCCGGCTGGCCCGCAGGCACTTTGAGGTCGGCCACTCCGGGCCCCGCGCTCGCGCAGTTCATCCCCGCATCCTTGGCCGGCACGCTCCACCGGTCGAAGCGAAAGCATAACACCTTAAGAAAGCGTTCATCGTGACATCACAGGCGATCTCATGGGTGACGAGATTCCCTGTGCGCCTTGCATCCGGGGCTCGCCGAATCGGTTATATCGGCCGGCCGCGGATAAAAAGAAGGGCCCGGTGTGTACCGGGCCCCGGCTCCCTCCCGAGAGCCTTCAATGGCGGACTGGCTGCAGGTCAGGCCGCCTTGTCACCGTGAAACTGCTCCTCCTCGGTCGATCCGCTCAAGGCGGTGGTCGAGGATTGGCCCTGCTGGATCGCCTGGGTCACCGCGTCGAAATAGCCGGTGCCGACTTCACGCTGGTGCTTGACCGCGGTGAAGCCCTTCTCCGCTGCGGCGAACTCGGCTTCCTGCAGTTCGACGAACGCGCTCATCTGGTGGCGGGCGTAGCCATGGGCCAGGTTGAACATCGAGTAGTTCAACGAGTGGAAGCCGGCCAGGGTGATGAACTGGAACTTGTAGCCGTAACTGGCGATCTCCTTCTGGAAGCGCGCAATCGTCGCGTCGTCCAGGTTCTTCTTCCAGTTGAAGCTCGGCGAGCAGTTGTACGCCAGCAGCTTGCCGGGGAACTTCGCGTGGATGGCCTCGGCAAACCGGCGTGCGAATTCCAGGTCCGGCTTGCCGGTCTCGCACCAGATCAGGTCGGCATACGGTGCATAGGCCAGACCGCGGCTGATCGCCTGCTCCAGGCCCTTGCGGGTCTTGAAGAAGCCTTCGACGGTGCGCTCGCCGGTGGTGAACGGCGCATCGTTGGGATCGACATCACTGGTCAGCAGGTCGGCGGCCTCGGCGTCGGTACGCGCCACCAGCAGGGTCGGCACGCCGAGCACGTCGGCGGCCAGGCGCGCGGCGTTGAGCTTCTCGATCGCCTCGCGCGTGGGCACCAGCACCTTGCCGCCCATGTGCCCGCATTTCTTGACCGAAGCCAGCTGGTCCTCGAAGTGCACGCCGGCCGCGCCGGCCTCGATCATCGCCTTCATCAGCTCGAAGGCATTGAGCACGCCGCCGAAGCCGGCTTCGGCGTCGGCCACGATGGGCTGCAGGAAATCCACATCGTCCTTGCCCTCGGCGTGGTGCAGCTGGTCGGCACGCAGCAGGGTGTTGTTGATGCGGCGGACCACCGCCGGCACCGAGTCGGCCGGGTACAGCGACTGGTCCGGATACATCTGCCCGGCGAGGTTGGCGTCAGCGGCCACCTGCCAGCCAGACAGGTAGATCGCCTTCAACCCGGCCTTGACCTGCTGCATCGCCTGGTTGCCGGTGAGCGCGCCCAGCGCATTGACGAACTCCTGCTCATGCAGCGATTTCCACAGTTTTTCCGCGCCCAGCCGTGCCAGCGAGTGCTCCACGTGCACGGTGCCGCGCAGGCGCACGACGTCCTGCGCGCTGTAATGGCGGGTGATGCCCTGCCAGCGCGGGTTGGTGTCCCAGTCACGCTGGATCTGTTCGGCGGTCGGCAACTTGCTCATCGCGGTACTCCGGTGGTGGGGTGGAACGGTTGGGGTGGCGCTCAATCCAGGCGCTGGTAGGCCGGCAAGGTGAGGAAGTCGGCCAGCGTGTCGGCGCGGCTCAGCGCGTCGAGCAAGGCGATCGCCTCTTCGATGCGCGTGCCGCCGGGCAACTGCCCGGTACTGCCCAGGCGGGCCGGCAGGGCGCGCAGCGTGGCTTCCAGCAACGGCAGGTCGATCGCGGTGCCATCGTCCAGGTGCTGCCCGCCGTGGTGCAGCCACTGCCAGATCTGCGCGCGGCTGATCTCGGCGGTGGCGGCGTCTTCCATCAGGTGATGGATCGGCACGCAGCCATTGCCGTCGAGCCAGGCCGCCAGGTAGCGCACGCAGACCTCGACATTGCCTTCAAAGCCGGCGCGGCTGATCGAACCGGGCGGCGGCGCGATCAGCGCATCGCGATCCACCTGCACATCGTTGCGCAGCACTGCGTGCTGGTTCGGGCCGGGCATGTGTTCGTCGAAGATCGCGCGCGCCACCGGCACCAGCGCCGGATGCGCGACCCAGGTACCGTCATGGCCGGCACTCACTTCGCGCAGCTTGTCGGCGCGCACCCGCGCCATCGCCTGCTCGTTGGCCGCTTCGTCACCCTTGATCGGAATCTGCGCCGCCATGCCGCCCATCGCATGCGCGCCGCGGCGGTGGCAGGTCTTGATCAGCAGCTCCGAATACGCCTTCAGGAACGGCTGGACCATGGTCACCTGGCCGCGCTCGGGCAGGATGCGGTCGGCATGCGCGCGGAAGGTCTTGAGGTAGGAAAAGATGTAGTCCCAGCGCCCGCAGTTCAGGCCGACGATACGCTCGCGCAGCGCGTGCAGGATCTCGTCCATCTCGAACACCGCCGGCAGCGTCTCGATCAGCACGGTGACCTTGATCTGGCCCTGCTCCAGGCCCAGCATCGCCTCGATGTGCGCCAGCGCGGTTTCCCACAGCGCGGCTTCTTCCATCGACTGCAACTTGGGTAGATACAGGTAGGGACCGCGCTGGCGCTGGATCAGCGTGCGGGCGTTGTGGAAGACAAACGCCGCCGCATCGAACAGGCCGCCGGCGATCGGCTGGCCATCGATCAGCACGTGCTTCTCGTCCAGGTGCCAGCCGCGCGGACGCACGATCAGCACGGCCTGCTCGGCCAGCGGCTTGAGCGCGTAGTGCCTGGCAGGCGTATCGAAGGCCAGGTCGCCGCGCACCGCGCTGGCCAGGGCACGCTGGCCGTTCAACAGGTTGCGCCAAGTCGGCGAGGTGGAATCCTCGAAGTCGGCCATGAACACCTTGGCGCCGGAATTGAGCGCGTTGATGACCATCTTCGGGTCGGTCGGGCCGGTGATCTCGACGCGGCGGTCCTGCAGCGCGGCGGGGATCGGCGCGACCTTCCAGTCGCCGGCGCGGATGGAGGCGGTGTCGGCGCGGAAATCCGGCAACTGGCCGCGGTCGAACCCGGCCTGGCGCTCGCGCCGCGCGGCCAGCCGCTGCTGGCGGCCCGGCTCAATCGCACGGTGCAGCGAGACCAGCAGCGCCAGCAGCGGCGGCGGCAGCAGTTCAGACTGGCCGGCCAGCTGGGTGGTCAGGGAGATTCCGGGAGTGGGGCGTTCGACCGGGTCCGGGCGGGTCGCAAAAGCAGTGGCGGACATGGGTCTTCCTCGGCTGCGGGGTGGAACCCAAAGTGCTCGCCAGCCGAGTATTTGACAAAGCAGTTTTTGCAATGCATTAAATAAGTCGGGCTTATAGTGATCACGCCATGGACACGTCACCGCCCGTAACCCCGCGTTTTTCCTACAAATCTGATCGGCTCAAGCCGCTGCGCGCGTTCTGCCAGACAGTGCGGCTGGGCTCGGTTTCGCGTGCCGCCGAAGCCTTGTTCATCAGTCAGCCGGCCGTGACCCAGCAATTGCAGGCGCTGGAGCGGGAACTCGGCGTCGGCCTGTTCGAGCGCAGCGGACGTCGTCTCACGCCCAGCCGCGAGGGCCAGCTGCTGTACGAAATGGCCCAGCCGCTGGTGGAAAGCCTCGACGGCCTGGAGGCCAGCTTCCGCGACAAGGTCCGTGGCCTGGACGCTGGCGAGCTGCACGTGGCGGCGAACAGTTCCACCATCCTGTACCTGCTGCCGCGCATCGTGGAGGCCTTCCGCGCCCGGCATCCGGCGGTACGGCTGATCCTGCACAACGCCATCAGCGCCGACGGCACCGACCTGCTGCGCGAGGATGCGGTGGACTTCGCGATCGGCTCGATGCTCGACGTGCCGGCCGATCTCAGCTACGCGCCGGTATATCGCTTCGAGCAGTTGCTGATCACTCCGCGCGACCACCCGCTGGCCAGCAAGCCGCGGCTGACGCTGGAAGATCTCTCGCCCTACCCGTTGATCCTGCCGCCGCGGCGCCAGGTGACCTATCGCCTCGTGGACATGGTCTTCCAGCAGGCGCGCGTGCCTTACACGGTGGCGCTGGAAGTCGGCGGCTGGGAGGTGATCAAGCAATACGTGGCGATGGGCATGGGCATTTCCATCGTCACCTCGATCTGCCTGACCGATGCCGACCGCGACAAGCTCGCCACGCGCTCGTTGAAGGAGTGGTTTCCGGCACGCAGCTATGGCGTGGTGGTGCGCAAGGGCAAGTATCTGTCGCCGCAGGCGCGTGCCTTCATCGAACTGATCCAGCCCGACCTGTTCGCTCCACGCGCCTATGAGGACAGCGGGCCGTCCGAACGCTGAGCGCGACAATGGGCGAAGATGGCGGCATGCCAGGCGATTCCCGCTACCGCGAAGCCGCACCGCCACCTGCCGCGCAAACGCGGGTACGCCGGCTATGGCGCTACCGCGCCGCCGACGCGCCGGCAGAGCCCGCGCGCATCCTGCCCGATGGCTGCATCGACCTGATCTGGGACGGGCGCGCCTTGTTCGTGGCCGGCCCTGACCGCATCGCGGCGATGGCGGCGCTTGTACCCGGCAGCGTCCTCACCGGCCTGCGGCTGGCGCCGGGCGCCGCGCGCGACGTGCTGGGCGTGCCGATGCAGGAATTGACCGGAACGCGCGTGGCACTGTCAGCGCTATGGGGCCGCCGCGCGCAGTCACTCGAAGCGGGGCTGGCCGCCGGACAGCAGACACCGGCGCAGCTGCTGCTGGATGCCGTGGCGCGCGCGCCGGCCACGGCCGATACGCGCATGGCGTGGCTGTTCGCCCGCCTGTCTTCCGCTGATGCACCGCGCCTGCCGGTGTTGGCGCGGCAACTGGCGATGAGCGAACGCACGCTGCGCCGGCATTGCCTGGCCCACTTCGGCTACGGCCCCAAGACGCTGGACCGCATCCTGCGCCTGCAACGTCTGTTGTCCGCGCCACGCCCGGGCACGCTGACCGAGGCGGCCCTGGCCGCCGGTTATGCCGATGCCGCACACCTGGTTCACGACAGCCGCGACCTGACCGGCCTGACGCCTGGCGCGTTGCTCCACGCCCACGGTCGCTGACTGGCCGATTCCTACAAGCCGCGTGATCGCCTGCACAGCGATACTGGCGCCCTTCCACGGAGAACCGCCATGACCACGCCCGCAGCCGAACGCCACCACCGCATCGATTACCTCGAATTCGCCGTCGCCTCCATCGCCGTCTCGCGGCAGTTCTTCGGCGGCGCTTTCGGCTGGACCTTCCAGGACTACGGTCCGGATTACTGCGAGTTCCGCGATGGCCGCCTGACCGGTGGCTTCTTCCACGGCACGCCGAAGGCCGGCGGCGCGCTGGTCGTGCTGTATTCCGACGACCTCGCCGCGACGCAGGCAGCGGTTGAGCGCGAAGGGGGCCGCGTGGTCAAGCCGGTGTTCGATTTCCCCGGCGGCAAGCGCTTCCACTTCCTCGACCCGGATGGCTACGAATGGGCGGCGTGGACCGCCGGCTGATCGCGCATGAAAACGGCGGGATGGCTGAGCCATCCCGCCGCCGGTTTCCTGCACTGCGAGTTCTTACTTCAGGCCGCGGTTGTGCAGCAGCGGCTCGACGCTCGGGTCCTTGCCGCGGAAATCGCGGTACAGGGTGGCGAGGTCAACGGTGTTGCCGCGCGAGAGGATCTTGTCGCGGAAAGTGTCGCCGTTGGCGCGGGTCAGGCCGCCGTTCTCCTTGAACCACTCGAACGCGTCGTGGTCCAGCACTTCGGACCAGAAGTAGGCGTAATAGCCGGCCGAGTAGCCACCGCCCCAGATGTGGTCGAAGTAGGTGGTGCGGTAGCGCGGCGGCACTTCAGCCAGGTCCACCTTGAACTTCTTCAGCGTGTCGGCCTCGAACTTGCCCACGTCCTGCAGCGGCGCGTCGGCCGGCAGGGTGTGCCAGCCCAGGTCGAGCAGCGCGGCGGACAGGTACTCAGTGGTCGCATAGCCCTGGTTGAAGGTCTTGGCCTTCTGGATCTTGTCGACCAGCGCCTGCGGCATGGTCTCGCCGGTCTGGTAGTGCTTGGCGTAGTTGGCGAAGACCTTCGGGTCGGTAGCCCAGTGCTCGTTGAACTGCGACGGGAACTCGACGAAGTCGCGCGAGGTGGCAGTGCCGCCAATCGACGGGTACTTGCTGTTGGAGAACATGCCATGCAGCGCGTGGCCGAACTCATGGAACATGGTGGTGACGTCGTCGAAGCTCAGCAGCGCCGGCTGGCCCGCGGCCGGCTTGGTGAAGTTGGCGACGTTGTAGACCACCGGCTTGGTGCCGCGCAGGCCGTCCTGGTCAACGAAGTTGCTCATCCACGCGCCGCCGGACTTGCTGTCGCGCTTGTAGTAGTCGGTGTAGAACAGGGCCAGCGAGCTGCCGTCCTTGTCGAACACTTCATACACCTTGACGTCCGGGTGGTAGACCGGGATGTCCTTGCGCTCCTTGAAGGTCAGGCCGTAGAGCTGGTTGGCGGCGAAGAACACGCCGTTCTGCAGCACGTTGTCCAGTTCAAAGTAGGGCTTGATCTGCGACTCGTCCAGGTCGTACTTGGCCTTGCGCACCTGCTCGGCGTAGAAGTCCCAGTCGGAGGCAGCGAGCTTGAAGCCGCCGTTCTGCGCATCGATGACCTTCTGCATCTCGGCCACTTCGCTGCGCGCCTTGGCGGTGGCGGCGGGCACGGTGTCGGTCAGCAGCTTGAGCGCGGCGGCGGGGGTGCGCGCCATCTGGTCGCCGAGGCTGTAGGCAGCGTAGCTGTCGAAGCCGAGCAGCTTGGCCTTCTGCGCGCGCAGCTGGGCAAGGCGCTGCACGGTCTGGCGAGTGTCGTTGGCATCACCCTGTTCGGTGCGGGTTTCGGAAGCCTTGAGCACCTGGGCGCGCAGGTCGCGGTCCTTCAGCGAGGCCAGGACGGGCTGCTGGGTGGTGTTCTGCAGGGCAAGGACGAACTTGCCGTCGAGCTTGCGGCCCTTGGCGGCTTCGGCGGCGGCGGCGATGTCGGCATCGGACAGGCCATCCAGGCGCGCCTTGTCGTCCACGACCACGGCTGCAGCGGCGGTGGCCGCGACGAGCTTGTTGTGGAACTGGGTGGAGAGGGTGGTCTCTTCGACGTTGAGCTTGCGCAGGCTGGCCTTGTCGGCGTCGGACAGCTGGGCGCCGGCGCGGACGAACTGTTCGTAGGTACGCTCAACGAGACGCTTCTGCTCCGGTTCCAGGTTCAGGGTGTCGCGGGCGTCGTAGATGGTCTTGATGCGCGCGAACAGCTTGGGGTCGAGGTTGATCTCGTCCTGGTGGGCGGCCAGCTTGGGGGCGACTTCTTCCTGGATCTTCTGGCGGGCATCGTTGGTGTCGGCCTGGACGACGCCGAAGAAGGTCAGGGCGGTACGCTTGAGGGTTTCGCCGCTCTTTTCCAGGGGCAGGAAGGTATTGTCGAAGGTCGGGGCTTCGGTGCTGCCTGCGATCTGACGCACTTCGGCCAGCTGCTGCTTCATGCCTTCTTCAAAGGCGGGCAGGAAGTCGCTGTCCTTGATCTTGTCGAACTGGGGTGCCTGGAACGGCAGGGGGCTGGCGCTGAGCAGGACGTTGGCGGTGGCCGGTGCCGGAGCGGGGGCGCTGGCGGTGGTGGGTTCGGGGGTCACTTGGTTGGACTCTTTACCGGAACAGGCAGCCAGCGCCAGGCTGATGGCGGCGGCAAGGACGGCGGTGCGCGTCATGAAGGCAGACTCCTGGAAGTACGGGCGGGACGGACAAAGTGGGCGCACCGTAGCGCGTTTTGGTTTCGGTGGGTATGTGCCAAGGGTTGGCTGATCGGGGCGGCTGCTGATGGGCGGCTGCTTATGGGCGGCTGCTTATGGGTTGCTGCCGGGCGGCCGGGGGCAGGCCCTTTCGCGACACGTCGTAAACCCATCCCTGGGGACTCCTAGGCAACATCCATGTTGCCTAGGGTCGCGAAAGGGCCTGCCCCCGCCCGCCTGACAGGTCTGCGCGGGCGGTTGGAAGAGCAGGTCAGCGCAGGCGGCTGGAAAAGCCGGTTGGTGCGGGCGGTTGGAAGAGCAGGTCCGCGCGGGCTGTTGGAAGTGCGCTGCGCGGTGGGGTCAGAGCTTTTCGTCGTTGAAGATGGCTACGTGGGGGATGCCGTCGGCGCCGATCCAGCCGCGGTACATGCCCTCGGTGTTGAAGGGGAAGGCCATGTTGCCCTGGGCGTCGAGGGCGATGGCGCCGCCATTGCCGCCAGCGGCGGGGATTTGCTGGTCGATGACCGCTTCGGCGGCTTGCTGCAGGCTCTGGCCGGCGTATTTCATGCGGGCGCAGATGTCGTGGGCGGCGACGGCGCGGATGTAGTACTCGCCCCAGCCGGTGCCGGAGACGGCGCACTGGGTGTTGGCGTAGGTGCCGGCACCGATGATCGGGGCGTCGCCGACGCGGCCGTAGCGCTTGTTGGTCATGCCGCCGGTGGAGGTACCCGCGGCCAGGTGGCCCTGGCTGTCGAGGGCGAGGGCGCCGACGGTGCCGAAGTGCTTGGCGGTCTCCAGGTCGGTGTGGGCCTGCTTGGCGGCTTCTTCCTTCAGGGCCTTCTGCAATTGCTGCCAGCGCTTGTCGGTGCGGAAGTAGGCAGGATCGACCAGGGTGATGCCCTGGGTCTGGGCGAAGGCTTCGGCGCCGTCGCCAATCAGCATCACGTGGTCGGAATGCTGCATCACCGCGCGCGCCAGCTGGATCGGGTTGCGTACGCGGTGCACGCCAGCGATGGCGCCAGCCTGGCCGCTGGCGCCGTCCATGATCGCCGCGTCCAGTTCGTTGCGGCCGTCGTGGGTGAACACCGCGCCGCGGCCGGCGTTGAATTGCGGGGCGTCCTCGAGCACGGTGATGGTCGCGGCGACCGCATCCACCGCGCTGCCGCCTTGCTCCAGCACGGCGTGGCCGGCGCGCAGGGCCTGCGCCATCGCCGCGCGGGCAGCGGCTTGTTCGGCCGGGGCCAGGCCGGCTTTTTCGACGCCGGCGCCGCCGTGGATCACCAGTACCGGGGTCGCGGCCAGGGCCGGGGCGGTGCAGGCCAGCAGGCCAAGGGCAAACAGACGCGCGCGCGCAGGCTTCAACATGACCTATCTCACAAGGTGTCGCGGTTCTTGCCCCGCCAGGGGCGGTACCAGGCGCGCAGCGCGGCCATGTCCGCCTGCATGTCGTCAGTGGGCCAGAACAGCGGGCCAACCCCGATCGTGCGGCTGGGGTAATCGAAGTACGCGGGGATGATCGGCACGCCGGCACCGGTGGCGATCTTCCAGAAGCCGGTCTTCCAGTGCTCGACGCGCTTGCGCGTGCCTTCGGGAGTGATCGCGTACCACATGCGTTCGGACTTGCGCAGCAGCTTGATCGCCTGGCCGATGGTGCCCTGCGGCGAGCTGCGGTCCAGCGGAATGGCGCCGAGCTTGCGCAGCAACGGACCCAGCGGCCACCAGAACAGTTGCGCCTTGCCGAGTACACGCACCTCGAAGCCGAGGGCGATCTTGGCAGCAAAGCCCCAGAAGCCATCCCAGTTGGACGAATGCGGGGCGACGATCATCACCGCGCGCGGTTCGTCCGGCAGCACGCCAACCAGTTTCCAGCCGCAGGCGCGCAAGGTGCTGCGGCCCAGCCAGCGGGTGAAGGCCGAATGCCCGGCCAGCGGCATGCGCGGCGGCGTGGGCTGGGACAGCAGATCGTCCGTTTGACTCAAGAGTTACTCCCAGTGGGAAGACGCACGCCCGCGGCCACGCTTGACCTGGGCGCGCTCGTGCTTGGCATCGAGCCGGCGCAGCTGCGAACCGCGGGTGGGCTTGGTGGCGATCCTTCGCTTCGGCGCCGACAGTCCGGCGGCAATGAATTCGGCCAGGCGCGCGCGCGCGTCTTCGCGGTTGCGGTCCTGGGTGCGGAAGCGCTGTGCGTCGATGACCAGCACCCCCTCGGCCGTGAGGCGGCGGTCGCGCCGGGCCAGCAGGCGGGTGCGTACCGGTTCGGGCAGCGACGGCGAACCGGCCACGTCAAAGCGCAGCTCCACCGCGGTGGACACCTTGTTGACGTTCTGCCCGCCGGCGCCGCTGGCGCGTACGAAGCGCTCGACGAGCTCCACCGGCGGGATCGCCAGTTGCGGGGTGATCTGTAGCGGTTCGGCGGCCATGGCCGGAATTGTAATCGGCGTACACGACCCTGCGCCGCCTCTTTCGCCCCTTTTACACGCTGCGGGTATGCTGGCCGCCGATCCCCAGCAGGATGCATGACGATGATCGCAATGACCGTTCGCCAGCGGGTGCTGCCGATGCGCGGCCTGCTCGCCGCGCTGCTCCTCGGCCTGGCCCTGGCCGCTCACGCCGAACCGCCCAGCGACGGCGACGTCAATCGCCTGCTCGCCGCCTCGCGCGCGCAGACGATGCTCGACAGCATGCTGCCGCAGCTGGAACAGATGCAGCGCCAGCAGTTCGCGCAGGTGGCGGCCGGGCGGACGCTCACCGCCGCGCAACAGGCGCAGCTGCAGAAGCTGCAGGAGCGCACGCGCCAGACCTTGACGCAGGCGCTGTCGTGGTCGCAGATGCGGCCGCTGTACGTGGACCTGTACAAGCGCACGTTCTCGCGCGAAGACGTGATCGCGATGGCCGAGTTCTACGAGAGCCCTGCCGGGCAGAGCCTGCTGGACAAGACGCCGCTGCTGATGCGCAACGTGATGGGCGCGATCCAGCAGAAGATGACGCCGATGATGGCCGACCTGCAGAAGGATCTTGATCAGATTCTGGCTGAGCCTGGGGCGGCGCCGGGCAAGCCGTGATTCATTGAGGTGTTCGGTCGCGGCTGAAGCCGCTCCTACAGTAGGAGTGGCTTCAGCCGCGACCGACCGGCGCCGATGCATCCACCGGCAGCGTCCACCCCAACAACCCCATCGCCTTGGCGAACTCCCCATCCGGCACCGAACTCACCACGATGCGCCGGCCATCAACCGGATGCGGAAACGCCAGCCGCTCGGCATGCAGCAGCATGCGGTGCACGCCAAGCATGCGGAAGGTGCGGTTGTGGCGCCCATCGCCATGGCTGGTGTCGCCGATCAGGTGATGCGACAGGTGCTTGAGGTGGCGGCGAATCTGGCGGAAGCGCCCGGTCAGCGGGCGACAGCGCAGCAGTGCATAGCGCGAGGTCGGAAAGCCGGTCGAAGGCACCGCCAGCTCGCCGGTCGCCAGGCGCTGGAACTCGGTCACCGCGTCCTTCTTGAGCGGCTTGCCCGGCCCGCCATCGAGCGCATGGTCCACGCGGAATTCCACCTCGGCCGGCCAGCCGCGGCACACCGCCAGGTAGTCCTTGGCCACCTCTCCAGCCATCAACGCCTTGCCCAGCGCGCTGGCGCTGTCGCGGTCGAAGGCCAGCAGCAGGCAGCCGCTGGTCGCGCGGTCCAGCCGGTGCACCAGGAACACCTGGCGACCAAACTGCAAGCGCAGCCGGTCGGCCAGGAAGTCGTCTTCGCCACGGGCCAGCTTGCTGTCATGGACCATCAGCCCGGCCGGCTTGTCGACCACGGCCAGGCAGTCGTCCTGGAACAGGATGGGGATGGGGTCTGCGGGTTCGTTCACCACGGTACTCGTCGTCGGCCCCTAGCGCCGGATCCACGCCGTGACCAGTGACGCCGCACCGGCCAGTCCGCTCGCCCACACCCACACGCTGATGCCCTGCGCCGCATTGCCCGGCAAGCCGTGCAGCACCGCTGCCACCAGCAACAGGCCGACACCGGTCACCGCGGTGACCGCGCGCCGTTGCAGACGACGCACACTGCGATCGAGCGAGCGCAGCTCGGCCGAGCGCACGTCCACGCGATGCTGGCCTTCCACCTGCTGGCGCAGCCAGGCGTGCACCAGGCGCGGCATGTCCGGGGCGTGGGTCATCAGTTCTGGCAGGCGCTTGCGCAATTCCTTCAGCGCGCGGCGCGGGCTGTAGCGTTCGATCAGGATGCGTTCGAGCACCGGCCGCGCCACCTCCCAGATGTCCAGCTGCGGGTCGAGCTGGCGGCCCACGCCTTCGATGTTGAGCAAGGTCTTCTGCAGCAGGATCAGCTGCGGCTGCAGCGTCAGCTGGTAGCGCTGCGCGACCCGGAACAGCTTCAGCAGTACCTCGGCCAGCGATATCTGCGACAGCGGGCGGGTGAAGTACGGCTCGCAAACCGATCGCGCCGCCGCTTCCAGCTCGTCGATGCGCACGTTCGACGGCATCCAGCCAGCCTCCACGTGCAGCTCGGCGATGCGCCGGTAGTCGCGGTTGAAGATGGCCATGAAGTTCTCGGCCAGGTAGTACTGATCTTCCTGCGAGAGCTGGCCCATGATGCCGAAATCCAGCGCGATGAAGCGCGGGTTGAGCCGGCGCGCGGGATCGTTGTCGACCCAGATGTTGCCGGCGTGGGCGTCGGCATGGAAGAAGTTGTCGCGGAACACCTGGGTGTAGAACACCCGCACGCCCTTGGCCGCTAGCGCCTTGCGGTCGATGCCGGCGGCGTCGAGGGCGAGGATGTCGTCGGAGGGAATGCCGTGCACGCGTTCCAGGGTGAGCGCGCGTTCGGCGGTGTGGCTCCAGATCACCTCGGGCACGTACAGGTCATCGGAATCCTGCCAGAAGCGGCGCAGCACGCTGGCGTTGGCGCCTTCGCGTTGCAGGTCCAGCTCGGCCGCCAGGGTGCTCTGGATTTCGGCCACCACTTCGCGCGGGCGAATCTTGTCGGCGCGCGGATGGGTGCGGTCCACCAGCGCGGCCAGCGAGCCAAGCAGGGCGATGTCGGCGTCGATCTGCTGCTCGATGGTCGGGCGCAGCACCTTGACCACCACCTGGCGCCCGTCGGCCAGCGTGGCCGCGTGGACCTGGGCGATCGAGGCCGACGCCAATGGCGTGGTGTCGAAACTGGCGAAGGCCGATTCGATCGGCCGGCCCAGCGCCTGCTCGACGATACGCCGCGCGCTCTGCCCGTCGAAAGGCTGCACGCGGTCCTGCAGCAGGGTCAGTTCCTCGGCCACGTCCGGCGGTACCAGGTCGCGGCGGGTGGAAAGAATCTGTCCGAACTTGACGAAGATCGGCCCCAGTTCCTGCAGCGCCAGACGCAGCCGCGCACCGCGTGACTGCGCGGCGATGGCTGCCGACGCGCGCGGCACGAAAGGCTTGGCCAGGCGCAGCCAGCGCTCGGCCGGCGTGCCTTCGAGCAGGTCGTCGAGGCGGTAGCGCAGCACCACCCGGCCGATGCGGCTGGCGCGGAAGATCGCCTTCATGCAGCACCTTCCGTGCGCAGCCGCGCCACGCGCGCGGCCAGGCGCTCGGCATCGTCGCGCAACTGGTCCACGTCATCATGGAAGGCATCAAGCTCGGCGCGCGGCACCACGTCGCGCGATTCCTCGGTGACGTATTCGGCCGCGTCACGCGCAAGCCCGGTCATCAGGTCGCGGGCCTGGCGCAGCGCGCCGCGCGCGGCCTGGGCGACCTGCACGCCGAGCACTTCGCCAAACACGCTGACGAACGGCAGCTGCCAGTCCGGGTCGTAACGGGTCGCGAGGTGTTGCAGACGCCGCGCCAGTTCGGCATCGCCGGAGACGCGCAGGCGTCCACCGGGGACGGGCGCGCGTTGCGCCTTCGCCAGCAATGGCAGTTGCGCCAACAGGCCGCCGAGGGTGCTGCGCACCGCCAGGTCGGCTTCATCAGCGGAATCGACAGGCCCCACCCGCAAACGTTCGCCATCGACGCGAATCTGCAACGCCAATGCCGGTACTTCGAGGGTCAGGGAAATGCGCTGCCCGTCGAGGGCCTGCACGGCGGCACGGGTGTCCGGATCGAGCGCAAGTGCACGGTTGAGCGCCGCTTCCAGCGCACGGCCGGCCAGCGGTTTGAGATTGGGCAGGGGGAGGGCGGGCATGCCGCCATTCTAGCGGCTGCGCTTGCCGCTTCGCCGCTCGGCTTGGCCGGCAGCGATGGCTGGCGCGCCTGGGGCGCGCCAGCCGGCCATTCAACCGTGCGACTAGACGCGGCCGCGACGGAACAGCGAGATCACCGCCAGGATCAGGAAGACAACAAACAGAATCCAGGCGATGTTGGTCGCGGCACCAGCGATACCGCTGAAGCCCAGGACCGCGGCGATGATGGCGATGACGAAAAAGACAATGGCGTAATGCAGCATGGCGTTTCCGAAGTGGTTGTCGTGCCGGATCGGCGCGTGGCCATAATCGGCGGCGCGCGGTCTTCAACCGGTGACGGCTGTGTCGGCAAAATATGAGGACTTCAGCCTTGTGAGCCCTTCGTCAATGCTCACCCGTGGGACGTAGCCAAAGTCGCGCCGCGCCGGTCCCATGTCGTACCAGTGCGCGGTGCACAGCTGCTCGGCCAGAAAGCGCGTCATCGGCGGTTCGCCCTTGAGCCACAGCAGCGGCCACAGCAGTTCGCAGGCGCGGCCGATGCGGTAGGCGGTCTTGAACGAAATCGATGCGGTCACCGGCGGCGCGCCGGCCGCGGCGAGCAGGCGGTTGATCAGCTCGCGCATCGGCAGCGGCTCGCCGTTGGAAATGAAGTACGCCTTGCCCGCGCACGCCGCGCCGTAGGTCAGATGTTCAAAGGCATCGAAATGCGCCTGTGCGGCATTGTCGATATAGGTCGCGTCCACGCGGTTCTCGCCGGTGCCGACCAGGCGCAAACGCCCGGCACGCGCGCGCTCGACCAGGCGCGGCAGGATCTGCTGATCGCCCGGCCCCCAGATCAGTCGCGGCCGCAACGCGATGGTGGCCAGCGCCGGGCTGTTGGCAGCCAGCACGGCGCGCTCGGCGATGGCCTTGGTCGCCGCGTACGGCGCCTGGAAGTCCTCGCCATAGGGCACCTGGCTCGCATCCAGACCTTCGACCGGATGCGTGGCGCGATGGGTCACGCTCGGCGTGGAGGTATGGACGAGCTTGCCGACGCCCGCGGCGCGACAGGCGGCCAGCACGTTCTCGGTACCGACCACATTGGCGCGATGATAGCTCTCATAGCTGCCCCAGGCGCCGGCCTTGGCCGCGTTGTGGAAGACCGCGTCCACGCCATCGACCGCATGGCGCACCGCCTGCGCGTCGGCCAGGTCGCCGCGGATCTGGCCCACGCCCATTGCCTGCAGCGCCGGATAGTGCCCACGGTTGAAGCTCAGCACCTGGTGACCGCGCGCGACCAGCCCGCGGCACAGCGCCTGGCCGAGGAAACCACCGCCGCCGGTGACGAGAATCTTCATGCATTGCGCTCCAGTTGTGCGGCGGCCCAGCGCGCGAGTTTCTCGCGGCCGATCTTGGCGTTGTGGCGGATATCCACCGGGAAGGCGGGATGGCGCAGGAAGTGCGCGATCGGCAGCGTATGCGCATGGCCTTCGGCCATTTCGCGCAGCCGTTGCGGCATGCCCGCCGCATCGGCGCCGGGCTGCAGTTCGTAGCACAGCACCGGTACCTGCGTGCCGGCCGCGCCCACGCCGACCAGCGCGGTGCGGGCAATGCCAGGGAGCGTATTGAAGACCGGTTCGGCCTGCTCGGTGTAGAGCGGCCCTTGGGCGGTTTCCACGCGCTGGGTCTTGCGGCCACAGAACCACAGGCGGCCCTGCGCATCGAAATAGCCGACATCACCCATGCGGTGGACGATGCGCTCGCTGCCATCGGGCAGGGTTTCGCGGATCTTCGCCGCCGCGGTGGCCGCGTCGCGATTGAAATAGGTGTCAGTGGCGGTCGGCCCGGCCACGGTGATCTCGCCGACATCGCCGGCCGGCAGCTCGCGCACGCCATGCCAATCGGCAATGGCTGCATCGTCGATGGCGATGATGCGCACTACGTTCGGTGCCACCACGCGGCCCACACAGGTGCCGGCGCCGGCTTCGGTGGCGGCGCGGGTCTGTTCCAGCTCGCGCCCTTCAATCACCGCCACCGGCAGGCATTCGGTGGCGCCGTACGGCGTCCAGAACTGCGCGTCCTCCGAAAGCAGGCGGCGTATCCGCGCGACCACGTCCGGCGGCACCGGCGCACCGGCCGAGGTGACGCGACGCAGCGTGGGCAGTGGCTGGCCGTGGTCGGCGAGCACCCGCATCAGCGCCGGCGAACCGAACAGCTGGGTGATGCCGAAGCGGGCGATGGCATCGTGCAGACGCCGCGGGTCGGCCTGCGCGGGCCGGGTCGGGTCCATGTCCGGAATCACCGAGGTCAGCCCCAGCGCCGGGTCGAACAGGGCAAAGGGCGGGAAGGTCGGCAGGTCCACGCCGCCTGCTTCCATGCCGAAGGCACTGCGCAGCAGTTCGATCTGCCCGACGAAATGGCGGTGGCGGTACACCACGCCCTTGGGCACACCGGTCGAGCCGCTGGTGAACAGGATCGCGGCAATGTCGTCCGGCGCGGTGTCGGCGCGCTGGCTGCCAGCGCCGGCGCCCTCGCGCTCGACCCGGGCCAGGGTGGTGCCGCCCCAGGCCCAGCGCGTGCCGACACTCACCAGGTGCCGCGCCGAACGCGCCCATCCCAGCACGCGCCGCGCCAGGTGCGCCAGCGCGATGCCGATGAAGGCCTGCGGCTGCGCTTCGTCCAGGCATTGCTTCAGCGCGCGCCGGTCGATGCCCGGATCCACCAGCACCGGCACGGCACCGGCCTTGAACAGCGCGAACATCAGCAGGAAGAACTCTGGTGAGGGTCGCACCATCACCACCGTGCGCGTGCCGCGGCCGATGCCGTGGCCGGCCAGGCCAGCGGCAATCGCATCGCTGCGGCGGTCCAGCTCGGCATAGGTCAAGGTGACGTCGTAGCGCGCCATGCCGCCGGCGCCACGGCGCCCAGGGCAGCGGATGGCGACCTGCTGCGGCTGGCGGCGGGCCAGCTCCGGCAGCGCGGCGGCGATATTGCAAGGGGAGGTCATCGGGCGATTATCGCTGATCGGCCGGGCCGCTTCGGGCATACCCGCATGGCCCGCCGCGCATGGCAGAATGCCGCGCCTCCCGCCCTCATTGCCTTCGTCTCACTCGTCATGGCGCATCCCTGCCTCACTTGCGGTGCCTGTTGCGCCTACTTCCGGGTGAGCCTGCACTGGAGCGAGGCCGATCCGGAACTGGGCGGCCGCGTGCCGGTGGAACTGACCGAATCGCTGCGCCTGCACGAGCGGGTCATGCGCGGCACTTCGCAGCCCCAGCCCCGCTGCATCGCGCTGGATGCGGACATCGGCCGCTACAGCCGTTGCAGCATCCACGAGCGGCGCCCATCGGCGTGCGCGCAGGTGCCGGCCTCGCTGGAGTTTGGCCAGCGCAGTGCGCAGTGCGACAAGTCGCGACTGGCGCACGGGCTGGCCTTGCTCACCGAGGCCGACTGGATCGGCGTGGAAGACGAAGCGCGCAACCCGCTGCCGGTGCTCTGAGTACGCGCCACGCGCAACAAGCGCCTACAGCGGATTGCGCTCCAGGAAGTCGCGGATCGCCGGCACCAGTACGTCGGCCTTGTCTTCCAGCACGTAGTGGCCGGCATCGTCGAAGGCCATTACCTCGGCTTGCGGCAATGCGCTGCGGAAGCCCTCCAGGAAGTGGCGGTCGAACACGAAGTCGCGCAGGCCCCAGCCGATGAACGCCGGGCGGTCGGCAAAGCCCGGCAGCGCCTTGCCCGCCGCTTCCAGCAGCGGCCAGGCACGGTCGGCCGGCGACAGCGGGATGTCCTGCATGAAGCGGATGGTGGCGATGCGGTTGGCCCAGCTGTCGTAAGGGGCCACATAGGCGCGGCGCACGTCGGCTGGCATGCGCCGCTCCACGCCGAGCCAGGAGGCACCGGCGGAAAACGCGTTGAAGCCGCGCACCAGCCACTCGCCGATCTTCCAGTCGCGGCCCAGCGCGATCTGCCACGGCATCTTCTTCGCCGCCGGCATCGGGAAGGCCGCGGTGTTGGTGATCACCAGGCGCTTGACCTGGGCGGCGTGCGACAGCGCCCAGCCAAAGCCGATCATGCCGCCCCAGTCGTGCACGGCCAGGGTGATCGGGCCGGTGATGTCCAGGTGTGCGAGCAACGCGGCGAGGTCATCGACACGCGATTGCAGGGTGTAGGCGTAGCGGCTGTCGTCGGGCTTGTCGGACAGGCCCATGCCGATGTGGTCCGGCACGATGCAGCGATACCGCTTGCCCTGCGCCGGCGCGGCCAGGCCTGCCACCAGGTTGCGCCAGTAATAGCTCCACGACGGATTGCCATGCAGCATCACCACCACTTCGCCGTCGCGCGGGCCTTCGTCCAGGTAGGAAAGGCTCAGGCCGGGGCGAAACTGGAAACGCTGCGGATGGGCGGGGTAGCCGGGCAGGGTGGAGTTGGCAGTCATCGGAATTCCTTGCAGACAGTCGAACGCCCGCGGCTTGCGGCGCGGGCGTTCGTTGTTGGATCAGCCAGCGGGTCGCACGCCGTGGGCCGGCGCGCGGCGGCTTACCACACCACTTCGGCCATCGAGCAGTTCAGGCCCGAGCCGATGCCGAGCAGTGCGATGCGGTCGCCCTTCTTCAGCCGGCCCAGTTCCTTGAGCTTGCTCAACACGATCGGCACCGAGGCCGGACCAATGTTGCCGTGCTCGCCGAAGATGGTCATCACCTTGGCCGGATCGATGCCGAAGGACTTCACGAAGGCAGCGGTATGCGGGCGGCTGACCTGGTGGATGACGAACTGGTCCAGCTCGTCCACCGCCCAGCCCAGCGCCTGCTTGGCCGCGATGAAGGTCTTCTGCGCCAGCTTGATGCCTTCGATCAGCAGCATGCGGGTGTCGGTGACCATGCGGTCCAGGTTGCCGCGGCACAGCTTGTTCCACTCGGTCGCCGAGCGGGTCACGCCGCCGCGGTAGCGCGGTGCGTCCGGGGTCAGTTCGGCGCGCGCCATCACCATGGCCGCGGCACCGCAGCCGAGGGTGAGCGCGGCGAGTTCGTCGCGGAACTCCTGCTCGGTCACGTCCGGCGAAGTCATGCGCTCCATGGTCTTCTCATAGACCATGTTGGCGGTTTCACCATCGACGACCAGCGCGTAGTCGATCTCGCCATGCTCGAGCATGCGCGCGGCGATATCCATGCCGTTGATGAAAGCCAGGCAGGCGTTGGCGACGTCGAAGGTCATGCAGTGGTCGCCGACGCCGAGGTTGCCGGAGACGATGCTGGCGGTCGACGGCTCCAGGTAGTCGCGGCTGACCGAGGTGTTGACCAGCAGGCCGATCTTGTCGGCGGTGATGCCGGCATCTTCCATGGCCTTGCGCGCCGCCGCGGTGGCGGCGTCGGAAGCCTGGACATCGGCATCCCACAAACGGCGCGCGTGGATGCCGGCGATGTCGCCGAGCACATCGGTCTTGATCCCCAGCCGGTCGTACGTCGGCTGCAGGCGCGCATTGATTTCCTGGGACGTCAGCGTGTGCGGCGCATCAATGTGCGCCAGTCCCGCGATGGAGACGTTCTTGAAGAGCATCGAAGTAGCGCCATGGCGTCAGGCGAGGGGTCGTCATTCTAGCCCCTGCCAGCCTTCACCGCATCTTTACAAGGTCCGGGGTCGGCCCCCGGCACAACCGTTCAGCGACCACTGCAGCGGAAAGCGGTGAAGCGCTGGCTGCCGTCGGCAGGCTGGCCCTGCGCCTGGACGGCGTTGGCGCCGGCGCTCGGCGCCTCGTTGCGGGCCAGGGTTTCCAGCTCTTCCTGCACCCGCAGCGGGTTGCGGTTGTAGAAGCCGACCTTGTTCTTCACCGACACCACCACCTCGCCCTTCTGTTCGCATCCGGCCGGCACCGCGCCCGGGCTGAGCACGCGCACCGCCTTGCCGTCCGCTTCGATCGGCACCCAGGTGCAGGCGGTGGCGGTAACGGCGACAAGGGCCGCAAGGGCAACCGGGGTGGCAGCAATCGGAAGGCGCATGGGGCTCATCACATCGAAGGAGAGCCCGGATTGTGCCGCAGCCCGGCGGTTTGGCAAGGCGACGGCGCCGTCCGGAGGGCGGCTCGGCTGAGTCAGGCGGCGCGCAGAGTCCGGCGGACTGTGTCCGCGACCCCGCAGTGTCCGGCCAGCGGACACGCACCACGCCACACAAAGCCATGAAAATCAGTGAGTTGGAGTTGGCACGCGACCTGCTCTATTCCCGATGCAGCGATAGTGGTCCGAATCAAAACTGACTACTCACTGAACAGAATCGAGAAAAGCCAAATACCGCTTGACCCGTCTGATTAGGTGTACTACCTTACTACCACACCACCGCTCACCCACACCAAAACAGGTATCGCCATGAACACCAAGTCTCTGAGCGTCGCCATCGCCCTCGCCGCCGGTTCCGTCTTCGGCTCCATGAGCGCCCAGGCTTCCACCCTGACCACGCTGGACACCGTGCAGGTGCGTCCGTCCAACGAGCAGCTGGCCCAGCGCGAGCATGAGCTCAACAGCGACATCCCCACCCTGTCCTCGGTGCAGGTGCGGCCGACGGTTGGCCAGATCCTGGAACTGCAGGCCGAGCAGGCTGCCGCCCAGCGCGTGGTGACCCTGGCTTCGGTCCAGGTCCGCCCCTCCGCCGAGCAGCTCGCCGAACTGGACCGCGCCGCCACCCCGGTCGCCAGTGCCAACGCCGGCAACGCCGCCGAAACCGTCGTCGCACTGCTGGGGCAGGTCATCGTCAACCTGCCGGTGCCGCATCTGCAGCCTTCGCCGGTGCAGCTGGAAGCGCTGGTCGGCGGCCTGGTCAACGCACGGGCGCAGTTCTGATCCTCACCGGTCGGCCAGGGGGCCGGCCGGTGGCGGCTAGAATTCGCCGATGAGCGAATCCCACTTTTTCGATGTACTGCTGTACCAGCCGGAAATTCCGCCCAACACGGGCAACGTCATCCGCCTCTGTGCCAACACCGGCGCGCGGCTGCACCTGATCGAACCGCTCGGTTTCGACCTGAGCGATCGCCAGCTCAAGCGCGCCGGCCTGGACTACCACGAATACGCGCCCCTGCAGGTCCACGCCGACCTCGACGCCGCCCTGGCCGCCATCGCTCCCAAGCGCCTGTTCGCGCTCAGCACCCGTGGCCAGGTGCGCTATGACTCACCGCGCTTCGCCCCGGGCGATGCCTTCCTCTTCGGCGCCGAAACCCGTGGCCTGCCGCAGGAAGTGCTGGACGCCATCGCCGTCGAACAGCGCCTGCGCCTGCCGATGCAGCCGGGCAACCGCAGCCTCAATCTTTCCAACAGCGTGGCGGTGGTGGTGTTCGAGGCGTGGCGCCAGCTCGGCTTTCCTGGCGGGCAATAGCACCACGCGTCCCGCGCATAATGGGTTTCCCCTCGACGCGTGAGCACCTCATGGTCCGACTCCTCGGCATTTCCGGCAGCCTGCGCGCGGGCTCGTTCAATACCGCCCTGCTGCATGCAGCGGTAGCCGCCGCGGGTGATGGCATCACCCTGACCCCGGCCACGCTGCATGGCATTCCGCTCTATGACGGCGACGTGGAGCAGCGCGATGGCTTGCCCGCGGCGGTGAGCGCCCTCAAGGAACAGGTTCTGGCCAGCGACGGCGTGCTGCTGGTGACCCCGGAATACAACAACGGCGTGCCCGGTGTGTTCAAGAACGCGATCGACTGGCTGTCGCGCCCCTCCAGCGACATCGCGCAGGTCTTCGGCAATCGCGCGTTCGCGGTGATCGGTGCTTCGCCCGGCAGTTTCGGCACACTGCTGTCGCAGACGGCCTGGCTGCCGATTCTGCGCACGCTTGGCACGCGTCACTGGTCTGGCGGGCGGCTGCTGGTGTCGCATGCCAGCCAGATGTTCGACGAGCACGGCCAGCTGACCGATGCGGCCACGCGCAAGCGCCTGGGTGAATTCCTGCAAGGTTTTGCGCGCTTCGCCGGCAACGCGTAGCACTGCACAAGCCACAGCCGCCACGGCTGCCGAAGACCTGTCGCGCATAGGGCAGTTCACGGCGAGAGCTTTGTGCCGTTTTGTGCCTGGAAATCGCTAGATGCATATGAATTTCCCAATTGCTCTTGTGATGGGAAATTCGTATCGCGCACGCGTGTCGCTTGCCGCGCGAACATGCAAGATTTTTACGCTCAATCAGGCGCAGGATTAATCCTGCGCTCACGAGCGGATTCAGTGGCGATTTCGTCGGAGAACCGAGAATCGCATGTCGGTTGCGCAATGGCATTCGTGCCCGGCACCGATCACCAACAATAAATAGGTACTCCGATGAAGACTTCTTTGCTCGCTCTGGGCCTGCTAGCTGCCCTCCCGTTTGCAGCCGCGGCCGCGGAAAACATCTCCTACAACTATGTGGAAGGCGACTACGTCAGGACCAACCCGAGCGGTTCCGCGGGCAAGTCCGACGGCTGGGGCCTGAAGGGCTCGTTCGCCTTCCACCCGAACTTCCACGTGTTCGCCGGTTACAACAAGCAGAAGTTCGATGGCCCGGCCAAGGTCAAGGCCAACCAATGGAACATCGGCCTGGGCTACAACTACGCGGTCACCGATACCACCGACCTGCTGGCGCGCGTGGCGTACCAGAACACCGATCCGCAGGGCAACAGGAAGGACTTCAACGGCTGGGCGCTGGAAGGCGGCATCAACAACTCGTTCGGCCCGCGCTTCTCGGCCTATGTGCTGGCCGGGTACGAAGACTACGCCAAGCGCGACAACATCAACCCCAAGGGCGAGTTCTACGGCCGTCTGGGCGGCCAGTTCAACTTCACCCCGAACTTTGCGCTGAGCGGCGAGGCCAAGCTGTACACCAAGAACGGCGGCGTGCAGTGGATGATCGGCCCGCGCGTCAGCTGGTAAGCACGGCCATCGAAAGGCGCGGCACGCCCTCTCTCCCGTGCCGTACCGGAAGCCCGGCTTGATGCCGGGCTTCTCTATGCGCCCGCCTACTGGAACAGCGTGGCTGGATACTCGGGCTTCTGCTCGCGCGCGAGCAAGCCGCGCAGGCCCGCCTCGGGCGTGAGTTCGCCGTGCAACACGGCGCGCACCGCATTGGAGATCGGCAGCTCGATGCCGTGGTGCTCGGCCTGTCGCATCACTTCGTCGGCGGTCTGCACGGATTCGACCACTTGGCCGATCTCGCGCACCGCGTCCTGCAGGCTCTGCCCGCGGCCCAGGGCCAGGCCCAGGCGCCGGTTGCGTGACAGATCGCCAGTACAGGTCAGCACCAGGTCACCCAGTCCGGCCAGACCCATCAGCGTTTCCGGCCGCGCACCGATAACCGCGGCCAGCCGCAGCATTTCGTTGAGGCCACGGGTGATCAGGCCGGCACGCGCATTGAGGCCCAGCTGCATGCCGTCGGCCACGCCGGTGGCCACAGCCAATACGTTCTTCATCGCCCCGCCAAGCTCGGCGCCGACCATGTCATCACCGGTGTAGGCGCGGAACGTCGGGCCGTGCATGGCGCCGGCCACCTGCTGGGCGAACTCGGCATCGTCGCCATGCACGGTGATCGCGGTCGGCAGGCCCAGGGTCACTTCCTTGGCGAAGGAAGGCCCGGTCACCACCGCCAGCGGGACCGACTCACCGAGGATTTCCCGCGCCACCTCATGCAGGAAGCGTCCGGAACCCGGCTCGAAGCCCTTGGTGGCCCACGCCACGCCGGCGTCGGCCGGGCGCAGCGGCGCCAGCAGGCGCACCGTTTCGGTGAACGCATGCGAGGGCACGACGACCAGGATCCAGTCGGCATCGCGCACCGCCGCGGCCAGGTCGGTGGTCGCACGCAGTCCTTCCGGCAAGGCAATGCCCGGAAGGTAGCGCGGGTTTTCGTGCTGGCGGTCGATCGCCTCGATCACCGCCGCGTCGCGACCCCACAGCACGGTCGGATAGCCATGCCGCGAGACCAGAGCGGCCAGCGCCGTGCCCCATGAGCCGGCGCCGAGCACGGCGATCTTCTTCTTTTCGCCGCTCATCGGCGATCAGCCGGGCAACGCTCAGGCGTTGCCGGCGGGCTCCGAGTCGGCCAGCGAGGTCTCGCCCTGCTGCGCGCGCTGGCGCAGGGTTTCGGCGTACAGCGCTTCAAAGTTGATCGGCTGCAGGTAGAACGGCGGGAAGCCGCCGGCCTGGATCAGGTCGCTGACCAGGGTGCGCACGTACGGGAACAGGATGTTCGGGCACTGGGTGCCGAGCAGCACGTCCACCGCCTGCGGCTCCAGGCCGACCAGGCCGAACACGCCGGCCTGCTGCACTTCGGCCACATAGGCGGTCTTGCCACCGGCCGAGCAGGTCAGGGTGATGGCGAGGACGACTTCAAAGGCGTTCTCGTTCAGGCGCTGCACGCGCTGGTTCAGATTGAGCTGGAGCTCCGGCTGCACGGCTTCGTTGAACACGGCCGGGGCATTCGGGGATTCGAAAGAAACGTCCTTGACGTAGATCTTCTCGATGGTGAAGGCCGGACCGGCGGCGTTCTCGGCCGGCACAGCTGCGCCGTTTTGGGTTTCGTCGGACATTTCTTGCTCCAGAAATAGCGGATATCAGTGATGAAGCGGGATTATCACATGCCTGCCGCGGGGGGCGTCGCGCGCGACGCGCAGGCAGCGAGGAGGATCAGGCGCGGCCCTTGACCAGCGGCAGTTCGGCCTGTTGCCAGGCGGGGATGCCGCCTTCGAGCCAGGCCACCTTTTCAAAGCCGGCCTTCTTCAGTTGCTTGGCCGCGGCGGCCGAGGCCGTGCCGTTGCGGCAGACCAGCACCACCGGCGACTGCCGCGCGGCCGCGACCAGCTTGTGCTGCGGGCCGAACTGGCCGGGCTGCACGTTGCGGCTGCCGGCGATATGGCCCTTCTCGAAGTCCGCGCTGGCCGACAGGTCGACCACCACCGCGCCATCGTTGTTGATCAGCCGCGTCAGCTCGGCCGGCTTGAGCGCGGCATAGCCACGGAACAGGCGCGCGATTTCGGTGTAGATGATGGCGATCGTCAGGCCGGCCAGCAGCGTGGACAGCAGCGGATTGCGCCCGGCGAAGGCCAGCAGTTCTTGGAAATTCACGGCTTCACGGTTCTGTTAGCGGGCGGCGATTGTCGCACAGCCCGGCGGGGGCCACGGAAGGGGCGGGCGGCCCTATTCGCCCTTCCACAGGTCCGGCAGACCGGAACTGAGCCACCAGGTTTTCGCCTCCGGGTCCCAGCGCCAGGTCTCGCGGGCGCGCACGATGCGCTCGGCCTGGGTATTGCGGTTGATCACCCGCAGTTCCACGTCGCGCAGCACCTCGTCCTTGCCGCCCGGGCTGGTGCGCAGCTCGCGGTAGCCGGAAATCTGCACCTGTTCGTAGCGCTCGCGCTCCAGGTCGGTCTGCGGATGGGCCAGGCGGTAGGCCGGGTCGACCATTTCCAGGGCGGTTTCAAAGTCGTTCCAGCGCACGGCCGCGGCGTAGGCGTTCTGGATGTCGCCCAGGTTGCGGCGCTGGCCCAGGCCCACGGCCGTGCCCGCGAGCAGCATGAGCATCACGCCCAGCGCGATCCGGATCCCCTGTCGCATTCGTCTGCCCCCTCTGAAACGAAGCGCCAATCCTACCCTTTCGCGATCGCCACGAAGCGCCCGCTGAAGGTGGCGGCCAGCGCCCCGGAGGCCAGCTGGACCTGCGCGACCATACCCAGCCGCGCCTTGCCGCGTTGCCGCAGCGTGGCCAGGAAAGTTTCGCGCTCGGCCGGCTGTTCCGGCGCGGCGCCAGCGCGCAGGGTCTCGTAGACCGGCAGCAGGTAGCGCAGCTGGCTGTCGGCGACATAGACCTCGGCCTGCAACCCGGCCAGGCGCAGCTGCAGGCTGACCCAGCCCCAGCAGGCCAGGGTCATCAGCGAGGCCAGGCTGCCGCCAAACGCGTTGTCCTTGTCGTTGACGTTGGCTGCCAGCGGCGCCTGCAGGAACAGGCTGCCATCGGCGTAGCGGTCCACCGCGATGTCCATCGCCGCCACCGGCGGCATCGCCGCGAACTGCGCCTGCAGTTGGCGCAGGTCGTCTGCGGAAGGCGTGGATGGCAGCATCAGACGGCACCGGTGGGCGAAGGGATCGCATAATGCCCGCAATGGCTGATCCTGCACACGTGCCCGCGACGCTGATCTCGCTGCGCCCCGCCGCCCAGCACGATTCGCTGCGTCATGGCGCCCGCCGCCTCGGCATGGACCTGATCGCGGTCTCGCCGTGGCGGCTGCGGGCGCTGGAAGACGAAGCGACGCGCACGGCGCTGGATGCGGCACTGGATGCACCGGTGGTGGTGTTCACCAGCCCGATGGCGGTGCGCGCCGCCGTGCGGCTGTGGCCCGCGCGGGCGCCCGCGGCGGCTGCCGAAAACCAGTGGCTGGCGGTGGGCGAAGGCACGGCGCTCGCGCTGCGTCGCGCCGGGGTGCAGACCGTGCGGACCCCCGCGCGCATGGACAGCGAAGGCCTGCTCGCGCTGCCGGCGCTGGCCGCCGCGGCGCACGTGGGCCTGGTCACCGCGCCGGGCGGGCGCGGCCTGCTCGCCGCCGAACTGCACCGCCGCGGCACCGCACTGGTCCGCGCCGACGTGTACGAACGCGTGCCCTTGCCGCTTTCTGCAGCGCTGCTGGCACGGCTGCGCGCGTTGCACGGGCCCACGGTGCTCGCCATCAGCAGCGCCGAAGCACTGGAGCGCGTGCTGGTGCAGTTGCCGGAGGACGTACTTGCGCGCTGGCGCGAGCAACCCGCCGTCGTGGCCAGCGCGCGGCTCGGCGAGCTGGCGCGCGAACACGGCTTTGTCCGCGTCGTCCGCGCCGAGGGTCCGCGCCCACGGCAGCTGCTGGCCGCCGCCAGCGCCGCCGGCAAGGGCTGAATCCAGTCCACCTTCCCCTTGCCCCGCGCGCGCGCGCCACGCCATGCTGTCGGCTGCCGCGCCACGCCCCTGCGGCATTGCCAAGGAAGTCCGCCGATGAACGACCCCGCCTCCCCGCGACGCCGATCGCCCCTGCCGTGGCTGATCTTCCTCGCATTGGTCGTTCTCGCCGCATTGGCCGCCGGTTTCGGCTGGCGCACGTGGCAATCGCGGCTGGCCGAACAGCAGCTGGCCGAGGACACGCGATTGCAGCGCTGGACGGCCATCGAGCAGAACCTGGAAGCACTGCGCCGCGACCAGCGCGCGGCGAACCTGCGCCTGCAGGACGCGGCCGCCACCAACCGCATCCTGCGCGACGAAATGCTCGGCCTGAGCCAGCGCGGGGCGCTGCTGGAAGAAACGGTCGAGCGCCTGGCCGATCCGGATCGCCACGGCGCCCAGGCGCTGCGTCTGGATGAAGTGGAGCTGCTGCTGTCACAAGGCCAGCAGCGTCTGAGCATCGCCGGCGACCTGGACGGCGCGCGCCGCGCCTACGCCCTGGCCGCTGGCGTCCTGCAGGGCATCGACGACCCGACCTACCTCAACCTGCGCCAGTCTTTGGTGCAGGAACGCAACGCGCTCGATGCCCTCGGCCCGGGCCCGCGGCATGTACTGGGCCAGGAACTGGACGCCTTCATCTCGCGCCTGCAACGCTTGCCGCAACATGTGCAGGAGGAAAGTGACGCGGCGCGCCCCTGGTGGCAGCGCGCGCTGTCGCCGCTGGTGCAGATCCGCCCGTCACGCGGGACGTTGATCGCAGGCTCCGAGCGCCGTGCGGCGCAGGATGCCTTGCAGATCGAACTGACCCTGGCGCGGGCCGCACTGGAGCGCGGCGACGCGCAAGCCTTCGCCCAGGCGCTGCGGCGCGTGGATGCGGGGCTGCTGCGGCTGTGGCCGGATTCGCCCGCCCTGCGCGCGCAGCGCACGGCGTTGGTCGCGCTCGGCAAGGCACCACTGCGTCCGGACCTGCCCGAACTTGGTACCACCCTGCGGCAATTGCAGGCCATGCGTGAAGGGAGGCAAAGCCCATGAAACCACTGAGAAGCATCCTGATCCTGCTGGTGGCCGTCGTGCTCGGCGTGGTCGCCGCGCAATGGCTGTCGCACCAGCAACGCTACGACCTGGGCGAAGTGGTGGTGCGGGTGGGCGGCAACGACTACATCGCGCCGATGCCACAGGCGGTGCTCGCACTGATCGTCGCCTTGCTGGTGCTGTGGCTGTTGTGGATCGTGCTCACCCTGCCGTTCCGCGCCTGGGGCCGCTACCGGCGGCAGCGCGGCCGCGCGCGCCTGATCGAAGGCATGCGCGCCTACGAACTGGGTCAGTGGAATCGTGCAGGCAAGGCCCTGGTCGCCGCGGGCGAGGACGAGGATGTGGCCCCGGTTGCGCTGCCGCTGGCGATCCGCGTCGCCGATGCCCGCGCCGATGCCGACAGCGCGCGCGTGCTGTCGCAGGAACTGGCCACGCGCGATCCGGTCGCCCATGCCTTGCTGCAGGCCGAGCGCATGCTTGCCGCCGCGCGCCCGGTTGATGCGATAAACGCACTCGACGCACCGGCCGCGCAACCGCTGCCGCCGCGTGGATTGGTACTGCGTACCGAAGCCCTGGCACTGATTGGCCGCGCCAGCGAAGCCTATGGCCAGCTCGGTGCCTTGCGCCAGCAGCAGGCGCTGGCACCCGACGCGCTGGCCGCGCTGGAACGGCGCCTGGCCACGCTGTCGCTGGAACAGGCCGGCGATGCCAATGCCCTGGCCGAGCGCTGGGAATCGCTGCCCAAGGCGCTGCGCTCCGAGCCCACCGTGGTGGCAGCCTATGTGCGCCGCGCCGCCGCGTTGCATTGGGACGACGCCGCCCTGCGCAGCCTGGACCAGGCCCTGGACGCGAGTTGGGATGAGGAGCTGGTCGTGCTGTACGGCGAGCTGCCGCTGGAAAAGTACGACTCGCGCCGGGCCAGCGCGCAACGCTGGCTGGCCAGCCATCCGTCCAGCCCGGGACTGTTGCTGACCCTGGCGCGTCTGGCGCGGCACCAGCAGCAATGGGCGCAGGCCGAAGAATTCCTGCATCGCGCCATCGCCCAGGGTGCGGGCGCGCCGGCCTGGGAAGAACTGGGCGAAGTGTTTGCCGCTACCGGCGAACCGGCGCTGGCCACGCAGTGCTATCGCAATGCGCTGCACAGCAGCCGTGGCGCCCCGGTACTGGAACTGGCTGGACGCCGCGACTTGCGCGAACGCATCCACGATCAGGCCGTGATCGAGGATCGCGACGAGCACGGCACCCCGCGCCTGCGCGGATAACGCACCGAATACGCCGCACGGCCCATCGCCGTGCGGCATTCAGCACGCGCGCGCTCAGCGCTCGATGATCGCCACCACGCCCATGCCGCCGGCGGTACAGATCGACACCAGCGCGCGGCCACCGCCGCGTTCCTTCAGTTCCTTGGCCACGGTGGCGACGATGCGCGCGCCGGTGGCCGCGAACGGGTGGCCGGTCGCCAGCGAGGAACCGAGCGGGTTGATCTTGGCCGGGTCGATGCGGCCCATCGGCGCATCCAGGCCCAGGCGGGTGCGGCAGTAGTCTTCGCTTTCCCAGGCGCGCAGCGTGCACAGCACCTGCGCGGCGAAGGCTTCGTGGATTTCGTAGATGTCGAAATCCTGCAGCGTCAGGCCATGGCGCTTGAGCATCTCCGGCACGGCGATGGTCGGCGCCATCAGCAGGCCTTCGCCGTGCACGAAATCCACCGCGGCGACCTGCGCATCACGCAGGTAGGCCAGCGGCTCGTGGCCGCGCGCGCGCGCCCATTCGTCGCTGGCCAGCAGCACGGCGGCGGCGCCATCGGTCAGCGGCGTGGAGTTGGCGGCGGTCAGCGTGCCGCGGCCGGACACCTTGTCGAACGCCGGCTTCAGCGTGGCCAGCTTCTCCAGCGAAGTATCCGGACGCAGGATGTTGTCGCGGCTGACACCGCGGAACGGCGCGATCAGGTCGTCGAAAAAGCCGCGCTCATAGGCCGCGGCCAGCTTCTTGTGCGAAGACACCGCCCATTCGTCCTGCGAATCGCGCGAGATGCTCCACTCCTTGGCCATGTCCTCGCAGTGGTCGCCCATGCTCTTGCCGGTGCGCGGCTCGGCCACGCCGGGGAATTCGGGCTTGAGCTCGCTCAGGCGGAAGCCGTGGACCAACGCCTTGATCTTGTCGCCGGTGCTCTTGGCGCGGTTGGCGGCCAGCAGGCGCGCGCGCAGCTTCTTGCCATAGACGATCGGCACGTCGGAGGTGGTGTCCGAACCGCCGCCGATGCCCGAGTCGATCTGCCCCAGCGCGATCTTGTTGCCGATGTGCACGATGGTATCCAGCGACGTGCCACAGGCCCGCTGCAAGGTGATGCCCGGCGTCAGCGGCGACAAGCCGGAAGACAGCGCCGCTTCGCGCGCCAGGTTCCAGTCACCGGGATGCTTGATCACCGCGCCCATCGCCACTTCGCCCAGTTGCTGGCCATGCAGGCCGAAGCGTTCGACCAGCGCACCCAATGTGCGCACCGACATGCCCAGGTTGCCCACATCCGAATAAGCGGTGTTCTGGCGGCAGAACGGAATGCGGACACCACCGAGGATGGCGACGGGACGGACGACGGACATGGATTGACCTGGCATGAGGGTTCGGGGACATGGCCTGCACAGCAGTGGCAGGCATAATGTGCGCAGTGTAGCTGCCGCCCGGTGACGGGCCAACCGCGATCCCATGAGCAATTCCGAACACGGCACCACGGCCATCGGCGTCCTGGCACTGGAACTGGCCGGGGGCACCACGCCGGCGCGCGCGGCACTGTCGGCCGAGCAGGCCGGGGCGCTCGCCGAACGGGTCGGCCGCGATCTGGCGCAATGGGTACCGCAGGTGCGCGAACTGGAACTGAGCCTGGCCGCGGCGCATTTCGACCCGGCCGAAGTGCTGCGCCCGGGCTGGCCGCTGCACCGCCGCCTGGACGAGCTGCGCGCCCGCGCGCCGGGCCGCGAACAGGGACCGCGTCTGCTGGCGTTCGGCGCCGATGCCCAGGGCGAGGTGCCCTTGCCGTTCCAGGCCGATGCGAGTCTGGTCGGTGGCAGCCTGCGCGTGCTGCCATTCCTGCTGCATGGCGATGCCACGCGCATGGCCGAGGTCAACGCCGCGCTCGAAGAGATTCTGCTTGCGCAAGGCATGGCCCAGCCCGACACCGCGCTGCTGGCGCAGGAAGCGTTCGGCGCGCAGGTCGAGCACGCGCGCTACCTCACCGTGCACGACCTCGCCGCGATGATGTCGATGCAGTATGACAACCAGGGCCTGGCCGCGCTGTGGCCGCTGCTCGAAGCCGCGCTGCTCGCCCCGCAGGCCACCGAATGGCTGGCCGATGCACCCGAGCCGCTGCTGCGCTACGCCGGCGGCGAAGTGCGCATGGCGCTGTTCGACCCCGCCGGCTGGTGCGCGCATTACGCGCATGATCGCCAGGACTGCGAGCGGCTGCAGCGCGTCTATGAGCAATACCTGGCGCGGCAGCGGCAGATGGCCGCGGTGCTCGAGGCTCATGGCGTGCCCGTGCTGTACGTGCATGTCGAACCCGGGCAGCCCGCCCGCGCCGCGCTCGAGGCCTGAGCGCCGCACGCATCCACCCGCGCGCTCCAGGAGGTCGACCGATGAACATTCCCTCCGCTGACCCTGCGCCGAAACTGCATGGCGTGCTGGAGACCGCGTTGTACGCCGCCGACCTGGCCGCCAGCCGCCGCTTCTACGAAAGCGTATTCGGCCTGGCGCCGATGACCGTCGATGCGCGCCTGGCCGCCTACGCCATCGCGCCGGCGCAGGTGCTGCTGCTGTTCCAGCACGGCGTGACCGAGCGCACCGTGGAACTGCCGGGCGGCACGATTCCCGGCCATGACGGCGCCGGGCGCGTGCATTTCGCCTTCGCCATCGCCGCCGATGATCTGGCGGCGTGGGAAGCCCGGCTGCAAGCCTGCAACGTGTCCATCGAAGGACGCACGCAGTGGCCGCAGGGTGGCGAAAGCATCTACTTCCGCGACCCCGACCAGCACCTGGTCGAACTGGCCACGCCGGGCTTGTGGTCCAACTACTGAGTTACTGAGCGCCGCAATAAGGGGTCTTGCCTCTAACCGATCTGCAATCGAGCACGATTGGCGGAGCCACGTCAGGCGACCGCCGGAGATAATGGTCCGATTGAACAGGCCATTGGAACGGCGGTGAGGAAGGAGTATTTCCACCCGGTGTGGGTGGGTGGTCAGCGGATCGACCTTTCGCACCTGGATCCCTTCAGCATGACGCTGCATAGCGAACGGCTGAACAAGGCACTCAGGATCGCGGTCACCTTCAGCACACACTGCTTCAGCGAAGCCTACGGGAAAATTCCGCATCCATCTGGCGATTCGGTGATCGACGAAGACACGAAGCAGCCACGCACTTACTGCCCAATCCGCTATGGATTGTCGAAGGCACTGCCCGACGTGATCCGGGCGATGGCCGACAAGACCATCACCCTTACAGCGTTCAAGCGAAACTGGGTTCACACGATCACGGTAGAGAGCCCGGCAGGCCCTTACCACGTGTTCGTGGAAATCCACCGCGCAGGCCCGGATAAGCGCACCTGGCAGGATCTTGAGCTGGTCGTGGAGAGCGCCTATCACCAAACCGGCAAGCCGCCGAGCGTGACCGGAAGCCCGCGCCCCTTCATGGTGGTGTGTGCCGAAGTCTACGCTCCACCGCCGACGAAGCCGCGGAAGAAGCGCCGACACTGAGCAAACAAAAAGGGCGCCGAAGCGCCCTTTTTGTACTCAGATCCGGAAAACCACTTTCGAGGTACCGTGGGTACCTACGGCCGAGGCCGCTGGGAAGCGCTCGCTTTCATCCGGTTAGTCGCTTCGTGTTGCAGAGCCGATTATAGACCGCTTCAGGAGCGTGTGCACCCCTTCAAGCGACCCTGCCCAACCTTTATGAACAGTTGCGAGGCTGAGTTACTGAGCGCCAGCCGTGGTGATCACGCCGCAGGCCAGGCGGCCGCCTGCGTTGCCGGTGGGCTGGGTCTTGTAGTCGTCGGGGTCGGCATGGACGATCACGGCATGGCCGGCGATGTCGAAGTTGTCGCCCTTGCCGATGTTCACGTTGTTCGACACCGGGCCATCGATGGTCGCGTTGCCCTGCGCGTCGGCGGTGATGTTGGGCATGTCGCCGCCGTGGTGCATGTCCGTGGTCACACTGCCATGCTGGCTTTGCGCCGGATTGAAGTGGCCGCCCGCGCTGCTGCCGTCCGGCGCGCTGCAATCGCCCTTCTCGTGGATGTGGAAGCCGTGCTCGCTGTTGGGCTTGAGCCCGCTGAGCTGGCCGCTCACGCGCACCGCGCCGTCCACCACCTTGAAGCTGACCTGCCCTTTGACCTCATTGCCCTGGGTCGGCTTGATCTCGGCCGTGGCGCTGGCAGCGCCCGCCTCGGGTGCCTGCGGCGCGGTCGCTGCCGCTGGCGTGGCTGCCTGGCCGGCGGGCTCGGCGGTGGCGGCGCTGTCGGCCGGCGCTTGCTCGCGCTTGCAGGCCACCAGGGCCAGGGCGGTGGCAATGAACAGCGTGGTCGGGATCATGCGCATGGTGTTTCCTCCTCGAGCCCATCGGGCGTGGTGACGGCAGTATGCCGCCGCAATCAACGGCTGGCGCGAATGACGCCGCAGGCCAGGCGCGCGCCGGCGTTGCCGCTGGGCTGGCTGCGGTAGTCGTCGGGGTCGGCATGGACGATGAGCGCGCGGCCGAGGATGTCGTTGGCCGCACCGGTACCGAGGCTGACGCCGCCCAGCACGCGATCGATGTGCACCACGCCCTCGCCATCGGCCACGAGGTTGTCCATGTCACCCAGATGATGCGCGCCCGCGCCCGCGCGGCCGTGCGCAGCAGCAGTGGGATTGAAGTGCGCACCGGCGCTGCTGGCGTCCACCGCGCTGCAATCGCCGCGTTCGTGCACATGGAAACCGAAGTTGCCACCGGGGCGCAGCCCGCCGACCGTACCGGTCAGGCGCACGCCTTGCGCCACCGGCAACAGCACCAGGCGGCCACTGACCAGGCTGCTCGATGCCGAGGCCAGCGCGGCCTCGGCCTGGCGCACGCTGCTGGGCAGCACGGGCGTGGGCGGCGGCGGTGGCGGCGGCGGCGGCGCGCTGCTGCACGCGGTCAGCGCAAGCAGCGCCAGCGCGCCAAGCGCACGGCAATTGATGAGTGCGTTGTTTCTTGTCGCCACGGGGTTCCTCCAGACATGGGGCACGCTAGGGGGCGCGGCGTGCAGGACCCATGAATGCAGTCGCGTGGATCAGCGCCGGCGCCGGCCTGGGCCCAGTTTACGGGTCACGGTATTGCGGCCAACCCCCAGGCGCGCGGCGGCCTCGGCACGGCGGCCCTGGGTGACTTGCAAGGCCACTTCCAGCAGGGCCCTGTCGAAGCGTTCGCGAGCTTCGGCATGCAGTCCCTCGGCGCCTTCATCCAGGCGCTGGCGCGCCCAGTCCGACAGGCGCGCGTCCCAGTCACCACCGTCACCCGTGGCCGCGCCAGGACTCGACGGCGTTGCGGCCGGCCGGCGCGAACCGCGCGACAGCGCCGCATGCACATCGTCGGCGCCGATGGTGTCGGTCACCGCCAGTGCAGCCAGCCGCCAGCACACGTTTTCCAATTCGCGCACGTTGCCCGGCCAGTCGTGCGCACGCAGGGCATCGAGCGCCTGCGCCGAGAGCCGCTTGGTCGGTGTGTCGAGCTTGCGCGCGGCGGCGGCAAGGAAGTTGTCGGCCAGCTGCGCGATGTCCGCGCTGCGTTCGCGCAGCGGCGGCAGGTGCAGCCGCACCACGTCCAGCCGGTGCAGCAGGTCGGCGCGGAAGCGGCCCTGCGTGACCAGTGCTTCCAGGTCCTGGTGGGTGGCGGCGATCACGCGCACGTCCACACGGATCAGTTCGCGCCCACCGACGCGGAAGAACTCGTTCTCCGCCAGCACGCGCAGCAGGCGCGTCTGCAGCGGCAGCGGCATGTCGCCGATCTCGTCGAGAAACAGCGTGCCGCCATTGGCCTGCTCGAAACGGCCGATGTGGCGCTTGCTGGCGCCGGTGAACGCGCCGGCCTCATGGCCGAAAAGCTCGCTCTCCAGCAATTCGGCGGGAATGGCCGCGGTATTGAGCGCCACGAACGGCGCACGCGCCCGCGGCGATTCGTGGTGCAGCGCGCGCGCGACCAGCTCCTTGCCGGTGCCGGTTTCGCCATTGATCAGCACCGACAGCGGCGCCTGCGCCAGCCGGCCGATGGCACGGAACAGCGCGCGCATGGCCGGGGTGTCGCCGATCAGTTCGGATGAACCCGGCACCGGAGCCGGCGCCGGAGCCATCACCGCCTCGTCGGGCAGGGCGCGCGCGGCCAGCGCCACCGCGTCATCCAGGTCGAAGGGCTTGGACAGGAATTCGTGCGCGCCACCGCGGAAGGCACCGGCGGTACTGGCCACATCGGTATAGGCGGACATGACGATCACCGGCAGCTGCGGGTGCGCGCTCTTGAGCTTGTCCAGCAATACCAGCCCATCGTCGCCGGGCATGCGCACGTCGGTGAACAGCAGGTCGGGCGCCGGACGCTGGCGCAACGCGGCCAATGCGGCGCCGGCGCTGTCGAAGCCATCGACCGAATAGCCGGCATCGCGCAGCGCGGTGGACAGCACGAAACGCACCGAGCGGTCGTCGTCGACAACCCAGATGCGCTGCGAGGCGGGATCAGCCATGGTCATGCTCCTTGCCGGCATCCAGGGCTGGCTGCGGCAACAACAAGGTGAAAACGGTATGCCCTGGCCGCGAGCGGTAGGTCAGCGTGCCGTGGTGTTCGCGCGCGACCTGCGTGGCCAATGCCAGGCCCAGGCCACTGCCATCGGCGCGGCCGCTGACCAGCGGCAGGAACAAATGCTCGGCCAGCTCTTCGGGCACGCCGCTGCCGTCGTCGACGATTTCCAGCCGCAAGGCCATCGCATGCACGTGATCGCGGATGCGCTGGCCGTGCTCCACGCGGGTACGCAGGGTGACGACGCTGGCGCCGGCCTGGATCGCGTTGCGTACCAGGTTCCACACTGCCTGGGTCAGGCGGTCCGCATCGCCGAGAATGTCGGGAATGCTGGGGTCGTAGTCGCGTTGCAGGCGCACCGACCAGCCAGCCTCGTTCTCGGCCAGGCGCAGCACACGTTCGAGCACGGCGTGGATGTTGAGCGCGTCATGCGGGCTGGCTGGCGCCGGGGACAGCAGGCGTTCGAGCAAGGTATTGAGGCGTTCGATTTCCGCGCCGATCAGCTCGATCAGTTCGCGCTCGTCCTCGTCGCGATGACTGGCGCGCCGTGCCAGCAGCTGCGCGGCGCCTTTCAGCCCGGCCAGCGGATTGCGCAGCTCGTGCGCCAGGCCCTTCAGCGCGGCGCTCAACGCGCTCGGCAAGGCGTGGGTGGGGTCGGGTGCGGGGAACTCATCGACCGGATGCGCTTCGAGCAGCCAGCCGCCATCGTCCAGCCGCGACAGCCAGCCTTCGGCAAAGCGCGGTGGCTCGCCGGGCACGCCAATCGCAACGCGATGCAGACGCAGCACGTCGCGCTCGTCATTGCCGACGAAGCGTGCCAGCGCGTCGCCCTCCATCTCCAACGCCGCCAGGGGCTGATCGACTAGGCGCCGGGCGCTGATCCCCAGCCAGCGCGCGAAGGCGCCGTTGACCCCGAGCACGCGGCCATCGGCGCCGGCCCAGGCCACGGGCGTGGCCAGGGATTCGAGCAGGGGCGCGGCGCGGCTCATGAGCATTGCACCAATGTAGTGCAAAGCCGGCCGATCGCGAATGAACCAGTCGTCGCCTGCTCAGGGCGACTGGCGGCGCTGGCGCAACAGGGAATACAGGATGCGGGCGTCCTCGGCGTCGAGCTCGTCGCCCAGGTCATCGCGGCCCCGGAAGTGGCGATGGAAAGCGCGGGCCGCGGCGGCCGGATCGTCGAGCGGGTAGCCGACGGCCTGCAGGCCCAGCCAGGGATCGAAGCCCGCGGGCGCGGCGGTATCGGCCGGGTCCGGCCATTGCCCGTAGCCAGCGTCCGCCAGTTGCTGCCAGGGAAACCAGCGGCTGGGATCAACCTTGCGCGCCGGGGCCAGGTCGGCATGGCCGATGATCTGGCTGCGCGGGATGCGCAGGCGGGTGCACAGGTCATCGAGCAGGCGCAACAGCGTGCTGATCTGCCCGGGCGGGAAAGGCGAACGGCCATCATTGTCCAGCTCGATGCCGATCGAGGCGGAATTCACGTCGCTGATCGTGCCCCAGTGCCCGCTGCCGGCATGCCAGGCGCGCAGGCTGTCGGGCACGAGCTGGTACAGCGAACCGTCCTTGCCGACCAGGTAGTGCGCGCTGACCTGGCCGCCACTGTTGCGCGTGCGCAAGGTGTCCAGGCTCTGCTGCACCGAATCCTGCTCGGTGTGGTGGATGACGATGAGAATCGGCTGACGCGGGTTGTAATTGGGCGAGGGCACCCATTGCGCCATCGGGTTGCGCGGCGCGTGCGCGCACGCGGCCAGCACCAGCGCCAGCAGCGCTGGCAGCAGGATCCGGAACACACGAAGGCAGGCCATGGCCCATTGCAACGGCAGCAGCCGGCCATTGCAAGCCGCACTGCGGAGGTATCGGGAAGCGCTGGCGGGGGCTTGGGTGCATCTGGACCTCGGCCGTGCCGGCCCGCGCGCGTGGCGCGGACCGGCGTCGGGTACTTCAGGACTCGTAGGCCGACTCGCCATGCGAGGTGATATCCAGGCCTTCGCGCTCGGATTCTTCGGCCACACGCAGGCCGAACACCATCCGCGCGATCAGGAACGACACCGCCGACACCACGCCTACCCACACCAGGGTGATCAGCACGCCTTCGGTCTGGATCCACACCTGGTGAACCATGTCGTAGCCCTCGCCCTTCTGCCCGCCAAGCGAGGCGGCACTGAACACACCGGTGAGGATCGCGCCGATGATGCCGCCCAGGCCATGCACGCCAAACACGTCGAGGCTGTCGTCGGCGCGCAGCAGGCGCTTGAGCCCGGTGACGCCCCACACGCACAGCACGCCGGCAATGAAGCCGATCGCGATCGCACCGAACGGACCGACCGTGCCGCAGGCCGGCGTGATGCCGACCAGGCCGGCGACCATGCCCGAAGCCACGCCCAGCGCGGACGACTTGCCCTTGATGATCTTCTCGGTCAGCGACCAGCCCAGCACCGCCGCGGCGGTGGCCAGCAGCGTGTTGAGGAAGGCCAGGGCCGCGCCGGCATTGGCTTCGAGGTTGGAGCCGGCGTTGAAGCCGAACCAGCCCACCCACAGCAGCGCCGCGCCGACGAAGGTCAGGGTCACGTTGTGCGGCTTGATCGCCTCGCGGCCGAAGCCAGTGCGCTTGCCGACGAAGTAGGCGCCGACCAGGCCGGCGATACCGGCGTTGATGTGCACCACGGTGCCGCCGGCAAAATCCAGCGCGCCCTTGTCGAACAGATAACCGCCGGTGGCCCAGACCATGTGCGCCATCGGCAGATAGGCAAAGGTGAACCACAACACCGAGAACAGCAGCACCGCGGCAAAGCGCGCACGCTCGGCGAAGGCACCGACGATCAGCGCGCCGGTGATGCCGGCAAAGGTGCACTGGAACGCGACAAACACCAGCTCAGGCAGGGCCACGCCCTTGGTGAAGGTCGCCGCCAGGGTATTGATGTCCACCCCGCGCAGCAGCGCCTTGTCGAGGTTGCCGATCCACGGCCCTTCGCCGGAGAAGGCCAGGCTGTAGCCGTACACCACCCACAGCACGCTGATCAGCGAGAACACCACCGCGACCTGGATCAGCACCGACAGCACGTTCTTGGCGCGCACCATGCCGCCGTAAAACAGGGCCAGGCCCGGCACCACCATCATCAGCACCAGCAACGTGGAAGTGAGCATCCAGGCCACGTCGCCCTTGTCCACGGTGGGCGGAGCCTCGGCGGCCGCGGTGGCTTCGGGCGCCGGCGCGGTGGCGGCGGCTTCCGCGGTGAGGGCCGGCGCGGTCTGCGCGGGCGCGGCGGGGTCCTGGGCCTGCGCCGAGAACGCGGTGGTGGCCAGGGCACTGAACAGCATCATCAGGCAGACAGCGTAGAACCGGGTCTTCCACCCGGTGGCAAGCATGTTCTTCATGGGGCCTCCGGAAGGGTTAGAGCGCGTCAGCGCCGATTTCGCCGGTGCGGATGCGCACCACCTGCTCGATCGCGGTAACGAAGATCTTGCCGTCGCCGATCTTGCCGGTGCCGGCGGCGGACTGGATCGCCTCGACCACGGCATCCAGGCGCTCATTGGTCACCACGGTTTCGATCTTGATCTTGGGCAGGAAGTCGACGACGTATTCGGCGCCGCGATACAGCTCGGTGTGGCCCTTCTGCCGGCCGAAGCCCTTGACTTCGGTCACGGTGATGCCCGACACGCCAGCCTGCGAGAGTGCTTCGCGCACTTCGTCTAGCTTGAACGGCCGGATGATGGCGGTGATCAGTTTCATGCGCATACCCCGATGGTGGATGGAGCCGGCCGACAGACGATTGACCGGCGTTGAGGTTCATCCGGATGCCGATGGCATCCACTTGCGCGGTGCGGTGACGGACCCCCGGCGAAGCTGGCCGCGAGCATCGCGGCCGGCTTGCACCATCGTGGGAGAGGGCGAAGGCCCGCGACCGATCCGGTCTCTGTTGCCCCTGGTGCGGTGGTCTCTCCCGGTATTGCCAACTGCGGTCCAGCCCTGCCGCCACGGCTCCCCAGCCGTGGCAGAAGGCGGCGATGGCGAAGGTGGGAGGGGGAGCCTTCGCCATCGCCTGTTGCTCAGTGCATCAGATCGAGTAGTACAGCTGGTACTCCAGCGGGTGCGTGGCCGCGCGGAATCGGGTGACTTCCTGCATCTTCAGCGCGATGTAGCCATCGATGAAGTCGTCGCTCATCACGCCGCCGGCCTTGAGGAACTCGCGGTCCTTGTCCAGCGCTTCCAGCGCCTGGTCCAGGCTGGAGCAGACCTGCGGGATCAGCTTCTCTTCTTCCGGCGGCAGGTCGTACAGGTCCTTGTCGCTCGGCGCACCCGGGTCGATCTGGTTCTTGATGCCGTCCAGGCCGGCCATCATCAGCGCGGTGAAGGTCAGGTAGCCGGACTGGATCGGGTCGGGGAAGCGCATCTCGATGCGCCGCGCCTTCGGGTTGGACACCCACGGAATGCGGCACGAAGCGGAGCGGTTGCGCGCCGAGTAGGCCAGCATCACCGGCGCCTCGAAGCCCGGCACCAGGCGCTTGTAGCTGTTGGTGCCGGAGTTGGCGAAGGCGTTGATTGCCTTGGCGTGCTTGAAGATGCCGCCGATATACCACAGCGCCAGCTGCGACAGGCCGCCGTAGCCGTCACCGGAGAACAGGTTGGTGCCGCCCTTGGCCAGCGACTGGTGCACGTGCATGCCCGAGCCGTTGTCACCGACGATCGGCTTGGGCATGAAGGTCGCGGTCTTGCCGTTGCGGAAGGCCACGTTCTTGATGATGTACTTCATGGTCAGCAGTTCGTCGGCCTTCTTGACCAGCGAGCTGAACTTGGTGCCGATCTCGCACTGGCCGGCGTTGGCGACTTCGTGGTGGTGCACCTCGGTCTCGATGCCGACCTGTTCCAGCGTCTTGACCATTTCCGCGCGCAGGTCGTGCAGCTGGTCGGTCGGCGGCACCGGGAAGTAGCCGCCCTTGACGGTCGGGCGGTAGCCGCTGTTGCCGCCTTCGATCTTGGCGCCGGTGTTCCAGGACGCTTCTTCCGAATCGATCTTGAAGAAGGTGTGGCCCATGTCGTTGCCGAAGCGGACCGAGTCGAAGATGAAGAACTCCGGCTCCGGGCCGAAGAAGGCCTGCTCGGCGATGCCGCTGGACTTGAGGTAGGCCTCGGCACGCTTGGCGATGCCGCGCGGATCGCGCGAGTAGCTCTGCATGGTGGCCGGGTCGAGGATGTCGCAGGTCAGCACGACGGTCGGATCGGCGTAGAACGGATCCAGGTAGGCGGTGTCGGCATCGGGCAGCAGGACCATGTCCGACTCGTTGATGCCCTTCCAGCCGGCGATGGAGCTGCCGTCGAACATCTTGCCTTCCTCGAACAGCGAGGCTTCGACGATGCTCACAGGGAAGGTGACGTGGTGCTCCACGCCGCGCATGTCGACGAATCGCAGGTCGACGAACTCGACCTTGTTGTCCTTGATCAGCTTTTCCACGTTTTGCAGGGACATCGGATGCAGGCCTCAGGTGGATGACGGTGATGGCTCGTAGAGAGCAAACGCCGTGCCAAGTGCCGGATCGTCACAAGTTCTTGATTTGCATGAAGCCCGCGCACCATGCGGCGCCAGCTGGCGCCCCAACTTGGTGCTCCGCGCCAAGGTTGCACCAATTTGGTGTGCGTGCGAATGCTCTATGCTGGAATGCCCCGCTGCCACACTCGACGCATGTCCGACCTGTTTTCCGCCCTGCTGCTGGGCATCCTCGAAGGCCTCACCGAATTCCTGCCAGTCTCCAGTACCGGCCACCTGCTGATTGCCGAGCACTGGCTCGGCCGGCGCTCGGATTTCTTCAACATCGTCATCCAGGCCGGCGCGATCCTCGCCACCACCCTGGTACTGCGCAAGCGCCTGTGGTTCATGGCCACGCACCTGGGCGAGCGCGACAACCGCGACTACGTGATGAAGCTGGCCGTGGCCTTCCTGGTCACCGCGATAGTCGGCCTGCCGGTGCGCATGGCCGGCTGGGAATTGCCCGAGACCATCGTGCCGGTGGCCTGGGCGCTGGTGCTGGGCGGCGTGTGGATGCTGCTGGCCGAAGGCTGGGCCTCGCGCCTGCCGCCGCGCGATGACGTCACCTGGAAGGTCGCCATCGCGGTGGGCCTGGCGCAGGTGGTGGCCGGCGTGTTCCCGGGCACCTCGCGCTCGGCTTCGGCGATCTTCCTGGCGATGCTGCTGGGCCTGAGCCGGCGCTCGGCCGCGGCCGAGTTCGTGTTCCTGGTCGGCATTCCGACCATGTTCGCCGCCAGCGGCTATGCCTTCCTGGAACTGGTCAAGCACGGCCAGATCGGCAACGAGAACTGGCTGGACGTGGGCGTGGCCTTTGCCGCGGCGGTGGTCACCGGCTTTGCCGTGGTGAAGTGGCTGCTGGGCTACATCAAGACCCACCGCTTCACCGTGTTCGCGGTGTACCGCATCGTGCTGGGCGTGGCCTTGCTGCTGTGGTTGCCAGCCGCCTGAGCCATCATCATCGCCACTGAACCTGGCGGCGGGTATTCCATCGTCCTCCCTGGCAGGAGCACGACATGAAGATCCGCACTGCGTCCGTGGTGAACCCCTCCGCGCTGAGCCTCGCCCTGCTGAGCACGGCGCTGCTCGGCGCATGCCACAAGCCCGCCGACCCGGCTGCCAATGCGGCCGATGCCGCAGCGGCTGACAGTGCCGCCGCGCGGAGCGCCGCTGCGGCGGCCGCCACGCCAGCCACGTCCGCGTCGCCGGGCGCGTCCGGCGATACGGCTGCCGCCAGCACCAATCCGGCAGCGCAGTTGCCGCACTTCCACTGGCGCCTGGCCGAGGCCAGCGATGGCCGCGGCCAGAACATCTCCGCGCTGTTTGCGGGCAAGCAGCCGATCCAGCTGGATTTCGCCAACGGCCGGGTCAACATCGACCACCTGTGCAACCGCATGTTCGGCGCGTACACATTGCAAGGCGACACGCTCGGCTTTGGTCGCCTGGCCTCGACGCAGATGGCCTGCGCCGACCCGGCCTTGATGGCGCAGGAGCGCGCAGCCAGCGAGTTGTTCAGTGGGCCGTTCACGCTGGCCCTGAGCGCTGATGCCACCACGCCCGGCATGACCTTGCGCCGCCGCGACGGCACCGTGCTGCGCTTCACTGGCGAGCAGACCGCCGAAAGCCGTTACGGCCAGGGCGAAACCGTATTCCTGGAAATCGCCGCGCAGACCCGGCCATGCGCGCAGCCGCCAGGCAGTGGCCAGCAATGCCTGCAGGCGCGCGAGATCCGCTTCGACGAACAGGGCCTGCGCCAGGGCGAACCCGGTCCGTGGCAGGAGTTCGCCGAACCGATCCAGGGCTATCAGCACCAGCCCGGCGTGCGCAACGTGCTGCGGCTCAAGCGCTACACCCGCGCCGACGCCGCGGCCGGCACCGCGCCCCACCTGTATGTGCTGGACCTGGTGGTGGAGTCCGAACAGCTGCGCTGAATCAGCCGCGCAGTTTCGCGTTCAAGGTGTAGGTGCCCCAGACGCTGGCTTCGGCGAGCACGTGGCCGTGCATGGCGCGCAGCACATCGCCCGCGGAGAACCGCGCCGGCACTTGCAGCGTTGGTACATCCAGCGCGAACAGACGGAAGAAATAGCGGTGCACGCGCTGGTCGTTGAACGGCGGGTAGGGGCCGTCGTAGCCGAAATAGTCGCCGCCCATCTGCGCATCGCCGGCAAACCATTGCGTGTAGCTGTTCAAGCCCTGGCGCGCGCCGGCCGGGCCGGGCGGCGAGGCCTTGCCCTTGGCGGTGATGCCGTCGCTGCAGCTGCCGGCCGCGATCTGCCGCACGTCCGCGCCGATATCGACCATGGCCCAGTGCACGAACTCTCCGCGCGGCTGGTCCAGCGGCACTTCGACATCCTCGCGGCCCACCAGCTCGGCGACGGTGGGCACGTCCGGGTCGATGCACAGCAGCGCAAACGAGCGCGTGCCGGCGGGTACTTCATCCCAGGCCAGTTGCGGATTGCGGTTGCCACCAAAGCCGGTGGGCACGCCCATCGCGAATTCGCTGGGGATCGGCTGGCCGGTCTGGAAGCTGTCGGTGGTCAGGCGCATGGGTTTCCTCCTGTCGAGCGTGATTCTGCGGTGCGATTGCGGCGATGACTTGCGTGATTACTCGGCAGCGTAGCCCAGCCGCACGGCCACCGGCGTCAGCAACGCGAGCTCTTCGGCCAGCAGGCCGCGGTAGTCGCGCCAGCGCCCGCCCGGCAGGCGCGGTGCGCCCAGCGACGGCAATACCGGGAAGGGTGCGCCGAAGGCATCACTGAGCAATTGCGACACCGCTTCGGCATTGTCCTCGCGCCCATCCAGGCGCAGCAGCTTGTGCGGGTACAGATCCTGTTCGTGCAGCGTGGCGACCTGCGACAGGCTTTCGGCCAGCCAGCGCGCGGCTTCGCCCGCCGAACGCACCGCCAGCGGCACCGGCGCACCGTAGGCCAGCCAGTCCAGCAGCATGTCGCGCGGATCGCGCAGCACGATCGCCAGGCGACCTTCCGGCAAGTGCGGGCGCAGCGCCTGCAACACGCTGTTGTCCCACCACAGCAGCCAGTCGATGACGTTGCCGTCCTGGATGCCGCGGCCCGGCAGCGCCGCCTTCCAGCTTTCCACCACCTGCGCCGGCCGGACCTTGCCACTGGCCAGGCCCGGCACGGTGAGATAGCTCTGCAAGGCATCATCGGGCACGGTCGGCGTGTAGCGGTCGCGGCGCAGCACGGCGCTGGCCGCGCCCATCGCCATCGCCACGCGCTCCACGTGCGAACCGGGCGCGCCCCACAGCAGCAGCGGCCGCGCGCGATTGTCCTCGGCCACGCTGCCCAGGGCCGGCCAGCGCGTCGGCTGCACCGGGGCATGTGGCGGCAGCGGCAGGCGGTGCTGGGCCTGTTCGGCATGGAAGGCCAGCCAGGTGCTCAACGCCGCGGCATGATCACCGGCGCGGTCCTGCACCAGCGCCAGCCACGGCCGCAGCACGGTGCGCTCGTGCTCGGGCAGGCCATCCATCAGCGCCTGCACGCAGGCGATGGCGGCGGGCGGATCGCGCGCCAGCAATGCCTCGACGATGCGCTGTTCGCCGCTGATGCGGCCCGGTTCGATTGCCACGATCTGCCGCGCAACCATTTCCGCTTCATCGGCATGGCCCTGCATGTCATGGATGCGCATCAGCGTTTCCAACGCTGGCAGGAATTCGGGCATCGCCTCGACCCAGCGTTCGGCCACTTCCAGTGCTTCGTCGCCGCCGATCGGCGCCAGGGCCAGGCGCGTGAGCCACAGCTCGTGCGCGCGCGGCTGCCGCGCCAGTGCCGCGTCGATCACGTCGCGCGCCTCATCGGCGGTGCCCAGTTGCTGCCAGGCCAGCAGCAGCGCCTGCAGGACGCGGCGATCGACCGGCCCATGATCCAGCGCATGGCGCAGATGGGTCACCGCCTCGGCCGGCTGCCCGGCCTGCAGCTGCAGTTCGCCGGCCAGGCGATGCAGTGCCGGCGTGTCGCCATCCACCTGTGCCAGGGCGCCCTTGATCGCTTCCAGGGCATCGTCCATGCGCCCCTGCTGCGCCGCGAGCTGGGCCATGAAGGCGCGCAGCGCGGTGCCCGGCGGCTGCAACACGATGACCCGCGACAGCGCGCGCTCGGCAAAGGCCAGGTGGCCCTTCTGCAGGTAGGCCAGCGCCAGGGCAAACAGCACCTGGGTGTTGTCCGGCATGGCTTCGGCGGCCTGGCTCAGCAATGCCAGCGCGCGGTCGGCGTCGCCGCGACGCAGGGCGATGACGCCATCGATGGCGGCGATCTGCGGATGGTCGGCCTGCACGCGCGCGGCCAGACGGCCAATGCGCTCGGCCTCGTCGATGTCGCCGCGGCCGATGGCCAGATGCGCCTGCATCACGTAGGCGTCGAACTGGTTCGGGTCCAGCGCGGTGGAACGGCTCAAGGCCGCCTCGGCTGCGCCGGTTTCGCGCACTGCCAGCAGCAGGCCGGCCTGTTGCAGGTGCAGCTCGGCGTCTTCCGGGGCCTGGGCGATGGCCTGGCGCAGTTCCGCCAACGCTTCGTCGTACTGGCCCTGCTGCTGCAAGGCCAGGGCCAGCCAACGCTGGGTCAGCGCGGTGGCGCCGTCGCGCGCTATCCAGTCCCGGGCCAGGGCCACGGCTTCGTCGGCCGCATTGCGGCGCAGGGCTTGGATGATCTGGTCTTGCATGGGGTCCGGCTCGAGGGCAAACCGGCATTGTACCGGGCGCGCCGCGCCCGCCCGCTTCAGTCGCCAGGGCCCAGGCGCTCGGCCACCCAGCGTTCGGCAAAGCCGTCGCCGCGTGCGTTTTCCAGGAAGCCGCAGTGCCCGCCCCAGCGCGCGATTTCTAGCTGCGCGGCCGCCGGCAGGTGCCACTGGCGGAAATCGGATACCGGAATCACCGGATCGTCCTGGGCCATGAGGATCGCCGACGGCACCTGCAGCGGCGCGAGGCGGTCGCCGGCAATCGAGTAGCTTTCAAAGTAGGCCTGCAACGAGCCGTGCGGGGTGTGGCGCTCGGCCAGCCAGGCCATCAGCCCGCGCATGTCCAGGGCCAGGGTGGCGTCGTCGTAGTGGTACTGCTCGGGAAACAGCGCGCGCTTGCGCAACAGCGAACCGCGCCACTTGCGGCGGAAGTACCAGTCATAGAACTGCGGCCCGCGCTCGATGCTTTCCATCGTCGTCGACGGGTCCAGCAACGGGCAGACGGCCGCCACCTGCTGCAGCGGCAGGCCGGCGGCCGGCGCGCGCAGCGCCACGCGCAGGACATGGTTGCCGCCCAGCGAATAGCCGGCCGCCAGCAGGCGCGGCGACGGGAAGCGGCGCCACAGGTCGGCCGCGGCATTGACCACCTCGTCGATGCGGTCCGAGTGGAACAGCTCCGGGTTGAGGTGGTGGGTGCCGCCGTGGTCGCGGAAGTTCAGCCGGAACACCTGATAGCCCAGGGCGATGAGCCGCGCCGAGGTCATCCGCATGTAGCTGGACTCGGCGCTGCCTTCCCAGCCATGCAGCAGCAGCACGGTGGCGCGCGGGGACTGGTCGCGTGGCACGTCCAGCCAGCCCTGCAGGCGCACGCCGTCGCCGCCATCAAGAATGTGCGAGGTGCTGTGCGCGCCGCTGGCGCTCATCAATTGCACGCCACGGCGGCGGCGCAAGGCGCTGGAACCGAGCACCGACTGCACGTGCGGATTGCGCAGCCAGCGCGGCGGCTGGTACTGGTCAACGCTCAGCATGCGCCACCTCCGCCGCGACGCCGGCTGCGGCGGGCGCAGGGCTGGTGCGGGCTGCGCGCGGCCACGGACCCTCAGGACTCCATGGCCGCGACGATGCGCGCGCGCGAAGTCTCGGCGATGCGGCGGCGCCCTTCGACGTCATGCACGGCGATGGGCTCCAGGAAGTGCACCTCGGCCAGCCGCGATGGTTCGCCCAGCAGGCGCACCAGGTTGGCGGCGAAACTTTCGCGTGGGCCGAAGGCGACCACCGTTTGCGCGTTGCCGCGCTCGCCATAGCGCAGCGCCACCGGCTGCACCGGTACGCCGGCTTCGACCGCGGCCTGGAAGATGCGCGCATGGAACGGGCCCACTTCCTGCCCGCCGCGGGTGCGGCCCTCGGGAAACACCCCTACCGACTTGCCGCCGCGCAGCCGTTCGACCATCAGCTGCAAGACGCCGCCCAGTGATTCGGTGCTGCCGCGCTGGTGGAAGATGGTCTGGCCGCGCGCGGCCATCCAGCCGACCAGCGGCCAGCCAGCGATCTCGCGCTTGGCGACGAAGCCCATCACCCGCTGGCTGTGCAGGATCGAGATGTCGACCCAGCCCACGTGGTTGGCGACGAACAGCGTCGGCCCGGCCAGCGGCGTGCCGATGCGGCGCAGGCGGAAACCAAACACGCGCATCAGGTTGCCCTGCCACCAGCGGATCATCCACTGCTCCAGGGTGTCGTCGGCACCAATGCGGATGCGCGCCAGCGCCGGCACCACAATGCACGCCATGGTCGGCGGCAGCCCGATCAGCACGTGCAGCAGCAGCAACGGCACGCGGTACAGGTAGCGGAACCAACGCAGCGTGCCGCCAGCTTCGCGCGTGGCGGGCAGGGAAGACTCGCTCATTCGGGCAAGGTACCGGGAAATACGAGGGGAAGGAACGCCCCTATTGTGGCAGCACTGGCCGCCGCGCGCAGTCGCACCGCTGGGCAGGCGCGTTCCAGCGGTGTGCCCATGGCTCAGGCGCCGGGCCGCGGCACCACCGCCAGGGTCAGGCGCGAGGCGCAGACGCGGCGGCCCTGCGCATCGACGATGCCGATCTCCCATACGTGCAGGCTGCGCCCCACATGCAGGGCACGGGCGGTGCTGGTCACCAGGCCCTCGGTGACGGCGCGGATGTGGTTGGCATTGATCTCCACGCCCACGCACATGTGGCTGGCCGGGTCCACGCACAGGTTGCCGGCGCTGCTGCCCAGGGTCTCGGCCAGCACCACCGAGGCGCCGCCGTGCAGCAGGCCGTAGGGCTGGCGGGTGCGCGCATCGACCGGCATGGTCGCGCTCACCCAGTCCTCGCCGGCGCCGGTGAAGACGATGCCCAGGTGTTCGAGCATGTTGCCGCGGCTGAGGGCGTTGAGGGCGTCGATGGACACCGGTTCGCGAAATACCATGGGCAGTCTCCTGGAACGATCGGGGGAAAGCGCCGCACCGGCACGCGGCTTTAGAGAATGGGCACCAGACCCGCGCCGAAGGCGGTGAGCATGCGCACCAGCAGCCACTTCGGGCCGACATCGACCTCGGGAAAGTCGCCAACCGGCTGGTAGCACTGGCGGAATTTCGGGTCCTGGCGCGGCAGCGGCCACGGGCAGTCCGGGCCTGGCTTGAACTCGTAATTGGTGGCGTAGCGCCAGGGCCAGATATCCAGGATCGGCATGGCCTCGAAGGCCTTGCCCACGCTGTAGTTCAGGCCCGACAGCAGCGGCGGCTTGCCGCGCGGGGCGACCACCCAGGCGTTTTCCGGCGACATGTCGCGCTCGATGCTGGCAGCCAGGGCCTGGGCGAAGGCCGGATCATCGATGACCACCGCGCCTTCGGTGTTGTAGTTCTCGCTGCGCGGATCGAAATTGTGGGTACCGACCACGCCAACCCGGCGATCGACCACCAGCGACTTGGCATGCAAGCCCATGCGCGCACCCTCGCGGGTGACCGGCAGCGGCTTGTTGGCCGGGCGCGTGCTCAGGAAGGACGGCCGCGTTTCGGTGCGCAGCAGGCGCCGGTCGACCTCGCTGCCCCCGGCCTGGCGTCCGCCGCCCGCGCCGCCTGCCTGTCCACTGCTGCCGCGCACCGCATTACCGATGGCGCTGCCGCCAAGCACGCGGTTCTCGCGCGGGCCGGTGCCATTGCCCAGCGGCGAATGCACCAGGTTTTCATAATCGACCGGTGCGTCGAGCGGGAACGGCTTGAACTCGTAGATGTTGAAGCCAAGCTCGCGCAGGTTGCGGCGCTTGTACTTGTACGACAGCGCATACACGATCGGGTTGTCGGTGGCGGCCAGGCTGTTGGTGGACACGACCACGCGCGGCGGCTCGGCGCGCTTGCGCAGGTCGCGGAAGATGTCCTGCGCCGGGTCGGACAGCACCAGGTAGGGCGTCTGCAGCAGCACTTCATGTTGCGCACCGGCGATCAGCGAATCCAGCTCCGGCGCGGTGGACACGGCCTGATGCGGATGCTCCTTGCGGTGCTTCTGCGGCAGGTCGGCCACGTACAGCACGCTGCGCACGGGCAGGGCGGTGTCGACGAAGCGCTCGGCGATGAAGTCGCTGTCGGCCGCTTCCAAGCGTACGCGCTCGATGCGCTCGGGATGCTGGAACTGCGCCGGCGGCATGGGCGGCACGCCTTCGCGCAGCAGCGTGCGGCCGACATCGTTCAGGCGTTCGGCTGGCACGCTGCGCTGCGCGCGCCAGAACGCGTCGAAGTTGTCGGCCATGTGCCGGGCCTCGGGCCCGGCGACGATCACGTCGCGGTCGCGGAAGTTGTATTCGGCGTCCCAGTCGTAATAGTCGTCCTGGTAGTTGCGCCCGCCGACCACGCCAATGACGTTGTCGATCACCAGCAGCTTGTTGTGCATGCGCTGGTTGAAGCGGCGAAAGCAGCACAGCACGCTGCCGGCGTAGTCGAAGTAATTGAGCTTGGCCTTGCCGAAGGCGGGGTTGTAGATGCGCAGCTCGAAGTTCTGGTGCGCGCCGGCCAGCGCGCCGAGGATCTGCAGGTCGGAAATGGCCGAAAGCTGGTCGATCAGCACGCGCACGCGCACGCCGCGGCGGGCGGCGTCGAGTAGCGCGTCCAGCACCAGGCGCGCGCTGTCGTCCTTGTCGAAGATGTAGGTCTGCAGATCGATGTTGCGCGTGGCGCTGTGGATCAGGTTGATCCGCGCGACCAGGGCTTCCTCGCCATGGTCCAGCAGGGTCGCGTAGTGGCGCGGCTGCGCCGGTGTCGAGGCGGCCATGGCCCGGCCACCCAGCGCGCGCAGCGGCGACGGTTGCGCGCAGCGGTCCTCGCGGTCGCAACTCAAGGTGGTATCGCGCGCGGCCACCGCAATGGCCGCGGCGCGGTCGCGCTGGCTGTGCGACAGACCCGCGCAACCGCTGGCCGTCAGCATGAGCGCCAGCGGCAGCAGGACCCTGCAAAGACGGTTCACGGCCGGGGCGCCTCCGCCAGGCGGGCGCGCAAAATGAAGGTCACCCTGTCACCCAGGGCCACCTGCCAGCTGTCCATTCCATATCGTCCGCGCAGGACGGTACCGCGACTGATCACGTCGCAATCATACCCGGCCCGCGGGCATTCGGCCGGCATCACCGTCAGCGTCTCGGTATGGCGGATGCCGCGGATGCTGAGCTGGCCGACGAGGTCGCCACCGTGCGCGGCCACGTCCGGCAGATAGGGTTCGGAATCGAACTGCACCAGCGGGAAGCGCTCGACGTCGAAGAAGTCCTCGCCGCGCATCCACGCCGTGTAGCGCGGCTTGCCCGGGATTTCGACCTGGCGTGCATCCATGCGCAGGCGCACCTGGTGACGGCCGTCGGCCAGGCGCAGCACCTCGCCCTCGAAGCGCGGGAACACGCCCTCGATCTTCTGCCCGAAGCGCGTGCGGATCTCGAACCCGCAGCGCGAGCGCTCGGTATCCAGCGCCATGCGCTCGACGACCGGGGCGATGACAGGGGCGACGACGGGAGCGGACTGCGCGGGCTGAGCAGGCGCACACGGCGCCCAGAGCAGCGCCAGCCCCAGGCACGCGACGCGCGCGCCTGTCAGGGCCACCAGAAGGCGGTCAACCGGGCGATGCCGGGTTCGATCGCCGCGTCCAGCGGCAGCGCCAGCAGCGCGATCGAGGCGGTCGGCATGCCGCGGTAGTCACCGGACTGGCCGCTGTGCATCAGCGCCACCAGCCGTTCCAGCCCGGGGTTGTGGCCCACCAGCAACAGGCGCTCACATTCGCGATGGTCATCGATGACCGCCGCCAGCGTGCCCGGCGTGGCCTCGTAGATGCGCTCTTCCAGGCGTTGCTCGATATAGCCGGTGAGGCCGAGCACCGCTTCCAGGGTTTCGCGCGCGCGCCGCGCCGGGGAACACAGCACCCGGTCGGGCACCAGGCGCTGCTCGCGCAGCCAGGCGCCGGCCGCTTCGGCCTCGGCCAGGCCGTGCGGGGACAGCGGGCGGTCGATATCGGCCTGGCCAGTGTCGGCCGGCTCGGCGTGGGCATGACGCAGCAGGATCAGTTCGCGCATGGGCAGTCCGGAAGAGAAGGGGTCAGGCCTTGAGCCAGCGAAGCAGCGGTTCCCAGTCCTGCTGGTGCTCGCGCACCTGGGCCGAGCGGTAGTCGAACAGGCTGCGGCCGAGACCGGCCAGCACCACGTAGGCCTGGGTGTCGCGCAGCTGCGCGACCAGCGGATAGGGCCAGCTGCCGATCATCTCGACCGCCTGCTGGGCGGTCTGCGTCCACGGCTTGCTGCGATTGAGCACCAGCCCGACCGGCAGCTTGCGCTGGTGCACGCGCGGCACCTTGGCCAGGGTGTTGAGGAAGCCGACCACCGCTTCGATGTCCAGGGCCGAGGCCAGGACCGGCACGACGACCGCATCGGCGCGCTCCAGGAACGGCATCAGGTCCTCGGCCATCGCCCCGGCCGGGGCGTCGATGATCAGCTGCTGGGTGTCTTCGGGCAGTTGCGCATCCCATTGCCGGCGGCGGGTGGCGTCGATGGGCAGCACCGCGCTGTCCAGCCCGGCGCGACGCTGCGCCCAGCGGGTGGAAGACTGCTGCGGATCGGCATCAGCCAATACGGTGCGCCGGCCCTGCAAGGCGGCATGGGCCGCCAGGTTGGTGGCGATCGTGGTCTTGCCGACCCCGCCCTTGGAGCCGGCTACCAGGAACGTCTTCATGCACGCCTCGCTTCCGTGAACCAGCGTCGAGCGTACACCGCGGCCCGGTGAGGGGGTAGTCGAGGGACGCCGGCCGCCGCTGTCGGTGTACGCCTGTCCCGGCCCTGCTATGTTGGCGGCCCGCAAAGGAGTGCCCATGAGCGAGTTGCAGGACCTGACCGCGCTGATCCGCGCCAGCACCCCGTTGATCGTCATCGAGACCCAGGAGGAGCAGCGCATCGTCGAGCTGTTCCGGCAGAGCCTGATGCAGGTGTGGCGCGCCCTGTACCGCTGGACGATCACCGAGGGCCTGCGCCGCATCGACCTGGATCGCGAGGACGCGCCGCTCGGCCCGCCCGACGCCAGCGCCGCCTTGCAGATGATTCGCCAGGCCGACCAGCGCGGTGTCTACCTGCTGCTGGACATGCACCCCTACCTGGGCTACGCCTCGCACCAGCGGCTGTTGCGCGACATCATCGAGCGCCGCCACAGCCAGCCGCACGTGCTGGTGATGATCGGCGCCAAGGTCGAGTTGCCGCCGGAGCTGGAAGGCCTGGCCACCCGCTTCAGCCCGCACCTGCCCGACGCCAATGCCTTGCTGAAGATGCTGCGCGAGGAAGTGGCCGACTACGCCCGCGAGAATGGCGGGCGCCGCGTGGAAGTGGATACCGAGGTGGCTCAGCAGATCCTGCGCAACCTCAAGGGACTGGGTCTGCGCGACGCGCGGCGCATTGCCCGGCAGCTGATCTTCAACGATGGCGTGCTCAGTCAGGACGACCTGCCGCAGCTGGCCCGGCTCAAGTTCGAGCTGCTCAACCGCAGCGGACACCTGCATTACGAATACGACAACGCGCGCTTTGCCGACGTGGCCGGGGCCAACCGCCTCAAGCGCTGGATCAACCAGCGCCGCGGCGTGTTCGTCTCCGGCACCGCGCCGCCGGGGCTGGACCCGCCCAAGGGCGTGCTGCTGCTCGGCGTGCAGGGCTGCGGCAAGTCGATGCTGGCCAAGGCCACCGCCGCCGGCTTCGGCGTGCCGCTGCTGCGCCTGGATTTCGGCAGCCTCTACAACAAGTACCACGGCGAAACCGAGAAGAACCTGCGCGACGCGCTGGCCTCGGCCGAGCAGCTGGCGCCTTGTGTGCTGTGGATCGACGAGATCGAGAAGGGCCTGGCCAGCGGCGGCGAGGACGGCGGCGTATCGCGCCGGGTGCTGGGCCACCTGCTGACCTGGATGGCCGAGCGCAAGGGCGCGGTGTTCATCGTCGCCACCGCCAACCAGGTGCAGGAGCTGCCGGCCGAACTGCTGCGCAAGGGCCGCTTTGACGAAATCTTCTTCGTCGACCTGCCCAGTCCGGATACGCGCGTGGAACTGCTGCGCCTGCACCTGGGTCGCCGCGGGCTGGACGCGGATGGCTTCGCGTTGCCGGCGCTGGCCGCGGCCAGCCAGGGCTTTTCCGGCGCCGAGATCGAACAGGCCATCGTTTCGGCGCTCTACGCCGCGCATGCCGAACAGCGCGCGCTGGACGACAGCGTACTGATGCAGGAAATCCGCGCCACGCGGCCGTTGTCGGTATTGATGGCCGAGCAGGTGCAGACCTTGCGCGACTGGGCCAGCGAACGCACCGTGCCGGCCGAGTGACCCGCTGCGGCGCTGTAGGAGCGGCTTCAGCCGCGACCGCGACGTGGCAGATCGCGACTCCGCCCATCGGGGCTGAAGCCCCTCCTACAGGGACCCCATCGGCGTTCGGCGTGCTTCAGCCCCAGCGCGCCAACAACCACGCCCAGGCCGGCAAGGTCAGCAACGCCAGCAGGATGCTGTAGCCGACCAGGGCCGCCGCCAGCCGCGGAGCCAACCGGTGCGAAATCGCCAGCGCCGCCGCAGTGATCATCGTCGGCATCGCGCTTTCCAGCACATTGGCCTGCAACATCTCCCCGCGCAAACCGAACGCCAGCGACAGCGGCCACGCAAGCAGCGGCAGCACCAGCAGCTTGAGCACCAGCCCCGCCGCCAGCGGCCGCAACTCCGACGCGGGCAGCCGCAGTTGCAGCGACAGGCCCACCGCCAGCATCACCAGTGGCAGCATCGCATCGGACAGGCTGCGCAACGCCCCGCCGATCCATGCCGGCGGCTGCGCCGGCATCACCGTCAGCGCGAGCAGCAGCGCCCACAACGGCGGAAAGCGTGCGATCCGCGCCAGGATCTGCGTGGTGGTCGGCGCGGTGTCGCCGCTGTAGCGCGCCAGCACGTACAGCCCGAACGTGGACAACAGCACGAACGTGCCGAACTGGTCGTACACCACCGCATAGGGCAACGCGTGTTCGCCCAGCAGCGCGCGCACCATCGGGTAGCCGATGAAGCTGGAATTGCTCAGCGCCACGCACATCAGCAGCACCGCATGTTCCTCGCGACGCAGCTTCAGCACACGCGTGCACAGCGTGACCAGCAGCACCGTGGCCGCCGCCAGCAGCCAGGGCGTGGCCATCAGCCCGAGCAGCGAGCGGTCCAGATGCAGTCGCGGTACGTAGGTCAGCACCGCCGCCGGCAGGCACAGATACAGCACGACGCGGTTGAGCACATCGGCACTGTTGTCGGGCAGCACGCGCAGGCGCGCGAACAGCAGACCCAGGCCGAGGGTCGTCAGGATCAGCGCGAAGGCATCCAGGGCCATGGCGGCAAGCGCAGCCGGCTCAGCAGGACGAGGCGGCCGCCTGGGGCCGCGCGCTGCGCCGTTCCATCCACACGCTGAGCAAGGTCAGGCCGATGCCACCCGCGGTCACCGCCGCGGCGGCGTAGCTGAGCTGCGGGTAGATCGCACCGTGCGCCAACATGCTCGCACCCAGCCAGGCGCCACCGGCATTGCCCAGGTTGAAGGCGCTCTGGTTGAGCGTGGATGCCAGCAATGGCGCGTCGTGAGCCTGCTGCATCGAGCGCGTCTGCAACCCCGGGTTGGCCGCAAAGCCCAGCACACCGATCAGGAACACGCCCAGCGTCGCGCCCCACGCCGAGTCCATCAGCGTGGCAAAGCCGAGGAAGAACACGCACAACGCGCCGAGCAGCAGCGCAATGCTGCGCATCAGCCGGCGGTCTGCCAGCTTGCCGCCAAGCAGCGTGCCGATGGTGGCGCCGACGCCAAACAGCACCAGCACGCGGCTGATGGCGTGTTCGTCCATCCCTGCGCGATGGGTCAGGATCGGATCGATATAGGTGAACACGGTGAACACTCCGCCGAAGCCGAACACCGTCATGCCCAGCGCCACCAGCACGCGCGGCTTGAGCACGCGGCTCAGTTCATGGCGCAGACGCGGCGCTGGCATTGCCTCCAGGCGCGGCACGTAGCGGGCCATGACAAGCAAGGCGATCACCCCCAGCACCGTCACCGCCCAGAAAGTGGAGCGCCAGCCCAGCGCCTGGCCGAGCACGGTGCCGGCCGGTACGCCGAAGATGTTGGCGATGGTCAGGCCGGCGAACATCAGCGCGATCGCCTGGGTGCGTCGCCCCGGCGCGGCGATGTGACCGGCGACCACCGCGCCGGCACCGAAGAACGAGCCGTGCGCCAGCGAGGCGATCACCCGCGCCGCCATCAGGATTTCGTAGTTCGGCGCCAGCGCGCACAGCAGGTTGCCGAAGATGAAGATGCCCATCAGCACCAGCAGCACGGTCTTGCGCGGCAGGCGCGCAGTGGCCATTGCCAGCAGCGGGCCGCCGATGACCACGCCCATGGCGTAGCCGGAAACCAGCAGGCCGGCCGCGGGAATGGACACACCCAGGTCGGCGGCCATCTGCTGCAACAGGCCCATCACCACGAATTCGGTGGTGCCAATGGCAAAGGCGCTTACGGCGAGCGCGATCAGGGGAAGACGCGAGGACATGGCAGTCAGCGCCCCGTGGCGGGGCATGGCGGCGGCAAGGCAGCTTATTGTGCGCCGCAGCAATGGCGGTCACAAGTTCGCGGCTGAACCGGCGCGATCACGTCCTGGCGATATGGACGACACAGCCTTGCGGCGGCGGGCGCACAGGCCCGGCGCCGCTGCTCTCACGGCCAGGCGGGGGGATTGGCCTGCCAGCTGGCGAGCACTTCGCCCAGGGTGGCGCGTTCGTCGTCGGTCCAGTCCGGCAACAGCGCGGGCAGGTTGGCCGCATCGCTCCACTTGTCTGGCCAGGTGCGCACCGCGGCGGCATACCAGCTGACCGCCTCTTCCTTGCGACCGAGCTTCCACAACACCAGTGCCAGCGTCGGCGGCAACCAGTCCGGCGTGGCCGGGCGGCCGGCGGCCAATCCCAGCCACTGGTGCAACGCCGGTTCGTAATCGCCGGCGCGATACAACGCCCAGCCATAGTTCCAGCTCACCTGGCGGTATTGCAGGCTGCCACTGGGCAGGCCGGCAAGCGCCGCCTTGTACAACTGCTCGCCGAGTTCACGGCGGCCGCCGCTCATTGCCAACGTGCCCAATTGCGCGCGTGCTTCGACCGCACGCGGATCGCGTTGCACCATGGCCGCGAGCTTGTCGACCACTGCATCACCCTGGCCCGGCACCACTACCACCGGCCGCGCGGTGCTGCGGTCCTCGTCGAAATAGAACTCCTTGGGTTTGAGCACCGTCTGTGCCCAGGCGCTGCCGCAGAGTGCCCACACGGCCAACGCAATGGCCATGCTCCGTGCATGAGTCGTCTTCACGTTCATTCCCCTGGAAAACCGAACAACCCTCCTCCCACCGTGCATCCTAACCGCACCAGCGCACACGGCACGAGTGCCGGGGGTCACAGAACCCGGGTCGCGCAGGGGGCCACTGCTACAATTACCGGTCGCCCGGCGCAGGCCGGGGCGCGACTCGCCAACCCCGCCGGGCCAGCCATGACCAGCACCGCCGAACTCACATCGCCGTCTTCCGCCAACATGCCGGCGCTGGGCACCCTGGACCGCGACTACACGCTCGAACACAAGTACACGCGCACCGACGGACGCATCTATCTGTCCGGCGTGCAGGCACTGGCGCGCCTGCCGTTGCTGCAGCGCCTGCGCGACCAGGCTGCCGGCCTGGATACCGCCGGCTTCATCAGTGGTTACCGCGGCAGTCCGCTCGGCGGCTTCGATCTGGAGCTGTGGCGCGCGCGCAAACACCTGGAAGCGGCGAAGGTGAAGTTCACCCCTGGCCTCAACGAGGACCTGGCCGCGACCATGGTCTGGGGCACGCAGCAGACCCATCTGTTCCCCGGCGCCAATGTCGATGGCGTGTTCGGCATGTGGTACGGCAAGGGCCCGGGCGTGGACCGCAGCGGCGACGTGTTCAAGCACGCCAATGCCGCCGGCACCTGGCGCCATGGCGGCGTGCTGGCGCTGGCCGCCGATGACCATGCCTGCCGCAGTTCGACGCTGCCGCACGGCAGCGAGGACGAGTTCGTCAGCGCGATGATGCCCATCCTCAACCCGGCCGGTGTGCAGGACATCCTCGACCTGGGCCTGGTGGGCTGGGCGATGAGCCGCTACACCGGGCGCTGGATCGGCTTCAAGACCATCGCCGAGACCGTGGAGTCCTCGGCCTCGGTGCAGGTGGACCCGTTCGACCGCCGCATCGTGCTGCCCGAGGACTTTGAAATGCCCGCCGGCGGCCTCGGCATCCGCTGGCCGGACCCGCCACTGGACCAGGAAATGCGCCTGCACCGCTATGCGGTCAAGGCCGCGCAGGCCTTTGCCCGCGCCAACGGCCTGGACCGCGTGGTGATGGATTCGCCGCATCCGCGCCTGGGCATCGTCACCACCGGCAAGAGTTACCTGGACGTATTGCAGGCGCTGGAATACCTCGGCCTGGACGAGGCCGCCTGCGCCTACCTCGGCATCCGCGTGTACAAGGTGGCGATGACCTGGCCACTGGAGCCGGTCGGCATCACCCGCTTCGCCCAGGGCCTGCAGGACATCGTCGTGGTGGAGGAAAAGCGTGCCTTCATCGAGCGGCAGATGAAGGAGCTGTTCTACAACTGGCCAGCCAGCGCCGGCCAGCGCCCGAGCATTGTCGGCAAGTACGACGAAGCCGGCGAGTGGATTCTGCCGTCCACCGGCGAACTGACGCCGGCGACCATTGCCGCGGTGATCGGCAGGCGCATCCTGCGTTTCGCGCCGCCGTCCGGTTCGCTCACCGCGTCAATCGAACAGCGGCTGCGCTGGATGGATGCCAAGGAAGCGGAGATGGCGCTGCCGCGCGCGCAGTTCCCGCGCGTGCCGCACTATTGCTCGGGCTGCCCGCACAACACTTCCACGGCGGTGCCGGAAGGTTCGCGCGCCATGGGCGGCATCGGCTGCCACTACATGGTGACGTGGATGGACCGCGCCACCGAGACCTTCACCCACATGGGCGGCGAAGGCGTGACGTGGTCGGGGCAGGCGCCGTTCACCGACACCCCGCACGTGTTCCAGAACCTGGGCGACGGCACCTATTTCCATAGTGGCACGCTGGCGATCCGCCAGTCGGTCGCCACCGGCGTCAACATCACCTACAAGATCCTCTACAACGATGCGGTGGCGATGACCGGCGGCCAGCCGGTGGACGGCAGCCTGACCGTGCCCGACATCGCCCGGCAGATGCATGCCGAAGGCATCCACACCATCGTGGTGCTCAGCGACGACATCGCCAAGTGGACGCGCCGGCGCGACCTGTTCCCGCCGGACACCGAGTTCCACGACCGTAGCGCGCTGGATGAAGTGCAACAGCGCCTGCGCACGGTCAAGGGCGTGAGCATCCTCATCTACGACCAGACCTGCGCCACCGAGAAGCGCCGCCGCCGCAAGCGCGGCAAGCTCGCCGATCCGGCCAAGCGGGTGATGGTCAATTCGCTGGTCTGCGAAGGCTGCGGCGACTGCGGCGAGAAGAGCTTTTGCGTATCGGTGCTACCGAAGGAAACCGAGTTCGGGCGCAAGCGCCAGATCGACCAGTCCAACTGCAACAAGGACTACTCCTGTGTGTCGGGCTTCTGCCCGAGCTTCGTCACCGTGCACGGCGGCAGCGTGCGCAAGCGTCGCCTTGGCGAGGCGGCCTCCGCATCGGATGAGGGCGGTCGCAGCGATGCCACCCACCTGCTCGACAACCTGCCCGCGCCGGTGCCGCGCACCGACCTGGCGCAACCCTGGAACATCCTGATCACCGGCGTCGGCGGCACCGGCGTGGTGACCATCGGTGCCCTGCTCGGCATGGCCGGGCACCTGGAAGGCAAGGGCGCCACCGTGCTCGACCAGACCGGCCTGGCGCAGAAGGGGGGCGCGGTCACCACCCACATCCGCATTGCCAGGCAGCCCCAGGACATCCACGCCGTGCGCATCGCCGCAGGCGAGGCCGACCTGGTGCTGGGCTGCGACATGGTGGTGGTCAACGACTACTGGGCGCTGTCCAAGGTGCGTGCCGAGCGTTCGGAAGTGGTGCTCAACACCTATGAGGCCATGCCCGGCAGCTTCACCATGCACCCGGACCTGCAATTCCCGGCAGCGGAAATCGTGGCCGGTGTGCGCCTGGCGCTGGGCGGACGCGAGCCGCAGCTGCTTGACGCCACCCAGCTGGCGACCGCGCTGCTGGGCGATGCCATTGCCGCCAACCTGTTCATGCTCGGCTACGCCTGGCAGCAGGGCCTGGTGCCAGTGTCGTTCGAGGCCTTGATGCGCGCCATCGAACTCAACGGCGCGGCCGTGCAGATGAACCGCCAGGCCTTCGCCTGGGGCCGCCTGGCCGCGATCGACCTGGAAGCGGTACGGCAGGCCGCCGGGCTGGTGCATGACGCCGCCACCGCGCAGGAGCGCAGCCCGCATCACCTGCAGGCACTGCCGCCGCTGGACTGGGAAGGCAACGAAGGCGGCGCGACCGCCGCGCCCCGTGACACTGGTGACGAGCCATCGGTACGCGGCCTGCCCGCCGAAGCCGGCGATGCGCTGGCCTTCCTGCCGCTGGACGACGCGCGCCTGTCGCGTTCGCTGGATGAACTGATCGAGCGCCGCGTGCGCTTCCTCGGCGATTACCAGGACGCCGCTTACGCTCAGCGCTACCGCCAGCTGGTGGAGCGCGTGCGCGCCGCCGAGCAGGCCCGTGCTCCGGGTTCCACCGCACTGGCCGAAGCCGTCGCGCGCTATTACTTCAAGCTGATGGCGTACAAGGACGAGTACGAGGTGGCGCGGCTGTACACCAGCGGCGATTTCGAGCGCCAGCTCAAGCAGCAGTTCGACGGCGACTTCCAGGTCCGCTTCCACCTGGCCCCGCCCTTGCTGGCGAAGAAGGACGCACAGGGCCGGCTGCTCAAGCGCGAATACGGGCCGTGGATGTTCAAGGCCTTCAAGCTGCTGGCGCGGCTGCGCTTCCTGCGCGGCAGCACGCTCGACGTGTTCGGCTACAGCGCCGAACGCCGCGGCGAGCGCCAGCTGATCACCGATTACGCGCGCACGGTGGAAGGGCTGCTGGAAAAACTCGATGCCGGCAACGTCGGCCTGGCCGCGCAGATCGCCGCCATCCCCGAACACATCCGCGGCTACGGTCACGTCAAGGAAGCGCACCTTGCCGAAGCCAAGGTGCGCGAGGCGGCGCTGCTCGCGCAATGGCGCAACCCCAAGGCGCTGCACATCGTGCAGGCGGCATGAGCCAAGCCGCCGCGTGCGGTTTGGCCCGCCTGACGCAGGATCAGCGCGGCGGCGCCAGCAATTCCTTCGCGCTCAGGCTGCCATCGCCATTGGCATCCTGCTTGCGGAAGCGCTCGGTCAAGGTCGCGATGTGCGCTGCGCGCGTCACCGGCTTGCCGCGTCCACCGGGCAGTTCATCGGCACTGAGCACGCCGTCGCCGTTGCGGTCGCGCTGGTCGAAGGCATAGCTCATCCAGGCCAGGTATTCGTCCAGGCTGACGCGGCCATCGCCATTGCCGTCCATCCGCTTGAGGTACTCGCCGCTGTCGGTGACCTGCGCCGCGGCGGTGCCCGCCAGCAGCAACAGCAGCCAGGCGCAGCACGACGAACGCCGCGCAAGGCGGCGTCCGTGGGTGGTGGCGATCGCCTTGCAGGCGCCGATCATGCGCCGCTCAGCGCATAGCCCTTCAGCCGCGCCGCATAGGCCTGCAACGCGCCGATGCCGCTGGCCTCGGCGTCGTGGCACCACGCCTGCAACTGGCGCAGGCGCTCGGAAGCGTCATGGGTCCGCGCTTCCAGCAGCGCGGCCAGGCGCGCGCGGTGCTCGACCAGGGTGCGGATGCGCGGACGCTGCGCCACCCAGTCACGCAGCTGCTGGCGCGCATCGGGCTTGAGCCAGCGGCCGTCATCGACCAGGCCACGGCGCAGGCGCTTGGGCAGCAGTTCGCGCATGCGTGCGCCGGCAGCAGCCGCTTCCTCGCGCAGCGCCGGGGTGAAGACATTGCGCTGGTAATCGGTCATGGCCTGGAAGCGGTGCGACAGCAGCGCGCGCACGGTATCGGCATCGGGCACGCTGATGTTGGGGCGGATATCCAGCGACGGCGCCACCCGCAGCACCTTGGCCAGGCGCAGGCGCTGCAGCAGGCAGATCGCCTGCCAGCCGATGTCGAACTCCCAGCGCCGCATAGAGAAGCGCGCCGAGCTCGGGAAGGCATGGTGGTTGTTGTGCAGCTCTTCGCCGCCGATCCAGAACGCCCACGGGGTGAGATTGGTCGAGGTATCGGCCGACTCGAAGTTGCGGTAGCCCCACCAGTGGCCCAGGCCGTTGACCACGCCGGCTGCCCAGAACGGAATCCAGGCCATCTGGATCGCCCACAGCGCCACGCCCGGCAGGCCGAACAGCACCGCGTTGACGAAGAACAGCACCACCGGCCCCATCGTCGCGTAAGGGGTGTAGAGGTGGCGCTCGATCCAGTCGTCCGGCGCGCCCTTGCCGTACTGGGCGATGTCCTCGCGCAGGGTGCGCGCTTCGCGATACAGCTCCACGCCGCGCCAGAACACGTTGCCGATGCCCTTGACCTGCGGGCTGTGCGGATCTTCCTCGGTCTCGACCTTGGCGTGGTGCTTGCGATGGATGGCCACCCACTCGCGGGTGATCATCGAGGTCGTCAGCCAGGTCCAGAAGCGGAAGAAGTGCGCCAGCACCGGATGGAAGTCCACGCCGCGGTGGGCCTGGCTGCGGTGCAGGTACAAGGTGACCGAGAAGATGGTGAGCTGGGTGAACACCAGCAGGACCAGCAGCATTTCCCACCAGCCCAGGCCGCTCAGGCCGCCGGTGAGGAAGTCGACGAGGGGTTGGGAAAGCATGGCGGGCTCCGGCCGAGAGGTCGGCAATGTGCGGTCAGTGGCAGACATCATGGGGGTGTTGCCGGCAAACTTCACCCACCGCCTGCGTATGTTGTTCAGCCCTTCACCCTTTCACCTGCCTATCCGCATTCATGTCCGCCGTGCCGCAATCGATCCCGTCCTCCGTGCCCCTGATCGAACTGGATCGGGCCAGCGTCACCCGCGGCCAGGTCCGCGTACTGCACGAGCTCGACCTGGCCATCGCCATGGGCCAGCACACCGCCATCCTCGGTCCGAATGGCTGCGGCAAGTCGTCCTTCATCAAGCTCATCACCCGCGAGCTGTATCCGCTGGCGCGCGCCGGTGGCGAGGCGCCGGTGAAGGTGCTGGGGCAGACGCGCTGGCAGGTGGACCGTTTGCGCTCGCAGCTGGGCATCGTCACCGGCGACCTGAGCGGCAACCTCGCCGACATGCCCGGGCTCAGCGTGGAAAGCGCGGTGCTGTCGGGCTTCTTCGCCAGCTACGTGATTCCGCCGCATCGCGAAGTGACCGACGACATGCGCGCACGGGCACGCGAAGCCCTGGCCCTGGCGCGCGCGCTGCCGCTGCTGGAGCGGCCCTATGCCGAGCTGTCGGCGGGCGAGACGCGCCGCGTGCTGATCGCGCGCGCCCTGGTCAACCGGCCGCAGGCACTGCTGCTGGACGAGCCCTCCACCGGCCTGGACCTGATCGCCCGCCAGCACCTGATCGACACCATGCGCGGCCTCGCGCGGCAGGGCATCACCCTGGTGCTGGTGACCCATCACATCGAGGAGATCGTGCCGGAGATCGAACGCGTGGTGCTGCTGCGCGCCGGCCGCGTGTTCGCCGATGGCCCGCGCGAGGCGATGCTGCACGACGACATGCTGTCGGCCGTGTTCGACGGCCCGGTGCGCGTGCAGCGCGACGGCGAACGCTACTCGGCACGGGTCGGCGACTAGCCCTTTCGCCGGCCAGCGCAGCGATTAGACTTCGCCGCACACGCTGCAGATCAAGAGGCCGGCATGACCCTGGGCAACACCGCGACGCGCCGCACCGGCGCGGCCATTCTCCTTACCCTGGCGCTGGCCGCCTGCAGTGCCACCGGTGGCCCGCGCGGCGCAGGCGGCGATGCGATGGCGCCGACCAAGGCACTCGGTTACCTGGACCCTGCCGCGGTACCGGACAGTCTGTTGCTGGTGCCACCGCCGCCGGCGCCCGGCTCGCCCGGCATGGCGTTGGACGAAGCTGTATCGAGGCAGGCACTGGCATTGAGTGCGACGCCACGTTTCGCCCAGGCCACGCGCGATGCCGACCTGTCCTTCCCCGCCGGCGCCAGCCAGTTCGCCTGCGCGCTCGGCGTGGCCATTGACCAGACGCATACACCGCGCCTGTACCAGCTGCTGGAGCGCAGTCGCATCGACGCCAGTGCCGCGACCAAGGCGGCCAAGAGCCAGTATCAGCGCCCGCGCCCCTTCACCCGCAACAACGAGCCGACCTGCACGCCGGAAGACGAGGAAGACCTGCGCCACAACGGCTCCTACCCTTCGGGCCACAGTGCGATCGGCTGGGCCTGGGCGCTGATCCTCAGTGAAGCGGATCCCACCCGCGCCAACGCGCTGCTGGAGCGCGGTCGCAATTACGCTGAAAGCCGCCTGGTCTGCAACGTGCACTGGCAGAGCGATGTGCTCGAAGGCCGGCACATGGGCGCCGCGGCGGTGGCGCGCCTGCATGACAACGCGCAGTTCCGCGCCGACCTGGCGGCAGCGCGCAAGGAGATTGCCGCCGCACGCGCCGCCGGCCGCACACCGGCCGCCGACTGCGATGCGCAGGCACGGATCCTGAAGCTGCGACCGGAGAGTGCGTTGTGAGCCGGCACTCCTTCGCCCGCTGGACTTGGCCGTTGTTGCTGATCGCCGGCCTGGCCCATGCCGCGCCAAACGGGACCGCCGCACCGGCGTCGCTGCGCATCGTCGGCTACGTGGTCGATGGCCCGGCCGCACCGGCGATCACCCCAGGCAAGCTCGACGTGGTGAATTTCGCCTTCGCCCAGGTCGATGCCACGCACCGGGTCTTCCTGCCCGGCAGCACCGCACCGGACAACCTGCGCCAGTTGGTGGCCCTGCGTGCACGGCAGCCGTCGCTGCGTATCGTGCTGTCGATTGGTGGCTGGGGCGCCGGGCATTTCTCCGAGGCAGCTGCCGACAAGGCCGCGCGCGCGAAGTTCGTGGACAGCGCCGTCGCCCTGCTGCGGCAATACGACCTCGACGGCCTGGACATCGACTGGGAGTACCCGACCTTGCCCGGCCCGGGCATCAGCCACCAGCCGGCCGACCGCCACAACTTCACCCTGCTGCTGGAAGCCTTGCGGCAGCGCCTGGATGCCGAGGCAGAGGCGCGTGGCGCTCGCCCCTATCTGCTGACCATTGCCGCGGCTGAAGGCGAGTTCGCGCGTGGCCTGGAACTGCCGCGCATTGCGCGCGCGCTGGACTGGATCAACCTGATGACCTACGACTTCTTCGGCAGCCTGACGCCGACCACGGGCCACCACGCCGGGCTGGCGCCGACGCCGGGCGCACCGGCCGCTGCGCGCAATGCGCAGGTCGCGGTTGATGAGTACCGGGCCGCCGGCGTGCCAGCTTCCAAGATCCACCTGGGTGTGGCTTTCTACGGCCGCCGCTTTGGCGATGTGGCCCCGGCACGCGATGGCCTGCTGCAACCGTTCGGCAGCGATGGTGGCTTCATTTCCTGGCGCGACATCGCCCAAACGCGCCTGGGCAAGCCCGGCTGGACCCGGAACTGGGACACCGACGCGCAGGCCGCGACGCTGTGGAATGCCGACACCCGCCAGTTCATTACCTACGATGACCCGCAATCACTGCGCGCCAAGATCGATTACGTGCGCCGCAAGCAGCTGGGCGGGGTGATGTACTGGGAATACCGCCAGGACCGCGACGAAGAACTGCTCGACGTGCTGGTGCAAGGCCGCGACGCCACGCCTTGACGCGCGCCAGGGCCGCTGACGGCCCTGGCACGTCTTGTTGCCTCAGAACTTCGCGGTGAATTCCACGCCGTAGGTGCGCGGCTCGTTGAGGAAGCCGGTGAGGTTGTTGAAGTCGATCGCGCCGACCACGCGGGTCTGGTCGGTCAGGTTGCGACCGAATACCGCCAGGTCATACAGCCCGTAGGACCAGTTGTAGCCCACGCGCAGGCCCCCCTCCAGCGAGCTGCGGCCGCGGAACTCCGGCGACTCGTAAAGGAAGAAGTTGACCTCGCTGCGGTAGGCCCAGTCGGTGTAGACGTAGATTTCCTTGCCGTCGACGATCGGGAAGCTCAGGCGCGCGGTGAGGTTGTGGATCCACTTCGGCGCCTGCGGCAGCGGATTGCCGTTGACCAGCGCGTAGGTGCCGCCGTTGATCACGGTGGTCGGGTCGGTGATGGTGCAGCCGCCGCCGCAGATCGCCACGGCCAGGTTCGGGTCCTTGATCTCGGTGTCGTTGTAGCTGCTGCCCACGGTGACCAGCAGGTTGTCGGTGACGTAGGCCTCGAAGTCGAGCTCGGCGCCCTGGCCGATGGTCTTGTCGGCATTGAGCAGGGTGGCGGTGTTGGACGCGCCGCCGACGGCGATCAACTGCTGGCCGTCCACGTTGTAGCGGAAGATGTCAAAGCCCAGGCGCGCGCGCTTGTCCCACAGGTCGGCCTTGACGCCGATCTCGTAGGAAATGACCTTCTCCGAATCGGCGGTGGACACGCCGCCGTTGGGCGCGGTGGCCGCGGCAAACAGCAGGCGCCCCTGCACCGACGGCGCGCGGAAGCCCTTGGCGACGCGGCCGTAGAGGTTCACGTCCGGGGTCAGGGCAAAGGTGCCGCTCAGGTCCCAGCTGACGTCGTTGACGTCAGTGTTGACCACATAGGGCCCGCCGACCGGCGCGCCAAACGGCGCCGCTTCCAGCACGCTGGCGCTGAAGTCCTTCTTGTCCTGGGTATAGCGCAGGCCGCCGCGCAGCTTGAAGCGCTCGGTCACGTCGAAGTCGCCGGAGACGAACGCCGCCCACGCCTTGTTGCGCTGCTGCTGCACGGCGTGGCCGGCCAGCGGGTTGCCGGGGCTGAGCGAGTCGTAGTTGAAGCTGTCGATGGTGACGTCTTCGTCGAAGTAGAACAGGCCGGCCTGCCAGTCGAAGCGGCCCCATTCGTTGGATTCGACGCGGAATTCCTGCGTCCACTGGCGGTGATCGGGCAGGCCGTCGGCCGACTCGGAAGCAAACGGAATCACGCCGGGACCATAGTTGCCCGGGCCGAGGAAGCTGGCGCCATAGCCGCCGTCGATGTCGCCGCGGTTGAGCGATTCGGCGGTTTCATAGCCGGTGATCGAGTACAGGGTGAGCTGGCCCAGGTTCCACTTCAGCCGCGCGCTGCCGCCCCAGGTTTCCAGGTCGGAGAAGTTGACGCCGTCGTTGCTGACCTCGTCGCGGTCGAAATCGGTGACCAGGGCGTTGCTGCCTTTCTGGATGATGTTGGCGCGGAACAGGCGCGCGGTGCCGTTGAGCTTGCGCTTGTGCAGGTTGAACAACGCCTCGAAGTCATCGCCTTCATAGAGGAACTGCACGCGGCCAGCGGCTTCGTCATAGCCTTCGAAGCCCTCGTTGGGGCCATCGTGGGTATTGGTGACCCAGTCGTCGCGGCGCTGGTACAGGGCCGACACGCGCGCCGACCAGCGCTCGGTCAGCGGGCCGCCATAGGCGCCCTGGAAATTCCAGGTGTCATAGCTGCCGTAGGACAGCTTCACGTAGCCATCAGCGTCCTGCGAGGGGCGCGCCGAATCGAACTTGACCACGCCAGCCGGCGTGTTGCGGCCGAACAGCGTGCCTTGCGGACCGCGCAGCAGTTCGATGCCGGCCAGGTCGAAGACCGGGAAGCCCTTCAGCAGCGGGCTCTCCTGGACCACATCGTCATACACCAGCGACACCGGCTGCGAAGCGTTGAGGTCGAAGTCGGTATTGCCCAGGCCGCGGATGTAGAAGCGCGGGAACGCGCGGCCGTACGAGGATTCGATGTTGAGGCTGGGCAGGCGCGCGGACAGGAAGCGGATGTCGTCGGCGGCCGAACCGAGCACGTCGAGCTTTTCGCCGCTGACCGTGGTGATCGAGACCGGCACGTCCTTGGCGTTTTCCACGCGGCGCTGCGCGGTGACCTGCAAGGTGTCCAGCACGGCTGGCGCGCGGGTGGTGTCGGCGGCAGCAGCGGGCTCTTGCGCGGCGGCGTGCGTGGCCGGCAGCAGCGCGGCGAGTGCGAGGACAAGCGGGTGCGCGGCCGGCAAGCGGCCGTGGGGGCGGGTCAGGGACATGGCGAAGGCTCTCTCGGGTGGTGGTCTAGCGGCAACAGGCCGCCTAGCAGGTGAATGTTGCAATACAGCAAGCACGCGCGCAAAGGCCGTCTTCCGCCACGGCGCGCGCAGGCAAGCTGAACGCGCTTTGGCTGCGGCCTGCACGCATGACCAGCGGCAGGGGGCGGCTGCCATGGCGGCCGGAATAGACTCGGGCTCCACAGGATCGGTGATTCCCCAGGAGACTTGCATGGCGCAGTGGTATTTCCATATTCCCGGCCGTTCTGACCGTGTTGGTCCGCTGCAGGATGAGGCCGCGAGGCAGTATGCGCGCGCCAATCCGGGGGTCGTGGCCTGGCGCGAGGGCCTGGACGGCTGGAAGCCGGCGGCAAGCCTGGCCGAGCTGGGCAGCGCCGGTCCGGGCTTCGCGCCGCCACCGCCGCTGCCGGGCGGAGCGCGCGCGGACGACATCGACTTCCACATCATCGGCAACGACATGCAGTTCGTCGAGGTCGAGCTCGACCCCGGCGAGAGCGCCATCGGCGAGGCCGGTGCGCTGATGTACAAGGACGCCTCGGTGCAGATGGACACCGTGTTCGGCGATGGCTCGGGCGGCGGCCAGAGCGGCGGCGGCTTCATGGACAAGCTGCTGTCGGCCGGCAAGCGCGTGGTCACTGGCGAAAGCCTGTTCACCACCGTCTATACCCATACCGGCAGCGGCAAGGCACGCGTCGCCTTCGCTGCGCCCTACCCGGGCACGGTGCTGGCGATGAAGCTGTCCGAGCATGGCGGCCGCCTGATCTGTCAGAAGGACAGCTTCCTGGCTGGTGCGCGCGGTGTGTCGCTGGGCATCGCCTTCCAGCGCAAGATCCTCACCGGTCTGTTCGGCGGCGAGGGTTTCATCATGCAGAAGCTCGAAGGCGACGGCTGGGTGTTCGTGCATGCCGGCGGCACCGTAGTCGAACGCGAGCTCGCCGCCGGTGAGCGCATCGACGTGGATACCGGCTGCGTGATGGCCTACCACGCCACCGTGGACATGGACGTGCGCCGCATTGCCGGGCTCAAGAGCATGTTCTTCGGCGGCGAAGGCGTGTTCCTCGCCACGCTGACCGGCCCGGGCAAGGTGTGGCTGCAATCACTGCCGTTCTCGCGGATGGCCGGGCGCATGTTGCAGGCTGCGCCGCAGGGCGGTGGGCAGGCGCGTGGCGAGGGGTCGGTACTAGGCGGTTTGGGCCGGATCCTGGACGGCGATAACAACTTCTGACGAAGTTGTTGTCGCCCAGCCCGCTTTGCGGGCTGTGACCTCAGCCTCGGCTGTGCCGAGGCTGAGGTACGACATGCGCCTCCTACCCCCGCGCCTTCGGCGCGCCCCCCTAACAGAGGGGGCTCTTCTTCGGCTCGGTTATGCGTCTTGTTATGCTGCCGCTCCTTTCACCTGTGCATTGACGATGTCTACGCTGCGCGTTTTGCCTGTTCTTGGCTTGCTGGGCCTGCTGGCCGGTTGCGGGGGAAATAGTCGGCCGGCGCCGCCGCCGACGGTGGCGTCCGCGCCGGCGCCGGTGGTGCAAGCCGGTGCCGAGAAACCCGTGCGCATCGGCGTGGCGCTGGGAGGCGGGGCAGCCAAGGGCTTTGCGCATATCGGCGTGATCAAGATGCTCGAAGCCAATGGCTTCGAGCCGGTGGTCGTGTCCGGCACCAGCGCCGGCAGCGTGGTCGGCGCGCTGTATGCCAGCGGCATGGATGCGTTCGCCATGCAGGAAAAGGCCGTGGCGCTGGACCAGACCAGCATCCGCGACGTGCGCCTGTTCTCCGGCGGCCTGGTGCAGGGCCAGAAGCTGCAGGACTACGTCAATCAACAACTCGACAACCGCCCCATCGAGCGCCTCAGCAAACCGTTTGCCGCGGTCGCCACACGCCTGGAAGACGGCGAGCGCACCGTGTTCGTGCGTGGCAATGCCGGGCAGGCGGTGCGCGCGTCCAGCAGCATTCCCGGCGTATTTGAACCGGTCGCCATCGGCCGGTACCACTACGTGGACGGCGGCGTGGTCAGCCCGGTGCCAGTGGATGCGGCGCGCGAGCTGGGCGCCGAATTCGTCATCGCCGTGGATATCTCCAGCAAGGCCAGCGGCAAGAACCCGGGCGACCTGCTGGGCACGGTCAACCAGTCGATCTCGATCATGGGCCAGCGCCTGGGCGAGGCCGAACTCAAGCGCGCCGACATCGTGATCCGGCCCAAGGTCAACGACATCGGCGCGGCCGACTTCAACCAGCGCAACGCCGCCATCCTCGAAGGCGAGCGCGCGGCGATGGCGGCGATGCCGCAGATCCGCGCCAAGGTCGCCAAGCTGCGCCAGCAACGGGTCGACGCGGTGCGCGCCGCAGGACAACAGGCAGCCAAGGCCGCCGAGGCGGCGCGCCAGGCCTGCCTGGAAAAGCGCTCGCGCTGGGCCAAGCTGCGCAACGACGAAAGCAGCTGCGCGGCCCCGGCGCGATAACCGGCGCAGCGCGGCCGCGGCTCAGCCCTTCAAGGGCAGGCCGTGGCGTTCCTTCACCGTGCGCAGCACGAAGCTGGAATTGACGTCGGCCACGCCGGTGGCGTTGAGCAGGCGGTCGAGCAGGAAGTTGGAGAAGTGTTCCAGGTCGCGCACGATCACGTGCAGCAGATAGTCCATGTCGCCGGTGAGCGCATGGCAGGTCACCACTTCATCCCAGGCCTGCACGCTGTCGGCGAAATGCGCCACGCTTTCCTGGCCGTGCTTCTGCAGCTGCACGCGCACGAAGGCCTGCAGGCCCAGGCCCAGCGCGCGTGGGTCCAGGCGCGCGCCGTAGCCACTGATCACGCCGCTGCTTTCCAGCCGCTGCACCCGCCGCAGGCAGGCCGAGGCCGACAGGTTCACCTGTGCGGCCAGCTCGGAGTTCGGCAGCCGCCCTTGCGTCTGCAGCAGGGCCAGCAGCCGCAAATCCGTGCGGTCCAACGCGACGGTTTCCATGATGTGTTGCTCCGCAACATGATTGGGCGCAACAAGATTGCTTCAGATGGCCCATTTGGCGCAACTTCGCAATCCCATTGCGCGGCCGCCTCGCTAGGATTCGGGTGACTTCTCCCAGGCCACGCCGATGTCCATGCAGACCGCCCGCCGCGTCGAACACCAGCAGACCGACAAGGGCTACGTGCCGGTCTACACCACCGCCGTCGTCGAGCAGCCCTGGGACAGCTACGGCGCCGAGGACCACGCCACCTGGGGCACGCTGTACCGGCGGCAGCGCGAACTGCTGGTCGGCCGCGCCTGCGACGAGTTCCTGCAGGCGCAGGACGAGATGGGCATGGGCGATCACCAGATTCCGCGCTTCGACCAGCTCAACGAAGTACTCGGCGCGGCCACCGGCTGGACCCTCGTCGGGGTGGAGGGCCTGCTGCCCGAGCTCGATTTCTTCGACCACCTTGCCAATCGCCGTTTCCCGGTGACCTGGTGGATCCGCCGGCCCGAGCAGATCGACTACATCGCCGAGCCGGACCTGTTCCATGACCTGTTCGGCCACGTGCCGCTGCTGATGAACCCGGTGTTCGCCGACTACATGCAGGCCTATGGCCGCGGCGGGGTCAAGGCGCACGGCATCGGTCCCGAGGCGCTGCAGAACCTGACCCGGCTGTACTGGTACACGGTGGAGTTCGGCCTGATCGACACGCCGCAGGGGCTGCGCATCTATGGCGCGGGCATCGTCTCGTCGAAGGGCGAATCGCTGCATTCGCTGGAATCGGCCGCGCCGAACCGGATCGGCTTCGACCTGCAACGCATCATGCTCACGCGCTACCGCATCGATACCTTCCAGAAGACCTATTTCGTCATCGACAGCTTCGAGCAGCTGATGCAGGCCACCGCGCCAGACTTCACCCCGATCTATGCAGCGCTGGCGCAGGCGCCGCAGCATTCGGCCGGCAGCGTGCTGGACGGCGATCGCGTGTTCCAGCGTGGCAGTGGCGAAGGCTGGGCCACCGACGGCGACGTGTAGCGCGCAGCAGGCGGTCAGGGCACCACGTCGATGAAGGCGTTGATCGACAGGCGGCCATGCAAGGGATCAGGCGGCGGCACGCGCGTATTGTCGATGGTCCCCGAATGCAACGAGTTGCGGCGGTACACGACCAGCCGGTTGAACACGCCCTCGACCATGCCGATGCGCTCGAACAGCGCATTGCCCTCGCCGATATAGCCGCCAGCCGGCGCGGCCTCGCTCCGGCTCTCTTCCTGCAAACGCTGGAAATAGGCATCGCGCCGCTGCTCGTCGATGTACTCGTAGCCAGTCTGGCGGTGGCGGTAGAACGCCGTGCCGCCCCAGTCGCCACGGAACAGATAGTGCACCGTGGCCAGTCCGTCGCCGCGCACCGAGTCGATGTGCGGCACGCGTTGCAGGAAGGCCAGATCCCCCGGTGGCGTGGTCACCAGCGAGTAATGGCACATGGGAAACACGAAGCGTCCGGGCGGCAGGCCGAAGTACTCTGTCAGGCGCGGCTTGAGCGCGCTTTCCAGGAACTGTTCGTAGCCCAGCGGCGCGCGCGCGCGAATGCCGGGAAACATCGCTCCCTGCGGCTGGAAGGCATGCTGCGCGGCCTTGCGCACCAGGCGCTCCGGGTCGGCCACGAGCTGGTCAATGACCAGCAGTGGCGCGCCCTCGGCGCCGATGCGCGCGGTGCTCACGCGCGCCTGCGGATGCAGGCTCACCAGCACGGCTGCGACCGCCGCGGCGCGGACATGCGGCTCAGGCCGGTACCGGCACCGCGCGTGCGCCCCAGACTTCCGGCGGCGCCTTGCAGTACTGGTTGATGAATTCCTGCTGCGAAGGCATCTGCGCGACCGCGCGGTCGATCGGCTGGCGCACGGCGGCCAGCAGGCGCGTCATGTCGGCATCGGACAGGCCGCGTGCCAGCGGATGCGGCGCACCAGGCTGGATGCCCTGGCCCAGCAGCACATGCGTCCACGAATCGACGCGGAACAGTTCGTCGGCGCCCTGCCAGGCATGCGCGCGCTCGCGCCAGGCGCGCAGGCGGATCGCCAGCGACTCCGGCACTTCCATCTCGCGCGCGGCCTTCCACATCGGTTCGTCGCGCTGGGTGGCGTGGTAGTGCAGGATGATGAAGTCACGCACGTGCTCCATCTCCTTGCGCCCGGTCTCGTTGTAGAGCTCGCGCAGCGCGTCTTCGTTGCCGTCCACCGGGAACAGTTGCAGCAGCCGCACCACCGCGGAGATGGTGAGATGGATGCTGGTCGATTCCAGCGGTTCGATGAAGCCGCTGGCCAGACCCAGGGCCACGACATTGCGGTTCCAGGCCTTGAGCCGGCGGCCGGAGCGGAATGGCACCAGCCACGGCTCCTTGATCGGCGTCGCGGCCACGTCGCGCAGCAGCTTGGCGCGCGCCTCGTCGTCGGACATGTGCTTGCTGGAGAACACCAGTCCGCAGCCGACGCGGTGCTGCAGGGCGATATGCCAGCGCCAGCCCGCCTCATGGGCGATGGCACGGGTGTAGGGCACCGGCGGGCCGACCGATTCGGTCTGCACGGCCACCGCGCGGTCACTCGGCAGCCACTGGTTCCAGTCCTCGTAGCCGGTATGCAGGGTCTGCTCGGTGAGCAGGCCGCGGAAACCGGTGCAATCGATGAACAGGTCGCCATCCAGGCGCTGCCCGTCTTCCAGCACCAGTGCGGCGATATCGCCGCTGTGCGGGTCCTGCACCACCTGCTGGATCTTGCCTTCCACGCGCTTGAGGCCCTGCGCCTCGGCCCGCGCACGCAGGAAGCGCGCGTACAGGCCGGCATCGAAGTGATAGGCGTAGTTGACCGGCGGCTGGGTCTGCAGGGCGAAGCGGTCATCGCGCGAGGCCACTGTCTCCAGGCAGTAGTCGCCCAGCTCCGATTGCATGCCGCGGCGCAGGCTGTCCATCCAGTAGTGATGGAAGTGGCCGACCAGGGTGTTCTGCCCGGTCATGCCGAACGGGTGCAGGTAGCGCTCGCCCGGGCGGCGCCAGTTCTCGAACGAGATCGAGAGCTTGAACGTGCCCGCCACCGCGCGCAGGAACTCGCGCTCGTCGATGTTGAGGAAATGGTGGAACGCGCGGATCGGCGGCACCGTGGACTCGCCGACGCCGACCGTGCCGATCTGCTCGGACTCGACCAGCGTGATCTCCAGGTCCTTGCCGAACTGGTGCGACAGCGCGCAACCGGCGATCCAGCCCGCCGTGCCGCCGCCTGCGATGACCACCTTGCGAATGCGCCCGTTCTCCATTGCCTTCCCCTCTGACCTGATGATGCCGTGGCCGCCGTGGCTGCCTCAGCGATTGAGCCGGCCGATGAGCATCGCGCGCAGTTGCCGCGCCAGGGTCTCGTCGATCGGTGCCAGTGCCTGGCGCGCCTGCGGCGGCAGGTGCTCGCCCGCCTGCGCTGCATCGCCAAACACGTAGTAGTCGAACAATGCGCGCCACGCGCGCTTTTCGCTTTCCGGGCGGTCGCGCAGCGACCACATCGCGTGGTACAGCGCCGGCATTGGCGCCGGGATCCACGCCGGCATGCTGCCCCACCAGTAGTTCACCAGCACGTTGAACGGCGCCAGCCCTTGCACGTGGTGCCACCACATGCTCGGGATGAACAGCGCATCGCCCGGTTCCAGCACCGTGCTGCGGCGGCTCTCCCAGGCTTCGGCGAAACGCGGGTGGCGGGTCAGGTCCGGCTGCTCGAAGTCGACCGTGCTGACCGCCTGGCCGCCCGGGCTCAGATCGAGCGGGCCGGGATAGAGATTGGCGATCTGCTCGGGCGCGAACAGGGTGAAGCGGCGCTGGCCGACCACGCAGCAGGCCAGGTTGTTGGGCACGTCGTGATGGCAGGTGGCGACCACGCGGTTGCCGATCCAGATGCTGGGCCGCACCTGCAGGCCATGCGCGGCGAAATCGAAGTCATTGGCCGCGCGCATGCCCGGCAAGGCTTCGTCGATCAGCAGCGAAGCGAGATAGAAGGTCGGCGGCCGCGCGTCGTCCAGATGTGCGGCGATCTGGTCCAGCACCTGCGCCACGCTGCCGCGGCGCACTTCAAAGTTGAGCGCGGTGTAGTCGTCGTTGTAGAACGGCCGGCCGCCGATGCCCGGCGGCCCATACGAATACGGCACGGCCTTGCCGTTGTCGAAGCCGCGCAGGTAGTCCATCGCCTGCGTCGTGCCTTGCCGCGCAGCCTGGACCAGGCCCCAGTCGCGGCCGATGCCGCGCAGGACCACCGGCTCACCCGCCGCGAGCAGCTCGGCCAGCGGCAGTGCGTCGGGCCGGCAGTCGTCGCGCTCGCGGATGGCCGCCGGGCCGGTCATGCCATTCAGGCGGCCTGGCCGGCCGTGTCGGTGGTGGCAGCGGCCTGGCGCAGGCGGCGCTGTTTTTCCGCCATCAGCCGGCGCATGTTGTGCTGCGAGGACAGCAGCAGGTACACGCCTTCCAGATAGCCGGCCTGATGCAGCCGGTGCAGGCTCTGCGCGTCGAGCGCGGCGAGCTTCTCGCGGTCGATGCCGTACAGCCCGGTCAGGTTCACGCCGTTTTGCTCATCCAGCTGCACGTCGATGCGCAGCGGTTGCAGCAGGCCGGCAGCGTCGAACGCGGCAAACATGGCCTTGCCGCCTTCGGCACCGTCGCGGATGCCGCGCAGCACGGTGATGATGTGTTCGAGGTAGGGCGTGTTGCCGCCCTGCGGCAGGAAGACGCGCTCGCCTTCCGTGAAGCTGACCCGCGGGTGGTCGAGATCGACGTGGATCACCGGCACCTGCGCGCGCTGACCATCGACTTCCTGCTCCTGGAAACCGATCAGGAACGGCCCCTTTGCCACGATGCCGGGCAGGTAGCCCGCATTCCAGCGGCCATCCTGCAGGAAGAGGTTCTCCTTGCCGTCGAACCCGAGCAGGGCGACGGAGTGGAATTCGCCGGTGGCGTCATCCTTGCGCAGGAACAGCGGGTACTCGCGCTGCATCTCCGCATATTCAGTCGGGAAGGCGGGCACCAGTCCGGTGTCGTCGCCGAATTCCGGCCCGAAACGCATCACGACGCGCAGATCCTGGTGCGCGACGTTGTTCAACAATTCATATCGAGCCATTTCTCATCCAACAGCAGGTCGTGGTCCGGTGCGTGGGCGCTTCCCCCGCCTGCCGGCCCGGCGACCATTGCAGAAATCCCGGCACGCAGCAAGACGTGCGTCCGCTGCGTCCCCGGCCTGACGACAGGGATCGCCACCGTGGCGGCGACCCCTGCCTGAAGCGCTTCTGCGAGCGGCGGGTTGGCCCCGCCGGCCGTCAGAAGTTGTAGCGCACGCCGAGCGTGTAACGCGGGCTCTGGTCAACCAGCTTGATGATCTGCTTGTCCGAGCGGCCGTGCCAACGCACGTCCTCGCCGGTCAGGTTGATCGCCTCGAAGCCCACCGACCAGTTGTCGTTGATCTGGTAGCCGACGCTGAGGTCGAACTGATCATAGGCCTCGACGTAGTACGGATTGCGGTTGGCGCCATCCATGTTCGCCGCGATCAGGTACTCGTCACGCCAGTTCCAGGCCAGACGCGCCGACCAGCCGTACTTTTCGTACATCAGCATCACGTTGGCGGTGTCGCTGAGGCCGAGCAGGGCGAACTGGTCGCGGTCGATCACGCCGTTGTCGAAGCCGACGTCACCCTGGACCACGGTGTAGTTGGCAAACACGCCAAAGCCGCTCTGGCCGAAGAAGTACTGACCACCCAGTTCCCAGCCGTGGATCTTGGCCTTGTTCTGGTTGATCGGCTTGTTGACGTCGAACTCGTACAGCGGATCGTCCGCCTCGCCCACCAGGTCGTACTGCGCTTCCAGCGCCAGGCTCTGCGCCGAACTGCCGTTGTAGGCGGCCAGGCCGCCGGTGGCGGGGTTGCGGAGCATGGTGGTGGCGGCGAACAGCGAGGTGTCGTTGGCCGAGCACGCTGCCGGGTCATTGCCGCTCGCAGCCACCTGCGCGGCGCATGCCGCGCTCTGCAGGAAGGCCAGTGCCGCCTGCGCGTCCGGGCCGGAGGTGGGATCGCGCAGGCCGTACATCGTCTCGCGCGAGACCGTGTTGCCGATGAAGTTGTTGACCTGCTTGTTCCAGAACGTCACCGAGACGTAGCTGGCGTCAGCGAAGTACCACTCCAGGGCCAGGTCGAGGTTGTCCGATTCCAGCGGGTCCAGCTCGGGGTTCTGCGCATTGCCGGCCGCACGGGTGGACGGGTTGATCAGGATCGAACCAGTCGGCGTACCCGGGGTCGGGCCGGCGATCAGGTTGTTGTACGGCGCGCGGGCGATGGTCTGGCCGAACGACGCACGACCCTTCAACTGCTCGGTGAAGCTGATGTCGAAGTCCAGGTTCGGCAGCACGTAGCTGTAGCTGTGCTCCTGCACGAACGGCTGCATGTCGGTGGAGCGCTGCAGCTGGAAGTCGTTGTTGGAATTCCACACGATCGCGGTCGGCGTCGCGACCTGCGACATCGAGGTCAGGTCGGTCTTCTCATAGCGCAGGCCAATGCGGGTGTTGGTCGGCATGCCGCCGAGCTCGCCCTGCAGTTCGAGCTGCATGTACGCCGCGTTGGTCTTCTCCTCGATCGTGTTGTCCGAGCTGAGGTTCTGGTTACGGCTGGTGCCCACGCCGTAGACATCGGCCGCCCATTGCGCCAGCTGGTCGGCGTTGCCACGCCACGCGCCGCGCGGCGCGCCGTTGGTGCTGAAGTCGTCGAACATGCCGGTGATGCTGACCGGACGGATCAGGTCCATCAGGCCCGGCGCGGTGCCGGCGTCGCTGACACCCCAGTCGCCCAGTGCAGCGTAGGTGTCGCTGATCTGGCGCTGCATGGTGGTCTTGGACGAGTCCACGCCGAACTGGAAGCGGCCGTTGTCGAAGTCCCAGGTACCGTCGACGCGGCCTTCCTTGATCTCCGTGACCTGCTTTTGATAGTAGATGCGCAGGACCTGGGTGCCGATGTTGTTGGCCTGGAAGTCCGGGTTGAGCACGCCATTGGTGTTGGCGTAGGAATCAGCAGCGGTCGGATACCAGCTGCGCGCGCCGATCGGCAGGCCGGTGTTGAAGTACAGCTCCTGGCCCCACTGGCCGCCGCAGCTCGGGCCGGCGGCGCAGTTGTTGGTGCCGGCGAGGCTGAAGTAGGTGGCGCTGCCACCGGTCAGCGGATCGTTCGGCAGCGACTGGGTCTTGGAGTTGTGGCCGTCGAAGGTCAGGCGGAAGTTGTCGGTGGCCTGCCAGTCGGCGTTGAAGCCGATCGAACCCAGCTTGTACTTCTGCATGTTGCGCTGCTGTTCCATGCCGAAGTCCTTGGAACCGGTCGGCACGTCACGCAGGTAGATCGGAGTCGCCACCGTCTGTCCGGTGTCGAAGGTGATGTCGGTGATGCTGTTGGCGCGCTGCAGCCAGATGCCCTGCTCGCCGCGGTTTTCCTCGATCTCGTTCTGCGAGTAGGTGTAGTCCAGGCTCAGGGTCAGCGCGTCGGTGGCGGCGAACTGCAGGATCGCCTGGCCGTTGGTGCGCTCACGCTGGAAGTCGGCGAAGGCATAGCGCAGGTCGTTCGGGATCGCGTACAGCTGGCCGATTTCCGGCGCGTTGGTCACCACCGCGTCCGAGCGCAGGCCCGGGTCGGTGCCGGTCCAGCGCTGCACGTTCCAGGTGTTCTCGGTGGCCTGCACCGAACCGCCGTGGCGCTTCTGGTAGCTGGCACTCAGGCCGATGCCCCAGACCTTGTCCTTGCTGGTGTAGCTGAAGATGCCCGACACTTCCGGCGTGATGCTGTTGCCGAAGGGCTGCGAGTCATCCGACACCGCCTTGGCGCCGGCGCTGGCGACGATGCCTTCATGGTTGAAGGGCTTGTCGGTGAGGATGTTGATGGTCGCGCCGATGCCGCCGCTGGGAGCGTTGGCGCGCGAGGTCTTGAACACCTCGATGCCGGTGATCGACTCGGAGGCGAGCTGGGCGAAGTTGAACGCGCGCGTGCCGGTGTCCACGCCGCCGATCGGCACCTGGCCCGGCGCGCCGAACGCGTCAGCGCCCGGAATCTGGCGGCCGTTGAGGGTAACCACGTTGAACTGCGGGCCGAAGCCGCGCGCGGTCACCTGGGCGCCTTCGCCGTCGCGACGCTCGATCGAGATGCCGGTGATGCGCTGCAGCGACTCGGCGAGGTTGGTATCGGGGAACTTGCCGATGTCTTCGGCGCTGATCGCATCGACCACGCCCGCCGAATCGCGGCGGATGTTCATCGAATTGGTAAGGCTGTTGCGGATGCCGGTGACAGTCACCGTATCGAGCGTCTTGGCCTCATCGCTCTGTGCAGCCTGCTGCGCCTGCGGGGCCGCGGTCTGCGCGTCCTGTGCGAACGCGGGGTTGATCACCAGCACGCCGCCGACGAAGGTAAACATCGCCCGCGACTTGAACTTCTTCAACTTGCGACTCATCGGTCTGCCCTCAAGTCAGAATACGAACGGCCTGCGACGCCTGCGCGCATTGCGCATGCCGCCGCGACTGTCTGCTGTGCGTGGAACGGGAAACTGCGCGCTTTCATGTAGACCCCTACGATCATTGGTGTTCGCCCCCCCCAGGGCATTCGCGGGCCATGGCCCACAGGCGTTGAACAACCGGGCGCCCGGTGGATGCCCGCTACTGCAATGCCAGTTCCTCAGTGAGTCCCCGGCCTTTCGAATACCGGTGGTGCGGTCATGCCTACAGCGTCGATCCGACAAGCAAATCCGCCCGCTCGCGGACGAATTGGTGGTAGCGCTATCACTGAACGGACGTTAAGAAAACATGGCATGACAGCGCTTGTCACCGTGCGCTGCAACAAAATTTTTATGTCTGCCGGCGGCCCCTTTTCGCCACAAAGGTGTAAGCGTTACCAGCCGGGCTTGGTTACTTTCGATACGAGTGGTCTGACCACCGTTGTCAGGCCGCGACTGCGCAAACCTGGTCCACCCGCCCGGGAGGCCGCCCCTCAGGCCAGTTCGAGCAGTTCCCGCAGGCGCAGTGCGTCGCGTGCGGCAAAGCCATGGGCAGTGTTGTCGAAGATCACCCACGGCGACTGGCGGCCCCGGGCCCAGGCACGCACCTCAGCGGCCAGCGCCTGCAACGCCTCTTCGTCGTAGCCGCTGTAGTACATGCGCGGCGAGCCATGCCAGCGGAAGTACGGCCAGGCGGGGGCGGCGCCGGGCTGGGCGGCAGCGGGCCAGCGCGCCGGATCGGCGGCGGCCCGACCCACCTCGTGGCGAAGCAGGAGCGCCTCGGCCGCTGGCGTGAACCAGCTGGCGTGGCGGGGTTCGCAAGTCAGCGGCACCGAGGTGCGCCGGCGCAGCAGGCGGAAGAAGGTCGAGGCGGTGCGCGCATCGAAGGCCAGGCTCGGCGGCAGTTGCAGCAGCAGGCCGCCGAGCTTGCGCCCGAGCCCGGCCACCTCGTCCAGGAATCGGTCCAGCGCCGGGCCGGCAGCGCGCAGCGCCAGTTCATGGGAGATGGTCTGCGGCAGCTTCACCGAGAAGCGGAAACCCGCCGGCACCGCCGCCGCCCAGCGCGCATAGGTCGCTGCCTGGTGCGGTCGATAGAAGGAGGTGTTGATCTCGACTGCGTCCAGGCGCGTGGCATAACGCGCCAGAGTGCTGGCGCCCTCGCCGAAGGCCGCCGCATGGTCCCGCGGAATCGACCAGCCGGCGGTGCCCACCCGGATGCGCGTGCGCGAGGTGGCCATGGCCGTCAGTACAGCACTTGGCAATTCGGGCAGAAGAAGGTGCGCCGGTTGGTCTTGCCCAGGTAGGCCTTGGTGATCGGCCCGCCGCATTGCGGGCACTGGCGCCTGGTATGCACCAGCCAGTGCTTGCGCAGCACGAACTGCTTCTTCCATTCCAGGAAGTCGAAGCTGTACTGCCGGGCCTCCTTGATCATCTGCCCGAGCTTGCGCGGCGGCAGTGCGCCTACGGTACTCAGCGGATGCACGCCGATGCGGAACAGCACCTCGTTCTTGATGATGTTGCCGACGCCGGCAAACACGTCCTGGTCCAGCAGCGCGTCGGTGACCAGCGTATCGGGCGCGGCCTTGAGCTTGCGCCGCGCCAGCTTCGGGTCCCAGGCATCGTTGAGCACGTCGCCGCGCCAGTCGTAGGTGTCGTCCAGGGCGCCTTCGATGTAGCGCAGCGAGGAGCTGTAGAAGTTCAACTCGCCATTGTCGAAGCGCAACGTCAGCCGGGGTGGCCGGTCCTTGCGCGAGTCGACGGTGTAGCTGCCGAACATCAGCATGTGCACGCGCAGGCTGAAGCCGGCGAACTCGATCAGGAAATGTTTGCCCCAACTGCGCAGCGAACGCACGCGACGGCCGCGCATGCGTTGCAGGTCCAGCTTGCTGTTGCCGCCCACCTCGCGCACGGTCTTGCCGCGGAACTGAGCCGTGGCTTCGCGCAGGATGACGATCGACGGACCTTCAGGCATTGCATGGCTCGGGTCGGAATGTCCGTGATTCTGCCGGCCCGGCGTTAGAGCACAGCGAAGAAGCCTGTGCCCCCATGTCACCGCCCGTGCACGCTGGCTGGGTTTACATCGCCGTGCCGATCATTACGCCTTGCATCCGATGGCCGCACGCAGGAACAAGTCCGCCCCCACCGCCGATGCCTGCATCCGCGTACGTGGCGCGCGCGAGCACAACCTGAAGAACGTGGACGTGGACCTGCCGCGCGATGCGCTGGTGGTGTTTTCCGGCATCTCCGGCTCGGGCAAGTCCTCGCTGGCCTTCGGCACCTTGTTTGCCGAGGCGCAGCGGCGCTACCTGGAGTCGCTGTCGCCGTATGCGCGGCGGCTGATCGACCAGGTCGGCGTGCCCGAAGTGGACAGCATCGAGGGCCTGCCGCCGGCCGTTGCCTTGCAGCAGCAACGCGGCACGCCCAGCGTCCGTTCCTCGGTCGGCAGCCTGACCACCGTGTCGAGCCTGCTGCGCATGCTGTACTCGCGCGCCGGCACCTATCCGCCGCGGCAGCCAATGCTGTTCGCCGAGGACTTCTCGCCGAACACACCGCAAGGCGCGTGCCCGAACTGCCATGGCCTGGGCCATGTGTATGAAGTGACCGAGCGCTCGATGGTGCCCGACCCCTCGCTCAGCATCCGCGAACGTGCCATTGCCTCATGGCCGCCGGCGTGGCACGGGCAGAACCTGCGCGACATCCTGGTGACGCTGGGCTACGACGTGGACCGCCCGTGGCGCGAGCTGCCGAAGAAGGACCGCGACTGGATCCTGTTCACCGACGAGCAACCCACCGTGCCGGTGTATGCCGGCTTCACCCCGGCCGAAACCCGCGCCGCGCTGCGCCGCAAGACCGAGCCCAGCTACATGGGCACCTATACCGGCGCGCGTCGCTACGTGCTGCACACCTTTGCCACCACGCAAAGCGCGCTGATGAAAAAGCGCGTCGCGCGCTACATGAGCGGCGCGGTGTGCCCGGTCTGCAAGGGCCGTCGGCTCAAGCGCGAAGCCTTGTCGGTGACCTTTGCCGGACTGGACATCGGCGAACTCTCGCAGCTGCCATTGGACCGCGTGGCGCAGGTGCTGGCCCCCGCCGCCGCCGGCCAGTTCGCGGCCCCCGCTCGCGGGCGTGGTCGGGCCCGGGATGCGGGGCGGCAGGACATCGCGCGCCGTGTGGCGGCCGGCGGCTCGGCGCATGCCGGCGGATCGGATGTGCGGCGCACGCCGGACCTGTCCGAAGAAAAGCGCATCGCCGCCCAGCGCATCGCCCAGGATGTGTGCGAACGCGTCAGTGCGCTGCAGGCACTGGGCCTGGGCTACCTGTCGCTGGATCGCACCACGCCCACGCTGTCGCCAGGCGAGCTGCAGCGCCTGCGCCTGGCCACGCAAGTGCGTTCCAACCTGTTCGGCGTGGTCTATGTGCTCGACGAGCCCTCGGCTGGCCTGCATCCAGCCGATGCCGAAGCGCTGCACGACGCATTGGCTCAGCTCAAGGCCGCAGGCAACACGCTGTTCGTGGTCGAGCACGACCTGGAGACGTTGCGCCGTGCCGACTGGCTGGTGGATGTCGGCCCGGATGCCGGCCAGCATGGCGGCCAGGTGCTGTACAGCGGGCCGCCGCAGGGCCTGCGTGGCGTCGCGAACTCGCATACCGCGCGCTACCTGTTCGGCGAAGGTGATGCGCCTGCGGCAGCGCGCGAGCCACGCAAGCCGAACGGCTGGCTCACGCTGGCGGGCATACAGCGCAACAACCTGCGCGGCCTGGACGTGCGCATTCCGCTCGGTACCATTACCGCGGTGACCGGCGTATCGGGATCAGGCAAGTCCAGTCTGGTGAGCCAGGCGTTGGTCGAGCTGGTCGGCGAGCGCCTGGGCCATGTCGTGGTCGCCGAAGAACCGGAAGGCGAATTGCCGCAGCCTGGCCCGCTGGCCCGCACCGGCGGCAAGCTGCGCGGCGACGTGGCCGCCATCGGCCGCCTGGTGACGGTGGACCAGAAGCCGATCGGCCGCACGCCGCGCTCCAACCTCGCCACCTACACCGGTCTGTTCGATCATGTGCGCAAGCTGTTTGCGTCCAGCCGGCTGGCGCGCGCGCGGCGCTACGGCGCCAGCCGTTTTTCCTTCAACGTGGCCCAGGGCCGCTGCGAAACTTGCGAGGGCGAAGGCTTCGTGCAGGTGGAGCTGCTGTTCATGCCCAGCGTCTACGCGCCGTGCCCGGCCTGCCACGGCAGCCGCTACAACGCCAAGACCCTGGAAGTGGAGTGGAACGGGCGCAACATCGCCCAGGTCCTGGCGCTGACCGTGGAAGAAGCATTGGCCTTCTTCGACGGCCAGCCGCCAATCGTGCGGCCACTGGCATTGCTGCGCGACATCGGCCTGGGCTATCTGCGGCTGGGCCAGCCGGCGACCGAGCTGTCCGGCGGCGAAGCGCAGCGCATCAAGCTGGCGACCGAACTGCAGCGCAGCCAGCATGGCGACACCTTGTACGTGCTGGACGAACCCACCACCGGCCTGCATCCACTGGACGTGGACCGGCTGATGCTGCAGCTGCATGGCCTGGTGGATGCGGGCAATACAGTGGTGGTGGTGGAACACGAAATGCGCGTGGTAGCCGACAGCGACTGGGTCATCGACATGGGCCCCGGCGCCGGCGACCAAGGCGGCCAGGTGGTGGCCGAAGGCCCGCCGGCGCAAGTAGCCGCCGCCGCGGACAGCCGCACCGCGCCTTATCTACGCCGTTGCCTGGGCAAGGCTGGCGCCGCGCGTCACTCGCCGGTGGGATAGGACAGCAGGATCACCAGCGGCTCGGCGCCGGTCTGCTGGATCGCATGCGTGCTGCCGGCGCGCGTCAGCAAGGCATCGCCCGGGCCCACGTCATGTTGCTTGCCGTCCAGCGCGTACAGTCCGCGACCGCTGACCACGTAATAGATCTCATCCTTGTGGTGCTGATGCAGGCCGATGCCGGCGCCATTGCCCAGTACGCGCTTGCGCAGCACGAACTTGAGTTCGGGCTGGTCGGCAAAGAACGAATACGCCGTGGTCGGGCCAGCGCCACCGTGCGGGCCGGGTTGCGCCTTGCCGATGTCGCGCTCATGCACCACCAGTGAGGGATGCCGTTGCGCGGCGCGGTCGGCGGCGGCGCTGGCTGGTGCACCGCAGTCGATGTCACGCTTGAGTTGCGGTTTGAGTGAAGCGTCCAGCTGGGCCCAGTCGCGCACCACCAGGCAGGCGACCGCGCTGGCGCCGGCGCGACTGAAATGCGTGCCGTCGGCCTTGCCCTGTTCGGGCACGAACATGAAATAGGGTTTGGCCGCCTGCTCGCCGAGCGCGCGGATCCAGTCGCTGCTGCTGGCATTGAGGTCGATCAGCGCGACCTGGCGTTGCGCGGCGAGCTGCTTCACCGCCTGCGTGTACAGGCCATGCGTGTCGAGCAGGGAGCCGAAGTCATAGACCAGCCGCGCCACCGGCGTCAGCAGGATCGGGGTGGCCCCGCGTTGCTTGGCCAGGTCGACATAGCGTGCCAGGTACTGCGGATAGGCCTGCTGCGGATCGTCGTAGCGGCTGGGGTCTTCAAACTTGGCGTCGTTGTGGCCGAACTGGATCAGCAGCACGTCACCGCGGCGCAGTTCCTTGTCGATGGCCTGCAGCCGGCCTTCCTCGATGAAGCTGCGCGCACTGCGCCCGCCCTTGGCGTGGTTGCGTACTTCCCACTGCGCCGGGTCGAACCAGCTTTGCAGTTCCTGGCCCCAGCCAGCCTGTGGTGCGCGCTCGACGCCGTACTCGGCGGCGGTGGAGTCGCCGGCAATCAGGATGCGGCGTGGCGCATCCTTCGCCATCGCCGGTACAGTCAACAGGCACAGCGCCAGCAGCAGGCCGCGAAGCTGCCACGCGGCTGCGGGAACATCACGGGAAAGTGTCGGCATCATCGCGCTCGCAACAAGCGGAGAAGCCGGCACCGCGACGCGGCTGGAGAGATGGGCCGGTGCGGTACCGGGTGAAGAAGTCGGCACGCGCCGCAGGCCGCGACGCGCGCCTTGCACGGATCAACGCGCCAGCCAGCCACCATCGACAGGCAGGATCGCGCCATTGATGTAGTCCGCGGCGCTGGAAGCCAGGAACACGGCCGCGCCGCCGAGGTCGGCCGGGGTGCCCCAGCGGCCGGCCGGGATGCGGTCGAGGATGGACTTGCTGCGGTCCTCGTCGGCGCGCAGCTGCGCGGTGTTGTCGGTGGCCATGTAGCCCGGGGCGATGGCGTTGACGTTGATGTTGCGGTTCGCCCACTCGTTGGCCAGCAGGCGGGTGATGCCGGCAATGCCGCTCTTGCTCGCGGTGTACGACGGCACGCGGATGCCACCCTGGAAGGACAGCATCGAGGCAATGTTGATGATCTTGCCGCCGCCGTTGGCGATGAAGTGGCGGCCGACGGCCTGGCTCATGAAGAAGGCGGACTTGATGTTGACGTTCATCACGTCATCCCAGTCCTTCTCGCTGAAGTCGACCGCATCGGCGCGGCGGATCAGCCCGGCGTTGTTGACCAGGATATCGACGCGGCCGAGGCCGGCGAGGGTTTCGTCGAGCACGCGCTGCACCGGCTCGATGGTGATCAGGTTGGCCTCGATGTTGAGAAAGCGACGGCCCAGGGCCTTGACCTTCTCCTCGGTTTCGCTGGCATGGACGATGCCGGCACCGGCGATGTCGGCGCCGGCGGCGGCCAGCGCCAGGGCGATGCCTTGGCCGAGGCCGGTGTTGGCGCCGGTGACCAGCGCGACCTTGCCTTCCAGGCTGAACGGGTTGTGGCTCATTGCATGCTCCCCTCGTGACGTGTGTGCGCGGTTACTTGAGCTGGCAGATGTCCAGCACGTGCATGTCGGTGTAGTCGAGGTTTTCGCCGCCCATCGCCCAGATGAAGGCGTAGTTGGCGGTGCCGGCGCCCATGTGGATCGACCACGGCGGGGAAACCACGGCTTCGTTGTTCTGGATCACGATGTGGCGCTGTGCGTCGGGCTCACCCATGAAGTGGTACACGCGGTCCTTCTCGCCCAGGTCGAAGTAGAAATAGACCTCGCTGCGGCGGTCGTGCAGGTGCGGCGGCATGGTGTTCCAGACGCTGCCCGGCTTTAGCACGGTCAGGCCCAGCAGCAGCTGCGAGGACGGGCAGGTGGCCGGCACGATGTACTGGTAGATGGTGCGTTCGTTGCTGGTTTCGAGCGCGCCGCGTTCCAGCGGCACGGCGTCCTTGATCGAGAGGTGCTTGGTCTCGAAGCGCGCGTGCGCCGGGGTCGAGGCCAGGTAGAACCTTGCGGGGTTGGCGGTGTCGTTGGAGGCGAAGCTCACTTCGGCGCTGCCCATCGCCACGTACAGGCCGTCCTTGGGCGCGAGGGTGTAGGCGGTGCCATCGACGGTGACGGTGCCGGTACCGGCGCCGACGTTGATGACGCCCAGTTCGCGGCGTTCGAGGAACGGGTGGCCAGCGGCGGAGGCGGGCTCGGTCTGCCTGGGCAGGGACACGGCCTGCTTGATCGGAGCAGCACCGCCGATGACGAAGCGCTCGTAGTGGGTGTACTTCAGGGTGACCGCGTCGTCGGCGAACAGGCCGTCCAGCAGGTAAAGCTCGCGCAGTTCGTCGTTGCTGACGCCCTGGATGGCCTGCGGGTGAGTGGCGTAAACGGTCTTGGCGTACATGGCGTCTCCAGTGGCCGGCGGGGCGTCATGGCCTCGCCTCTTGGGGGGTGCAGATGGGGATCATAGCCCGGTTGACTACCGGTGTCATTTTGCAGTGCACGATCGGGGGCGGGGTTTGTTGAGGCCTGGCGGCCGTGGGCTTTTTGGGTTTGCGCGGTGGGTTGGTTTATTGGCCTTCGAGATTGATCGGCTGGCCGGCTTTGGTGCGTGGCGCGCGGGGGCAGACCCTGCCGGGACACGCGGTGAACCCATCCATGGGGCTCCTAGACGACATCCATGTCGTCTAGGGTCCCGGCAGGGTCCGCCCCCGCACACCCGACAAGCCAGCGCGAACGGATGGGACGAGCCAAGAGCAAAAGCAAAGCAAAGGCAAAGAGCGAGAGAGTTGGTGGCTGCATGCTCCGCGCGCAGACTTTCAGCCGTAGAGCCCCCCTTTTGTTAAGGGGGGCGCGCCAACGGCGCGGGGGATAGGCAAGTGCGAAGGCAGGGCCCCAAAGTTTGCGCAGCAAACTCAGGGAGCGCAGCCCGCTTCGCGGGCTACGCAGCCAGCCACCGGAGGGCTAGCCGAAGGCTAGTCCTCCGGTGGCTGGCAGGAGTCGCGAACGATCAGGTGCGGACGCACGCTCGCCGTCGGCAGCGTCGGTTGACCCTCGGGCTGGATCAGCATCGCCGCGGCGGTGCGGCCGGTGTCGCGGGTGTGGCGGCGGACGGAGGTCAGGGAAGGCCACAGGCGCGAGGCCAGCGAACTGTCGTCGTAGCCGATCACCGAGAGCTGGCGTGGGATGCTGATGCCGGCGCGCAAGGCGACCTTGTAGATGCCCGCGGCCATCTCGTCGTTACCGGTGAAGATGGCGGTCGGGCGCTTCTTGGAAAGCAGCAGCTTTTCCGCCGCCGCCACGCCGGACTCGAAGGTGTAGCCGGCTTCGACCACGCGCTCGGGCGGCAACTCGATGCCGCGACGCTTGAGCGCACCAAGGAAGCCGTCAGTGCGCTCGATCGAGGAGCGGTAGTTGCTGGGGCCGGTGACCAGGGCGATGTCGCGGTGACCGAGCGACAACAGATAGTCGGCCGCTTCGGCGGCACCTTCCGCGTCGTGGGTGATCACCGTCTGCGAGGTCGTGTCCAGCGCCACCGAGGCGATGCGGGTGTAGCGGCAGCCGATCTCGGCCAGCATGTCGGCCAGGGCCTGGTCCTCGGAGGCGCGCGGCACCAGGATCACGCCATGCAGCTTCTGCTGCTGCACGAAGCGGCGCACACCCTCGATGTAGCCGGGGCTGCGGGTATCGCAGGGGTGCACGACAAGTTCGTAGCTGGAGCCGCGCAAGGCATCCAGTGCGCCGTACTGCATGTCCACGATGTACTGCGCGGTGGGGTTGTCGTAGACCAGGCCGATCAGGAACGAGCGACGGAAAGCCAGGCCGCGCGCCAGCGGATCAGGCGCGTAGCCGACCTCGCGCATCAGCGCCTCGACCTTTTCCCGCGTGTCCTGCCGCACCAGTGGCGAGTTGTTGATGATGCGCGAGACCGTCTTCTTCGATACGCCAGAAAGCCGGGCGATGTCGTTGATGGTCGCCACCTTGCCCTTGGGCAAGCCCACGATGTCTTCTTCGGTCTTCTTGCGCGGCATGGTGGCGAGTCGTAGGAAGTCGAGGGATTCTAGCGGTTTGGCCGCGGCGGTGACGCTGCTGCGCCGCCGCCAACCCCAGCTCAGGCTCCGTATCAGGCGCGGAAGTTCCGCCCCGCCCAGCCTCAATCCAGCGCGCGGTAGCGGAAGTCCAAAAATCGTACCTGGCCGTCACCGGCTGCGTACAAGGCCGGTTTCAGCGCCAGGAACTTGCCTGCGACGTTGTGGTGGTAGCCAGACACTTCCATCTGTACCGGGTACTTGCTCCAGGTCTTTCCGTCGCGGCTGGTATGCAGGGTGACAATGTGACGATCGTTGCGCACGCGTAGCCACAGTTCACCGCCGGGGCCCGGCGCCAGTTGCCGCGGCCGCTCCTCGCCATAGCGGTGCATGATGAAATCCTTGCCGTTGCTGCCCACGCCGGCATACAGGCGGTCGCTGTAGAACAGCAGCGCGCCGCCGATCGCGCCGGGGCCGATCTGCATGCGCACCTCGAACTCGTACGCCGGATCGGTGGCGATGGCAGTCAGCGGCGAACTGTCGCGCGGCGTCTGGCCCTTGCCGCGCACGCTCAGTGCGCCGCCGCCGAAGCTTAGGCGCTTGTACTCGTCGGCGGCAGGATCGTAGAACGACCACTGCGGCCCCAGTGCCTGGCCATCGAAGCTGTCGGACAACTTCAGGCCGTGCGGCAACGCCTGGCCGCTGGGCTTGCGCAACGGCTGGCCAAGATCGCCGCCCTTGGCGACGAACCAGCCATCGGCGGTCCATTCGATCGGCTCCAGCAGGGCCTGGCGGCCGAGCGTCCAGTAACCGTTCTCATAGCCGTGGTAGAGCATCCACCAGCGCCCGTCGGTGCCTTCGACCAGCGTGGCGTGGCCGCGTGACCACCAGGGCTCGCTGGCCGATCGGGTGCGGGTGATCGGATTGTTCGGCGCGTTTTCCCACGGGCCGTGGATCGAGCGCGAACGCGCGGTGATCACCATGTGCCCGGTCGGCGGGCCGGCGGTGCCGCCCACGGCGGTGGTCATGTAATACCAGTCGCCATGGCGGGTGATCTTCGGGCCTTCCTGCGCATAGGCCTCCACGTCCCAGCTTTCCGGGTACTTCCAGCCGTCGTAGACGTGTCGGGGCGTACCCACCACCTTCAGGCCGTCGTCGCTGAGCTGCACGTAGTCGCCGCCGCTGAGGAACAGATAGCGCTTGCCATCCTCGCCCACGGCATGGCCGGGGTCGATGTACTTGCCCAGACCCAGATCGATCGGCTCGCTCCACGGCCCGTTGATGCGATCGGCCCACACCACGAAGTTGCTGCGCGTGCCGTTCTCGCCGCGCCGCGCCGGGAAGTAGATGTAGTAGCGGCCCTCGTGCTTGACCAGGTCCGGCGCCCAGATTGCGCCGACGTTGGTGCGGATGGCATGGCCGATGGGCTGCCAGTTCACCAGGTCGCGCGAATGCCACAGCGGCAGGCCGGGATAGGCGTCGAAGGAGGACAGCGTGAGATAGTAGTCCTCGCCGTCCTTGAGCACGGAGGGATCGGGATGATCGCCGGCCAGCACTGGATTGAGGTAGGTACCGTTGCCCAGATCGGCGACGCGCTGGTTTTCGATGCCGCGCTTCCACTCGGCCGCATGGGCGATCCCACACAGCAACAGCCCTGTCAACAACATCCACCCTGTGCGCTTGTGCATTGCATTCCTCCACGCTGTTTTTGCGACTGCACGGCCGGCTGTGCGACCGGCTGTAGGAGCGGCTTCAGCCGCGACCGCTCCCCGCCGTTTCCCGCGATTTCTTGTGTTTCCTGGCTCGCCTGTCGCGGCTGAAGCCGCTCCTACAGCCGCTCCTACAGGGAGGGGGATCGCCGCCTTAACCCGCGCGCAGCAGCGCCGGCAACCACAGCGACAGGGCCGGGAAGAACGCCACGATCAGCAGCACCGCCAGCGCCGACAGCCAGAACGGCCAGATCGTGCGCATGCTGTCGGTGATGCTGATCTTGCCGATCGCCGTGCCGATGAACAGCACCGAGCCCACCGGCGGCGTCACCAGGCCGATGCCGCCGGCCAGCACCATCACCAGCGCGAAGTGCACCGGGTCCACGCCATAGGCCTTCACCACCGGCAGGAAGATCGGCGTGCAGATCAGGATCTTCGGCGCCAGATCCATGAACATGCCCAGCACCAGCAGGATCACCACGATCATCGCCAGTACCGTGCGCTGGCTGTGCGCGAACGATTGCAGGAAATCCACTGCCGCCGCCGGCACTTGCAGATAGGCCAGCAGCCAGCCGAATACCGAAGCCGTCGCGATCACGAACAGGATCACGCCGGTGGTGCGCGCGGCGTGGGTGACCGCGGCAAAGAATTCGGCCCACTTCAGCTGGCGGTACAGCAGGGCGGTGACCAGCAGCGCGTACACCACCGCGATGGCCGCGCTTTCCACCGCGGTGAAGATGCCGGCGCGGATGCCGACGAAGATCAGCAGCACCAGACCCAGCCCGGGCAGCGCGCCGAGCAGGCGCATCAGCACCGCGCGCCAGCCCGGGAACGGCTCAGTGCCGTAGCCGCGATGGCGCGCGACCAGATAGCCGGTGACCATCATCGCCACGGTCATCAGCAGCGCCGGGACGATGCCGGCGGCAAACAGGTCGGCAATCGAGATGCCGCCACCGGCTGCCGCGGAAAACAGGATCAGGTTATGCGAAGGCGGCACCAGCAGCGCCACCAGCGCGGCGGTGATGCTGACGTTCACCGCGTAGTCGCGGTCGTAGCCGCGCTTGACCATTTGCGGAATCATCGTGCCGCCGACCGCCGACACGTCGGCAATCGCCGAGCCGGAGACGCCGCCAAAGAACAGCGACGACAACACGCTCACCTGGCCCAGGCCACCGCGCATGCGCCCAACCAGCGAGGCCGCCAGTGCAATCAGCCGCTCGGAAATGCCACCGCGCAGCATCAGCTCGCCGGCAAAGATGAACAGCGGAATCGCGATCAGCGAAGCCCCACCCGCACCGGCGGAAATCTGCTGCACCAGCACCACGCTGGGCAGGTCCAGGTACAGCAGCGTGGCCAGCGCGGCGACCGCCAGCGCATAGGCCACCGGCACGCCGATCACCATCAGCGCGACGAACAGGCACAGCAGGATTGCAATCGCCATGGATCAAGCCTCCCCTTCTTGCAGATGCAGCGGGCGCAGTGCGCGCCACACGCGGTACAGCGCGAACAGCGCCATCAGCGCGCCGCCAATCGCCAGTGGCAGGTAATTGATGCTCTGCGGCATGCGCGCACCGGCAATCTTGATGTCCAGACCATCGAGCAGCAGCAGCGTGCTCCACCACGCCAGGACCAGGCCGATCGCCGCCATCACGCCCGAGCGCAGCACTTCCAGTGCGCGCCGGCCGCCTTCCGGAAAGCGTTCGGCGAGCAGAAAGAAGCCGAAGTGGCGGTTGCTGTGCACGCCGGCGGCCGCACCCAGGCTCATGGCCGTGGCCAGCAGCAGCAGGGTCACCGGCTCGGTCCAGCTTGGCGAGTCGTTGAGCACGTAACGGGTAAAGACCTGCCAGCCCTGTACCACCACCAGCCCCAGCAAGGAGGCGGCAGCGGTATAGATCGCGTAATCGGACAGGCGATCGAGCGCGCGCTGGGCGGGCGGAAGACTGCGGGTATAGGAGCTCTCGGTCATGACTGCCTCACGCCAGCGCACGGATGCGACGGTACAGCGCCTCGATTTCGGGACGCTGGTGGTATTCGGCCAGCAACGGCGCCGCCGCCTGGCGGAAGGCCGGCATGTCCACGTCGTTGAACTTCACGCCATGCGCCTGCACGTCCTTGCGCGCGGCTTCCTCCGAGCTGTCCCACAGCTTGCGCATCACCGGCACCGAGGCCCGCGCCAGGCGCAGCACGCGCTCGCGGTCGGCCGGCGCCAGCGCTTCAAAGCTGCTGCGCGACATCACCAGGATGTCCGGCGCATAGGAATGCTCGCTTTGCGACCAGTAGCGCGCCGCCTCGAAGTGGCGGCTGGACTGGAAGCTGCGCATGTTGTTCTCGGCGCCATCGATCATGTGCGTCTCCATCGCCGAGAAGGTCTCACCCAGCGACATCGGCGTCGGGTTGGCGCCGAGCAGGCGCATCAGCTGGATGAAGATGTCGGAGTTGGCCACGCGCAGCTTCAGGCCATGCAGGTCGCGCGGCGTGACGATCGGGTGCTTGGTGTTGTAGAAGCAGCGCGCGCCAGAATCGTAGATCGCCAGGCCGACCAGGCCACGCGACTCGAAACCGCGCAGCACCGCTTCGCCGACATCGCCATCCAGCGCGCGGCGCAAGTGCGCGACCGAGTCGAACACGTAGGGCAGCGACAGCGCCTGGGTCAGCGGGAAGGCGTTGTTGAGCGCGCCGGAGTACACGCGGGTGATGTCGATGGCGCCGAAGCGTGCCATGTCGATCGCCTCAGCCTCGCGGCCGAGCTGGCCCGAGTGATACAGGCGCAGCTTGATGCGCCCGCCGGTCTCGCTTTCCAGTTGCTGGCCGATCCAGCGCACCGCCTCGACGGTGGGATAGTCCGACACGTGCACGTCGGTGGCGGTCAGCAACTGGCCGCCCGGCACCTGGGTGATGGCACGCGCCGCGCCCATCGGGGCGGCCAGGGTGGCGCCAAGGCTGGCGCCGATGAAACCTCTGCGTGTGATCATTGCGCCCTCCCGCGCTCAGGCCACTGTGGAGTGGGTGCAAGTTACCCGGCGGCGACGGCCCTGCACTGGATTTCGCCGAAGCCGTCGAAACGGATCGTGGCCAGCTGGCCCACGCCGATGTCATGGATGCCGGTGGCATTGCCCGTGGCGATCAGCTCGCCGCGCTTGAGCGGCCGCCCGCGCAAGGCCGAGCGGCCCAGGGCGAAGGCGTACGCGGCGCGCAAGCCGCCCGGCAGCAAGGTCGCGCCGCCGGTGCCGACGACCTGGCCATCGATGCGGGTTTCAGCCACCAGACTGCTCTCGTCGCGGGCGGTCCAGTCAGCGATCTCCGCGCCGAGGATCAGGCCGTTGTTGTTGCCGAAGTCGGAAACCACCACGCGCGGGCCGAGCTGGTTGATCGTCGCCAGCGGGCTGCTGGCGATTTCCACACCGATGAACAGCCGCGCCGGCAGGGCCGCGGCTTCGTCCGGCGTCCACTGCAGCTTGCCCGCCGGGGCATCTTCTTCGAGCTGCAGCACGTACTCGGCTTCGACCGCGCCAAAGCCGCCGACGTAGATCGGGAAGTCGGTGATGCTACCGGTAGCATTCCACAGCGCACGGGAAAAGATCGGGCCCAGCAGGCGGTCATCCCCGGAGATGTCGCGGCGCTCGGCGGCAATGTAGCCCACCTTCCAGCCAACCACCCGGTCCGGCCAGCGGGCAATGGCCAGATCCTGCACGGCATAGGCCGAGACCAGGTCTGCCGGGATCTGACCGGGGAAATCCGGCAGCGACCGGCCGAGCTGGCGGGCCTGGACAAAGGCTTCGGCGATGGCTGACAACGCCTGCGCATCCTGCGGGCCGGTGTGTGGACTCAAGGGTGACCTCCGGTGGAATCAATGCTGCACTGCCCATCGACAGTGGCAGGGAACGATGTATATGGTAAACCGGTGTCATGGGCAATGTGCACTGCGGCAAAAACCGCGAGGCCTTGTCCCACAAGCCTTTGCGTGACTGCTGAGGAAGGCGTGGCCAACGGTGGGAGGAGCCGATGGACAATCGTGGAATGTCATCACGGCGGGCACACCGCTACTGGGCGGCTACGGCTGGCGCGTGCCTGGCGGCGTTGCTCGGCGTGGCGGCGGCGGCGCCTACCGATGCCTGGCCCAGTGCCGAGACCGCGGCCGAGCAGCAGGCGCGGCTGCCCCTGTGGCCAAGGGATGGACTGGCGCCGGGCGACCAGGCGCTGGCCCAGCCGCAGCGCATCTTCGAGCGCAGCCGCGATCCGGCCACGCCCGACCGCTTCGTGGACCATGTCAGCCGCCCCTACCTCGTCGTGCAGCAGCCGGCACATCCCAATGGCGCCGCACTACTGGTAGTCCCGGGCGGCGGCTACCAGCGCATCGTGCTCGACAAGGAGGGCACGGCGCTGCGCACGGCGTTCGTTGACCAGGGCGGCGTGACTCTGTTCGTGCTGCGCTATCGCCTGCCCGGCGAGGGCCATGCCGACGCCGCCGACGCCCCATTGGTGGATGCGCAACGCGCGCTGCGCCTGATCCGCTCGCAAGCCGCGCGCTGGCATCTGGACCCGCAGCGCATCGGGGTGATGGGTTTTTCCGCGGGCGGTCACGTCGCCGCCAGCCTGGGCACGCGCTACGACGAACCACTGCATCCGCGCAGCGATGCCATTGACGAGGTTTCCGCCCGCCCGGACTTCCAGTTGCTGATCTACCCGGTGATCGACATGACCGGCCCTGCCGCGCATCCTGGTTCCCGCCAGCAGCTGCTCGGCACGGCGCCCGACCCGGCCCGCGCGCAGCGCTATTCGCCGCAGCTGCATGTCGACGCGCACACCCCGCCCACCTTCCTCGTGCACGCACAGGACGACACCGTGGTGCCGGTGGACAACAGTCTGTTGTTCCACGACGCGCTGCGCCATGCCGGCGTGCCCGTCGAGTTGCATGTATTCCCGCGCGGCGGCCACGGTTTTGGCACGCGCGGCACCACCGGCCTCACCACGGCCGCCTGGCCCGCCTTGGCACTGGCCTGGATCGACACCCAAGCAAAGGCAAGCCCATGAGCAAATCCGCGTTTGAAGATCGCCTTCCCCAGGACCCGCAGCGGCGCCGCCTGCTGCATGGCTTGGCCATGGGCGGGCTGGCGACCGGCTTGCTGCCAGGGCTGGCCGCCGCCGCACCGGCGGGTACCGCGAAAGCCGGCGATGCGCCCCTGGCGCGCGTGCGCGGCGGGCAGATCCGTGGTTATCGCGACAACGGCATTGCGGTGTTCAAAGGCATTCCCTACGGCGCCGACACCGGTCCACGTCGCTTCCAGCCGCCACGCATCGAGACCCCGTGGAGCGGCGTGCGCGAAGCCGTGGCCTACGGCCTGGCCTCGCCACAGCCGAAGGCCGATGAAGCCACCAGCGAGGACTGCCTGCGCCTCAACGTATGGACGCCGGGTCTGCGCGACGGCGTGCGGCGGCCGATCCTGTTCTACATCCATGGCGGCGCCTACAACACCGGCTCGGGCAGCAGCCCGCTGTATGACGGCGTCAACCTGTGCCGCCGCGGCGATGTGGTGGTGGTGACGGTCAACCATCGGCTCAATGCCTTCGGCTATCTGTACCTGGCGCCGTTTGCCGGGGCCGACCTCGCCGATTCGGGCAATGTCGGCCAGCTCGACCTGATCCAGGCCTTGCAGTGGGTGCGGCAGCATGCGGACGAATTTGGCGGCGATGCCGGCAACGTCACCGTGTTCGGCCAGTCCGGCGGTGGCGCGAAGATCGCCACGCTGATGGCGATGCCGGCCGCGCGCGGTCTGTTCCATCGCGCGTGGACGATGAGTGGCCAGCAGGTCACCGCCGCTGGCCCACGCGCGGCGGCGCAACGCGCAGCGCTGGTGCTGGACGCGCTCAAACTCAAACCGGCGCAGGTTGACCGGCTGCGCAGCGTGCCCGCCGCCGAACTGGTGGCCGCTGCACAGGTGCGCGATCCCTCGCGTGCCGAGGACACCGCGCTCTACCTCGGGCCGGTGCTGGATTCGCGCGCGTTGCCGGTGCATCCGTTCTGGCCGCAGGCGCCGCTGCAGTCGGCGGCGATCCCGATGGTGATCGGCAATACGCATGACGAGACCCGCGCCTTCCTCGGCCATGACCCGAAGAATTTCAACCTCAGCTGGGACGAGTTGCCGGCGCGGTTGGAGAAGCAGCAGTTCGTCGATCTGTCGCCACAGGTGGTGATCGACGAATACCGTCGTCTGTATCCGCATTACTCGCCTTCGGATGTATTCTTCGCCGCCACCACGGCTGGGCGCTCGTGGCGCGGTGCGGTCGAAGAACTGGAGGCGCGTGCGCGTCAGGGCGCGCCGACCTGGGCCTACCAGCTCGATTGGGCTTCGCCGCTGCAACCGCAACTCGGCGCCTACCACACGCTGGATATTCCGCTGGTCTTCGACAATGTGGCGCGCGCCGAAGCACGCACCGGCGACGGCGAGGACGCGCGCCGCATGGCGACGATGATGAGCGAAAGCCTGCTCGCCTTCGCCCGTCACGGCGACCCCAACCACGCCGGCCTGGCGCAGTGGCAGCGCTACGACCTGGAGCGACGGCAGACGCTGTTGTTCGATACCGCGCCGCGCCTGGCCGATGACCCGCGTGGCGGTGAGCGCAGGTTGTATGGGCGGGTTCCCTTCATCCAGCGCGGCACTTTCTGACCCGCGGCTACGCCATCGACCGCTTATGCCCTCGCCTGAGCCGGACTAATGTGTCCTTGCAGCAGGGGATGGGAGCACGGCAATGGAAGGCTATTGGTTTCGCTCGACGCGGTTCCAGATCGTTGAAGGGGAAGTGCTGGACACCGGACCGGGCATCTACGGGCGGCAGCTGGCGTACTGGTTGCGCGACGGACTGATCGAAGCCGGCTATCGCAGTGCGGAGGTAGAGCCGGAGAACTGGGGTTGGTGCATCGCCGTGGCACGTCGGCCGCACCTGCTCTGGGTCGGCTGTGGCGGCACGGTGCACAACGAGGGTGGCAGCGGCGCGGACGATGCCGCGTCAGCCAGGGGAAACGCCGAAGTGGAAGTGCGTGACGAGGTGCGTGGGGACGCACTGCTCTGGCATTGCCACGCCGCGGTCGAGCGATCGTGGCTGATGGGCTGGTGGGGGCGCGCGGCAGCCGCAAACGCGGTCCGCGACCTGGACCTCGCATTGCGGCGCCTGCTGCTGGCCGATCCGGACATCCAGCTGGTCGATCCGCAATGAGCCCGGGCTACGGCACCGCCTGCCACGTCAAGTCATGGCAAGGCCACCGGCAGCACGTTGTTGAGCTGGGTCACTTCAGCCGCGCCGCCTTCCAGTTGCAGGCGCACGCGGGCACCGCGCAGGTTCGCGTTGGCCGGCACGGCCAGCCGCAAGGCCTGGGTCCGGGGCTGCAGGTCACGCGGCGCCGGAAGGGCGGCAAAGGCCGCACGCGCCAGTTCGCGGCCGCGTGCATCCTCGAGCACGGCGTAGCCGGCCGGAGCGTCGACATGGCCGAGGCTGTGCACGGTCAGCGCCAGCGCATCGCCGTCGCGATGCAGATCGCCGCGGCCGATGCCCACGTCCGGACGCAGTTCGGCCGCGCCGGTGGGCTGCAGCAGTTCCAGTTCCAGGACCGTCGTGGCGTGCGCTGCGAACTCCACTTCGGTGGCGAGGCTGCGTTCAAGGTCCAGCTCGCGGCTGCTGCCGTTGCCATCGATGCGATCATCGCCATCGCGGTCCACGCCACTGCGCAGCCGCCAGCGGCCGGCGGTGACGTTCCAGCCGGTCATCCGCGCGCGCTGCGTCTTGCTGCTGGTGTTGTAGGCGATGACCTTGAAGCGCTCCGGCCGCGGCTGCGGCAGCAGCAACGCCACCTGCACGGCAGCCTCCGGGTCGTCGAAGCGCCAGCTCACGGTGTTGCCCGGATAGGTCTGGTTGCGCTTGAGCGCCACGCCGCCGAGGCGTGCGCGCTGCAGGTTCACCGTAGGCGACTCGACCCGGTCGGACCACCAGTGGCCTTCGGTGTTCATGTAGAAGTTCTGCAGCTTGTCGCGGGTCTCGCTGCGGTAGAGCGTTTCCAGGTAGCGCTTGTCGCCGCTGTTTTCCCAGGCCACGTAATGGGCGAAGTCCGGCGCGGTGTCGGGCTGGTCGGCAGCCTGCGCCAGCGCGGCGCCCCAGCTGCCGCGCTTGTCCAGCGCATCGAGGAAGTTCTCGTTGAGCAGCGCCAGTCCTTCGGGGCCGGCGCGGCGCACGCGGTAGTCCAGGGGCTGCAGGTAGCGCGCTTGGCCGCCGGAGAAGCGCCAGGCCGCCCAGAACGTGTGCAGCACATCCGGCCCGCCACTGCCCTCAAACAGTTCGCCGCCGCGCGTCTTGCCGGTCGCCCAGTTGATCTCGTTCGGCAGCGCCCAGTCGCCCTTGGGTGTGGTGTAGGCATGAGCGAGATAGCCATCGGCCAGGCCGGTGATGATGCCGCGACTGCGCGGGTCGGCGTTGTACACGCCCAGCAGCATGGCCGGGTGCAGGATCGGGAACGAATACGGCTTCTGCCACTGCCAGTTCGGCTCGCGGTAGACCTTGCGCCCGCCAAACCAGTTGCTGGCAAACAGCAGGTGACCCTGCGGATTGACCTGGATGATGCGGTCAAAGGCGCGCACGGTGGTCATCAGCCGCTCGACGGTCAGCGGGTCGCCCCAGTTGAGGTAGAGCATCTGGCTGTTGAGGTTGATGCCTTCCTCATAGCTGTGCAGTTCGTCGGTCTCGATCGTGGACAGGCCGTCAGTGAACATGCCATTGCGATAGTTGGCGTCGGACAGCGCCATCATCGAGGCATTCAGACGGTCCGGGTCCACGCCCATCAGCGCCATGCCCGGCCACTGCTGGGTCAGGTCGGTGTCATCGGAAATGCCGCCGCCGAAGTCGCCGTAGTCGACCTGGCGCTCGTCGATCCACCAGTGGATGTAGCGCCGCGTCGCCTTCAGATTCTCCAGCTGCCAGAAGGCCCAGGCCGGCGTGCCCTTCGGTACTTCGGGCAGCGCCACCGGCAGCGGCGACTGGTTGCCGTAGCTGATGTCGTTCCAGTATTCGCGGCCCAGCGCATGCTCCGGATCGACGCGCAGCAGATCGCTGATATCGCGATGCAGGCGCCGGTACAGCAGCTGGCGTTGCGAGGTGGTGTGCTCCTCGACCAGGAAGCCCCAGTTGTCCTTGACCTGGTTGAAGCGGTCGGCCACATGCTCGGCCTTGGCCTGTTCGCGCGGCTTGAACACCAGACGCAGCTGGGTGCCGTCCAGGGCGCGGCCATTGAAGCCGGGCGCGGCCGAGGCGATGTCGATCATCAGGCTGTCGTCGCCGAGCAGGCGGTCGCGCAGGTCCAGCCACAGCGTGCGCGCCTGCCCCGGACGCACCGACACGGACACGTCGATGAGGTCGCGTGCCGGCCACAGCGGGTCCTTGACCCGGATGTTGAGTGGAATCAGGCCGTCAGCGGTGGCCGGCAGGTCGAGCGCCGGCAAGGCGATGGCGATGCCATCCAGGCCGTCGTGCATGTTCTCCCAGCCATAGGCCCAGCTGCGCATCAGTGGTTGGTCGGCCGGCGGCTGTCCGAGTGTGGACGGCACCAGCACATGCACGATGGGGCGCGCGTCGGCGGTCGTGGCGTGCTCGCGCTTGCGCGCCGGTGCCTTGGCCGGCAGCGCGACGACAGTATCGCGTTCGCCTTCGGGGTAGCGCCCGGCGATGAACGCGCGCAGCGGCGCAAGGTTGTCGTAGTCCGGCGCCACATCGCTGCGTACGGTATAGCGCAGGGTGGCGGTGCCACTGGGTACTTCGCCGGCGCCGACATCGTAGGCCCAGATTTCCTGGATCGGCGTTTCCTGTTCGGTATTGGTGAAACGCAGGGTGCCGCCGCGGCGCTGGGCGAAGCTGTCAACGCTGCGCACCACGCCACGCGGACGCTCGAACAGCGGTTGCGCGTCGCCCTTGGCGGCAGCGTAGTCGGCCTGGCCGAATGCCGCGCCGCGGATCTCGATGCGGTTGAATGGCTCGTCCGGCAAGGTCAGAGCCAGGGTCTTGCCGCCTTCGACATAGACGTTCCAGTCCGGCAGCTGGAAATAGTCGTCGCGTCCGGGCAGGCGCGAACGGTTGTAGACGCCTGGCCAGGTGGTCTCGGCAATACCGTCGGTGGCCTTCCACATCCAGGCCTTGAGGTCGCGGGTATCGGCGAATTCGACCTTGCGCACGCGGGTGACCGGCGCATCGAGTACGGGCGGCGGCGCCCGATCAAAGCCGTAGCGGTGCAACCATGCCTGCCTGCGCGCGTCGGCCTCTGTAGTGCTGGCGCTGGCATCGTCCTGCCCGGCTACTTCGCCCTGTCGCGCCAGCGCCGCCACATCGGCGGTGCCGAGCATGCGGTCGTAGATGCGGATTTCGTCGAAGTCGCTGCCGCGCAGGAAGTTGTAGCGGCTCTGCACCTGGTGGGGCGACATCACTCGACCGGCAAGGCCGAACTGATCCAGGCCGGCGTCGTAATCGGCGGTGGTGTCCACGCGCTCCACTTCGCGACCGCCCACGAACAGGCGAACGCCGCGGGTCTCGTCCCAGCTGAAGGCAATATGCGTCCAGTCGCTGGCGGCCGGCACGCGGGGCATGCGAAACGATACGCGGGTGCGCGCGAGGTTGGCGTCGGTGACGAAGGCATCGAAGCCATGCCCATTCCAGTCGATGCGCAGCCAGGCCATGTCCCAGCTGCTGTGGTCGGCATAGCCGACGCGGAAGATCACAAACGGCGCTTCGCCCACCGGGTAGCGCGAGCGCCAGAAGAAAGAGAGCGTGCCGCGTTCGGCATACAGGTTGCCCGCCGCGTTCCACGAGAGCACGCCGTCGTCGGCCCATTCCAGGGCATCGCCACGCACGCCGCCGGGCACGCGCTTGACCTTGTCGCGGAAGTTGGGGACCGGGTCGCCCGCGGCCACGTCGGCATCGAAGCCGCTGTCGGCCGAGGCGCGGAACAGCAGGCGCGGAAGGTCCGGGCGCGAGACGTCGGCGGGCTTGCCGGCGCCTGCCTTGTCTGGCGTGGCGGCCGCGGCATGCGCGGGAGCCAGCAGGAATGCGCTGGCCAAGGTGGCCAGCAGGCCAATGCGCAGCATCGGCAGGCGATCACGGAACAAACGGTGGCGAGCCATCAACACGCTATCCCCGGGCAGTGGATCGAAGCCGCGCTCCACGAGCCCGGCCGGCGCGGTCCCGCGCCGCCGCGGCAATGCGCCACGGAGGCGGGCCAAGCTAACGATCCCGCCGGCTGGCGACATCCTGCACCGCACCATCTCAAGCGTCTGCGTCCTGCCTGGCTCCCCTCTCCCACGTGCGGGGAGGGGAGCAGGCAAAGGCGCGTCGTACTACATCAGAACTTGTAGCGCACACCCAGCATGTACTGGCGACCGAACTCGCTGTACTGCAGCGGCAGCTGCCAGGCCGAACCGACCCACTCGTCCGAAGCCTCGTTGGTCAGGTTGATGCCTTCCAGGCTGATCTGCAGGTGGTCGTCGATCTTGTAGCTGATCGAGGCGTCGATGGTGTTCACGCCGGTCATGCCGTGAACATCGAAGCCTGCCTCGGTCGCCGGCACCTGGGTCAGGTAGTCGTCGCGGTGGGTGTACGACACGCGGCCGCTGAAGGTGTCGCCTTCATAGAACAGCGTGCCGTTGTACGAGTTCTTGGACAGGCCGGTCAGGTCGGTTTCCAGCGAATTGGCACCGGTCGTCGTCAGGTACTGGATCTTGGAATCGACGTAGGTGTAGTTCAGCTGGATGCCGAGGTTGGACCACTTGCCCGGCAGGAACACGAACGGCTGGATGTAGTTGAACTCGGCACCCTTCAGGTCACCGCCGGGAGTGTTGAGCGGCACGCTGAAGGTGAAGTCGTCGGTAGCCGCCGCGCCGGTGCCTTCGAGCAGGCTCACTGGCAGGCCGCTGGCCGAGTACGGCATCACCGTGCGCGCGGTCTGCACGAAGCTCTCGATGTCCTTGTAGAACAGCGCCAGGCCGAGCATCGAGCCTTCGTCGAAATACCACTCAAAGCCCAGGTCGAGCGTCTTGGCGCGGATCGGGTCCAGGTTCGGGTTGCCGCCGCTGACGGTGCGCGCACCGCCGGAGACGTTGACCGTCACACCCGGGGTCAGGCTGCCCAGGCCCGGACGCGACATCACCTTGGCCGCACCAAAGCGGATCAGGAAGTCCGGAGTGATGTTGGCGACCAGGTTCATCGACGGCAGGAAGTCGTTGTACTCGCGCTCGACGGTGGTGTTGACCAGGGCGGTGCCGACGGTCGCGTAACCGGTCGAGGTCTGCTTGGTCTTGACGTAGCGGCCGCCGATATTGCCGTTGAACGGGATATCGCCGATGTCGAAACCGAAGTCACCCATCAACCAGATGCCGGTGTCCTTCTCTTCCACGCTGCGGGTATTCACCGCGCGCTCGGACACGGCAAAGGTGCCGGTGTTGCTGTAGATGTCCAGCGCGTTGGCGATCGCATCCAGGTTCGGGATCACCCAGGTATTCGGCGTGCCGCTGATGCCGCCCAGGCTGGCGAGCTCGGTGAAATCCGCCGGCACGATCTTGTTGCCGGTGGCGAAGTTGGGCACCGACACTTCCGAGGCGCGGCGCAGTTCCCGGGTCTTGAACGTGTAGTCCTTGTACTGCACGCCACCCTTCAGGGTGAAGCCGGACGCCATGTTCCAGGTGAAGTCCAGGTCGCCGATGTCGTAATCGTTCTGCACGTACTGCGGGCGCAGGCGGATTTCAGCCAGGGTCCAGCCGTTGGGATTGGTCGGGTCGATGCCGTAGTTGAACACCGGGAAGCGGCTGTCACCCCGGTAGTCGTAGCTGTAGCCGTCGACGTTGAGCTTGTCCATGATGATCGTGGTCTGGATCGGGTTCTCGTGCTTGGAGCTCGAGGTGCCGATCTGGCCGTTGATCTTGAAGATGTCGCTGAAGCGGTGCTCGCCCGACAGCGTGGCCTGCTTGAAGACCGTGTTCCACTCGTCGTAGCGGTGCTCGCTGCGGATATCGACGTTGTCGAACTGGCCGTACAGCAGCGCGCCGGTACGCGGATCAACAAAGCCGTCGTTGACGACCATTTCCGGCTTGCCGCCCTGCGAGGCGCCACGCGAGAAGGAAATCGCCTCGATGTACTTCTCGGTGCGCTTGGCATCGATCTTCGAGTACATGCCGTCCAGGGTGAACTCGGTGTTGTCGCCGGGCTTGAACTGCAGCGAGCCGGTGATGCCGGTGCGCTTCTGGTCATGCTCCATCAGCGTGTAGCGCGGGAAACGCGGACTCCACACGTTGGCGTTGCGCGCTTCGGCAAACGGCGAGGTCGGGCTGAAGCCATTGTTGGCGGTGCCACCGGCCCAGCGGCCGCTGTTGCTGCCTTCTTCGAGCAGCTGGCGTTCGGAATAGGCAAAGGACAGCAGCGCGCCGAACATGCCGTCGTTCCAGGTGTTGGCGATCAGGCCGGCCACGCGCGGCGAGGCCTTCTCGGCCATGTCGTTGTAGGCAGCCTGCGCGCTGCCAGCCAGGGTGAAGCCGTCATAGTCGAACGGATGGGCCGTGCGCAGGTCCACCGTGGCGCCGAGCGAGCCTTCCTCGACATCGGCCGAGGCGGTCTTGCGCACCACCAGCTGGGTGAACAGGTCCGAGGCGAAGACGTTGAAGTCGAAGCCGCGCGAGCGGTTGGAACCGCCAGACTGGTCGGCACCACCGACGGTGGTCAGCGCCTCCATGCCGTTGATGCGCACGCGGGTGAAATCCGGGCCCAGGCCACGCACCGAAATGTTGCGGCCTTCGCCGGCGTCGCGGGTGATAACCACGCCTGGGATGCGCTGCAGCGATTCGGCCAGGTTGGTGTCCGGGAAGTTGGCGATGTCCTCGGCGACGATGGCGTCGACCATGCCGGTTTCACCGCGCTTGATATCCAGCGCCTTTTCGACCGAAGCGCGATAGCCGGTGACGGTAACGGTGTCCAGGTCGACCGCGCCCTGCGCCTGCTGGCCAGCCGGCGCCGGCTGCGGCGCGTCCTGGGCGAAGGCGGTGCCGGCCTGCAGGGCCAGACCGATCGAGAGTGCGAGCAAGGTAACCGGTGTCTTCCGGTTAGAAGTACGAGATTGCATGTCCTCCCCTCCCAAGGGTACATGAACTACGTTGTTTTCCAGGTGGTGTCCCAACGGATGACACCGCTGGTCAAAAAGACGTTAGCAGCTGTTTAACGGGGTCACATCTTGCAGCGCAGCAAGGTTTACGCCGGTTTCGGGGCTAATCTGGCCGTGCACCGCCGATTGTTCCGCCGGCGGTGATACCGGGGACGCTGGTCGCTGTCCTGGTGGCGCCGCGAAAGCCTCCTCTAGAATGACACCGCTGGTCACTTTCACACTGTCCCCCGTCCGCCCGTCCAAGGAATACCGCATGCGCCGCACCCGCGTGGTCTGTTTCGGAGAACTGCTGTTGCGCCTCGGCGCCCCTGGCCGCGAGCTGCTGCTGCAATCGCCGCGCCTGGACGTGCATATCGGTGGCGCCGAAGCCAACGTGGCCGTATCGCTGGCGCATTTCGGCCACGAGGTCGCGCAGATCGGCACCGTGGCCGACAACCCGCTGGGCGCGGCGGCCATGGGCGAACTGCGCCGGCACGGCGTGGATACCTCGCGCATGCGCGAGGTGCCCGGGCGCATGGGCCTGTATTTCCTGACCACCGGCGCCGGCCATCGCGCCAGCGAAGTGGTGTACGACCGTGCGGATTCGGCATTCGCGCTGGCGCGACCCACCGACTACGACTGGAGCGAATTGCTCGATGGGGCGGACTGGCTGCACCTGTCCGGCGTAAGCCCCGCGCTGGGGCCGGAGGCGGCGCAGGCCACCATCGAGGCAGCGCGCGCGGCGCGGGCACGCGGCGTGCGCGTGTCGTTCGATGGCAACTTCCGGCCCAAGCTGTGGCAGCGCTGGCAGGGCGATGCCCAGGCCGTGCTGCGCGAACTGTTTGCCTACGCCGACATCGTCTTTGCCGACTATCGCGATATCGGCGTGGTGCTCGGCGGCGAGTTCCCGCAGGAAGATGTGCGCGAGCGCGTGCGTGCGGCCGCGGCGATGGCCTTTGCCGCGTTCCCGCAGCTGCGCTGGATGGCCTGCACCCAGCGCGCCACGCTCAGCGTTGACCACCACAGCCTCGGCGCAATGTTGCTGGGCAGCGACGGTACCGAGGCGCAGGCCCCGGCCGAGTCGGTGACCGGGATTGTCGATCGCATCGGCGGCGGTGACGCCTTTGCCGCTGGCGTGCTGCACGGCCTGATCGAAGGCCGCGGTGCCGAAGGCGCAGTGCGCTTCGGCCTGGCTGCCGCGTGTCTGAAGCACACCATCCCTGGCGACTTCAATCCAGTGACGGTGGCCGAGGTGGAAGCCTTGATCGGCGAGGGCCGCTTCGACGTACGCCGCTAGGCGGCGCGACGCCGCGCCTAGCGCCCTCAGATCACCCGCAGCGTGATCGCCTTGAGCACCGCTCGCGTGCGATCGCGCGTGCCGAGCTTGTCGAGGATATTGGAGACGTAGTTCTTCACCGTGCCTTCGGCCAGGAACAGGGTGCGGGCGATTTCCTTGTTGGAATAGCCACCGGCCAGCAGGCGCAGGATCGCCACTTCGCGCTCGCCGAACGTGTCGGTGGGCGGCGCCTCGTCGCGATAGCGGTAGCGCGCGCGGACCGGATCAGTACTGACCGGCTGCAGCAGGGTTTCGCCGGCAGCCACGCGGGTGATCGCCTCGCGCAGGTCTTCCGGCGCGGCGTCCTTGAGCAGGAAGCCCTGCGCGCCTGCTTCGCAGGCCTGCAGCAGCAGGTCGGCGTCGTCGAAGGTGGTCAGCAGCAGCACCGGGGTCTGGTCGCCGCGCGCACGCAGCTGGCGCAAGGCCTCGATACCATCGAGCCCGGGCATGCGGATGTCGCTGAGGATCACGTCGACCGCACCGGGCGGCAGCCGGTCCAGCAATGCCTGGCCGTCGTCGGCCTCGATCGCCACGCAGATGCCGTGATCCTGCAGCAGCGCGCGCAGGCCGGCGCGGACCAGGATCTGGTCGTCGGCCAGCGCGACGCGCAAGGGAGAAGGGTTCATGCAGGCAGCCTCGCGCTCAGTCGCAGGCCGCCACTCGTGCCGCGGCCCAGTTCCAGTTGTCCTTTCAATGCGGCCACGCGCTCGCGCATGCCCGCGATGCCGTTGCCTTCGCACAGCTGCAGCGGCCCGCTGCCGTCGTCCTCGATATCGACCCGCAACATCCCGTCGCGCTCGGACAGGTGCAGCACCACATGGTCGGCATCGGCATGGCGGGCGGCATTCGTCAGTGCTTCCTGGGCCAGGCGCAGCACTGCTTCGGCCACGTGCGGGTCGCGTACGCGCACCTGCGGCTCGATTTCCACGCGCAGCGCCGGGCGCGGAAACGGCGCAGCCAGCGCACGCAGTGCCGTGCCCAGGTCCAGGCCCTGGTCATCGCGCATGGAGCGCACGACGTTGCGGATATCGGCGAGCAGTTCGGCGGACAGCTGTTCGGCCAGCGCCAGCTCCGGGTGCGTTGCAAACGCCGGGTCGCCCGCCAGCCGCCGCAGGTTGAGGCGCATGGCAGTGAGCTTGTGCCCGGCGACGTCGTGCAGTTCGCGGGCCAGGCGCAGGCGCTCGGCGTCGCGCGCGCTGTCGGCGAGCAGCGCGCGGGTGGCGAGGAGGTCGGCGTTGACATGCATCAGGGCATCACGCGCCTGTTCGGCGCGCGCGGCATAGTGCGTGGTCAGCGCGGCAAATGCCTGGAAGCCCCCATACAGCGACACCACCAGCCACGGCTGGCCGAAGCTGGTCTGCTGGCTGAGGATCACGTACATGGCCACATTGAGACCGAGCGCCATCGCCCACACGCCCAGCCGCGGCCAGCGCATGGCAGCCTGTGCCACCAGAATCACGGTCAGCACTGGCGTGGTGCCGGTGCGCGCCTCCAGCCACAGCAGCGCAAGCGCGGCCAGCGCTTCGAGCAGCAACACCGGCAGGCGCAGGCGTGCGGGCACGTGGTCGGTGACGATGAAGCCGAGCACGAACACGACCAAGGCGATCCAGCGCCAGGGCCCGTACGGCGAATGCGTCAGCCCGAACGACAACGCCACCGCGCCCAGGGTGACCAGGCCGGCCAGGCGAAGCGGCTCAAGCAGCGAACGGAGGAATCGAGGCATGGAGCCGATGCTGTCAGGCGGCCGCGGTGGTGGGCAATGGGTGTGGCGAAGAAAGTGACTTCCGGCATGCCGGATCGATGACCTGCGGCCCCTGCGTGGGTGGCGTGCGCGGCAGAAGATGGATCCATCACCCAGGAGGCTTCCCATGACCGCTCTGTCGCCCACTGCCTTGCCCTTGCTCGCTGTTGCGGCGCCCACCGCATCCACTGCGCAGACCCTGTTCCTTGCGCTCAACATCGCGTGGGGCGCCTGCGAGGTCTACCTCAGTCTGCGTCGCCGTGCCGCCGGTGGTGCCAGCCGTGATGGCGGGACGCTGGGGATGCTGTGGCGGGTACTGGTGCTGTCGATTGCCGCGGCGGTGTGGCTGGCGGCGTCCGGGCATGGGCATCTTCCTGCTGCGTGGGTGGAGCCGGCGCGCTGGGCCGGCAGCGTGCTGATTGCCGGCGGGCTGGCCTTGCGCCTGTGGGCGGTACACGTGCTGGCGCGGTTCTTCACCGTGGACGTCAATCTGCAGCGCGATCACCAGCTGGTGCAGCGTGGACCGTATCGCTGGGTGCGGCATCCGTCGTACACCGGCGCGCTGATGGCCTTCCTCGGGCTCGGCGTGGGCGTGGCCAATCCGTTCTCGCTGCTGCTGCTGTTCGTGCCGGTGGCCTGGGCCTTCGGACAGCGCATCCGCATAGAAGAGGCTGCACTGCGCGAGGCGTTCCCTGAAACCTACCCGGCTTACGCCGCGCGGACCGGGCGCCTGCTGCCTTCGCTCTCGCGCTTTCGATAGACATTGGTATGACCGATCTGTTGCGTCATACCCCTGCTGCTGGTTGATTCGGCGAGCGCGGCGGCGCCTAATGGCGCGCATGAGAGCCAAACGCGCCAACGTGGTCGTACCAATGACGCCGGCAGGCCGCGTGTCCGATCGGATCGCGGCGCGGTTGCGCCAGCGCATCGCCGCGGCCGGCCTGCAAGCCGGTGACCGCCTTCCCGCCGAACGCACGCTGGCTGCCGAGCTGGGAGTTTCGCGAACGGCATTGCGTGAAGCGATCCAGCAGCTCGCCAGTCAGGGTGTGCTGATGGCGCGCGGCGGCGGCGGCACCTATGTGCAAGCCACCACACCCGCTCAGGTCGTCACCGAGCCGCTTGCGTCGTACCGTCCACTGCTGCAGGCAGACCCCGCCTACCGTTTCGACGTGCTGGAAACCCGGCATGCGCTGGAAGGCGCCACTGCCTGGCATGCGGCGTTGCGCGCGACCGATGCGGATCGCGCGCGTATCGCGGAGGCGTTCGAGGCCATGCTCGCCGCGCAGGGCGCCAACGACGCGGCCGCCGAAGCGCTCGCCGATGCGCGCTTCCATCTCGCCATCGCCGAGGCTTCGCACAATCTGGTGCTGGTGCAGCTGATGCGCGGCCTGTTCGAGCTGCTGCAAGCCAATATTTCGCAAAGCCGGCAGGCGCTGTACCTGGATGCACGCACCGGCCCGGCGCTGACCGGCCAGCACCGCGCGCTGCGCGACGCGATCCTCGCCGGCGACGCGGCGGCCGCGCGCGCCGCCGCCGAGCTGCACCTGCAATTCGTCCACGATTCCCTGCGCGCGGTCGAAGACGATCACGCACGCCGTCTGCGCGCCTCCCGCCAGCCCCTGCCTCCGGCCCATCGCTGATGATCATCTCCGCTTCCACCGACTACCGCGCCGCGGCGCGGTCGCGGCTGCCGCCCTTCCTGTTCCACTACATCGACGGCGGCGCCTACGCCGAGCGCACCTTGCGGCGCAACGTCGACGACCTGGCCGGCATCGCGCTGCGTCAGCGCGTGCTGCAGGACATGACCGGCGTCAGCCTGGAGACCGAGCTGTTCGGCGAGCGCCTGGCCCTGCCGGTGGCCTTGGCACCGGTTGGCCTCACCGGCATGTATGCGCGGCGTGGCGAAGTACAGGCGGCGCGGGCCGCCGCACGCAAGGGGATCCCGTTCACGCTGTCGACCGTGTCGGTATGTCCGATCGAGGAAGTGGCGCCGGCAATCGATCGGCCGATGTGGTTCCAGCTCTACGTGCTGCGCGACCGCGGCTTCATGCGCAACGCCTTGGAGCGTGCGCAGGCGGCGGGCGTGACGACGCTGGTATTCACCGTGGACATGCCCACGCCGGGGGCGCGCTATCGCGATGCGCACTCGGGCATGAGTGGGCCGAACGCGGCATTGCGACGCATGGGCCAGGCACTCACGCATCCGCGTTGGGCGTGGGATGTGGGCCTGCGCGGGCGTCCGCATGATCTGGGCAACATCTCCACCTACCGCGGCCATCCGACTGGACTGGCGGACTATATCGGCTGGCTGGCGAGCAACTTCGACCATTCGATCTCGTGGAAGGACCTGGAGTGGATCCGGGAGTTCTGGAAGGGTCCGATGGTGATCAAGGGCATTCTGGATGCGGACGATGCGCGCGAGGCAGTGCGTTTCGGCGCGGACGGGATCGTGGTGTCGAATCATGGCGGCCGCCAGTTGGACGGAGTGCCTTCGACGGCGCGGGCGTTGCCGGCGATTGCCGATGCCGTGCAGGGGGATCTGCGCATCCTGGCCGATTCGGGTATCCGCAGTGGGCTGGACGTGTTGCGGATGCTGGCACTGGGGGCGGACGGGGTGCTGCTGGGGCGGGCGTTCGTGTACGCGTTGGCGGCGGCGGGTGAGGCGGGGGTGGTGAATCTGCTGGAGCTGATCGAGAAGGAAATGCGGGTGGCGATGATTCTTACCGGCGCGAAGTCGGTGGCTGGGATCAATCGGGAGTTGTTGGTGCGGGAGGGGTAAGGGGGATGTGGTTGCTCCCTGTAGGAGGGGCTTCAGCCCCGACGAATGGAGTCAGGAGCTGACCGATCGCGTTCGCGGCTGAAGCCGCTCCTACAAGGCCGGCAACGTCTGCTTCAGCCGGCGCCAGTCGCCCCACGGATGCGCGGTCAGGCGCGCGGCCCGCTGCATCGCCTTCGGCAACGGGAACGCCTGCGGGCTCGCAACCCGCGACAATTCCTCCCAGCGCAGCGGCACCGCGACAGTGGCATGTTCGCGCGCGCGCAACGACCACGAACACACGCTGGTCGCACCGCGCGCATTGCGCAGCCAGTCGATGAAGATCACGCCCTCGCGCTGGGCTTTGCTCATGGTGGCGACGTAGCGGTCGGGGTGGCGCTCGGACAGGCGATGGGCCAGCTGATCGGCGAACTCGCGCGCGTCGTCCCAGCCGGCCTTCGGGCGCAGCGGCGCGACCACATGCAGGCCCTTGCCGCCGGACAGGCGCACGAAGCTCTCAAGGCCAACGCGTTGCAGTTCCGCGCGAATCTGCCGCGCGCCAGCCTTGACCTCGCGCCAGGCCACGCCTTCGCCCGGGTCCAGGTCGAAGACCAGCATGTCCGGATGTTCGGGGTCATCAATCGTCGCACCCCAGGGATGCAGCTCCACGGTGTTCATCTGCACCAGTTGCAGCAGCCCGCGCGCGTTGTCGACGTAGAGGTAATCCTCCACGCCGCTCTTTTGCCGCAGCGGCACCGCATGCACTTCGCCGCCCAGACCACGGCCATGATGCTTCTGGAAGAAGCACTCGCCAGCCACCCCGTCAGGGCAGCGCAACAGCGACAGCGGCCGCCGCGCGATTTCCGGCACGACCCAGCGCGCCACCGCCTGGTAATAGGCGGCCACGTCGCCCTTGGTCAGGCCCGACGCAGGAAACACCACGCGCTCGGGATGGGTGATTGCGACCTGGGCCTGCTTCGGCGTGCGTGCCGCCACCACGGCTCAGCTGGCCTTGCGCCGGGCAGGCGCTTTCTTGGCGGCGGTCTTGCCCGCCTTCTTGGCCGTCTTGCGCGCCGGTGCCTTCTTCGCCGCCGCCGGGGCCTTCTTGGCCGGCGTGCGCTTGTTCGCCTGCAAGCTCTTCTGCAGCAGGGACATGAAGTCGACCACGTTGGTGGTCTCGTCCTCGCGCGCGGCCGGGGCATCATCCACGCGGGTGGTGGCGCCCTTGGCCTTGATCCGCTTCTTCAACACCGCCTCCAGGCGGGCGCGGAACTCGTCGTGGTAGTCGTCGGGCTTCCAGTCACCGGCCATCGACTCGATCAGCTGCTTGGCCATCTCCTGTTCCTTGGGGCTGATGCGATATTCCTTCTGCGAGCCGGTGGGCAGCTTGTAGTCCTCCGGGTCCACCAGTTCCTGGTGGTAGCGCAGCAGCATCAGGATCAGCGCGTCCCCATGCGGCATCACCGCGCACAGGTACTCGCGGGTGCGAATCACCACCCGCGCAATGCCGATCTTGTTGGTGTCGCGCAAGGTCTCGCGCAGCAGCACGTAGCCCTTCTCGGCCTTCTTGCCAGGGACGAGGATGTAGGGTTTTTCAAAATAGCGCGGATCGATGTTGGCGGCGTCGACGAAGGTTTCGACTTCCACCGTCTCATGCGTTTCCGGCGCGGCCGAGCGGATGTCCGCCTCGTCCAGCACCACATAGCTGCCCTTGTCGTACTCGAAGGCCTTGACGATCTCCTTCCACGGCACTTCCTCGCCGGTGTCGGCATTGACCCGCTCGAAGCGGATGGGCTTCTTGTCGCGCGAGTCGAGCATGCGGAAATGCAGGTCCACCTTGCGTTCGCCAGACATCAGCGAGACGGGCACGTTGAGCAGGCCGAAGGAGAGCGTGCCGGTCCAGATCGGGCGTGCCATCAGTGAGTGACTCCATGGATTGCGGCTTCGGGCATGTGGTCCAGCGCGCGCCAGGCGTCCTCGACGACGGCGCGGGCGCGGCGCCAGTTCAATCGCGAGGCGCCACGCATCTGCTCCCATTGCGCGGCCAGGGCGTCATCGATGTCGGCCGCGCGTGGCCAGTCGGCCGCGTGGGTGCGCCGGGCGAATTCGTAGGCCGGGTACAGGTCGCGCCAGGTCGGCCCGCCGCGGCGGCGGCGGCGCTGGAAATCGACCAGGCTGTAGTGGCGGTAGTCCTGCGCGATGCCGCTTTCCGGGCGCGGCAACAGGGCCGGCAATTGCGGGTCCAGCGGCAGCGCGAACAGGCGGCGGTCGGGGCGGCGTTCGGAGGGGCGCATTGCGCGCTCCAGCATCGAGTAGGGGCGCTAAGCAGTAACGCCGCCGCCGTTAGACAGGCGTGAGCGGGGTGCTTGCCCCGGCCTTCACGGCGCACGCGGTGAACTGGAATCCCCCCGAACGTGGAGTGGCCCATGCCCCGCGATCCCTTGCAAGAGAAGTTTCCACCGGTGCCCGGCGAACAGCGTGGCAAGCACGAAAGCCAGGAGATGGAGGACCGCGGCGCTGGCGAGCATCCGGACGAGTTGATCCCCGCCGATGCCGAATCGCCTGCGCGCCTGCCCGGTCAGCCGCCTGGTTGAGAGCGCCGGCTCAGCCTAGAAGGCATCCAGGCCAGGCACGCCGCAGGTGAAACCAGCACGATCGTGCGTGCGCGCAAGGCGCTGCAACCGCAACGTCACCTCCCGGCAGCTCCCTTGTCGACAGCGCGCTGCCGCGCTGAGTTTCTTCCCCCCAGTTCCGCGGCATGTTCGATTTCCTTTTTGTCCTGGAGCTCGAGACGGAATTCGAGCCGATCAGCACTAGTCGCCATGCAGCCCCCGACGGCGTGTACGTAAAAAGACTGTAGATAGGGCGCGCCGGTAGAGCAAGTTGCATACGGCGGCAGTGTTCAGGGCAGGAAGCGCCACTCCAGGCCCAGCAAGGCGGTGCGGCCAGGCCCGGGCTCGTAATAGCGGCCATTGCCGTCGTTGACGATCACCGAGCCGACGTAGTCGCGGTCCAGCACATTGTCGACGCGGACAAAAGCGCGCAACGTGCCCAGCGCGGCCTGCCATTCGCGCGAAGCCTCCAGCGCCAGCAGGCCGTAGCCCGGCGCGGCCTCACTGCCAAGGTCGTTGACCGGGGTACTGCCCGCGGCATCAATCTCGATGGCCAGCGCCCATGGCGCGGGCGTCCACGACCAGCGCGCCGAAAGCTGCTGCCGCGGCACGCCGGGCAAGCGCGTGCCCGGCCCGACCCAGGCCGTTGGCGTGGCGCAGCCACTGCTGGCGCACACCGCGTAGCCCTCGCGCACGGTGGCCTGCAGCCAGGTGTAGGCCAAGGCCAGCTGGGTGCGTCCGGTCAGCGGCTGCGCCCAGCTCGCTTCGACACCCTGGCGGCGGGTGCGCCCGATGTTGCGGTAGGTGCTGCGGCCATTGGTGTTGCTGGCCACCGCCAGTTCGTCATCGGTGTCGGCGCGGAACAGCGCCACGGCCAGCGCGGCCTGTTCCTGTCCGCGCCATTTGGCCCCGATCTCGTAGTTGCGGCTGGTGGCCGGGCGCAGGCCCAGGGCCAGGCCGGCACCGCCGTCGGCGCGATAGCCCAGCTCGTTGAACGTCGGAGTCTCAAAGCCGCGGCCCAGCGACGCATGCAGGCGCAGGCCGTCGCTGGCGCGGAACACGACGCCAGCCACCGGCGTGGTGGCCGAGTAGTCGGTGCTTCCACTGTCATCCGGATTGCGTGCGGTGACGTAGCGGTCGTCGGAGCGGAAGCGCACCTGGCTGTGGCGCACGCCGAGCAAGGCCGACCAGCGCGCGGTCCATTGCCACCACGCCTGCGCGAACTGGTCCACGTTCGACACGCGATCCTGCTGGTCGCGACGCAATGCGCCCCTGACCCCGAGCGTGTCGCCAACGAAGTTCTCGTAGCCGGTGCGGTGTTGGCGCTGGCGGTCGGCATTGGCACCGATGGTGACATCGAAGGGCCGTCCGGCGAGCTCGCCCTGCCAGGACCAGCGCGCATCCACGCCGCCGTAGTCGCCATCCAGGTCCACCACGCCGCCAGCGTGCAGGGGGTTGGCCTGCACCGCCACGGGCACGGCCAGGTATTGCTCGACCTCGCGCTGCCCCGCATAGCCCATCAGCCGCAGGCTGCCGGCCCCGGCCTGTTGCTCGTAGACCAGCCCGGCCTGGGACTGGCGCACCGACTTGCGGGTATTGAATTGGGTCGCCGCGGCGGTGGCCTGGCGCGGGTCGGCGGCGAACTGCGCCCGGCTCAGACCCAGTGGGTCCTGCGCGTCTGGTGCGTCGAGGTAGTTGAGCACCAGCGTCAAGGTACGGCCCTCCTCCAGTGACCAGCCGAAGCGGCCGTTGATTGACTCGCGCCGCGCGCGGCTGTGGTCGCGCCAGCCTCCGGTTTCAAAATGGCTCGCGGCCAGGTTGTAGTCGAACGGGCCGCGGGCACCGCGCAACTGCGCGCCGGCGGTAAAGGTGTCATCGCCGCTCCAGGTCGCACGCAGGCGCCAGGGATCACCGGCCGCGCCCTGGCCGCTCCACCATTGCACGACGCCGCCGGAGGCATTGCCGTACAGCGCCGAGAATGGGCCGCGCAGCACGTCCACGCGCTCGGCGCCCATCACATTGAAGTGCGAGAGCTGGCCCTGGCCGTCGGGCATGGTCGCCGGCACGCCATCGACGTACAGGCGGACGCCGCGCACCCCGAAGGTCGAGCGCGCGCCGAAGCCGCGGATCGACAGCTGCGTGTCCTGGGCGTAGTTCTGGCGGTCGCGCGCGACCACGCCGGGCAGGCCATCGAGCAGTTCGGAGGCCTGCGCGCCGCGGCGGTCAGCGGCGGCTTCGACGCTGACGCTGTCGAAGGAAGCCGGCAGGTCGAACGGGTCGACGCCACGCACGCGCGCGGCCTCCACCTGCACGGTGGGCAGCGCGGCGATATCGGCCGGCGCGGCCCAGGCCGGCGCCACGCACGCGGGGACGACGCCAAGACCGGCAAGCACACAGGCACCGGCCAGGAGTTTCAGATGACACGATGGGAGCATCGGCCGATTGTGACCCAACGGCCTGCGCAGCGCGCTCTCGCTCCCTTCACGGGCCCCGGTCCGCGCGCGGCTTTGTTACGATTAAGCGCTTTGCCCGCACCGCGCGCGAAGCGAACCGGAAGCACCCCCTCTTTCCGTCTCCAGCGAGTACCGCCGTGTCCTTCTTTGCAAACGTCCAACAGGTGCCAGGCGATCCGATCCTGGGCCTGACCGAGGCCTACAACGCCGACGCCCGCCCAAACAAGGTCAACCTGGGCGTTGGCATCTACTACGACGAAAACGGCCGTATTCCGCTGCTGCGCGCGGTGTACCAGATCGAGCAGCAGCTGGCGCTGGATGCCAAGCCGCGCGGCTATCTGCCGATCGACGGTCTGGCCGCCTACGACCTGGCCACGCAGCAGCTGCTGTTCGGGGCCGGTTCGCCGCTGCTGGAGGCCGGCCGCGTCAGCACCTCGCAGACCATTGGCGGCAGCGGCGCGCTGCGCGTCGGCGCGGACCTGCTGATCAAGCTGCTGCCCACGCGCACCATCGCCATCAGCAACCCGAGCTGGGAGAACCACCGTGCCGTGTTCGGCGCGGCCGGCTTCGATGTCGTGGACTACACCTATTTCGACGCGGCCAGCCACGGTCTGGACTTTGAAGGCATGCTCGCCGATCTGCGCAAGCTCGAGCGCGGCAGCGTGGTGCTGCTGCACGCCTGCTGCCACAACCCGACCGGCGCCGACCTCAGCCGCGAGCAATGGCGCGTGGTGGCCGAGCTGCTCAAGGAGCGTGGCCTGTTCCCGTTCGTGGACATTGCCTATCAGGGTTTCGACAAGGGCATCGACGAAGACGCCTATGCGATCCGCCTGCTCGCCGGCATGGACATGGATTTCATCGTTGCCAGCTCGTATTCCAAGTCGTTCTCGCTGTATGGCGAGCGCGTGGGCGCGCTGTCTGTGGTCTCGGCCGATGCCGCGCAGGCCAAGGCCGTGCAATCGCAGGTCAAGCGCATCATCCGCACGATCTATTCGAGCCCGTCCACGCACGGCGCGGCGCTGGTGGCCGGCGTGCTCAACAGCCCGGAACTGCGGCAGACCTGGGAGCAGGAGCTGACCGAGATGCGCGAACGCATCCACGCCCTGCGCGCGGGCCTGGTCGCCAAGCTCGCCGAACTCGGCGCGCCGGAGTTTTCCTTCATCCAGCGCCAGGCCGGCATGTTCTCGTACTCGGGCCTGAGCCGCGCGCAGGTCGATCGCCTGCGCGATGAGTTCGCCATCTACGCCGTCGGCACCGGCCGCATCTGCGTGGCAGCCCTGAGCCACAAGAACCTGGACTACGTGGCCAACGCCGTGGCAACGGTCGCGCGTAGCTGACGGCTGCCAGACCCGGCAACACTGCATGAAAGCCGACGGTTCGCCGTCGGCTTTTTTCTTTGCCCGATGACAGCGTTCGCCAACGTCGCGCAAGCGTCATTGACGTGACTGCAAGCGCTTGCATGCGGTCACCTCATGTCCTGCTGATGAGAGGGAATGCGACAATGCGCGCTCACTTCCTACGCAGGCTGTCCGTTCCATGTCGCGAACCTCGCTGACCCGCTTCCTGATCGAAGAACAACAGGCCAACCGCATCGGGCCGGAGCTGCGCCAGCTCATCACCATTGTGTCGCGCGCGTGCAAGCGCATCTCCATCGCGGTGAGCAAGGGCGCGCTCGGCGGCGTCCTCGGCGATGCCGGCACCGGCAACATCCAGGGCGAGGCGCAGAAGAAGCTCGACGTGCTCAGCAACGACATCCTTCTCGAAGCCAATGCCTGGGGCGGCCACCTGGCCGCCTGCGCGTCGGAGGAAATGGATCACAGCCAGCCCATCCCCGACCAATACCCCAGCGGCAACTTCCTGTTGCTGTTTGATCCGCTGGACGGCAGCTCCAACATCGACGTGAATGTCTCGGTCGGCACGATCTTCTCGGTCCTGCGCTGCCCGCCGGGCGTGGACAAGCCCGGCGACGAGCACTTCCTGCAACCGGGCCGCGAGCAGGTCGCCGCGGGCTACTGCATCTACGGGCCGAGCACGATGCTGGTGCTGACGCTGGGCCATGGCACGCACGCCTTCACCCTGGAGCGCGAGGAAGGCTCGTTCCTGCTGACCCAGGCGGACATGCGCATTCCGGAGGAGACCAAGGAATTTGCGATCAACATGTCCAATCAGCGGCACTGGGAAGCGCCGATGCAGGCCTATGTCGCCGACCTGCTCGCCGGCAAGGACGGCCCGCGCAAGAAGGACTTCAACATGCGCTGGATCGCCAGCATGGTCGCCGACGTGCACCGCATCCTGACCCGCGGCGGCATCTTCATCTACCCGTGGGACCGCAAGGACCCGGGCAAGGCCGGCAAGCTGCGCCTGATGTATGAAGCCAACCCGATGGGCATGCTGGTCGAACAGGCTGGCGGCCTGGCCAGCACCGGTCGCACCCCGATCCTGGACCTGCAACCGGACCACCTGCACCAGCGCGTGCCGGTGTTCTTGGGCTCGCGGCAGGAAGTGGCCGAGGCGGTGAAGTACCACCTGGTGTTTGACGAAGCGAAAGACTGAGCAACGGTTGCCGCCCCGGCGCCGGGCCGGGGCGGGATGCAAGCGCGTTGACTCAGAGGTGATTGGCCAGCTGGCGAATCTCGCTCGCGGCACGCTGCGCGAACGCCTGGACTTCGGGCTCGATCTGCGCCGTGCCCTGCACGCGCTGCCAGAACTCGAGCGCCGCCTCGGCCGCCCAGCGCCAATGTTCGTACTGTCCAGCCACCGGCACGGGCACGACGTACTCGCGCGCCACCACGGTCCCTTGCGAAGTCGGGCGCAGGCGCATCGGCAGCATGTCGTAGACCGGCGCGACGCTCAGCGGCAACGCCTCGTCCAGCATCAGTCCGAAATTGCCCAGGTGCATGTCGGTGTTGTCGATGAGTGCGCCGAACCAGCTCACGCGGCGCAGGGCCAGCGCATCGTCGGCGCCCAGCCAGCCATCACGCTCGAGCATGTCGGCAAAGCGCCACCACGAGATGCTTGCCTCGCCGTAGAACGCCGCGTCGAGCGCCGCCAGCGAAATGAAGCCGCGCCGACCGAGGCCGGGCGTGCGGTCGAAACGGCGCGACTCCAGGAACAGCTGGCCGTTGCTTTCAAGCAGGCTCGTTTCCGCGGCGGCGATACCGCGGCTGGCCAGCACGCTGGCGGCCAGGGCTTCGCAGCGCAGCAGCGTGGCCCAGCGCCGCGCTGCCGGGCTGTCGTCGCCGTGACTGAACTTCACGATCACCGCGTGTTGGGCTGAGCCGTCTTCCACCGTCGCGGTGAACTTCGCCTGCTCGCCGCCGGGCGAGCAGCCGGGCGGCTCCCCGCGCAGGACCTCGGCGGCAAACTGCGGATAGCGCGCCAGCCTGTCCGCACCCTCTACCCGATCCGGAGGGTCGCGCAGTTCCCGCAGCGCGCGCGCCATCGCCTGGTCACCCAGGATCAGGTCACCGCTTTGCGTGGAGCCACCGTGCAACAAGGCGGCGATGATGTGGCCGGCATTCCACACCTTCAGGTCGGACGGCACCCGCAGTTCCTCGGCCACCCGGTGCGCATAAGTGCGGCCGAGGAAGCCGTTGGGCCGCAGGTCGTCGAGAAACCAGGGCACGTCCGGATAGATGCCGCGCTCAAACGGCGGGTGCATCAGCACGGGTCGGGGTTGCGTCGACTCCAGCGCGAACTCGCCGCGGTCCAGCGCCAACAGCGTGCCCAGCGGCTCGATCCGGGCATCCGGCCTCATCCGGTACAGCGGCCACTGCGATTCGCCGCGAATCTCATGGCGCAGGGCATATTGGGTGGCCCGCGCCTTGCCCAAGCGCACGATGGACGGGTCGGCGGTCACCAGGCGGCCCAGCGTGGGCCGGCTGATCTCCAGGGTCTGCAGCAAGTCGGCCGCGGCCAGGCGACCGCGGCTTCGCAGCAACTGGCGTATGCGCTCGGCTTCGGGATGCGGTGTCGCGGCCATGTAACGATCTCCGTTACGATTCTTCGCCGATATCGTATCAGAACTTCTTGTAAATCAATAAGTTCTGGTCGCAGACCGCCGCCGCCATGTAACGATTCCTGAAACGATTCTGGCGTCACACCGCGACCGGCGCCCGCTCGGCAAACTGCCCGCGCCAATACGGGTAGTACGGATAGGGCACCTCCACCCGGCTGACCGCATCCAGCCGCGCGATCTGCCCGGCCTCCAGCTGCCAGCCCACTGCCCCGAGGTTCTGCCGCAGCTGGGTTTCGTCGCGCGCTCCAATCAGCACGGTGCTCACGGTTGGCCGCGTCAGCAGCCAGTTGATCGCGATCTGCGGCACGCTGCGCCCGGTCTCGGCGGCAATCTCGTCGAGCACTTCGACGATGTCATACAGGCGTTCGTCGTCGATCGCTGGCCCGACCGCGGCGGTGTCGTGCAGGCGGCTGCGCTCGGGCAGGGGCTGGCCGCGACGCAGCTTGCCCGTGAGCCGGCCCCAGCCAAGCGGGCTCCACACCACCGCGCCCACGCCCTGGTCCAAGCCAAGCGGCATCAGCTCCCATTCGTAGTCGCGCCCGGCCAGCGAGTAATAGGCCTGATGGGCGACAAAGCGCGACCAGCCGCGCGCGTCGCTGATCGCCAGCGCCTTCATCAACTGCCAGCCGGCAAAATTGGACACACCCAAGTAGCGCACCTTGCCGGCACGGACCAGGCCGTCGAGGGTTGCGAGCTGTTCCTCCAGCGGGGTGAGCGCATCGAAGGCATGCAGTTGCAGCAGGTCGATGTAGTCGGTGCGCAAGCGGCGCAGCGAGTCGTCCACCGCGCGCAGCAGCCGCCAGCGCGAGGCGCCGGCATCGTTGGGGCCATCGCCCAGGCGCAGGCCGGTCTTGGTGGAAAGGATCGCCTGCTCGCGCCGGCCTTGCAGCGCCGCGCCGAGGATTTCCTCCGAAGCGCCATCGGAATACACGTCAGCGGTATCGAACAGGGTCACGCCGGCCTCCAGCGCGACATCGATCATCCGCCGCGCCTGTTCCACCCCCGCATCGCCCCACGCCGAGAACAGCGGCCCCTTGCCACCAAACGTGCCAGCGCCGAAGCCCAGGGCCGGCACCTTGAAACCCGAACGTCCCAACAGTCGATATTCCATGGCGGTTCTCCTCAACAAGGCCGTCAGGGTGCGCCGCCGGCTTTTGCACAAAAAGCCCTGCTATGCTGATTCATCTTCAAGGCTTGCTTGAGAGTGATGGACCGTCTCGGCGATATCGCCCTGTTCCTGCGCGTGCTCGACCAGGGCTCCATTTCGGCGGCCGCGCGCAGCCTGGACCTGTCGGTGGCGGTCGCCAGCCAGCGTCTGCAACGGCTGGAGCGCACGCTCGGCGTACGCCTGCTGCACCGGACCACGCGGCGCATGCACCCCACGCCCGAAGGCCAAGCCTTGGCCGAGCGCGGCCGCGTGCTGGTGCAGGATCTCGAAGCGCTTGCCGAAGGCCTGCGCGAGAGTGCGCAAGCGGTGGCCGGCAACCTGCGGGTGACACTGCCGGCCTCGTTCGGCCTGCTGCATGTTTCGCCGTTGCTGGCCGGTTTCCAGGCGCGCCATCCGCGCGTGGCGCTCAGTGCGCATCTCAGCGACGACCTCGTTGACCTGGTCAAGCAGGGCTTCGACCTGGCGATCCGCATCGGGCCGCTGGCGGATTCGGGCTTGGTCGCCCGGCGCATCGCCGCCAACCATCGAGCGCTGGTGGCGGCGCCTGACTACCTGCGCCGGCACGGCGTGCCGCAACACCCGGACGAACTTGCCGGACATGGCGGCTTGTTGCTGGTCGGTCGCGATGGCCGCCAGGACACCTGGACGCTGACCACACCCGACGCCAGCCTGCTGCGCGTGCGCATGCACAGCCGCTTTGAAAGCAATCATGGCGAATTGCTGCGCGGCGCGGCCCTGGCCGGCCAGGGCATTGCGCTGCATTCGCTATGGCATGTGGCCGACGACCTGCGCGCCGGCCGCCTGCAGGTGCTGTTGCCGGACTGGCCGCCGCCGGCCTCGCAGATCAGCGCGGTGATGCCGGCGCGTTCGCAGCAGCCGCCGCGCGTGCGCGCCCTGGTCGACTACCTCGTCGAACAGCTCGGCACGCCGCCGCCATGGGAAACGATCGACGTGCGCGCCTACGCCGCGTCCTGAGCCCTGTTTCAGCGCGCGCGGGCAGCTTCCTTCGCGCGCTCATACACGGCCTGACCATCGACCCAGGTCGATTCGATCGCGATGTCGTCCAGCTGCGCTTCGGCCAGCGCGAACGGGTCCTGCGCCAGCACCACGAAATCAGCGCGCAGCTCGGGCTTGAGCTGGCCCACCTGCTTTTCGTCGAAGCCGGCGTAGGCCGCATCGGCGGTAAAGCCGCGCACGGCTTCGGCCAGGCTCAGTTTCTGCTCCGGCAGCCAGCCACCCGGTGGCTGGCCCGCGCGATCCTGGCGGGTCACCGCGGCGTAAAGGCCCAGGCGCGGATCGGGCGACTCCACCGGAAAATCCGAGCCCAGCGCCAGGCGCGCGCCACTGTGCAACAACTGCTGCCAGGCATAGGCGCCAAGGATGCGCTGCGGGCCGAGACGATCCTGCGCCCATGGCATGTCCGAAGTGGCATGGGTGGGCTGCATCGAGGCGATCACACCGAGCGGCGCGAAGCGCGGGATGTCGGCCGGGTCGAGCACCTGTGCGTGCTCGATGCGCCAGCGATGGTCGCTGTGTGCGTCGGCACCGAGCACTTGCTGATAGGTATCCAGCACCAGGCGGTTGCCGCGATCGCCAATGGCATGCGTGGCGACCTGTACGCCGCAGGACCTGGCCTTGGCCACGGCGCGCGCATAGGCCACCGGCTCGGTGACCAGCAGGCCGCGATTTCCGTGGTCGTCGCTGTAGTCGGCCAGCAGCGCGGCGCCGCGGCTGCCGAGCGCGCCATCCATGTACAGCTTCACCCCTGCCATCTTCAACCGCCCACCGGGATGGGCGTACGCACCGTGCGCGCACAGGTCGGCCAGCGCGTTGCTGTCTCCATCCGCATAGGTGTCGATGCGCAACGGTAACCGGCCGCTGTCGGCGAAGCGGCGCATCAGCGCCAGGTCCTCGCGCGAGGTGCCCATGTCATGCACGCCGGTGAGGCCGTTGCGCACGGCGGCATCGAGCGCCAATGCCAGCGCACGCTCGCGAGTGCCCTGGTCCGGCGGCGGCATCACCGCGTGGATCAACGGCATCGCCCCATCCACGAGCACGCCGGCGGGCTGGCCGGCCGTGGTTCGCTCGACGCGGCCGCCCTCCGGTTGCCAGCTCGCCAAGGCCAGGCGCGGCTCCTTGGCCGCGGCCAGTTTCAGCGCGGCGGAGTTCGCCCAGCCGGCATGACCATCCACCCGCTCCAGCCAGATCGGGCGATCGGGAAACGCGGCATCCAGATCGGCGGCGGTGGGGAAGGCCTTGTCGGCCCAGTCGTTCTGGTCCCAGCCGCTGCCGGTGAGCCAGGCGCCGGGGGCGAGCGTTTTTTCAAACGCCTGCAGACGCGCCAGCACCTCCTGCTTGCTGCGCGTGCCGACCAGGTTGGCTTGCAGCAGCGCCCAGCCCAGGCCCATGACGTGACCATGCGCGTCGATCAGGCCGGGCAGCACGGTGGCGGCGGGCAGGGAGATGCGCTGCGCTTGCGGGTAGCGCTGTGTCAGCGCCGCCAGCTCGCCAGTCGCCAGCAGGCGCCCGTCGCTGCTCCAGGCGATGGCCTGCACCTGCGGCTGTTGCGGATCTGAGGTGTAGATGCGCTGCGCATCGAGAACAGTGACGGCGGCCGGCGGCGGCGCTGCCGATGCGGAACCGAGCAGGCAGGCCAGCGGCAGGGCGAGGGGAAAGGCCAGGGTCCATCGACGCATGGGGCTGCTCTCGTGTCCGAAAGCAGCCACTCTATGCGCAAAGCGGCGCCTGTGCGCCGCCCGCGCGCGGCGCCGGGGCGCGCCCTCAGTGGCGGCGCGAGGGCAGGAACGCGGCGACGATGCCGAGCAGCGGCAGGAACGAGATCAGCCAGTACACGTGTTCGATGCTGGTGCGGTCGGCAAGCAGGCCGAGCACCGCGGCGCCGAGCCCGCCCATGCCGAAGGCAAAGCCGAAGAACAGGCCCGACACCGTGCCGATGCGCTGCGGCATCAGCTCCTGTGCATACACCAGGATGGCCGAGAACGCCGAGGACAGCACGAAGCCGATGATCAGCGTCAGCACCGTGGTCGCGCCCAGGCCAACGTGCGGCAGCACCAGCGCGAACGGCGCCACGCCGAGGATCGAGGCCCAGATCACCGGCTTGCGGCCGATGCGGTCACCGACCGGCCCGCCGATCAGCGTGCCCGCCGCCGACGCCAGCAGGAAGCCGAACAGATGCAACTGCGCGCTCTGCACCGACACACCGAATTTGTGGATCAGGTAGAACGTGTAATAGCTGCTCAGGCCGGCGATATAGAAATACTTGGAGAAGATCAGCACCAGCAGGATGCCGATCACCCAGGCCACGGTGCGCCGCGGCAGCGCCGCTTCGGCCGGGCCGGTCTTGCGCGCCACCGGCGCGGCGCCCAGGTGCAGCGCGTACCAGCGCCCGACATACGACAGCAAGCCGATGCCGATCAGCGCGGCGCCGGCAAACCACGCCACCGCGTGCTGGCCGTACGGCACGATCACCGCCGCGGCGATCAGCGGGCCAATCGCCGTGCCGGTGTTGCCGCCGACCTGGAACACCGACTGCGCCAAGCCGTGGCGCCCACCCGAGGCCAGCCGCGCAATGCGCGAGGACTCGGGATGGAATACCGCCGAGCCGACGCCCACCAGCGCGGCGGCTACCAGCACCATCGCGTAGTTCGGCGCATAGGCCAGCAGCAGCAGGCCGACCAGGGTCGAGCCCATGCCCATCGGCAGCGAATACGGCGCCGGGCGGCGATCGGTACGCAGGCCGATCAGCGGCTGGAACAGCGACGCGGTGAGCTGATAGGTAAGGGTGATCAGCCCAATCTGGGCAAAGCTCAGCGAGAACTGGCCCTTGAGGATCGGATAGATCGCCAGGATCAGCGACTGCATCATGTCGTTGATCAGGTGCGAGGACGTGATCGCGGCGAGGATGCCGACCACCACCGGGCGCGAGGCTGGCGCAGCGTTGGCGGGGGCGTGAGTGGGGGAAACAACGGACGCGTTGCTGGACATGGGGGCCATACGGAAGCACGGGACCCGCGCATGGTAGGCTTCGGGCGCCTGTCGTACTCGCGCATTCCGGTCATGCACCCTGCAGAAACGGACATTCCGGCCAGCTCCCGTCCACCGCACCTGGACGAGATCGACGCCAGCCCATCGGACGTGTTCTGCCGCGCCGTCGACTACCCCGCCGGACGGCTGATCCCGCCGCACCAGCACGCCAAGCATCAGCTCATCCATGCCGTGCGCGGGCTGATCGTGGTCACCGGCGAGCAGGGCCGCTGGGTGGTGCCGAGCACGCGCGCGCTGTGGATGCCCGCTGGCTGGCGCCACACCGTGCTGTGCATTGGCGAGGTACACATGCGCAGCCTCTACATCCGCCCCGAGGCGGTGGCCCATCTGCCGGATCGCGCGGCGTGCGCGGTGGACATCCACCCGCTGCTGCGTGAACTCATTGCCAGCGCGGCCCAGGTGCCGCAGCCGTATGCCAGCGATTCGCGCGACGGCCACCTGATGCGCCTGTTGCTGGACGAACTGCGCACGATGCCGGCGCTGCCGCTGCACCTGCCCGAACCCAGTGATCCGCGGCTGCGCCGGATCGCCCAGCATTTCGAGCGCCATCCCGAAGACAACGCGCCGCTGCCCGAATGGGGACAGGCCCTGGGCGTGGATGCACGCACCATCCAGCGGCTGTGCCGGCGCGAACTCGGCATGAGCTTCGCGCAATGGCGGGCGCAGGCGCGGCTGTTGCGCGCGCTGGAACGGCTGGCCGGCGGCGACAAGGTGATCGATGTGGCCGCCGCGCTCGGCTACGACAACGCCAGCGCCTTCACCCGCATGTTCCGCCGCCACTTCGGGCAGACCCCGAGCCGCTTCTTCGGCTGAGCGGCCCATGCCACGCCGGCTGCGCACTGCAGCCACTACCCATGACCGCGGTCACTTGACCGCCTTTCCACGCACCGGCCACGCTCGGGGTTTGCGCAAGGCGAAGGATTCCGCACGCGCCCGCCCTGGAGAAGCCTCGCGTGGATCGTCGCACCTTCCTGCAGTTGTCCGCGCTCGGCGCGGGCGGCCTGCTGCTGCCGCACACCCGGTTGATTGCCGCCGAACAACTGCTTGCCCCTGCCGATGCCGCGCGCAACCGGCGCCTGGCCGATGCCGCCCTGGCCGCGGCCAAGGCCGGTGGCGCCAGCTACTGCGACGTGCGCGTCGGGCGCTACCTGCGCCAGTTCGTGCTCACCCGCGAGGCGCGGGTGGAGAACGTGGTCAATGCCGAGTCCTGTGGGGTGGGCGTGCGCGTGATCGCCGACGGTGCCTGGGGCTTTGCCGCCACCAACAACCTGAGCAGCGACGCGGTGGCCGCGGCGGCGCGCCAGGCCATCGCCATTGCCCGGGCCAACGCGCGCCTCGGCGGGCGGCCGGTGCAACTGGCCCCGCTCAGTGGCGTCGGCGAGGCGCGCTGGCGCACGCCGATCCAGCGCAACGCCATGGAAGTGCCGGTGGCCGAGAAGGCCGCGCTGCTGCTGGACATCAATGCCGCCGCGCTCAACGCCGGCGCCGATTTCGCCGCCTCGCGCCTGTTCGCGATCAACGAGCAGAAGTACTTCGCCAGTTCCGACGGCTCCTGGATCGACCAGGACATCCACCGCCTGTGGCTGCCGTTCACCGTCACCGCGGTGGACAAGGCCAGCGGCAAGTTCCGCACCCGCGACGGCCTCGGCGCCCCGGTCGGCATGGGCTACGAATATCTGGCGGGCGATCCGTCGCAGAAGCATCGGCTGCCGGGCGGGCTGATTGCCTACGGTCTTTCCTACGACCCCCGCGAGGACGCCATTGCCGCGGCCCGGCAGGCGCGGGCCAAGCTCAGCGCGCCATCGGTCAAGCCGGGCAAGTACGACCTGGTGATCGACCCCAGCAACCTGTTCCTCACCATCCATGAGTCGGTGGGCCATCCGCTGGAGCTGGACCGCGTGCTGGGCTACGAGGCCAACTACGCCGGCACCAGTTTCGCCACGCTGGACAAGCGCGACGCCGGTTTTCGCTGGGGCAGCCCGCTGGTGAACTTCGTCGCCGACAAGACCCGCCCGGGCAGCCTGGGCGCGGTGGGTTATGACGATGAAGGGGTCAAGACCAGGCAATGGGACCTGGTGCGCGACGGCATCCTGGTCGATTACCAATGCACCCGCGATCAGGCGCACATCCTGGGCAAGACCGAATCGGACGGCTGCAGCTATGCCGACGCCTGGTCCAGCGTGCAGTTCCAGCGCATGCCCAACGTGTCCCTGGCCGCCGGCCGGCAGCCGCTGGATGTGGCGCAGATGATTGCCGGCGTCGACAAGGGCCTGTACATCCATGGCCGCGCTTCGTATTCGATCGACCAGCAGCGCTACAACGCCCAGTTCGGCGGCCAGCTGATCTACGAGATCGAGCAGGGCAAGGTCACGCGGCTGGTTGAGGACGGGGCCTACCAGATCCGCACGCCGGAATTCTGGAACTCGGTATCGGCCGTCTGCGACGAGCGTGACTTCCGCCTCGGCGGCTCGTTCTTCGACGGCAAGGGCCAGCCGGGACAGGTCTCGGCGGTATCGCACGGCTCGGCGACCACGCGCTTCGACGGCGTGAACGTCATCAACACCGCGCGCTCACTAGGGTGAGCGCACGGCACGCCCTGCGGGCGTGACCCCGGCGTTTGCGATGCAAACCCCGGGGTTCCGCTTGCCTTGCCTATCCCCGCGGCGTTGCCGCGCCCCCTTAACAGAAGGGGGCTCTCCACCAGAACCCGTCAGGACCTTTGCTAGACGGTCGCAGCGCGGCGATGCCATGTCGAAAGTCACATGACGCGTGTGGCCTCTCCCCGCAAGAATCGGGGACGCGGGCAGTGCGGCCGCGTCCATCCAATACCTTCCGCGCTGGTCGCGGGATTTTCCGGGGAGCATCACCGTGCATCGACGTGATTTCCTGGCCCTCAGCGGGCTGACTGCGGGCGGCCTGCTGGTGCCGTCCTTCTTTGGCAAGGCGATCGCCGCCGAGCAACTGCTCACCGTTCTCGACCCGGCACACAAGAAGCGCCTGGCCGATACCGCCTTGAACGCCGCGCGCGCGGCCGGTGCCACCTACGCCGACGTGCGCGTCGGCCGCTACCTGCGCCAGTTCGTCATCACCCGCGAGGACAAGGTGCAGAACGTGGTCAACACCGAGTCCACTGGCGTGGGCGTGCGCGTGATCGCCAACGGCGCCTGGGGCTTTGCCGCCACCAACGAACTCACCGATCAGGGCGTGGCGCGCGCGGCGCAACAGGCCGCCGCCATTGCCAAGGCCAATGCCAAGGTGCAGACCGCGCCGGTGCAGCTGGCCAAGGCGCCGGGCTTTGGCGAGGTGTCGTGGAAGACGCCGATCAAGAAGAACGCCATGGAGGTGCCGCTCAAGGACAAGGTCGACCTGCTGCTCGGCGTCAACGCCGCGGCGATCGGTGCCGGCGCCGACTTCGTCAATTCCATGCTGTTCCTGGTCAACGAGCAGAAGTACTTCGCCAGCACCGACGGCTCCTACATAGACCAGGACGTGCACCGCATCTGGGCGCCGATGACGATCACCGCCATCGACAAGGCCAGCGGCAAGTTCCGCACCCGCGAAGGCCTGTCCGCGCCGATGGGCCTGGGCTTTGAATACCTGGACGGCGCGGCCTCGGGCAAGGTGGTCAGCCCCAATGGCGTGGTCAACTACGGCCTGTCCTATGACATGAAGGAAGACGCCATCGCCGCCGCCAAGCAGGCGCGCGAGAAACTCAAGGCGCCTTCGGTCAAGCCCGGCAAGTACGACCTGGTGCTCGATCCCTCGCATACCTGGCTGACCATCCACGAGTCGGTCGGCCATCCGCTGGAACTGGATCGCGTGCTCGGCTACGAGGCCAACTACGCCGGCACCAGCTTCGCCACGCTGGACAAGCTCAAGTCCGGCTTCCGCTACGGCAGCGACAACGTCACCATCTTCGCCGACAAGGTGCAGCCGGGCAGCCTGGGCGCGGTCGGCTACGACGACGAAGGCGTCAAGACCAAGCGTTGGGACCTGATCAAGGACGGCACCCTGGTCGACTACCAGGCCATCCGCGACCAGGCGCACATCCTCGGCAAGACCGAGTCCGACGGCTGCTGCTATGCCGACTCGTGGTCCAGCGTGCAGTTCCAGCGCATGGCCAATGTCTCGCTGGCGCCGGGCAAGACACCGCTCAGCGTCGCCGACCTGGTCAAGGACGTGGAAAACGGCATCTACATCATCGGCGACGGCTCGTTCTCCATCGACCAGCAGCGCTACAACGCGCAGTTCGGCGGCCAGCTGTTCTACGAGATCAAGAACGGCCAGATCACCCGCATGCTCGAAGACGTGGCCTACCAGATCCGCACGCCGGAATTCTGGAACGCCTGCGTGGCCGTGGCCGATGAGCGCGACTACCGCCTGGGCGGCTCGTTCTTTGACGGCAAGGGCCAGCCTTCGCAGGTCTCGGCGGTCTCGCATGGTTCGTCCACCGCGCGCTTCAACGGCATCAACGTCATCAACACTGCCCGTTCGCTGGGCTGATCCGGAGCCTTACCTCAATGAGCATCCTCACCGAAGCACAGGCCAAGGCCATCCTGGACAAGGTCATCGCGCTGTCGAAGGCAGACGAGTGCACCGCCTCGCTGTCCGGTTCCATCGACGGCAACATCCGTTTTGCCCTCAACAACGTGTCCACCAGCGGCATCGTGGACAACACCGAACTGGCCGTGCAGGTGGCCTTCGGCAAGCGCGTGGGCGTGGCCACCATCAACGAGTTCGATGACGCCTCGCTGGAACGCGTGGTGCGCCGCGCCGAAGACCTGGCCAAGCTCGCCCCGGAAAACCCTGAGTTCGTTCCAGCCGTGCCAAAGCAGGAATACAAGCCCAGCCCGACCTTCAGCGAATCCACCGCCGCGATCACTCCCGAGTTCCGCGCGCAGGTGGCCGCCGACTCGATCGCCCCGTGCAAGGGCAACGGCCTGATCGCCGCCGGCTTCCTCGAAGACGGCCAGAGCTTCACCGCCTTCGCCAACAGCAACGGCAACTTCGGCTACCAGCGTGGCACGCGCTTCGACTACACCTGCACCGTGCGCACCGAAGACGGCCGCGGCTCGGGCTGGGTCGGACGCAATCTCAAGGATGCGGCGGACTTCAAGGCCGACCAGGACATCCGCATCGCCATGCGCAAGGCCAGCGAGTCGTCCGAGGCCAAGGCGCTGGAGCCGGGCAAGTACACGGTGATCCTGGAACCGGCCGCGGCCGCCGGCCTGATCTCCTTCATGATGAATTTCTTCGACGCGCGCCAGGCCGACGAAGGCCGCAGCTTCCTGTCGAAGAAGGGCGGCGGCAACAAGCTCGGCGAGCAGGTGTACGACCCGCGCGTGAACATCACCGCCGACCCGTGGCACCCGGCCGCGCCGGTGATGCCGTGGGACGAGGAAGGCCTTCCGCGCGAGAAGATGGCCATCGTCGAGAACGGCAAGGTGGTCAACCTCAACTATTCGCGGTTCTGGGCACAGAAGAACGGCAAGCGTGCAGTCGGCGAGCCGGGCAACCTGCTGATGGCCGGTGGCGACAAGTCCATTGCCGACCTGGTGCGCACCACCGAGAAGGGCATCCTGGTCACCCGTACCTGGTACATCCGCATGGTCGACCCGCAGACCGTGCTGCTGACCGGCCTGACCCGCGATGGCACGTTCTATATCGAGAACGGGCAGATCAAGTACCCGGTGAAGAATTTCCGCTTCAACGAGTCGCCGGTGATCATGCTCAACAACATCGACGAGTTGGGCAAGCCGGTGCGCGTGGCGGGTGACGAGTCGGACTTCGTGATGATGATTCCGCCGATGCGGTTGCGTGATTTCACGTTTACTTCCTTGTCGGACGCGGTGTAGCAAGGCCGCTTCGCGGGCTTGCTCCCCCAAGGTTTCGCCGAGGCGAAACCTTGGGCCCCGCGCTTCGATTCCTCCAATTCCCCCGCGGCTTCGCCGCGCCCCCCTTTACTAAAGGGGGGCTCCCGTCCTGAAGCATCCTGCCCTTGTCCAGTCGTCTAACGCGCGCTGACTTCCTGAAGCTGATGCTTGGCGGCATCACCGCCCTCGCGCTGCCTGCGGCGCGCGCGGCCTCGCCGCAGTACGACTTCTGGTTCACGCGTTTGAAGTACGACTCCGGTGACTGGGACGTGGACGCGCGCATGCCGTCGAACCTGATCACCTCGCTGATCGACTACACCCATCTGCGCGTGGACCCGGTCGAACACGTGCTGCCGCTGGCCGATTCGCGCGTGTTGCAGGCGCCGTTCTGCTACCTGGCCGGGCACAAGCTGGTCGAGTTCAACGCCGCCGAGCGGCGCAACTTCGAGCGCTATGTGCGCAACGGCGGCTTCGTGCTCGTGGACGACTGCAACCACGACATCGACGGCCTGTTCGCGCGCTCATTCGAGGCGCAGATGGCCGCGATCTTCGGCAAGGGCGCGCTGAAGAAGCTGCCGAACAAGCACCCGCTCTACAGCAGCTTCTTCAAGTTCCCCGACGGCCCGCCGGCGACCGGCTTCGAGCTCAACGGCTGGGGCGACGACCTGGTGCACGACTACCTCAAGGGCATCGAGATCGACGGCCGCCTCGGTGTGCTCTACAGCAACAAGGACTACGGCTGCGAGTGGGATTACGACTGGCGCAACAAGCGCTTCCTGGCCGAAGACAACACGAAATTCGCGGTGAACATCGTGATGTATGCATTGAACAGCTGAGCCACCCACGCCCATCGACAGAGCCCCTGCAGGAGCGGCTTCAGCCGCGAGGGGCTTTACCGGTAAAGCCGTCGCGGCTGAAGCCGCTCCTACAAGAAGCGCACAGCAACCGAGAACCCCCATGACCGACACCTCCCTTCTCCAGCAGCAGATCTCCCGCCTCGGCGAACTGCGCAGCGCACTGGCCCAGGCCGTCGTTGGCCAGCAGGCCGTGGTCGAACAGCTGCTGATCGGCCTGCTCGCCGGTGGCCATTGCCTGCTCGAAGGCGCGCCCGGCCTGGGCAAGACGCTGCTGGTGCGCTCGCTGGGCCAGGCGCTGGAGCTGCAGTTCCGCCGCGTGCAGTTCACCCCGGACCTGATGCCCAGCGACATCCTCGGCACCGAACTGCTGGAAGAAGACCATGGCACCGGCCACCGTCACTTCCGCTTCCAGCCGGGCCCGATCTTCACCAACCTGCTGCTGGCCGACGAACTCAACCGCACCCCGCCCAAGACGCAGGCCGCGTTGCTGGAAGCGATGCAGGAACGCACCGTCAGCTACGCCGGCACCACCTATTCACTGCCGGCGCCGTTCTTCGTGCTGGCCACGCAGAACCCGATCGAGCAGGCCGGCACCTATCCGCTGCCCGAGGCGCAGCTGGACCGCTTCCTGCTGCACGTGCGCGTCGATTACCCCAGCGAGGCCGAGGAACGCGACATCCTGCTGCACACCACCGGCACCCACCACGCCGCTGTGCCGCAGGTGATGGACGCGCAGACCGTGGTCGCGCTGCAGCAGCAGGTGCGCGAAGTGCACGTCGGCGAAGACGTGCTGACCTGGATCAACCGCCTGGTCCGCGCCAGCAGACCCGGCCCGGACGCACCCGAGGCCGTGCGCCAATGGGTGAAGTGGGGCGCCGGCCCGCGCGCCGGGCAGTCGCTGGTACTGGCGGCCAAGGCGCGCGCGCTGCTGCAGGGCCGCTTTGCCGCCACCCGCGAGGACGTAAGCGCACTGGCGGCACCGGTGATGCGCCATCGCATTCTGCTGTCCTTTGCCGCGGAAGCCGAACAGAAGCGGCCCGACGATGTGATCGAAGCGCTGCTGGCCGCCGTGCCGTTCGGCCACTGAGCGCAGCGTGGACGCAGCCGGTCCGGCCCTGATTCCCGCCGAGGTGCGCAGCCGCCTGCGCACGCTGGTGCTGCGCGCGCGCCGCACCGCCGGCCAGCAGGGCGTGGGCCTGCACGCCAGCCGCAGCCGCGGCGCCGGGCTGGAATTCGCGCAATACCGCGCCTACGAACCGGGCGACGAACTGCGGCAGATCGACTGGAAGCTCTATGGCCGCTCGGACCGCTTCTTCGTGCGCGAAGCCGAGCGTGAAAGTCCGCTGACCTTGTGGATCGTGCTCGACGCCAGCGCGTCGGCCAGCCAGGCTGACCAGGCCCGCCCGCAGTACAACCGGCTCGACGCATTGCGCGGCGTCGCCGCCTGCGCAGCCGAATGCGCCCTGCGCCAGGGCGACCGTTTCGGCCTGATCGTGTTCGGCGGCAATGGCGTGCAACTGGTGCCCGCTGCCACAGGCGCGCGGCAACGCGACCGGCTGTGGCTGGCGTTGCATGGCCTGCGCGCCAGCGGCGGCTGGCCGCCCGCCGAGCAACAGCGCGTGGCCTGGGAACGCAGCGCGGCGGACGACCTGATCCTGATGCTCGGCGATGGTTTCGACGAAGCTGGCATCGCCCTGTCCGAACGGCTGGCAGCCGCGCGCCGCGAGGTCGTGCAGCTGCAGGTGCTGGGTGCCGATGAGCGCGACTTCCCGTTCCGCGGCGGCCACCGCTTCCGTGATCCGGAAACCGGCGAGGAACTGCTCGGCGACGCCGCCGCCCTGCGCGCCGACTACCTTCGGCGCTTCGCCCAGGCCATGCGCGAACGTGAAGCGCGCTGGCAGGCAGCAGGCATTCGCCACGCCACGCAATACCTGGACGAGCCGCTTGATGCCGGCCTGCAGCGGCTGTTCGGCACGGAGGCGGCATGGGCCTGACCTTGCTGTTCCCGCTCGGTCTGGCCGCGTTGGCGGCATGGCTGTTGCCGCTGCTGATCCACCTGGCACGGCGGCAGGAATCTCGGCTGACCGAGTTCGCCGCGCTGCGCTGGCTGCGCGCGCAGCCGCGCCCGCGGCAGCGCATTCGCGTGGACGAATGGCCGCTGCTGCTGTTGCGCCTGTTGCTGCTGGCCCTGCTGGCCTTGCTGCTGGCCGGTCTGGCCTGGCGCGATGAGGATGCGCGGCGCCTGCGCGTCCTCGTTGCGCCCGGCATCGACGCGGCGGCATTGCGCGCGCTGGCCTTGCCTGCCGATGCGCAGACGCGCTGGCTGGCCCCCGGCTTTCCTGCTTTCGACAGCCCGATGCCCACCGCCACCCAGCCTGTCGCCAGCCTGCTGCGCGAGTTCGACGCGAGCCTGCCGGCGCAGGCGCCGTTACGCGTCATCGTGCCGGCGGATGTCGGCGCCATGGATGCCGCACGGCCACTGCTGTCGCGCGCGGTGGATTGGCAGGTGTTGCCCGGGCATTCGCCTGCTGTTGCCGCAGCACCCGCGGCGCCGCTGCGTCTGGCCTTGATCGCCATCGACCCGGCCGATCCGGCGCTGCGCATCTTGCGTGCCCTGCACGCCGCCTGGCAGACCACGCCGACCACGTCGGCGTTGCCCGCGCTGCCCGCCAATGCACCCGGCGCTCCGCCGCCAGCGGTGGGCACGATCGCCGTCTGGTGGCGCGGCGGGGCGGTGCCAGACGCCTGGCTGGCATGGGTCCGCCAAGGCGGCGAACTGCTGGTCGCACCGCGCACGCCTCTGCCTGCCGGCGCCGTGGCGCAGGCCCACTGGCGTGATGCCAACGGCGATCACCTGCTGGACGCTGTCACCCATGGCAATGGCACGCTGTGGCGACTGCCGCAGGGCCTGGACCCGGCCGCGTTTCCGCGCGTGCTCGATGCCGGTTTCGCCCGCGATCTTGCCACGCACTTGCGTCCGCTGCCGCCGCCGACCCGTGCCGTTGCCAGCGACTTCGCGCCGTTGCAGCAGGCGCGCACCTGGCCGGCAGCTGCGGCACGGCTGCTGCCATGGTTGCCGCTGCTGATTGCCTTGTTGTTCGCGCTCGAACGCTGGCTCGCGACTTCGCCACGGCGCGGTGCCCCGGCATGAGCATGCAGCTGCTGCAGACACGCTGGCAGGCAGCGCGACGGCGGCGGAAGTTCGCCGTGGTCGCCTTCGGCTGGCCCTGGGCGTTGCTGCCGGCAGCGCTGGCGTGGCGCCTGGGCAGTGGCGCGGCGTGGTGGCCGGCGCTGCTGCTCGGCGGCCTGGCGTTGATGGCCTTGGCCGCAGCCTCGGCGCGCGGTCTGGACCGTACGTGGCTGCGCCGCCGCCTGGACGCCGCGCCCGCACTGGAAGATAGCGCCGACCTGTTGTTTGCCGAACCGACCACGCTCGGTCCGCTGCAGACGCTGCAACGCGAACGCGTGCTGGCGCGCCTGCCCGAGGCCAGCGCGCAGCTGCGCGAGCCCAGGCCTTGGCGCCGAGGCATCTGCGTATGGCTGCTGGGCGCGCTCGCCCTGGCCGCCGTGCTGTGGTGGCCGGCGCGCGCGCCGGTTGCCGCCGAACCTGCCGCGAACATGGACCGCGCCGCGCGCGCGCGCGAACAGGCGCGCCTGCTTCACGCCCGTCTGCAGGCCACGCCGCCGGCCTACACCGGGCAGGCCCCCGCCACCCTGCCCGGGCTGGATGCCAAGGTGCCGCAAGGCACGCGTCTGCAGTGGACGCTGCAATTCGAGGGCGCGCCGCAACAGGCACAGTTGCGGCTGACCGACGGCCGCGCCCTGCCGCTGCAACTGCAAGGCGCGCAGGGCACGATCGCCCTGGTGCTCGAACGCTCGCTGCTCTACCGCATCGTCCTCGATGGCCAGCCACTGGCCTTGCATCGGCTCGAAGCCGTGCCCGACCAGGCACCGCAGGTGCGCGTCATCGAACCCGACAGCAGCCTGGTCGAATGGCAGCCCGCGCGGCAACGCTGGCTGCTGCGCTTTGAAGCCAGCGACGACCACGGCGTGGCCGCGCAGGCGCAACTGCGCCTGACCCTGGCCCAGGGCAGCGGCGAGAACATCCGCTTCAGCGAACACGGCACCACGCTGGCCGGCAGTGGCAGCGCCACGCTGCGTCGCTTCAGCTACAGCGTCGACCCGGCCGCGCTGGGCATGCAGCCGGGCGACGATCTGGTCGCCCAGCTGGAAGTGCGCGATAACCGCCCGCCTACCGCGCAGACCGCGCGCAGCGGCAGCGTCATCCTGCGCTGGCCGGCGCCGCAGGTGCAGGCCGGCGTGGAGCTCGAAGCCACGGTGCGCAAGACGCTGCCGGCGTACTTCCGCAGCCAGCGCCAGATCATCATCGATGCCGAAGCGCTGTTGAAGGACAAGCGCCGCCTCGACGCCGACACCTTCCTCAAGCGTTCCGACGCCATCGGCGTGGACCAGCGCATCCTGCGCCTGCGCTACGGCCAATTCCTCGGCGAGGAAAGCGAAGGTGCGCCCAAGCTGCCGGGGCCGGCCGAAACCAGCGTGCCGACCAGCGACGTGCCCACCAGTGACATTCCCACCGCCGACGCGCCCGCGCCACACGATGCCAAGAGCGAAGGCGCGGCGGCGCTGGACGACCACGACCACGAACACGAGCACGAAGGGCAAGCGGCGACGACCACCTTCGGCGAGGGCGGCAACGTGCTTGCCGAGTTCGGCCACACCCACGACCACGCCGAGGCCGCCACCCTGCTCGACCCGCAGACCCGGGCCACGCTCAAGGCCGCGCTCGACCAGATGTGGCAGGCCGAAGGCGAACTTCGCCAGGGCCGGCCGGACGCCGCGCTGCCCTATGCCTACAAGGCCCTGGGTTTCATCAAGCAGGTGCAGCAGGCCGAACGCATCTACCTGGCGCGGCTCGGCCCGGAACTGCCGCCAATCGACATGAGCCGACGCCTGAGTGGCGACCGCGCCGGCCTGGCGCGTCGCGACGATGCGCTGCAACCCTGGCGCGACGAGGACGCGGCCGACGCGCTGGCGCTGTGGCAGGCCTTGCGCCCCGACGCCGGGGAGGTGCCGGCGGCACGACTGGATGCGTTCGCGCGCTGGCTGGCGGCACACGAAACGCGCCTGGCATCGCCGCTCGACCTGGCCGCCGCGCTTGAGCAATACCGCGCCGAACCCGCGTGCACGGATTGCCGCGAACGACTGCGTGCGCTGCTGTGGTCAGCGGTGTCCGCGCCACCAGCGCAACCCTTGCCGCGGCAGGCACCCGATGCCAGTGGCCGCCGCTATCTCGACGCCCTTTCCGCGGGGGAGCAGCCATGAGCGTGTGGCAGATCGGCAGCGCCGTGGTGCTCGCCCTCGCGGCCGTGGTGGGTGTGCTGCGTCTGCTGCGCCAGCCCGCGCTCGTCCCACACTGGCGCCGCGTGCTGCTGCTTGCCTTGCAGCCTGCCTGCGCACTGCTGCTGTATCTGGCGTTGTATCCACCAGCGCGCGTGATCGAAAGCGGCACGACGCTGGTCGTGCTGACCGCGGGCGCGCCACAACCGGCTGCGGGCGCGGGCGAAGCAGTCGTTGCCTTGCCCGAGGCCAACGCTGCGGCCGACGTGCCGGTGGTGCCGGACCTGGCGACCGCGCTGCGCCAGCGCCCGGACATCGCGCGCCTGCGGGTGCTCGGCCAGGGTCTGCCCACGCGCGATCATGAGGCCGTCGGCACGCGCGCGCTGATCTTCGAGCCCACTGCGCTGCCGCCGGGCCTGATCGGGCTGTCCTCGCCCGCGCCGGTTGCACCGGGTAACGCGTTCGCAGTACGCGGCCAGGTCAGCGGCCTGCCGGGTGCGGGCGTGGAACTGCTGGACCCTGCCGGCCGCCGCGTGGACATGGCGATGGCCGATGCGCAGGGCGGCTTCAGCCTGATCGGGCAGGCGCGCATCGCCGGCGAAGTGCTGTTCGCCGTACGCGTGCTCGACGCGCGCGGCACCGAGCGCGACCGCCAGCCACTGCCGCTGCGGGTCATCGATGCAGCGCCGCTGCGGGTGTGGATACAGGCCGGCGCACCGCAGCCGGAATGGAAGTATCTGCGGCGCTGGGCGGCCGATGCCGGGCTGACGCTGCACACGCAGATCGCGACCGGCGCGGGCCTGCAACTGGGCGATGCCAGCCTGCCGCTGGACGCGGCCACGCTGGCAGGCTTCGACCTGCTGTGGCTGGACCAGCGCGCGCTCGCGGCACTGTCGCGCTCGCAGCGCGAAGCGGTGCTGGCCGCGGCACGGCGCGGGCTCGGCGTATTGATACGCCTGGACGGGCCGGCCGACGCCAGCCTGCGCCAGGCCCTGGCGCAGTTCGGTCTGCCGTTGCGCGGCGGCGATGGCGTCGCCACCGTGGCAACGGGCGCCGCGGCCAACCCCGCGCCGGCCGGCACTTCGGCCAATGCCGACGCCAGCGAAGCCCTGCCAGCCCTGACCCGCCGCGACTTCGCGCCGTCCACGGCGCTGCCGGTACTGGCACGCGACGCACGCGGCCAGCCCTATGCCTGGTGGCACGCCCTCGGCCAGGGCCGCATCGGCGTGACCACGATCACCGACACCTATCGCCTGACGCTGGCCGGTGCCGCTGCCGCGCACGCACGCCAATGGAGCGATGCAGTGGCGACGTTGGCGCGGCCGCGCGCGGCCGCAACGAGCGCAGCCGAACTGCCCGAGCTGGCGTGGACGGGCGAACGCAGCACGCTGTGCGGGCTTGGCGCGGACGCGCAGGTACGCGATCCAACCAGTCACGCGCATGCCTTGCAACGCGATCCGGCCAGCGGCTCACGTGGATGCGCGGCGTACTGGCCGCAACAGCCCGGTTGGCACGTGCTGGCGCAAGGCGAGCAGCGCGAACCCTTCTTCGTGCGTGATCCCGCCCAGGCGCGTGCCTGGCATCTGCGGACGCAGGCTGATGCCACACAGCTGATGCGTTCGGCACCAGTGGCAACGACGGCGAGCGCGGGGCCTGGGCTGCCAAGTTCGCGCTGGCCCGCATGGTGGGCGTTCGTGTTGCTGGCCGCCGCCAGCTGGTGGCTGGAACGGCCGCGCCGCGGCTGAGCGCTGCGTGCGGCTTCAGCGGCGCATGCGACTGCCGCCGCGCCGCCACAGCAGGCACTGGTTGTTGGCCGGCATTGCAAAGGCTGCGATCCGCGCGAACCCCGCCGCTGCCGCGAGTGCTTCGACCGCCTCGATGTCACGCAGGCCGCCACCATCCGGATATTCGCTGTGCAGCCAGGCATCGAAGGCGCGGTTGCTGTCGCTGGTGTACTGCCCGCCAACATTGAACGGGCCATACACCGCCAGCAGTGCCTGCGGCCGGGTGATCGACGGCAGCGCCGCAAACAGCGCCTGCACCTGAGGCCAGGCCATGATGTGCAAGGTGTTGGCGGTGAACACGGCATCGAAGCCGCTGCCCTGGTCGTCTGTGGGCAAGGGTGGCGGCGGCTGCAAGCCGTTCCCGGCTACCACCTGCAACGCCAATGGCGGCGGCAGGTTGGGCAGGCCGGCGTCCTCGCGCCAGGCGGCAATGCCGGGCAGGGCCTGGGGCTGGTCACTGGTTTGCCATTGCAACGCCGGCAGGGCGGCAGCGAAATGCACCGCGTGCTGGCCGGTGCCGCTGCCGATTTCCAGCACATGGCGCCGGTCGCCGAAGTATTGCCGCAGGATGGCGAGGATCGGTTCGCGGTTGCGTTCGCTGGCGGGGGCGTGCGGCTTCATGCGCACAGGATAGACCGACGGCGGCCTTCACCTGGCCTGCGCCGGCGGCTTGCGATGGTGTGGTCCTTGCAGGAGAAACGCATGGAAAACCTGAGCCAGGATCTTTTCATACTGCTGCGCGTGGCCGCCGCGATGGCGCTGGGCGGCGTGCTGGGCATCGAACGCGAAATGGGCCGGCATGCGGCCGGGCTGCGCACGCACATGATGATTGCCGGCGCCGCCGCGCTGATCGTCGGCCTCGGCGACAGCATTGCCGAGCATTTCGAGAACGAGCGCTACCGCGACCTGCTGCAGGTCGACCCGGTGCGCCTGATCGAGGCGGTCGTCGCCAGCGTCGGCTTCGTGGCCGCCGGCACCATCCTGCGCGGTCAGCGTGGCGATCGCATCAGCGGCCTGACCACTGCCTGTTCGCTGATCATGGCCGCGGCGATCGGCATTGCCGCCGGCATTGGCCGCTACGCGATCGCGGCCGGCGCTTCATTGATGTGCGTGGCGGTCCTGGCCTTGTTCCGCCGGGTGGAAATGCGCGCGCACGCGCAGGTCGACAAGCCCGCCGGCCCGGCGGACGGCGCGGGCGGGGAATAGCTGCCACTCAGCCGCCGAGCGCTGCGAACAGCTCGCCGAACAGGGTGCTGAGTTCGTTCCTTTGGCTGGGTTCTGATTGCCAGAGGGGCGCACTGTAGGAGCGGCTTCAGCCGCGACCGCGAGCTGACGGGCCACGACTCCGCTCGTCGGGGCTGAAGCCCCTCCTACAGCAACCCAAAAGCAGCACGGATTGCGTCGCCACGGCCGCAGCGCCGGCGCCGCTTTTGCGCGCCGCAGCAGCGCCGCGGCGCGGTCTTTGCGATGATCCGGCTGGCTTGCCCACGCGAGAGCTGCCGATGCCCCCGCCGATCCGCCATCAGTTCGAGATTGCCGCCGCGCCCGAGGTCGTCGCCAGCGCGCTCACCGAGCCGGAGCATCTGGCGCGCTGGTGGACGCGCGAAGCGGTGGGCGCTGATGGTCACGTTCGCCTGGATTGGAGCGCCCACGGCTGGTGCGTGGAGCTGGACGTGCTGCACGAACCAGAGCGCCGCCGCGTGGTGTGGCACTGCACGCGCTCCAACCTGCTGGACAGCAATGCCTGGACCGGCACGTCGATGAGTTTCGGCCTGCAGCCCACGGCACGGGGCACCCGCATCGACTTCAGCCACGAGGACTACCCGGATTCGCCCTGCCTGCCTGCCTGCGAACGTGGCTGGGCGTTCTTCCTCGGTCGCAGCCTCAAGCGATATCTGGAGAAGGGCGAGGGCATGCCCTATCCGGACATGCCCGCGCGCTGATTCGCATCAGCCCGCGCGCGCCGCGGAATCGGCATCCCATTGCGCCAGCGCCGCGGCCAGGTCCGCCGCCTCGCGCGGGCGCACCACCCGGGCCACTTCCTGCCCATCGCGCAGCAGCACCAGGGTGGGCCACAGCTTGACCCGATAGGCGCGGCCCAGCGGCCGGCCCTTGCCGTCCTCGATCTTCAGATGCGCCGCATCGCCACGCGCGTCGATGGCCTGGGCCAGCGCGGGCTGCGCGGCCTGGCAGTGGCCGCACCACGGCGCGCCGAATTCCAGCGCCACGCGCCCACGCAGCGCGGCGACCTCGGCCGGCGCGGGCTCCTGCTCCCGGTAGCTGCGCGCGAAGGACATTGCCGCGCCCTCAGCCCAGCGCGCGCTGGATGTCGGCCAACGGCGCGTTGGTCAGGTCCTTGGCAAGGTCGCCGACCAGCCGTGCCTGGGTTTCCTTGTGCAGCAGCGGGCGCAGGCGGCCCAGCGTGGTCGGATCGGCGACCAGCAGCAGGTGCGCGTAGCGATTGTTGAGCGCGCCCTCGTTGAGTTGCGCGGCCAGCTGCTTGGCGAAAGTCGCCTCGTCCAGCTGCGCCTCGCTCATGTCCTGCGGCACGCGGCCGGCCGGACCCTGGTCGTCCACATCTTGCACTTCCATCAACTGCTGCTGGTGCAGCTGCAGGTCGCCGCCGCTGCCCACGTTGGTGAAAACCCGGGCCGAGCCACCATCGGCCACCACCACAACGGTGCCTTCTGGAATGCGCTGGGTCATCTCGGTCTCCTTCATCGAGGGGGGACTACAGACTGCCGCCGCTTGCGTGAGCGTCGCGTCCCTTTCCCATCCCCCTGGTGCGTCAGGATCATGAATCCACGAATCTCAGGGATTGAGACAATGTGCGCATTCGATACACCTTTTGGGGACGCTGCACATCATGGCCTACGCCCTTGCCCCGCGCACGGAGGATGCCGAGCGCGCGCTGTCCACGCTGGACGGCATGCCCGCGCGCGACGGCGCCCTGCTGACCGCGCGGCTGTCGCGCCGCTACCAGGACCGCATCACTGGCGGTTTCACCATTCCCGGGCGCGAAGGCCGTTACACATCGTTACCCGATGACCTGCCGCCCGCCCTGGCCACCGCACTGCGCAGCCGCGGCATCGAGCAGCTCTACAGCCATCAGGCCGAGGCCTGGGCGGCAACGGCGCGCGGCGAGCATGTGGCCGTGGTCACGCCCACCGCCAGCGGCAAGTCGCTGTGCTACACGTTGCCGGTGGTGGCCGCGGCGATGACCCGCCGCGCCAAGGCGCTGTACCTGTTCCCGACCAAGGCGCTGGCGCAGGATCAGGTGGCCGAACTGCTGGAGCTCAACCGCGCAGGCGACCTCGGGGTGAAGGCCTTCACCTTCGATGGCGACACCCCGGGTGATGCGCGCCAGGCGATCCGCCTGCACGGCGACATCGTGGTCTCCAATCCGGACATGCTGCACCAGGGCATCCTGCCGCATCACACCAAGTGGGCGCAGTTCTTCGAGAACCTGCAGTACGTGGTGATCGACGAGGTGCACACCTACCGCGGCGTGTTCGGCAGCCACGTCACCAACGTGCTGCGCCGGCTCAAGCGCATCTGCGCGTTCTATGGCGCCAACCCGCAGTTCATCCTGTGCTCGGCGACGATTGGCAACCCGCAGGCGCACGCCGAAGCCCTGATCGAGGACCGCGTGCACGCCATCACCGAATCCGGCGCCCCGGCCGGCGACAAGCACGTGCTGCTGTGGAACCCGCCCGTGGTCAATCCCGACCTGGGCCTGCGCGCCTCGGCGCGGTCGCAGAGCAACCGCATCGCCCGCATCGCGATCAAGTCCGGGCTCAAGACGCTGGTGTTCGCGCAGAGCCGACTGATGGTCGAAGTGCTGACCAAGTACCTGAAAGACATCTTCGACCACGATCCGCGCAAGCCACCGCGCATCCGCGCCTACCGCGGCGGCTACCTGCCGACCGAGCGGCGCGAGGTGGAAAAGGCGATGCGTGCCGGGCAGATCGACGGCATTGTCTCGACCTCGGCACTGGAGCTGGGCGTGGACATCGGCGCGCTCGACGTGGTCGTGCTCAATGGCTACCCCGGCAGCGTGGCCGCCACCTGGCAGCGCTTCGGCCGTGCCGGCCGCCGCCAGCAACCCGCACTGGGCGTCCTGGTGGCCAGTTCGCAGCCATTGGACCAGTACGTGGTGCGGCACCCGGACTTCTTCGCCGACGCCTCGCCCGAGCATGCGCGCATTGCGCCGGACCAGGCGCTGATCCTGTTCGACCACATCCGCTGCGCCGCCTTCGAGCTGCCCTTCAACGCCGGCGAGCCGTTCGGGCCGGTGGACCCGCTCGTGTTCCTGGAAGCCCTGGCCGAGAGCGGCGTCATCCATCGCGAAGGCGAGCGCTGGGAGTGGATCGCCGACAGCTACCCGGCCAACGCGGTGAGCCTGCGCTCGGTGGCCGACGGCAACTTCGTCGTGGTCGATCGCAGCGATGGCAAGCAGCAGATCATCGCCGAGGTCGATTACTCCGCCGCCGCGCTGACCCTGTACGAAGGCGCCATCCACATGGTGCAGAGCACGCCCTACCAGGTGGAACGCCTGGACTGGGAAGGCCGCAAGGCCTATGTCACGCGCACCCATGTGGATTACTACACCGACAGCATCGACTACACCAAGCTCAAGGTGCTCGACCGCTTCGACGGCAGCGCGGCCGGGCGCGGCGACTGCCACCACGGTGAGGTGCATGTGGTGCGGCGCGTGGCCGGCTACAAGAAGATCCGCTATTACACCCACGAGAACATCGGCTACGGCCCGGTCAACCTGCCCGACCAGGAACTGCACACCACCTCGGTGTGGTGGCAGTTGCCGCAGGCCACGCTGGGCAAGGCATTTGCCTCGCGCCAGGACGCGCTCGACGGCTTCCTTGGCGCGGCCTATGCGCTGCACGTGGTCGCCACGGTGGCGGTGATGGCCGACGCGCGCGACCTGCAGAAGGCGGTGGGCAATGGCGATGGCGCCTGGTTCGCGGTCGCCGATCAGGGCGGGCGCGGGCAGCTGCGCGGCGCCGATGGCGCCGAGGGCCATGTGGAACTGCAACAGGCCTTCGTGCCGACCGTCTACCTGTACGACAACTTCCCCGGTGGCGTGGGCCTGAGCGAACCGCTTTGGCAGCGCCAGGCCGAGCTGGTCGCGCGCGCTGGCGAGCTGGTGCAGCGCTGCGACTGCCGCGCCGGTTGCCCGGCCTGCGTGGGCCCGGTGCTGGCGGCGCAGGAACAGGGCCAGGGCGCGACGCCGAAGACGCTGGCGCTGAAGGTATTGGCACTGCTGGCGCAGATCGATGGCAGCCGCCGCAGTGATGCCGGTGCGCAAGAGAGCGCAATGGAAGCGTTGGCATGAGCATCAGCGCGGACAAGCTGCGCCTGTTGCGCCGCCAGGCAGGCGCGGCGGTGGCTGCCGGCGAGGCGTCGACGCCAGCGCCCGCGGCGGCCGAGGCACCACAAGCGGTGCCAGCGCCAGCCAATGAACCGGTTTTCGCCTGGATCGAGCGCGAGGTACAGCACAAGTCCGTGGCCAATGGCGCGGCGCAACCCGCAATCCTCGCCCCGCCCGTACCGGCATCCAAGCCATCCACGCCACCACGCGCGCGCGGCACTGACATCGCCGCGCTGCGACGCCTGATCAGCCTGCGTGAGCGCGCGGTGTCACCCGCTCCCGCGGCGCCGCGCAATGCCGGCCGCGCGCTGGACCGCCATCTGCCCGGCACCGAGATCGCGCCCGGCCTGCATCTGGTCGAAGCCTTCGTGGCACAGGCAGTTCCCACCGCGGCGCTGTCGCTGGCCTTTGCCCGCCGCGAAGACGCCGTCGCGCCCCGCGACCTGCTGTTCTTCGATACCGAAACCACCGGCCTGGCTGGCGGCACCGGCACGCGCGCCTTCATGATCGGCGCGGCGGACTGGCACCATCATCCGGTCCACGGCGAAGGCCTGCGCATCCGCCAGCTGCTGATGTCGACGATGGCGGCCGAGAGCGCGATGCTTGATACCTTCGCCGGCTGGCTGGGCCCGGCCACCGTGTTGTCCAGCTACAACGGCCGCTGCTATGACGCACCGCTGCTGAAGACCCGCTACCGCCTGGCACGCCGGCGCGAGCCGTTGTCCGCGCTGGACCACGTGGATCTGTTGTTCCCGACCCGGCGCCGCTATCGCGGCACCTGGGAAAACTGCCGGCTGGCGACCATCGAGCGCCAGCTGCTGCGCATCGTGCGCGAGGACGACCTGCCCGGCTCGCAGGCGCCCGCCGCCTGGCTGCATTACCTGCGCGGCGGCGACGCCCGCGACCTGCGCCGGGTGCTGGCGCACAACCACCAGGACGTAGTGACACTGGCACTGCTGATGCTGCGGCTGGTCGAGGCCGAGGCATTGGAGCAGTTGGCGCTGTAACGCGCTCAACTTACTGAAGACTCGATGCTCCATTCCGCGAACGCGGTATCGAAGTCGACGAGCGTCAGTACCCCCATGCACGCCCGCGCGCCGCTGGGCAATGCGTGACCCGCGGCCAGGCGCCGCGCCAGCAACACCGTAGCCAGGCAGGGAATCTGCGGACCGTGCAGGTAGGGCGCAGTGAGATCCCAGCGCAGCACCTGCGTGCTTCCCGCACGCGTGCCACGCAGCTCCACCGACATGCCACCCAGTTCGCTGCCGAAGCGGTCGAACGCCCGCGCAGCGCGAGCGAACGCCGGTGCCAGTGCCGCCATCGGCAGCGGCACGCCCCATTGCCGCAGCGCGGCGATCGCGGCCAGCGCGCGCTGCAGCACTGGCAGCTCCAGCGCGGCACGAAAGCGCACCGAACGCACGCCCGGATAGCGCGCCACCAGCAGGTCATGGTCTGGCACGTCGCAGGCAGCGGCCAGGCGCGGCGCCATTTTCGGGAAGCTGACCCGCTGCGGCCTGCGCCAACCGCTGACTGCCTGCCAGCGTCCATCGCGCCAGCATCGGAAGGCGACGCCGCAGTACGACAGCACCGCGCGCACGGTCGCCAGGCCCAGCGGCGTGCGCTGCGCGGGGGCGATGACGATGTCGATGTCGTGCAGTTCGTCGAAGCCTCCACGCAGCGCATCCACGACCGCGCTGGAAATCGCCGGCAGGGTGCTCGCGCCCGTGATGGCGGCACGGCCCGCGGCCTGTGCAGCCGCTTCCATTGCTGCCGGGAACTCGCGCACGAAATCGCGCCCGTCCGCCAGGTCAACATAGTGGGCACCTGCGCCCAGGCAGGCTTCGGCAACGTGATAGCCCTGGCCCTGGAATGGCCCGGCGCTGTGGATCACCAGCGCCGGCTGCCACTGCGCCAGGCACGCGCGCAACCCGGGCGATGCCGTGTCGATATCGGCGAAAGTCAGCCGCAGCCGTTGCGCCCTTGGCAGATCGGCGAAGGTCGCCATGCCCTGCGTGCTGGCCGAACGGCCGGCCACGATCACCTCGATGGCCGGTTCCTGTACCAGTGCGCGCACGATGCGCGCGCCGAAGTGCCCATATCCACCCAACACCAGAACCCGGCAGGCCGGCTGTACCTCTTGCATGTGATCCCCCCGCGCTCGGACGCGGGATTATCACTGCAACGAGATCAGCCGTGCGGCCCACCCATCACCGGCAGCACCACGCCGGTGATGTAACTGGCCGTCACCGGCGAGGCCAGGAACACATAGGCCGGCGAAAGCTCCTCCGGCTGCGCGGGGCGGCCCATGGCGCTGTCCTTGCCGAAGTCGGCCACATCCTCGGCCTTCTTGTCGGCCGGGTTGAGTGGCGTCCAGACCGGACCGGGCGCCACTGCGTTGACGCGGATGCCGCGCGGTTGCAGCTGGCTGGCCAGGGCCATGGTGAAGGCGTGAATCGCGCCCTTGGTCGCCGAGTAGTCGAGCAGCGCCTTGCTGCCGAACAGCCCGGTCTCCGAACCGGTGTTGATGATGCTGCCGCCCTGGCGCAGGTGCGGCACGGCGGCGCGTGCCATGTGGAAGTAGCCGCCGATGTTGGTCATCAGGGTTTCGTTGATGTGCTCGTCGGTCAGGTCCTCGATGGCATCGGTATGCAGCTGGAAGGCGGCGTTGTTGACCAGGATATCCAGGCCGCCAAAGGCCTCGACGGCTTCGGCCACGGCGGCATCGCAGAAGGCGCTGTCGCGTACGTCGCCGCTGATCAGCAGGCAGCGTCGGCCCTCGGCTTGCACTGCCTGCGCGGTGACCTTGGCGTCCTCGTGCTCGTCCAGGTACAGCACCGCCACATCGGCGCCCTCGCGCGCGAACAGCACCGCCACCGCGCGGCCAATGCCTGAATCGCCACCGGTGATGATCGCGCTCATGCCCTTGAGCTTGTCGCTGCCGCGGTAGTCCGGCGCGAGATAGCGCGGCTCCACGGCCAGCGCGTGCTCGTCGCCGGGCTTGCGCAGGTGCTGCTTGGGCAGCGGATTTTCCGGCTGGCGGCGGCTGCCAGCCTGTACCGGCTGCTTCTTCGCCTTCTGTTTGGGCTTGGCCGCATCGCGGCGGTCGACCTGTTCCTGCAGTTCGCGCTGGCGGCGCGCGGTTTCTGCCGCGGCATCGGTACGGCTGGCGCGCGCAGTGGCGGGAGCGGCGCGGCTGCCGCTCTTGGCGGCGCCGGACTTGGCCTTTGCAGCGGACTTGGCAGTGACAGTTTTGGAAGTGCTTTTGCGTGTGGCCATGGGAGTCCTCTGGTCGCGGAAGTCAGGCGCGGTCGGCCACGCCCTGCACCCCGGCATGGCGGGCGCAATGCGCGCAGCAATAGGTATGGCCATCGGCTTCGACGCCGTGGCCGATGATCCGGCACTGGCAATGTGCGCACGCCGGGGCGAAGGCATGGATGGCGCATTCAAATGAATCGAAGGTGCCGCGGCGCTCGCCCTGTTGCAGGGTGAATGCCTTGTCGTAGTCGTTGCCGCAGACATCGCAGGTCGGCATGGCGGTGCTCCGGGTGGCGGACGCCCGAGGATGGCGCGCGCCGGGCTCAGGCCAGGTGATGGCAGCGGCGCAGGCCTTCATGCGGCGCATACGCCGCAACGCTCAACCTCGCCGGCACCCCTTCCAAGGAGCTGCACATGAGCCGTCTTGTCTTCGCCCTGTTGCCCTGCGCCGCGCTGGCGCTTAGCGCCTGCGCACCGGTGCAGGTGATCGCGGTGCAGCCGATCGACGGCGTCATTTCCGGCCAGTGCCACACCGACATGGTGCGCGGCGCGGTGGGCCTGGCGGCCTCGGCGCAGACCGTGGAGCGCGCCCGTGTGGACAGCGACAGCCTGCAGGTGCAGGTGCTGCGCGGCGAACGCGCCACCAGCGGTGCCACCAGCAGCGGCCAGGCCGACCCGCAGCAAGGCGCGGGCCAGAGCGGGGGCGAACGCCTGACCATCGAGCACGGCCCGACCAACAACATCACCGCGATCTACTGCGGCTGATCGGGCGCGGCCTGGCCGGCGCATGCGCCTTGGCCAGGAAGCGCAAGGCGAACTGCTCCCACTGCCGCGGCCCACGCACCGACTCGGGCACGCGCAGGCGATCCTCGCGCCAGGCCGCGAACACGCACGGGTCGATATAGGCCTTGCGACACACCGCCGGGGTGTTGCGCAGGGTCTGCGCCACATCGCGCAGCACTTCGTTCTGCAACTGCGCCAGCGCGCGCTCGCTGCGCCGCTGCGGCAGCGGCAGCCGGCCCAGGCGCTGCAGCGCGGCCAGCGTGCCACCCCAGGTGCGGAAGTCCTTGGCGGTGAACTCCGCGCCCATCGCCTGGCGCAGGTAATCGTTGACCTGGCCGGAGTCCACCGGCTGAAGTTCGCCATTGTCGTCGCGGTACTGGAACAGCGCCTGCCCCGGCAGCTGCCGGCAGGCACGTACCAGCCGGGCCAGGCGTACGTCGTCAATGGCGACGTCATGCTCCAAGCCGCTCTTGCCGCGAAACTTCAGCCGCGCACGGCCGCCGCCGACGAACGCAATGTGGTGGTTGCGCAACGTGGTCAGGCCATAGGAACGGTTGCTGCGCGCGTACTCGGCATTGCCCACGCGCACCAGCGTATCGGCCATCAGCGCCACCACGATCGCCAGGACCTTCTCGCGTGGAAAGCCGGGCCGGCGCAGATCGGCGCGGACCCGTCGGCGCAGGGCCGGCAGCGCGCGGCCAAAGGCCACCAGTCGCTCGAACTTGCCATCGCCACGCACTTGCGCCCAGTCCGGGTGGTAGCGGTACTGCTTGCGGCGTCGCGCATCGCGCCCGGTGGCCTGCAGGTGCCCATGCGGCAGCGGGCAGATCCACACTTCGGTATAGGCCGGCGGTATCGCCAGCGCGCGGATGCGCTGCAGGGTTTCGGCATCACGTACCGGCCGGCCGTCGGGGTCGCGATAGGCGAAGCCCTTGCCGGCGCGGCGACGGCGGATTCCCGGCTCCTGATCACTGACGTGGACCAGGCCGGCCATGCGGGCGATGTCGGGGGCGGGGTCGTTGAGGGATTTGCCAGGCACGCGCCGATGTTCCCGGGCGCCGCGCCGAGGCCACGTCAAGGCGATATCGCGGCCAGGTGAGGGCGGCCCCCTGCACCTGCCACTGGCTTGTGCTTATGCTTGGGCTGACCCGTTCAGACCCCGGAGGTCTACCGATGTCCCTCATTGCCTCGCTGCGCTGCCGGCCGCTGCCCCTGTTGCTGGCCGCATCGCTGCTCTCGCTTGCCGCCTGTTCGCCGCAACCGGACGAACAGGAAGCCGTCACCGCCCAGGCGCAGCGCGAAGCCGCCGACGCCGCCACCCCGAGTGCCGAGACCGCGCCCGAGGCGCCGCCGATCGGTACCTGCGATGCCACGCAGCTGCAGTCGCTGGTCGGCCAGCCGTTGACCGATGCCATCACCGCGCAGGCGCGCACCGATGCCAAGGCCGCCGACGTGCGCGTGCTCGAGCCCGGGCAGATGGTGACGATGGAGTTCAAGGGCGACCGCCTGAACCTGGAAGTGGACGAAAAGCGCGTCATCACCAGCGTTCGCTGCGGCTGATCGGTGATGCTTGCGACGAACTGCAACACTTCGTCGCAAGCCTTGCCCAGCAAGGCTTTGCAGCCTGTCTCGTTGCAACTGTAACGGTGAGTTGCGGCACCGCAACAAGTGTGATCTAGTCGATCGTCCGGTGACTACGCCAATGCGCTGCTGGGATGGAGCGGGAACGGCCGTCGCCGCTATTCCCGGATCGCAACGAGGCACACATGGCCCCCCGCACTCGCCAAGGGCTCGAACAACCCGGTCTCTACGACCCGCGCGCTGAGCGCGACGCCTGTGGTTTCGGCATGATCGCGCAGCTGGATGACCAGCCTTCGCGCGCACTCGTCGATACCGCCATTGCCGCGCTCTCGCGCATGACCCACCGCGGCGGCGTGGCCGCCGACGGCCTTACCGGCGATGGCTGCGGCCTGCTGATCCGCAAACCCGATCCGTTCTTGCGTGCGCTGGCCAGCGAAGCGGGCATCGCCCTGGGTGCGCGCTATGCCGCCGGCGTGGTGTTCCTGCCGCATGATCCGGCGCACGCCGCGCGCTGCCGCGAAGTGCTCGAACACGAACTGCAGCGCGCCGGTGCCGTGGCCCGCGGCTGGCGCGTGGTGCCAACCGACGACAGCGTCTGCGGGCAGCTGGCGCGCGACACCCTGCCGCGCATCGAGCAGGTCTTCGTCGATGCCGGCCCCGGGCAGGACGAGGATGCCTTTGCCCTTGCCCTGTTCCTGGCCCGCCGCCGCGCCGAACAGACCCTGGCAGAGGTGGCCGACTTCTATGTCACCACGCTGGCGCCCAACGCCATCAGCTACAAGGGCATGGTGCTGCCGGACAAGCTCGGCACCTTCTATCCGGATCTGCAGCGCAGCGACCTGGCCTCGTCGGCAATTGTCTTTCACCAGCGTTTTTCCACCAACACGCTGCCGCGCTGGCCGCTGGCGCATCCGTTCCGCATGCTCGCGCACAACGGCGAGATCAACACCATCGAAGGCAACCGCCGCTGGGCACAGGCGCGCAGCAAGGTGTGGAAGACGCCGCGCTTCGACATCGCCGAGTTCGACCCGGTGATCTCGATGAAGGGCTCCGATTCGCAGAGCCTGGACAACATGCTGGAACTGCTCATCGCCGGTGGCATGGACCTGCTGCAGGCGCTGCGCATCCTGGTGCCGCCGGCCACGCAGTCGCTGGAATTCAAGGATGCCGACCTGGCCGCGTTCTACGAGTTCCACGGACTGAACACCGAACCGTGGGATGGCCCGGCCGGCATCGTCGCCTGCGATGGCCGCTATGCCGCGGCCATGCTCGACCGCAACGGCCTGCGCCCGGCGCGCTGGATGCTCACCTCCGACCGTCACTTCCTGGTCGCCTCCGAGGCCGGCGTGTGGGAGCTGCCGGCCGAGCGCATCACCCGCAAGGGCAAGCTCGGCCCCGGCGAAATGATGGCCATCGACCTCAAGCGCGGCGACCTGCTCGATTCGGATGCCATCGACCGCATCAACCGCGCGCGCGCGCCGTACAAGCAGTGGCTGCACCAGGGCGTGACCTACCTGCAGACCGAGCTGATCGACCCGTCGCTGGTGGAAGAGCCGTTCTCCGAGCAGACCCTGCGCAGCTATCACAAGCTGTTCCAGCTCAGCACCGAGGAAGTGGAACAGGTGCTGCGCCCGCTCGCCGAAACCGAGCAGGAAGCCACCGGCTCGATGGGCGACGACACGCCGATGGCGGTACTGAGCCAGCACAGCCGCCCGCTGTACGACTATTTCCGCCAGGCCTTTGCCCAGGTCACCAACCCGCCCATCGACCCGCTGCGCGAGAGCTGCGTGATGTCGCTGACCACCCAGCTCGGCAAGGAGACCAATGTCTTCCATGCCGGGCCGGAAACGGTCAACCACGTCATCCTCAACTCGCCGGTGCTGAGCCAGCGCAAGCTGCGGCAGCTGCTGAAGATGCCGCAGTACGTGGAGCGCAACCGGCTGATCGACCTGTCCTACAGCGTGGAGGAAGGATTGCAGGCCGGCATCGAGCGCATCTGCCGGCAGACCGAGCAGGCCGCGCGCGAGGGCGCGGTGATGCTGCTGCTCAGCGACCGCTATCCGGTCGCCGACCGGCCGATGGTGCATGCGCTGATGGCCACCGGTGCGGTGCACCACCATCTTTCGCGCCTGGGCCTGCGCTGCGACGTCAACCTGATCATCGAGACCGGCACTGCGCGCGACCCGCACCACATGGCCTGCCTGCTCGGCTTCGGCGCCACCGCGGTGTATCCGTACCTGGCCTACCAGACCCTGTTCGACCTGGGCCGGCGCGGCATCCTGCAGCTGAAGAAGGGTGGCGAGCAGTCACAGATCGGCCGCAGCTATCGCAAGGGCATCTACAAGGGCCTGTCGAAGATCATCTCCAAGATGGGCATCTGCACCATCGCCAGCTACCGCGGCGCGCAGTTGTTCGAGATCGTCGGCCTGGACCCGGACGTGGTCGAACTGTGCTTCCCCGAGACCGCCTCGCGCATTGGCGGCGTCGGCCTGGCGCGCCTGGATGCCGAAGCGCGCGAGCTCACTGCGCGCGCCTGGAACGACTTGCTCAAGCCGGAAATCGGCGGCCTGCTCAAGTACGTGCACGGCGGGGAATACCACATGTACAACCCGGACGTGGTGCTGACGCTGCAACGCGCCACCCGTACCGGCAGTGCCGAGGACTGGCAGCGCTACATGGACGCGGTGCATTCGCGGCCGCCGTCGGCGCTGCGCGACCTGCTGCAGCTCAAGCGCGCGCACACGCCTACGCCGCTGCATGAAGTGGCCCCGGCCGAAGACGTGCTGCGCCGATTCGACACCGCCGCCATCAGCCTGGGCGCGCTGTCGCCCGAGGCGCATGAGGCCCTCGCCATCGCCATGAACCGCCTCGGTGGCCGCAGCAATTCCGGCGAAGGCGGCGAAGATCCGGCGCGCTATGGCACCGAGAAGCGCTCCAAGATCAAGCAGGTCGCCTCCGGCCGCTTCGGCGTGACCCCCGAATACCTGGTCAATGCCGAGGTCTTGCAGATCAAGGTGGCGCAGGGCGCCAAGCCCGGCGAAGGCGGCCAGCTGCCCGGGCACAAGGTCAACGAACTGATCGCCCGGCTGCGCTACGCCAAACCCGGCATCGGCCTGATCTCGCCGCCGCCGCATCACGACATCTATTCGATCGAGGACCTGGCGCAGCTGATCTACGACCTCAAGCAGGTCAATCCAGACGCGCTGGTCTCGGTGAAGCTGGTCTCGCATGCCGGCGTGGGCACGATTGCCGCCGGCGTGGTCAAGGCCGGCGCCGATCTGATCACCATCTCCGGCCACGATGGCGGCACCGGCGCCTCGCCGGTCAGCTCGATCCGCTATGCCGGCGTGCCGTGGGAACTGGGCGTGGCCGAATCGCACCAGGCGCTGGTCGGCAACGACCTGCGCGCGCGCACCCTGCTGCAGACCGACGGCGGGCTGAAGACCGGCCTGGACGTGGTCAAGGCCGCACTGCTGGGCGCCGACAGCTTCGGCTTCGGCACCGCGCCGATGATCGTGCTTGGCTGCAAGTACCTGCGCATCTGCCACCTCAACAACTGCGCCACTGGCGTGGCCACGCAGGACGAACGCCTGCGGGCCAACTACTTCACCGGCCTGCCCGAGCGCGTGGAGAACTTCTTCCGCCTGCTGGCCGAGGAAGTGCGGCAGTGGCTGTCGTACCTGGGGGTGCGCTCGCTGGACGAGATCGTCGGCCGCACCGACCTGCTCGAACAGCTCGACGTGGCGCCGCGCGAAGGCGTGCGCGTGGACCTGTCGCGCCTGCTCAAGCCGGCGCAGTACGAAGGCAGCCACTGCGCGGCGCAGCGCCTGTACGAATCGCCAGACTCGCTGGCGACGCAGATGGATGGCCTGCTGGCCCGGGCGATTGCCGAGAAGAGCGGTGGCGATCATCGTTTCCTGATCCACAACACCGACCGCTCGATCGGCGCGCGCCTGTCCGGTGCCATTGCCCGTGCCCACGGCAACCACGGCATGGCCGATGCGCCACTGAACCTGCGCTTCCGCGGCAGCGCCGGGCAGAGCTTCGGCGCATTCAATGCCGGTGGCCTGCACCTGGAGCTGGAAGGCGAGGCCAATGACTACGTCGGCAAGGGCATGGCCGGCGGGCGCATCACCATTCGCCCGCCGCGTGGCGCGCGCTTTGAGGCGCGCAGCACGCCGATTCTCGGCAACACCTGCCTGTACGGCGCCACCGGCGGCGAGCTGTTCGCGGCCGGCCGTGCCGGCGAGCGCTTCGGCGTGCGCAACTCCGGCGCGCTGGCGGTGATCGAGGGTGCGGGCGACCACTGCTGCGAGTACATGACCGACGGCATCGTGCTGGTGCTGGGCAAGGTGGGTCTGAACTTCGGCGCCGGCTTCACTGGCGGCCTGGCCTATGTGCTCGACGTCGAACGCGACTTCGTGGACCGCTACAACCACGAGCTCATCGACATCCACCGCATTTCCGCCGAGGGTTTCGAGAATCACCGCCAGCACCTGCACCAGCTGATCAGCCGCCACCGCGAACTGACCGGCAGCATCTGGGCCCAGCAGATCCTCGACGAGTTCCGCGACTACGTCGGCAAGTTCTGGCTGGTCAAACCGAAGGCCGCCAGCATCGAGTCGTTGACCGAGTCGTTGAGGCGCGCAGCGTAGCGGCGTGCCGGGAATGGGGAATCGGGAATCGGGAATAGGAAAAGCCCGGGCCCGAAACCCTACCGACGCACGCGATGCCGCTCTGCCTATTCCCCATTCCCCATTCCCGATTCCCAGCCTCCCAATGAGCCGCAAGCAAGTCTTCCAGTTCCTCGACCTGCCCCGCACCATGCCGCAGCGCATTCCGGTGGAATTGCGCACGTCCGGCGACTGGGGCGAGTTGTACGGCAAGTTCGACAAGGCCGATGCGCAGTACCAGGCCGGGCGCTGCCTGGATTGCGGCAACCCGTATTGCAGCTGGAAATGCCCCGTGCACAACGCCATTCCGCAGTGGCTGCAGCTGGTGCAGGAGAACCGCATCGCCGAGGCCGCCGCGCTTTGCCATGAGACCAACCCGCTGCCGGAAGTGTGCGGCCGCGTCTGCCCGCAGGACCGCCTGTGCGAAGGCAGCTGCACGCTGGAAGAGTTCGGCGCGGTGACCATCGGCGCGGTGGAAAAGTACATCGTCGACACCGCGCTGGCCGCCGGCTGGCGCCCGGACCTGGGCGATGTGCAGCCCAGCGGCAAGCGCGTGGCCATTGTCGGCGCCGGGCCGGCCGGCCTGGCCTGCGCGGATCGCCTGGCGCGCGCTGGCGTGCACCCGGTGGTTTACGACCGCTATGAGCAGATCGGCGGCCTGCTGCAGTTCGGCATCCCCAGTTTCAAGCTGGACAAGTCAGTCATTTCCCGGCGCCGCCAGGTGCTGGAAGGCATGGGCGTGGAGTTCCGCCTCGGTGTGGAGATCGGCGGCGAAGTCAGCATCGAGCAGTTGCTGGGCGAATACGACGCGGTGTTCCTGGGCACCGGTGCCTATCGCTATACCGATGGCGGCCTGCCCGGGCAGGACCTGAAGAACGTGCTGCCGGCGTTGCCGTTCCTGGTGGAGAACAGCCGCATCGTCAGCGGCAATGATCCGCAGGCTGCCGGCCGCGGCCGGCCGATCGCCGGCTGGGAAGACACCCTGACCCTGCCCGACCTCAACGGCAAGCGCGTGGTCGTGCTCGGCGGCGGCGATACCGGCATGGACTGCGTGCGCAGTGCGATCCGCCTGGGTGCGGCCAAGGTGACCTGTGCCTATCGCCGCGACGAGGCCAACATGCCCGGCTCGGCGCGCGAAGTGGCCAATGCGCGCGAGGAAGGCGTGCGCTTCCTGTTCAACCGCCAGCCACTGTCGATCGAGGCCGGTGCCGACGACGAAGCGATTGGCGTGACCGTGGTCGAGACCCGCCTGGGAGAGCCTGATGCGCGCGGCCGCCGCAATGCGGTGCCGGTCGAGGGCAGCGAATCGCTGCTGGAAGCGGACGTGGTCATCATCGCCTTCGGCTTTTCGCCCGAGCTGCCGTCGTGGCTGTCCGCCCAGGGCGTGGCCGCCAGCGACAACGGCCGCATCCTCGTCGGCGGCGCGCGCCTGCCCTACCAGACCGCAAATCCGAAAATGTTTGCCGGTGGCGATGCGGTGCGCGGTGCCGACCTGGTGGTGACCGCGGTGGCCGAAGGCCGCGATGCGGCGGCCAGCATCGTGCAGTGGCTAGGGGTGGAAGCTGTGGCGCGTGAGAGCGTGGCGGCCTGAGGCCGTCCGCTCAACCCACCTGTTCGCCGTCTTCCTTGAAGAACGGCGCGGGCAGCGGCGGCAGAATCTGCAGCGCCACCTCCGATGGCCGGCACAGACGCGTGCCCCGCGCGGTGCGGACGAAGGGGCGGTTGATCAGCACCGGCTCGGCGAGCATTGCATCCAGCAGCGCCTCGTCGTCCAGCGCCGGATCATCCAGCCCACGCTCGCGATAGGCCGGCTCCTTGGCACGGATCGCCTCACGCACGCTGAGGTCGGCGTCGGCAATGGTCTGGCGCAGCAGCGCGCGATCCGGCGGGTCGCGCAGGTATTCCACCACTGTCGGCTGCAGGCCGGCATGCCGCAGCAGGGCCAGCACGTTGCGCGAGGTGCCGCAGCGCGGGTTATGCCAGATCACTGCTTCATCGGCCTGCATCGTTTCGGCTCCTGGAAAGACGGCATACAGGGTAGCCCAGCACCAGCCGAATGCGATGGAGTGCACAACTGTGCGCATTGCGCCAATGCTGTCGATGCAGCGCTAACACCTCGTTGTTTACCGTGGGGCCTCGTGCGCGAGCCCATCGGGTTCGCTTCCCGGCCTTCCCACCGGAGAAACCCCGCCATGTCCGTGATCTCCCGTTGCCTGCCCTGGCTGCTCGGTGCGGCCCTGTTCCTGCCGGCGTGCCCGGCTTTTGCCCAGCAGCGCGTGCTGCATTACGCGGGGGTCAACCTGGCCGGCGCGGAGTTCAATTCCAGCAAGCGCCCCGGCACCTTGTTCAAGGACTACACGTATCCGGCGGCCGGCGACTACGCCTATTTCGCCGGCAAGGGCATGAACATCGTGCGCCTGCCCTTCCTCTGGGAACGCCTGCAGCCGCAGCCCAAGGGCGAGCTCGATGCCACGCAGCTGCAGCTGATCCGCAAGGGGGTGGACCAGGCCAAGGCGCAGAACCTGCACGTGATCCTCGACGTGCACAACTACGCCAAGTACAACGGCGCGCGCCTGGGCACCGATGCATCGCCGCCGGCCCTGCTGGTGGACCTGTGGACACGCCTGGCCACGGTGTTCAAGGATGACGACGCGGTGATCTTCGGCCTGATGAACGAGCCAAATGCCGTCGATGCCACCGCCTGGGCCGCGATGGCGCAGGCGTCCATCGATGCCATCCGCGCCACCGGCGCGCGCAACCTGATCCTGGTTCCAGGCACCGCCTATACCGGCGCGCACAGCTGGGCCAGCACCAGCTACGGCACGCCGAATGCCACGGCGCTGGCCAACATCAATGATCCGGCCAACAATTTCGCCTTCGAGGTGCACCAGTACCTGGACAAGGACTACAGCGGCACCAGCGGCGAATGCGTCAGCCCGACCATCGGTGCGGACAAGCTGCGCGGTGTCACCGCCTGGCTGCGGCAGCAGGGCAAGCGCGGCTTCCTGGGCGAGTTTGCCGGCGGCAGCAACGAGACCTGCATGCAGGCACTGGATGGCATGCTGACCTTCATGGAACAGAACGCCGATGTCTGGCTGGGCTGGACGTACTGGGCCGCGGGCAGCTGGTGGCCGGCGACCTATCCGTTCAACGTGCATCCGGCCAAGGACGGCAGCGAGAAGCCGCAGATGCCGCTGCTGACCCGACACGCGGCGCAGGCCACGCAGTAGCGGCAATCCGCCGCGGTCGTGTCATCACGATCGCGGCGCGCTTAGACTGGGCACCGGGGACTTCATCGGGATCAAGCAATGCGCCTGGGGCTGGCAGCCAATCGACTGCATCATGATGGCGACGACGCCGCGCTGTTCCGCTGGCTGCGCGCGTGCGAGGCCGGCATTCGCGAACTGGCACTGGGCCTGCACGCGGTCGGCCGCACCCATGACGCGATCGAGCGGGTCGGCCTGCTGCGCGACTTCGCGGGCCTGAAGCGCTATCCCTATGGCCGCGAAGGCGGGCTGATGAAGCTGGTGGCCGAGGTAGTCGGCCTGGACGGCGGCGCGCGCACGCTGGATGGCGCCGTCTACCTGATCGACCCGGTGGACCCCTCCTCGATCTTTCCCGAAGCCATCGCACTCAAGCGCCAGTGCGTAATCCACGGCAAGCCGTTCCTGTCCACGGTGGCCTCGGCGCGCGACTGGATCGAGATCGAACGCATCCACGCCGGCCTGCCCGCCGACCCCGGCGCCGACGACCTGCACGCGCTGGAGCAGCACACGCTGGCGTTGATTGCGCATGACGCAATGAAGCCGCAAATGCTTGCCTTCGCCGCCGAGCACTTCGATCTGCTGTCGCGTTTTGCGCATCGCGTGGGCACCGGCACCACCGGCCAGCGCCTCAATGAGCTGGCCTGGAGCCGCGGCTGGCCGCAGGGCCAGCCCTGGGTACAGCGCTACGAGAGCGGGCCGATGGGCGGCGATGCGCAGATTGCCGACCTGGTGCTGCAGCAGCGCTGCCAGCGCGCGATCTTCTTTGAAGACCCGCACGTGGCGCGTCAGCACGAAGCCGACATCCAGCTGCTGGAGCGCGCGGTAACCACGGTGACCGACCACGCGGTGTGCACCACCACGCCAGTGGTGGCGCGGCGCTGGGCCGAAGCGGCGCTACGGCGCGCGCGGGCACGCTGAGCGGCGCCCGCCGTCACTGCCCTGTCATCGGCAGCAGCAACACTCCCGGCGCTATGAAGCCCCGGGGGATCCATGTTGCGCTCCTTGTCGTACCTGGCGGTGGCCGCGTGCCTGTGCCTTTCGTCTTCGCTGCATGCGCAGGAGGCCGAACGGCTGCGCGTGCACGGTTCCAATACGCTTGGCGATCGACTGATGCCGACGCTGGTGAGCGCGTGGCTGTCGTCGATCGGCTATGACCAGGTGCGTCGCGTCGAAGTCAGCGGCAGCCTGACCGAGATCCATGCCGTGCGCGACGAGCAACCGCTGATCGTGGAGATCGGCAAGCGCGGCTCGGGCGCCGGCATGCAGGCGCTGATTCGCGGCGACAGCGAACTGGCGATGCTGACGCGCGCGCCCACCGCCGCCGAGCAGGCTGCCGGCTGGCAGCTGGGTGAGCTGACTTCGCCTGATCAGCAGTTCGTTATCGCGCTCAATGGCGCGCAGCTGCTGGTTGCGCAGTCCAACCCGGTCAAGGCATTGGGCATGGCGCAACTGCGCGCGTTGCTTGCGGGCGAGGTGCGCGACTGGACGCAGCTGGGCGGCCGCGGCGGAGAAGTGCATGTCCTGTGCGGCCCGGCAGCGAGCGGCCTGGCCGATTACCTTGCCAGCCGCGTCGCCCAGGGCACGCCGATCAAGGGTTGCACGAGCCGCTTCGGCACGCTGGCCGAGGCCGCACGCGCGGTGGCCAGCGACGCCCAGGCCATTGCGCTGGTGGAGCTGGCAACGCCGCTGCCGGCGCGCACCCGCGCCCTGGCGGTGGCCGATGGCGGCATCGCAGTAGCGCCGACGCCGGTCAACCTGCGCAGCGAGGACTACCCGCTCGTGCAGCGTTACAGCGTCTACGGCGGGCAGATGATGTCGGCGCTCGGCCGCAGCCTGGCGCTGTATCTGATCTCGCCAGCCGCGCAGCGCGTGGTCGCCGCGCAAGGGCTGATGGCGATGACGCTGCCGGGGGAGGCCAGCGACGCCGCACCCACTGCCGGCCCGCCGAGCTATCGCGACGCGGTGGCCGGCGCGCGGCGCCTGCCGTTGAGCGTGCGCTTCAACCTGCGCTCCGTAGCCACGATGTTTGAGGGCGGCTCGGCGCAGGATCTGGACCGGCTCATCGCCTACATGCGCCTGCCGCAGAACCGCGGCCGCACCCTGGCGGTGGTCGGCTTTGCCAACGCCGACCCGGCCAACAAGCTCTATCCGACCATTGCCAGCAACGACCGCGCCGACATCATTGCCGGCTACCTCGCCCAGCACGGCATCGTCGTGCAGCGCGCGCGCGGCCTGGGCGCATCGCGGCCGCTGGTCGGCGAGGGTGACGCGCGCGCCCGCGAACGCAACGAGCGGGTGGAAATCTGGATGCTGTGAACGCAGCGCGCGGCTGAATAGCGCCGTAGCGCAGCCTGAACTGTTGACGCGGCGCGGCGCAGCATTTCACCCGGTGGCGATCTGGTGCCGGCCACGATGGCCGCTCCTCATCACGGGAGTCATGCCATGAACGCATCGCCGCTTGCACGCACCGCGCTGGCCCTGGCCCTGGGCTTGGCCGCCACCGGCGCCTGGGCCAAGCCACCCGCCAAGGACACGCCGCAAGCCCTGACCTCGACGGAAATCAACGCCATGCTGACCGCGCAGGGCTACCGCGACGTGCATGACATCGAATTCGAGGATGGCGTGTGGAAGGCCGATGCCAAGAGCGGCGACGGCAAGCACGTGGACCTGAAGATCGACCCGGCCACCGGCCGCGTGTATCCGGACGAGATGGCCTCGCCGATGAGCGAAGCCGACGTCCGCGCCGCGCTGTCCACTGCCGGCTACTCCGATGTGCGCGATCTGGATTTCGACGATGGCCTGTGGAAGGGTCACGCCGAGAACCAGGCCGGCAAGGACGTCAAGGTGCAGGTGGATCCGCACAACGGCAAGGTCGTCGCCGCGGAGAACGACTGACGCTCGATGCAAGAAGAAAGGCCTCCCGCAAGGGAGGCCTTCTTCGTTGCCCCGCTACGCAGCTGCTTACTGCTTCGGCGCTTCGGCCGGCGCGGCGGCCTTGTCCTTCATCATGCGGTCGCGCGCCGCCTTGAAGGCATTGCCCGGGTACCAGTTCGGCCAGCGGTCGCCGCCCGCCAATTCCTTGCCCACGCCGTATACCGCCTGCAGGTCCTCGACCGTGCCATCCAGCTTCCAGGTTGCCGGGTCGTACTCGTCGCCCGGGGCGTGGTAGCGGTTCTTGCCGTAATCCTCGGCAGCCTTGCGCCCGGCCTCGGTGCCGCCTTCGCGCAGGTCTTCGCCGCCGTCGGTATACAGCGCCGGCACGCCGGCCTTGGCGAAATTGAAGTGATCGGAACGGAAGTACGAGCCGTTCTGCGGCGAGGCTTCGGCATGCAGCACGCGGCCTTGCATGGCGACGATCGGCTTGAGGATGTCCTCCAGTTCGGAACTGCCATAGCCGACCACGGTCATGTCCTTGGCGCGGCCAGCCACGGACATCGCGTCGATGTTGATCACCCCGGCGATCTTGTCCAGCGGGAAAGTCGGATGCGCGACGTAGTACTTGGAGCCGAGCAGGCCGGATTCCTCCAGCGTCACCGCGACGAACACCACCGAGCGTTCCGGCGGCGGCGTCTGGTGGGCGAAAGCATCGGCGACTTCGAGAATGCCGGCCACGCCGGTGGCGTTGTCCACCGCGCCGTTGTAGATGTTGTCGCCGCCGTTCTGCGCGGACGACTCACCCTCGTGCTTGCCCAGGTGGTCCCAGTGCGCCATGTACAGCACCGCCTCGTCCGGACGGCTGCTGCCCGGCAGCACGCCGACCACGTTGCGTGACTGCTTCTCGGCGATCTTGCTCTTCAGGTCCACCGACCACTTGGCCTTCAGCGGCACCGGCTTGAAGCCGCGCTTGCCGGCATCCTTGTAGGCCTGGGCCAGGTCCAGCCCGGCGTCGGCGAACAGCTGCCTGGCGGTGCCGGCGGAAATCCAGCCCTGCACCGGCAGGCGCGGCTCGGGATCGTCCTTGGCCGGCAGGTCGTACTGCGCGCCGGCCCAGGAGTTGCGCACCACATCCCAGCCGTAACTGGCGCCGGCATCGTCATGCACGATCAGCGCGGCGGCCGCGCCCTTGCGCGCGGCTTCCTCGAACTTGTAGGTCCAGCGCCCGTAATAGGTCATGCGCTTGCCTTCAAACAACTTGCTGTCACCACTGTGGAAGCCGGGGTCGTTGACGAACATCACCACCGTCTTGCCCTTCCAGTCCTGCCCGGCGTAGTCGTTCCACTTCTGCTCTGGCGCATCGACGCCGTAGCCGACGAAGGCCAGCTCGCTGTTGTCGAGCTTCACTTCGGGCTGGCCGCTGCGGGTGCCGACCACGATGTCGGTGCCGAACTTCAGGTCGCGTGTCTGCCCGCCGGATTCAAGCTTCGGCACGGTGTTCTCGTCGGCCGTGGTTTCCACCATCGGCACGTCCTGGAACCAGCTGTCGCCATTGCCTGGCTGCAGGCCGATGCGCTGCATCTGGTCGCGGATGTATTCGACGGTCTTCTGCTCGCCCGGGGTGCCGGGGCCACGGCCTTCAAATTCGTCGGAGGACAGCTGCTTGACCAGCTCGCCGAAGTCGGCGGCATTGATGTCGGCGGCAAAGGCATGGTCGCTGGCCTTGGCGGCCGGAGCGGTGGCGGCCGGCGCCTCGGTCGCGGCGGGAGCCGGCGCGGCGGCCGGTTCGGGTTCGCGTTTGCAGGCCGCCAGCGCACAGGCGGTGGCCAGGCACAACAGGATCTTGCGGGACATCGGGCATCCTCGGTTGGAGCAGAAGCCCGATTCTAGTGCGGATGCCGGCCGTAGGTGGTGGCCGCGCCGGGCACAGCGACCGCCACCGTGAGGCGGCCGCTGCGCGGACGGTCAATGCTCGGGCGCGACGTCGGTATCGAAGATCTGCGCGGTCGCCCCGGTCACCGTGCCGATCTTGGCACTGCGGTGCACGTAGAGGGTGACGTCACGCTCGAAATCCAGCGCGCCTTCCACCACCGCCTTCGGGCCGATGATCACGCGCGGCTTGCGCGACGGCTTGAACGAGAGATTGAAGTTCGGCTTGCGCACCGCGATGCCGCCGATGACATGCGAGCCCACGCCCACGGTGATGTCGCCGTTGACCGTCTCGATGCCCTTGCCGAGGCTGGCGCCGACCAGGCCGATGCTGCCATTGACCGTCTCCACGCCGCCGCTGACCTGGCTGCCGCGATCGACGAACACACTGCCGTTGACCGTTTCGATGCCGCCATTGACGGTGACCTTGGCGCCGACGCTGATCTGTCCGTTGACCGTGGACAGCCCGCCGGTACGCGCGCCGGCGCCGACCGTGACGCCGCCGTTGACGGTCTCGGCATCACCGGTGATGGCGTTGTCCTTGATCTCGATGCCGCCGTTGACCGTGTCCAGGTCGCCGTACTGGCGGCCGGCCTCGGCGGTGATGCGGCCGTTGACCTTGCTGACGTCTTCGTTCCCGGCGGCCGCAGTGCCGCTGGCAAGCGCCAGCGCCAGGGCCAGAACGAGGAAGCGCGGAGCCGACATACGTGTGTGCTTCATGGGAACCTCCAAGGGGCAGCGCCCGTGTCGTAGCGATGGGACCATGCTTGGCTACAATCCGCATCTGCCTGAAGTCATTGGACCTTCCTGCTTGGCCAACGTGCCGCCGTCTCCGCAACGCCCCGCGCACCAGCGCCCCTCCCGCGGGCTGATCCTGGCGTTGGGCCTGGCCGTGGCCACGATGCTGCTGCCGGCCGCGGCACAGAACCAGCGCGAGGCCGAACGCAAGCTGCAGCAGCTGCGCCAGGAACTGCGCAACATCGGCCAGGAACGGCGCAAGCTGGAAGGACAGCGCGGCGAAGCCTCGCGCCAGCTGCGTGAGGCTGACGAGAAGGTCGCACGAACCTCGCGCACACTCAGCCAGACCGAAGCGGCCTTGCGCGAACAGCAGCAGGCCCTGGCGGCGTTGCAGGCGCGCCGCGACGGGCTGCAGGCGCGGCTGGCGCGCCAGCGCCAGGCCCTGGCCGAGCTGCTGCGCGCGGCTTATCGCATCGGCGGCAATGCGCCGCTGAAGCTGCTGCTGTCGCAGGACACCGTGGCCGACGCCAACCGCCTGCTGGCCTATCACCGCTACGTACAACGCGAGCGCGCGCGACAGATCCAGGCACTGACCCAGGACCTGGCCAGCCTGCAGCAGGTGGAACAGCAGATTGAAGAGCGCCGCCTGGCGCTGGAGCAGGTGCGCCAGCAACAGCAGCAGCAGTCGCGCAGCCTGGACGCGGAGCGGCGCAAGCGCGCGGCCACCGTGGCCGAGCTCGATGGCCGCTACCAGGACCGGGCCGAGCGCGAGAAGACGCTCGGTCAGGACACCAAGGCGCTGGAACAGCTGCTGGCCAACCTGCGCGCCGCGGCCCGCGCCGAGGCCGAACGCCGCGCGGCGGCAGCGCGGCGCGCCGCGGCCGAAGCAGCGGCCGAAGCCAGATCCGGCAGCCGCGGCAGCAAGACCCCGCCCAAGGTCGTCGCCAGTGCGCCGGCACCAAAGGTCGGTGGCCTGGGCTGGCCGGTATCGGGCAACCTGCTGGCACGCTATGGCGGGCGCCTGCCTGATGGCCGCACCAGCAGCGGCGTGCTGATCGGCGCGCCCAATGGCACTCCGGTCACCGCGGTTGCCGACGGCACGGTCGTGTTTTCCGACTGGATGACCGGCTACGGGATGATCCTGATCATCGATCACGGCAACGGCTACATGAGCCTGTACGCGCACAACGACACACTGCTGCGCGATGCCGGTGCCACGGTCAGGCGCGGCGAGGCGGTGGCCAAGGTCGGCAATTCCGGCGGGCAGGGCACCTCGGCGCTGTATTTCGAGCTGCGCCGCAATGGCCAGCCGGTCGATCCGGGTTCCTGGCTGCAGCGGCGCTGAGCGCTGCGCGCGAGGGTCGGCCGCGCGCACGGGAAATTGCGGGCGCTTCGCGCATAATCGGGCACAGCCGCCGCTGCTGGCGGCATGTCCAGTTTCGGAGAGCTCATGCGCGTAGTCCTGTCCGCCGCTTTGCTTCTGGCGCTTGCGCCGGCCACTGCCTGGTCGCAACAGGCCGCATCCCCCGCGCCCGCCGGCGCGAGCAGCGATGCCCAGGCCAATGCCGATACCGAGGCCAACGCGACCGAGGACGACGAGTCGGCCAGCTCCAAGGTGCCACTGGCAGAGATTCGCCGCTACGTGGCGGTGTACAACGCAGTCAAGCAGGCCTACGTCGATCCGGTCGATGACAAGCAGCTGATGCAGTCGGCCATCCGCGGCCTGCTGCTGGACCTGGACCCGCACAGCACCTACTTCAACAAGGAAGATGCCGCCGCCTTCGACGAGCAGGCCAGTGGTGCCTACGACGGCATCGGCGTGGAGCTGCTGCAGCAGAAGGACAACACGCTGAAGGTGATTGCGCCGATCGACGAGACGCCGGCCGCGCGCGCCGGCATCCGCGCTGGCGACACGATCATCGCCATCGACGGCAAGCCGATCGCCACCATCCAGGCCATGGAGCCGCTGCGTGGCAAGCCCGGTACCCAGGTCACCCTGACCCTGATCCGCGAAGGCCGCGACAAGCCGTTCGACCTCACCGTCACCCGCGAGACGATCCGCGTGGCCAGTGTGCGTTCGCGCCTGCTCGAACCCGGCTACGGCTACGTCCGCATCAGCACCTTCCAGGCCGACACTGGCACCGACTTCCACAAGCAGGTCGAAGCGCTCAAGGCCAAGTCCGGCGGCAAGCTGCGCGGCCTGGTCCTGGACCTGCGCAGCAACCCCGGCGGCCTGTTGACCGCCGCGGTGCAGGTGGCCGACGATCTGCTCGACAAGGGCGCCATCGTCAGCACGCGCGGCCGCATCTCGATCAGCGATGCCAAGTTCGACGCCACGCCGGGCGACATTCTCGATGGCGCGCCGGTGGTGGTGCTGGTGGATGCCGGTTCGGCCAGCGCCTCGGAAGTGCTGGCCGGTGCCCTGCGCGACAACCAGCGCGCGCGAGTGGTGGGCAGCCGCACCTTCGGCAAGGGCTCGGTGCAGACCGTGCTGCCGCTGGACAACGGCGATTCGGTCAAGCTGACCACCGCCCGTTACTTCACGCCCAGTGGCCGTTCCATCCAGGCCAGCGGCATCGTGCCCGACGTGGTGCTGCAGCCCGAGCGCGATCCCGACCTGCCGGCCAGCCTGACTGATTACAGCGAAGCCACGCTGCCGGGCCACCTGCGCGGTGACGACGAAGGCGCCGAAGGCTACAGCGCCGGCGACGTGTTGCCGGGCGACGGCCCCATTGCCTCGGCGCTGGCCGAATTGAAGCAGCCCGGCGCGGTGGCCAAGGCGCAGGCGAAAGCCGCGGCGAAGGCCAAACCCAAGACGTCGGGCAAGGCCGCGGACAAGCCTGTTGGCGGTGCGGCGGACGCGGCGAAGTCCACGCCACCCGCTACCGCGCCCGCCACACCGGCGCCGGCCGCCCAGCCCGAAGCGCCGGTGCCCCCGGCGGAAGCCAAGCCCAAGCTGCCGGCCGACGTGCCGAAGGAACCGGCCGCGGACCAGCCGGCGAAGTAACTCAGCCCGCGCCGCGCAAGACCTGCGGGTTGGCGATGCGCGAGGGCGTGCCGGCGGCGAAGGCCAGCAGGTTGTCGAACGCCACGCTGAAGTACTGCTCGTAGCTGTCGCGTTCCACGTAACCCAGGTGCGGCGTGGCCAGCACGCGCGGGTGGCGCAGCCAGGCGGCGCTGGCATCGAGCAGCGGCTCGTCTTCAAATACATCCACCGCCGCCATGCCCGGGCGACCGGCATCCAGTGCAGCCAGCAGCGCGCCTGGCGCGATCAGTTCGGCGCGGCTGGTATTGACCAGCAACGCGTCGGGACGCATGCGCGCGAGATCGTCAGCGGTGACTTCGTGGCGGCTGGCATCACTGAGGCGGCGATGCAGCGACAGCACGTCGCTGCTTGCAAACAGGGCCGCACGACTGGCCGCAATCTCGTAGCCATCAGCCTGCGCCTGCGCGCACGAATCCGCGCTGCCCCACACCTGCACGCGCATGCCAAAGGCGCGGCCATAGCCGGCGACCAGCCGGCCGATCTTGCCGTAGCTCCAGATGCCCAGCGTGCGGCCTTGCAGTGTGCGGCCCAGACCACGATCGCCCAGCGCCTGCCAGTGTCCGGCCCGCAGCGCATCGGCATAGGCTTGCAGGCGCCGGCTTGCCGCCATGACCAGCGCCCAGGCCAGTTCGGCCGGCGCCACCGGTGAACCGCTGCCTTCGGCCACGGCCACCCCATGCCGGGTGCAGGCCTCCAGGTCGATATTGGCCGACAGCCGCCCGGTCTGACAGATCAGCCGCAACTCCGGCAGGCGCGCCAGCAAGGCTTCGTCGATGTGGGTGCGTTCGCGGATCAGCACCAGCGCCTGGGCGCCGGCGAAGGCTGCGGCCATTGCGTCCACGCCATGCAACGGCTGGTCCAGCACCACCACGTCGTGGCCATGCAGGCGCGCGAAGCAATCCAGCCCACGCACGGCCTGCTGGTAGTCCTCGGGGATGATGATGCGCATGCGGCGCTCAGCGCGGCTTGCTCGGCAGCGGGAAGGGCGTGACTACGGTTTCGCCGGTGGTGGCGTCGCGGATCGCCGACTGTCCTTTCTTCTCCACTTCCTCGATGCGCACGATGCTCTGCATCGGCAGGTGCAGCTTGCGCGTGTTGCCGAACTCTTCGCGCAGGCGCTCCTCGGTCGGGTCGATCACCAGGCCGTCGTGAACGTCGAACACCAGCTCGCCGATTTCGTTGAAGCCCCACAGGTGGCTGCCCGCCACGTGCCGGGCATACAGCTCATAGACTTTGCCGTGGTTGAGGAAGGTGACTTTGTAGAGCGGTCTGGCCATGCGGCAATTATAGGACCGCGCCGCGCGCCACTCACCGTCGTGCTCAGAAGCCGTGGCGCTTGCGCAACCGCCGCGCAATGGCCGCGCGCACATACAGGCCGTAGCCCACCCCGAACAGGAAGCCGGCAATGTGTGCCGACCAGGCCACCATGCCGAAGGCCGGGCCGATATGCGCGAACACCACCTGCAGCAGCGCCCAGACGCCAATCAGCAATGGCGCCGGCACACGGATGAACTCCAGGAACAGGCCCAGCGGCAGCACCACGCCAAGCTTGGCTCCGGGAAACAGCGCCAAGTAGCTGCCGATCAGCGCCGACACCGCCCCCGACGCACCGATGATGACCTGGTCCGGGCTGCCCAGCGTATAGATCGCCGCCAAATTCGACGCCGCGCCACCAAGCAGGAACAGCAACAGCAGGCGCCAGGGCCCGAGGATGCGTTCGGCCGGCAAGCCGAAGATCAGCAGGAACACCAGGTTGCCCAACAGGTGCGACCAGTCCGCATGCAGGAACAGGGCGGTGAACAGCCGCAGCACGCTGCCGTCGCGCAGCGCCGCCCACCAGTCGGAGACGGCCGGCATGCCGCTGGACAGGGCGCCCCAGTCCAGCCACAGCCCGGCCCGGGCCTCGTCCGGCCGGCTGATGGACCAGAGGAACGCACCCCAGATCACCGCGAACAGCAGCGGGATGGCCCAGCGTGGGGAAGGCTTCTTGCGAGAGGGGATAGATATGAACATGGGCGCCTGGTTTGCCCGCAACATAGCCTTTTCACTGGGATGAACCCAGCTTCAAGAGTTATCGGGCGGTCAGCCTGATTCGTTATTGTTAGGTTAACCCGGATGGGTATACTGCATACGGCGTCGTATGTCCGGGAGGGGTCTCCGGCGCATCCAGAGCGGCCCTCGCGGGCAGCAGGATGCAGGCGCTTTACAGACACACAACGTCTTTCCGGAGAGATATCAGCATGACCACTACTACTATCAGCCGCGTCACCGTCCTGGCCGTCGGCATCGCTGGCGCGCTGGCGTTCGGCCAGGCGCACGGCGCCGCATTCCAGTTGAAGGAAAACAGCGCCAAGGGCCTGGGCCGCGCATTTGCCGGTTCGGGCAGCGCCAAGGGCGACGCCTCGATCATCGCGGTCAACCCGGCCGGCATGCGCCAGCTGGATGGCCAGATGTTCCAGGCCGATGTCAGCGCCATCAGCTTCTCGGCCGAGTTCGAGGGCAGCGCGCGCTACGTGGGCCCGACTGGCCCGGGCACCGGTACCCCGGTCGCCGGCGGCAACGGCGGCGACGCCGGCATGATCGCCCCGGTTCCGGCGATGTACTACCACCTGCCGTTCGGCGAGAACGACAACATGCACTTCGGTGCCTCGGTGACCGTGCCGTTCGGCTTCAAGACCGAATACGACCGCAACTGGGTCGGCCGCTACAACGGCCTGAAGACCGAGCTGCAGGCGATCGACCTGAACCTGGCCTTCTCCTACGACGTCAATCCGTACGTGTCCTTTGGCGCGTCGGTGTTCGGCGAGCGCCTGGACGTGGACCTGAGCAACGCCGTGGACTTCGGCACCGCGCTGTACGCGCAGCGCGTGCCGGGCTTCGCCCCGGGCAACGCCGACGGTTCGCTGCGCATCAAGGGTGACAACACCGCCGTGGGCTTCACCCTGGGCGGCCTGTTCTCGATCGACGAGAACACCCACCTGGGCTTCAGCTACCGCTCCGAGGTCGAGCACAAGATCACCAACGGCACCGCCGACTTCACCGTGCCGGGTCCGGCCGCTGCCGTGCTCGCCGTGGCTGCACCGGGTCAGTACATCGACACCAGCGGCCGCGCGACGATCACCCTGCCGGCCAGCGCCACCGCCAGCTTCACGCACAGCTTCAACGACCAGTGGTCGCTGATGGCTGACGTGAGCCGCACGGCGTGGAGCAAGTTCGATCAGGTCACGGTCGACTACGGTTCCAATCAGCCCAACAGCGTGCTGCCGTTCCACTACCGCGACACCACGTTCGCCTCGATCGGTACCGAGTACCGCATGAGCGACACGCTGACCCTGCGCGGCGGCCTGGCCTATGACCAGACCCCGACCACCGATGCCCACCGCGATGTCCGCGTGCCGGATACCACCCGCAAGTGGCTGTCGCTGGGCCTGACCTGGACGCCGTCGCAGAACGCCGAGTACAGCTTCGGTTACACCCACCTGTTCACCAGCGACCCGAACATCCGTTCGACCTCGCAGACCAACAGCGTGATCACCGGCAGCTACGAAGTCACCGGCGACATCCTGGCTGCTTCGGCTCAGTTCAAGTTCTGATCGCAGCTGCAACGCAGTACCGAAAGCCCCGCTCCGGCGGGGCTTTCTTTTTGCGTGCCCCGCCGCTGCGCGCGTGGCGCAAGGTTGCTATCTTGCGGCCAGGACCGAACCGGACTCAGCCGTGGATTTCATCGAGGTCTATCCCGACGCGCTGCCAGCCGCCGATTGTCAGGCCATCGTGCAGCGCCTGCGCGGCAGCGAGCAGCTGACGGCCGGCCGTGTCGGCGGCGGCGTGTTTCCCGAGCTCAAGCGCAGCCGCGACCTGCGCATCAGTGGCCTGGCGGAGTGGGCGCAGGTGGAGGGCCGGATTCAACAGGCGGTGCTCGGCGGCCTGCTGCGCTACCTGCGGCAATACCCACACGCGCTGCTGGCGCCGTTGATGCTGCAGGTGCAAGGGCCGGACGGGCAGCCGAAACGGCTGGATGCCAACGACCTGCAGGATATGGGCGACGCGGCATTGATCGAACTGGCACGCACCTGCCTGCGCCCCGGCGCGGTCAACCTGCAGTGGTACAACGCCGGGGAAGGTGGCTATCCCTATTGGCATTGCGAGCTGTATCCGCAGGACGCCAGCGCCGAGACCCTGCACCGGCACGTGCTGTGGACGCTCTACCTCAACGACGGCTTTGCCGAGGGCGAAACCGAATTCCTGTACCAGCAGCGCAAGGTGCAGCCGCGCACGGGCAGTCTATTGATCGCACCCACGGCGTTTACCCATACCCATCGCGGCAACCGTCCGCAGGGTGGCGACAAGTTCATTGCCACCAGCTGGATTCTGTTCCAGCCGGCGCAAGCACTCTACGGCGCCTAGGGCGCCACACGTTGCTCAGAACAGTTCGCCCTGCGCCGAAGCGGCGCGCGCGGGCGCGGGGGGTGGCGGACGACGGAAGCGGGTGAGGTCCAGGGCCGGTTCGCCGCCGCGCTGGTGGAAGCCGGCACGGCGCAAGGCCAGCTGGAAACGGCGCGCAAGCAGATCCGCGTAGACACCCTGGCCGCTGAAACGCTGGCCGAAGCGGCTGTCGTAATCCTTGCCATCACGCAGCTGCTGGATGGTACTCATCACATGCGCCGCGCGATCGGGGTAATGCGCCTGCAGCCAGTCGCGGAACAGCGGCGCCACTTCATGCGGCAGGCGCAGCAAGGTGTAGCCCGCCGAGCCGGCCCCGGCATCGGCGGCCGCTTGCAGGATCGCTTCCAGTTCGTGGTCGTTGATCCACGGAATCACCGGCGCCGCCATCACCCCTACCGGCACGCCAGCCGCGTGCAGGCGGGCCATTGCGCGCAAGCGTGCATGCGGCGCGGCGGCGCGCGGCTCCAGCCGGGCAGACAGATGCGGGTCCAGCGTGGTCACGGAAAAATACACGCTGACCAGCCGCTCCTGCGCCAGCGGTTGCAGCAGGTCCAAGTCGCGCTCGATCAGCGCATTCTTGGTGATCAGGGTGAAGGGGTGGCGGGTTTCCCACAGCACTTCGATCATGCGGCGGGTGAGTTGCAGTTTGCGTTCGATCGGCTGGTAGGCGTCGGTGTTGATGCCCAGCGCGATCGGGCTGGGCACGTAGCCGGGTCGCGACAGTTCACGGCGCAGCAGCTCCGGCGCATTGGTCTTGGCGAACAGGCGGGTTTCAAAATCCAGCCCCGGCGACAGATTGAGGTAGGCGTGGCTGGGCCGCGCGAAACAGTAGCTGCAGCCATGCTCGCAGCCGCGATAGGGATTGGCCGACTGGGTAAAGGAAATGTCCGGCGACTGGTTGCGGGTGATGATGCTGCGCGCGGTCTCTTCGGTCACCGTGGTGCGCAGCGAGGGCGCGGCGAACTCTTCGCTTTCGTCGGTGCACCAGCCATCGTCCACCGCCTCCTGGGTGGTGACCTCGAAGCGGCCGGCGAGATGGATGCGCGAGCCGCGGCCTTTGATCGCCTGCGTCATGCGCGCAGGCTAGCGCGCGTGCGTCTCAACGCTGGCGATTGGGTTCAGTTCACTGAATCCAATCGCGGCGTTCCCCGAGGGTGCGCCGGTCAAAGCGCAGGCGGCCGCGCCTCGCGCCAGTGTGCATGCCAGGCCTGGAACATCAGCACATTCCACAGATGGGTGTGCCACTTGCGCCGGCCGCCCAGGAACTCGCGCCACATGCGTCCGATGAGCTCGACATCGAACAGCCCTTGTTCGCGCAGCCGCACCGGGTCCAGCAACGCGTGTGCCCATTCGCGCAGGTGGCCGCTCATCCAGTCGGCGATCGGTGGTCCGAAGCCCTGCTTGCGCCGCCATACCAGTTCCGGCGGCAGATGCCGGGTGAGCAGTTGCCGGAGCAGGTATTTCTGCTGCCCATGGCAGAACTTGAGCGGCAGCGGCAGCGACCAGCCCAGGTGCGCCACTTCCAGGTCGAGGAAGGGACAGCTGACATCGAGACCGCGCGATCCAGCGGCGCGGTCGAGCTTGGTCAGTACGCCAAAGGGCAGGTCCAGCGACAGGTCGAACAGCTGGATGCGATCGGCATCGGCCAGGGGGGAAGGCGCCGCCTCTGCACGATCCAGCAGCGCGAGCGGCGCTTCGGCGGCACCGCGCAGTGCGCGCCCCGGTTCGCGCCAGCGCGAGATGCGGCGCAGGTAGCTTGCCTCCAGTCCGCCAGTCGCCAGCACCTCGCGCAGCGCGGCCCAGCCACCGAGTCGGGCCGCTTCGGGTGCGGCGCCGGGCAGGCGCTCGAGCAGCCAGCGCAGCGGGGCGGGCAGCCCCGTGGCAAGGCGGTGGTTGCGCAAGGCGCGGGCATAGGCACCGTGGCCAAAGAACAGTTCATCGGCGCCATCGCCAGTGTGGATGCGCCGGGCCCAGCCAGCGGCCATGCGGCAGGCCAGCAGGGTCGGCAGTTGCGAGGGATCGGCGAAGGGTTCGCACCACACCTGCGGCAGCTTGGGGACCAGTTCGGCGGCCACGCGGCCATCCATCCGCAATACGTGGTGACGAACCCGCAAGTGGCGTGCGACCGCCACCGCCCAGTGGCCTTCGTCATGGCGCGGAGAGGGGAAGGTGATGGTGATGGCATCCAGCGGCTCGGCGCTGTCGCGCTGCATCAGTGCAGCCAGCAACGAGGAGTCCACGCCGCCGGACAGCAGCAGGGTCGGGCGCGCCTGCTCGCCGCCACGCGCCACGGCGTTGGCCAGCGCGGCTTCGACGGCGTCCAGCCATGCCTGCAGCGGCCGCTGGCCATCCCGCGCCGCTACCGCCTCGGTCATCAGGCTCTCGGGATGCCAATAGGCGACGGCAGGCGGCGGTTGCGCCGTGGGGCCGGCGAGCAATGCCTGCAGGTCCAGGCTGACCCATTGGCCGGGGCCGAGCTTGGCAATGCCCTGGTGGATCGTCCGTGGCGCGGGGATGTAGTCCAGGCGCAGCAGCTGCGCCAGGGCGCCGGTATCGATGCGGTCCTCGAAGCCGGGGTGCGCGCGCAATGCCTTGGGCTCGGAGGCGAAGACCAAGGCCTTGCCACACCAGCCGTAGTACAGCGGGCGTTGGCCGAAGCGATCCACGGCCAGGGTCAGGCGCTGCGAACGCCGGTCCCACAGCGCCAGTGCGAAGGCGCCCTCGCAGCGCGCCAACATGCGTTGTAGACCCCAGCGGCTGATGCCTTGCAGCATCAGCCGCTCGTCATCCACCTCTGCGGGCAGGCCGGCGCCGTTGGCCGCCAGTTCGCGATGCAGATAGTCGCGCCCGCGCAGACTCCCGGCAAAGGCGAGCACGAAGCGCTCCTGGCGCTCGCCGCAAGCCCGCAGTGCCGGCTTGGGTTCAAGGTTGCATTGACCCAGCGCCCAGGTGCCGCACGTCCCGGTCCAGCTTGTGCGGTGATGGCCACGGTGCCGCAAGGCGTCAAGCAGGGCATCGATGCATGCCTGCGGTTGCGCGCTGTCGGCGGCATCACCGGCTTCCCAGAAGCCGGCAATGGCACTCACGTTGCCTCCGACAACAAGGCTGCGGGTCGAGCAGGGGCCGGACGAAACATAAGTCGTGAGGGTGGCAGGCGCATCGAAGCTACCAGGAGGAAGTCGCCTCCATCTTCGAGTCCACCGCGGCCGCGATCGGTACGCGGTCCGCATCTTCATTACGTGCCTATGTCACGATCTGTAACGATATTTGACGAACCCTCCTCCGACGCCAGCGGAAAGTGCAGGCGCGCGCGCGCGCCGCCCCAGGGGGACGTCAACAACTCGCTGCTCGCGCCGTGGCGGTCGGCGACCACGCGCACCAGGGCCAGGCCCAGTCCGAGGCCGCTGTCATCGTCGCTGTGGCGGCGGAAGGGCAGGAACATGTCGTGGCGCCGCTCGGGCGGAACCCCGGGGCCATCGTCATCCACGCACAAGGCAATCCCCTCGTCTTCGAGATGCGCAAGCAGGTGCACGCGTGCGCGCGCATGACGGAAGGCATTGGCGAGCAGGTTCCCCAGGGCAAGCAACAGTGCGTCGCGATCGCCGTGCAGGACCAGCCCGGGATCATGCGTGGCCTCGAGCGCGATGTGCGGCGGGGGCGCGGCCTGTTCGACCACGGCCGCGAACAACTCGCGCAGGGGGACCGCCTGGCGCGTCGACGTCGGCTGCCAGCCCAGGCGCGCGTAGGACAGGCCGGCGCGGGTGATCTGCTCCAGGCGCGCGACATCGCTGCCGAGCCCATCGAGCAACGCCTGGTCCTTGCCGGCGAGGCGCGGCAGCATCTCCAGGGCAAAGTGCATCCGCGCCAGCGGGGTGCGGATTTCGTGCGAGACGGCGGTGGTGAGGATGCGCTGGCCTTCGATCAGGCGCTGGTTGTGCGCGGCCATGTGGTCCAGCGCCTGGCCCAGCGGCCGCACCAGACGGGTGGTGACGCGCCCGGCCGGAACGCGCGCCTGCAGGTCGCCGGCGCTCAGGCGCTCGGCAATCGCACGCAGGTCATGCAGGTCGCGCCAGACACGGCGGATCGCGACGAACAGGGGCAGGCGATGCCGGACAGGACCAGGCTGGTCATCGCCAAGGTAGTGAGCAGGCCGATGCTGCCCACCGGCACGCCCCAGATGCGCAGGTCATCCAGCGCGCCCAGGCGCACGACCTGCGCGCCGCCGGGCAAGGTGCCATAGATGTAGTGGCCGTCGTCGCGCTCCTGCACGACGAGCTGGCCGGCCTCCATGCGCTGGCGCCGGGCCGGGTCGAGCTCGGCCGCGGCCTGGCCGCGCTCGAGCAGCCGCAGCGGATAGGCGAATTCCAGGCCGAGGTGTTCGGTGAGGCGCGGCCACTCGGCTACGGGCAGTGAGGCATAGCGCTGGCGGATCAGCGCCAGCGTGCCCGCCAGTTGCGCGGACAGATAGATCTCGTCGAGCTGGCCTTGCGCGGTCGGGTGCGGGGTCACGTCTTCCAGGCTGCCCAGCACCAGTACCTGGTCACTGCCGCCCACACGCTTGTAGGCAAAATCCGGCGAACGATGCGGCAGCACGACCTGGCCGGCGCGCAAGCGGCGCGCTTCGCGCGCGGTCAGCTGGCGCGTGGCGGTGTCGAGCGGGGCCAGCCGCACCGGATAGGCAAAGGGCTCGCGCACGCGTTCGAGCTGTTCGGGCCAGCGCCTGACTGGCTGGTCCTGCAGGCGATGTTCGACCAGATGAAAGGTGCCGCGCAGCTGCGCCTCGGTGTAGCGGCGCGTACCGTGGTCGAGCAGGAAACTGACGCCATTGAACACCAGCAGCGTCAGCCCCAGCACGACGGCTGCCGCGCCCAGGTAGTAGCGGCTGAAAACCGCCCACAGGCCCCGGGCCCAGGCCGCCGAAGCGAGGCGCATCAGTTCCAGCAGTGGCGGCTGAAGAGGTAGCCGCGGTTGCGCACGGTCTTGATCCGCTGTGATTCGGGCCCGCCGTCGCCCAGCTTGCGCCGCAGTCGCGACACGCGCGCGTCAATGGAGCGGTCCAGTCCATCGAAGTCGATGCCGCGCAGCGCACGCAGCAGCGTATCGCGCCCCACGATCTCGCCCGCGTGACGTGCCAGCAGCACGAGCAGGTCGAACTCCGCTGTCGTCAGGCCAACGCGACTGCCTTCAAGGGTGACTTCGCGCGCGCCCAGGTCGATGCGCAGGGAACCGAAGGCCAGCGTCTGCGGCGAGGGTTGCGCACGCCGGCGCAGCAACGCGCGCAACCGCGCCAGCAACACGCGCGGCTCGACCGGCTTGGCCACATAGTCGTCCGCGCCCAGCTCCAGGCCAAGGATCTGGTCGACATCCTCGTCATGCGCGGTGAGCATGCAGATCAGGCCGCCGTACTGCGCGCGCACGGCGCGGCAGACGTCAAAGCCGCTGCGGCCGGGCAGGTTGATGTCGAGCAACACCACGTCCGGCTGGGCGGCGAGGATGGCATCAGCGGCACGCAGACCGTCGGGTTCTATGGCGGGCCGGAAGCCGTGCGCGGCAAGGTAGTCGGCGATCAGGCTTCCGAGGCGGTCGTCGTCTTCGATCAAGAGGATGTCAGTCATGCCTCGGGATTCCAGGCGCTGCGATGCGGGCTCCGCCAGCCTAGTGGCCTGCCCGGCGGTTGTCGTGCGTGTTTGTGCATCCATCGCGGCCACGACCACCCACGACGCCATGCCGGGCCGGCCTTAGAATCGGCCGATGCTCGCCACCCTGACCGCCGCCTGGGACTGGATCGTCGCCATTCCCCACCTGTCGGCCTACCTCACCGCCGGCTACTTCGCCTATTTGTTGTGGATCGTGGCCTGGATCGTGCTGCAGAAGCGCGAACCGGCGGCGACGCTGAGCTGGGTCCTGTCACTGGCCGCGCTGCCCTACCTGGGCCTGCTGATCTATTACCTGCTGGGCCCGCAGAAGGTGAAGCGCCAGCGCCTGCGCCGCGGTCGCGCGCGCTCGGGCATGGAGCACTACAGCAGCGTGTGCCCGCCGGACAGCGACTGCGACGAGCTGGCCAAGATCGCGCAGGCCACCTGCGGCATGCCGCCGGGTTCGGCCACGTCGGTCGATTGGCTGATCGATGGCGGCACGACCTATGACGCGATCCTGGCGGCGGTGGCCGCGTCCCGGGACCACGTGCATCTGGAGTACTACATCTTCAACCCCGACCGCAGCGGCACCGCGCTGCGCGATGCGCTGGTCGAGCGCGCGCGCGCCGGGGTGAAGGTACGCCTGCTGCTGGATGCGGTCGGGTCGTCGCGGGTGCGCCGCCGTTTCCTGCGCCCGTTGCTGGACGCCGGCGGTGAGGCAGTGTGGTTCCATCCCACGCAGCTGCTCAAGCCGTTCAAGCGCCCGTGGGTCAACATGCGCACGCACCGCAAGCTGGTAGTGATCGATGGCCGCGTCGCTTTCACCGGTGGCATCAACATCACCGACGAGGAAGATGAGCGGCTGGACCGCACGGCCTATCGCGACCTGCACATGCGCATCGAGGGCCAGGTGGTGCGCAACCTGCAGCTGGTGTTCGTCGAGGACTGGATCTATGCCACCGGCCAGGGCCGTCCCGCGTTCGAGGGACAGAACCTGTGGCCGAAGGACATGCCCGGCCGCGCCGATGGCCGCATCGACGCGCAAGTGCTGCTGTCCGGACCGGACTCTTCCTGGGAAACCATCCACCGCCTGCATGTGGCCGCCATCCACGAGGCGCGGCAACGGGTGTGGCTGGTGACGCCGTACTTCGTGCCGGGCGAAGCGGCGCGCATGGCACTCACGTCGGCGGCGCTCGGCGGCCTGGATACGCGCTTGCTGGTGCCGACCATGAGCGACTCGCGGCTGGTGACCTGGGCGGCGCGCTCGTACTTCGACGAACTGCTGGAAGCCGGCGTGCGCATCTTCGAGTACGGGCCACGCATGCTGCACACCAAGGCGTTCCTGGTCGATGACGACCTGTGCATTGTCGGCAGCGCCAACTTCGACAACCGCAGCTTCCGCCTGAACTTCGAGTTGTCGATGCTGTTCCGCGACCGCCAGCTCGCCGGCGAGCTGGCAGCGTTCCTGTCGCGGGAAATGGCCGGCGCGCGCGAGGTCCGTTTCAACCGCCACCGCCCCCTTTGGCGCTCGCGCCTGCCCGAGGCCGTGGCCCGCCTGACCTCGCCGCTGCTGTAGCCGCGACCACGTGGAACGTCCCCATTGCCGGCGCTACACTGCGCCGACCTCTGGGGAGACTGTCATGCACTGGTTGTTTCTGCTCCTGGCGCTGGGCGCCCTGATCCTGGCATTCAGTACGCCGCACATGTGGCTGCTGGTGGCCTGCCTGCTGGCCGCATTGGTCCTCATGGTGGCCTGGGCCCGCGGCTGGTTCCTCTCGCGCATGGGCGAGGTTGAGGAAGCCGGTCACATCGTCGACCCGGTCGAGCTGCACCGCCTGCGCACCCTGGCTGCCGCGCGCAAGGCCGCCGGCGAACAGCCGCCCGCCGAGTCCTGAGGCCCGGCGTGGCCACGCGGCTTTCGGTCAACGTCAACAAGATCGCGGTGCTGCGCAACTCGCGCGGCGGCCACGATCCGGATGTATTGCGCGCGGCCACGGCCTGCCTGGACGCGGGCGCCCACGGCATCACCGTGCACCCGCGCCCCGACCGCCGGCACATCCGCGCCGAGGACGTGCATGTGCTGTCCACGTTGACGCGGCAGCGCGGGGTGGAGTTCAACATCGAGGGCAACCCGTTCGCGCCACCGCGCGAGGGCTACCGGGGCTTGCTCGCCCTATGCCGTGAGGCGCGCCCGGCGCAGGCGACCCTGGTGCCGGATGGCGACGGCCAGCTCACTTCCGACCACGGCTTCGACTTCGATCGCGACAGCGAGCGTCTGCGCCCACTCGTGGCCGAGCTGCGCGCAATGGGGTGCCGGGTCAGCCTGTTCGTTGATGCAGGCAACCCCGGCCTGGCCAAGGCGGCCGCGATCGGCGCCGATCGCATCGAGCTCTATACCGGCCCATTTGCCGAGGCCCACGCCGGCGGCCGGCCGCAGGCCGCGCTCGATCTGTTCGCCAGCACGGCGCGGCAGGCGCAGGCCTCGGGCCTGGGCGTCAATGCCGGGCATGACCTGTCGCAGGCAAACCTGGCTGACTTCCTGGCCGCGGTGCCAGGGGTGCTCGAAGTGTCGATCGGCCACGCGCTGATCGGCGAAGCCCTGTATGACGGCCTGGAAAACACCGTGCGCAGCTATCTGGACATCCTGCGCCAGCAAGCCTGAGCCGCGCGCCGCGGATACGCAGCGAGGACACAAAAAAAACGCCACCGTTTCCGGTGGCGTTTGCAGTCGCGTCATGACTGAGTATTGCGGGTATTGCGGTGTTGCGTGCGTTACTGGACGAAGCCGATCTTCTTCATCTGCGCGTTCTTCGCCGCAGCCAGCACCCGAGCCATCACTTCGTACTCGGAATCCGGATTGGCGTCGATCTTCAGCTGCGGCTGGTTGGTTGGGTCACGCTGGACCTCTTCCTCCATCCGCTGCTGCAGTTCGCTGACAGCGACCGGGCTGTTGTTCCAATACACCTGGTTGCTGGCATCGATGCGCAGCTCGATCGGCGGCGGCGGCTCCACGGTCTCCGGCGGCGGGTTGATCACGCGCTGCGGCAGATCCACGGCGATCGGGTACGTCATGATCGGCGCGGTGACGATAAAGATGATGAGCAACACCAGCATCACGTCCACCAGGGGCGTGACGTTGATGTCGGCCATCGGACCGCGGCCGCTACCACTTGAAAAAGCCATGGCTTACCGCTCCTTCTCTTTGGTCGCAACGAAGCCGATGTCCAGCATGCCCTGACCCTGCGCGATCTTGGTGACCTCGTTGATCGTGCTCATCTTCGTGGTCTTGTCACCACGCAGGTTGAGCGGCGGCTGCGGGGTCTGCTGCGCGGCGGTGGACAGGCGCGACTCCAGGGACTCCTTGGAGATCGGCTCGTCGTTCCAGAACAGCGAGCCGTCTTCCTTGACCGAAAGGGTGATGGGACCCTTGCGATCGTTGGTTTCGTCCGGCTTCTGGTTCAGGTTGGCCTCGGGCAGTTCCACCTTGACCTTGTGGGACATCAGCGGCGCCGTAATGATGAAGATGATCAGCAGCACCAGCATCACGTCCACGAGGGGCGTGACGTTGATGTCGGCCATCGGGCCACCGCTGTTTCCACTACTGAAGGCCATAACAGGCTCCGTCTAAATCGGTTGCGATGACTTGCTCGTTGCCGGAGGCGCGTCTTACTTGACGCGCGAACCGGTGGCGAAGAAGTCGTGCAGGTCGTGGGCGAACGTGTCGAACTTGGCGATCGTCGAGCTGTTGACCTTCGAGAAGAAGTTGAAGGCGAACACGGCCGGGATCGCGACGAACAGACCGATGGCGGTCATGATCAGCGCTTCACCCACCGGGCCGGCAACGGCGTCGATGGAGGCCGAACCGGTCGCACCGATCTTGATCAGGGCGCCGTAGATGCCCCAC